>Ga0070692_10000136_pt1 | contig 17586 bp, 14 predicted proteins | sample KBSK1102metaG_FD_64675 | JGI IMG/M metagenome (GOLD analysis project Ga0070692, IMG submission 64675) | Corn, switchgrass and miscanthus rhizosphere microbial communities from Kellogg Biological Station, Michigan, USA - KBS K1-10-2 metaG | ecosystem: Host-associated > Plants > Roots >...
CTCTGGCTCGAGATGAAGGAGTCGGGCGTCATCGACAAGACGATGCTCGTCTTCGGCCAGATGAACGAGCCGCCCGGCGCGCGCATGCGCGTCGCGCTGTCCGGCCTGACGATGGCGGAGTACTTCCGCGAGCAGGGCCAGGACGTGCTGCTGTTCATCGACAACATCTTCCGCTTCGTGCAGGCCGGCTCCGAGGTCTCCGCCCTCCTTGGCCGCATGCCCTCGCAGGTCGGCTACCAGCCGACGCTCGAGTCCGAGATGGGCCAGCTGCAGGAGCGCATCACCTCGACCCGCCAGGGCTCGGTCACCTCGGTGCAGGCGATCTACGTCCCCGCCGACGACCTCACCGACCCGGCGCCGGCGTCGGTGTTCGCCCACCTCAACGCGACGACGGTGCTCTCGCGCGCGATCTCGGAGAAGGGCATCTACCCGGCGGTGGACCCGCTCGACTCGACCTCGACGATCCTCAAGCCGGACATCCTTGGCGAGGAGCACTACACGGTCGCGAACGAGGTCAAGCAGATCCTCCAGCGCTACAAGGAGCTGCAGGACATCATCGCGATCCTCGGCATCGACGAGCTCTCCGACGAGGACAAGCTCGTCGTGCAGCGCGCGCGCAAGGTCGAGCGCTTCCTCTCGCAGCCGTTCCACGTCGCCGAGCAGTTCACCGGCACGCCGGGCGCCTACGTGCCGATCGCCGAGACGATCCGCGGCTTCAAGGAGATCATCGAGGGCAAGCACGACGAGCTGCCCGAGCGCGTGTTCCTGCTCAAGGGCACGATCGACGACGTCGTCGCGGCCGCCAGAGGGTAGGCGGCCGTGGCCCGCACGAAGTTCCCGGTCGAGGTCCTCACCCCGGAGGGGGAGGTCTTCAACGACGAGGTCGAGATGGTCTCGACGCGCACCGCGACGGGCTCGATCGGCATCCTCGCCAACCACACGCCGCTGCTGGCGATGCTCGACCCGACGGAGCTGAGACTGTACGTCTCGGAGAGCGAGATCGTCAGCTACGCGCAGGGCGAGGGCTACCTGCAGGTGGCGGAGGGGCGCGCGCTGATCCTCGTGGAGGACGCCGTGCGCCCCGAGCAGCTCGACCAGGCGGACATCACCGAGAAGCTGCGCGCCGCCGAGGACGCCTACGCGAGAGCGGAGGAGGGCTCGGAGGAGCAGCGCCTCGCCGCCCGCGACAGACGCCGCTGGGAGGCCTTCCAGCGGATCGCCTCGGGCGGTTGACCATGGGCGGCCCGCCCGGCGGGCCGCTTATCCTCTCTCGATCGTGGTCGACGAACGCGCCCTCGCCGAGCGGCTCATCTCCTATGACACGTCCCGTCCCGAGGAGCTCGCGGCGGCGGCGGCGTTCGTGAAGGGCTGGCTGGAGGCGCGCGAGATCGAGGTGCGCGAGCACGTCCACAACGGGCTGCCGGTGCTGATCGCCGACGTCGGCGCGGAGGGCGATGGCTGCCCCTGCGTGCTGCTGCACGGCCACCTCGACGTCGTGCCCGGCCACGAGGAGCAGTACGAGCCGCGCGTCGAGGGCGACCGCCTGATCGGCCGCGGCGCCTATGACATGAAGGGCGGCCTCGCCGCGATGATGTGCGCGGTGAAGGACTGCGCCGAGCAGCGCGACGTCAAGGTGCGCTTCCTGTGCGTGCCCGACGAGGAGGCCGAGGACGTCGACGAACGCTCGACCGACGAGCTCGTGCGGGCCGGCATGCGCGCCGACTTCGCGATCACCGGCGAGCCGACCGACCTGCACATCGGGATCGAGGCGAAGGGCGTCCTCGCGATGCGGATCGAGGTGAGCGGACGGGCCGCGCACGGCTCGACGCCGTGGCTCGGCGACAGCGCGGTGCTGAAGGCGTTCGACGTCTTCCGGCGCATCGAGGCGATGGACTTCGCGCGCGAGTCCTCCGAGCTGTTCGACCGCCCCTCGATCAACCTCGGGCGGATCGAGGGCGGCGACGTCTTCAACAAGGTCCCGGACCGCTGCACGATGGTCGTCGACGTGCGCTACCTGCCCGGGCAGGACCCCGGCGCGATCCTCGCGCAGGTCCGCGCGCTGCCGGACGTGACGGTGACGAAGACGCTGATGCGCGCGCCGGCGCACGTCGAGCGCACGAACCCGTACGTGCGCGCGCTGCGCGAGGCGGCCGCGCGCACGACGGAGGGCGAGGCGCTCAGCGTCGGCCGCGACGGCGCCTCCGATGCGATCTCGTTCCTGGAGGCCGGCATACCGGCGGTCGAGTTCGGCCCGACCGGCGGCGGCCACCACGGGCCCGAGGAGTGGGTCTCGATCTCCTCGATGCGGCGCTATCGCGAGGCGCTCGACGCGTTCGTGCGCTCGCTGCCGGAGTGGCTCGCACGCGAGCGCGCGTCCGGCGCGGGCGGCCTGAAGGCGATCGAGGGGGGCCTCGCGTGAGCGCCGGCGCCCCGCCGAGCGCAGGCCCGCCGGAGTTCCCCCGCCGCGGGGGCATGTGGCTGCGGTTCCTGCTCGCGGCGCTCACGATCGTCGTGCTGAGCGCCGGCGTCACCGCGACCGTCGGCCTCAACACGGTGCAGGGCTTCGTCGACGACCTCAAGCAGGGCGGGACTATCAAGGGCGCCGGCGCGGTCATCAGCGACGCGCAGGCGGGCGATCCGCAGACGCTGCTGCTGATCGGGTCCGATCACCGCTACGGCGACGCGACGAGAAACGCGCGCTCGGACACGATGATGCTCGTGCGGCTCGACCCGAAGGCGAACGCCACGACCGTCCTGTCGATCCCGCGCGACCTGAAGGTCGACTTCACCGTGCCGGGCGCCGGGTTGCGGGTGGGCGCGAAGATCAACGAGACCTACACCGACGGCGGCGAGGTGCTGACCGCCAGAGTCATCAGACGCCTGCTGCGGATCCCGATCAACCACATCATCAACATCGACTTCGGCGGCTTCCGCTCCGCCGTCGACGCGATCGGCTGCGTCTACGTCGACGTCGACCGCTGGTACTACCACTCGAATCTCGGCTCGGTCGAGCAGTACGCCGAGATCGACCAGCCGCCCGGCTACGACAGACTGTGCGGGCAGAGAGCGCTCGACTACGTCCGCTTCCGGCACCTCGACAACGACTTCGTGCGCGCGGCGCGCCAGCAGGACTTCCTGCGCCAGGCGAAGTCGCAGTACGGCATCGAGAGCTTCATCTCGGACCCGCACAAGCTGACGAGCAGGATCGGCAAGCACATGCGCACGGACGCGGCGCTCCAGTCCAAGGAGGAGTTCCTGAAGCTCGCGCTGCTCGCCGGCAACTCCATCAACCACCCGGTCCGGCAGGTGCAGTTCCCGATCGCCTACGACAACAGCGCCGCCGGGTCGTTCGTGACGGCTGGGCCGGAGGTGCTCGCCAGGGTGCGCCACGAGTTCCTCTCCCCGCCGCCGAAGGTCAAGCCGGCGCGCCGGCTCGGGAGCGGCCGCGGACACGGCAAGCAGCGCGGATCGCGCGAGCCCAGCCTCGACGGGCTCGTGGACGCCCGGACGGAGGGGGAGGACGACGCGATCCAGCTGGGGGCGATGAAGTTCCCGGTCTACTACCCGAAGCTGATGGTCGCCGGCCGCCACTACATGCAACCGGCGCGCAACGCGAGCGGCCAGCCGATGTACCCGCGCGCCTATCGCATCAAGACGCCGGAAGGCAAGATGAAGGCCGCCTATCGGCTCGTCGTCGCCTACAACACGGTCGAGGGCGACTACTACGGGATCCAGGGCACGACCTGGACGGACCCGCCGATCCTCCGCAATCCGTCCAGCGACACGCGCACGGTCAACGGCAAGAAGCTGCTGCTGTTCTACGACGGCAAGAGACTGCGGACGGTCGGCTGGAAGACCGCGAAGGCCGCCTACTGGGTGCAGAACACCCTCCAGGAGAGACTGACGAACGAGCAGATGCTGGCGATCGCCGGCTCGCTGACGCGGCTGGGGGGCCGCTGAGCGTCCCGCGCCGTGCAGGGCTTCTCGCCCCTCCGCTAGTAGTCTTCGCCGCCCCATGAGCTCCGCGCGCGAACCGATTGCGGTCATCGGCACCGGCTACGTGGGCCTCGTCACCGCCGCCGGCTTCGCCGAGCTCGGCAACGAGGTCTGGTGCGTCGACATCGACGCCGACAAGATCGCCCGCCTCGAGGCCGGCGAGGTGCCGATCTACGAGCCCGGCCTCGCCGAGTCGCTCGCCGCCAACCGCCACCGCCTGCACTTCTCGATCGAGCTCGCACCGGCGCTCGAGCACGCGCGGCTGCTGTTCGTCGCGGTCGGCACGCCGCCGACGTACTCCGGCGACGCCGACCTGTCCGCGGTCCACGCGGTCGTCGATGCGATGCCGCCGTCGGACCGGCACGCGCTCGTGATGAAGTCGACCGTGCCGGTCGGCACCGGCGCCGCGATCAAGCGCGAGTTCGCGGCGCGCGGCAAGGACGGCTTCCGCTACGTCTCCTGCCCGGAGTTCCTCAAGGAGGGGACCGCGCTCCCCGACTTCCGCAGACCGGACCGCGTCGTCGTCGGCGACGACGGCGACTGGGCGGGCGAGGCCGTCTGCGAGCTGTACGCGCCGCTCGGCGCGCCCCTTGTGCGCACCGACATCGCGAGCGCCGAGATGGTCAAGCTCGCCTCCAACGCCTTCCTCGCCACGAAGATCTCCTTCATCAACGAGATCGCGAACGTCTGCGAGGAGACCGGCGCCGACGTGCGCGAGGTCGCCAAGGGGATGGGGCTCGACCGCCGCATCGGCGAGCACTTCCTGCGTCCCGGCATCGGCTACGGCGGCTCCTGCTTTCCGAAGGACGTCAGCGCGCTCAAGCAGCTCGCCGGCAACTCGGGCTACCACTTCCAGCTGCTGACGGCCGTCATCGAGGTCAACGAGCTGCAGAAGCGGCGGGTGATCTCGAAGCTGCAGAAGCATCTCGGGTCGCTCGTCGGCAAGACCGTGGCGCTGCTCGGCGTCGCCTTCAAGCCCGACACCGACGACATGCGCGAGGCGTCCTCGCTGGTGCTCGCCGCGCGCCTGCAGGCCGACGGCGCGATCGTGCGCGCCTACGACCCGATCGCCGAGGAGGAGGCGCGGCGGCTGATGCCGGGCGTGCACTTCGCGCCGAGCGCGGTGGAGGCGCTCGACGGCGCCGACGCGGTCGTGCTCGTGACGGAGTGGCCCGAGTTCAGAGCGCTCGACTGGGACACCGCCGCCCGGCGCATGTCCGGCAGGCTCGTGATCGACGGCCGCAACGCGCTCGACGCGCAGGCGGTTCGCGCGGCTGGCTTCGCCTTCGAGGGGATCGGCCGCGGCGGCGATCGCGCGAGGGACGGTGCAGGCGCACCCGCGCCGCGCGAGCCCGAGAGCGTCGGTACGGGAACCGACGCATAACGATGCAGGCGCTGATCCTCGCCGGCGGAGAGGGCACGCGGCTGCGACCGCTGACCTCCACCGTGCCGAAGCCGGTGGTGCCGCTCGTCGACCGGCCGTTCATCGCGTTCATGCTCGAATGGCTGCGCGGGCACGGCGTCGACGACGTCGTGATCTCCTGCGGCTTCATGGCCTCCGGCGTCCACAACGTGCTCGGCGACGGCTCCGCGTACGGCATCAGGCTGCGCTACGTCGAGGAGCCCAAGCCGCTCGGCACCGGCGGCGCGGTCAAGTTCGCCGAGGACCTGCTCGACGAGCGCTTCCTGATGCTCAACGGCGACGTGCTGACCGACATCGACCTGACGGCGCAGCTTCAGCAGCACGAGCGCACCGGCGCGCGCGCGACGCTCGCGCTGGTGCCGGTCGAGGACCCGTCGGCGTACGGCCTCGTGCGCCGCAACGGCGACCTCAGCGTGAGCGAGTTCCTCGAGAAGCCGAGCCCGGACCAGATCGACACGAAGCTCGTCAACGCCGGCGCCTACGTGCTCCACCGCGACGTGCTGGCGGACGTGCCGCGAGACCAGCACGTCTCGATCGAGCGCGAGCTGTTCCCGACGCTGGTGGGGGACGGCCTCTACGGCTACGAGGCGTCCGGCTACTGGCTCGACATCGGCACGCCCGAGCGCTACCTGCAGGCGACGTACGACATCCTCGACGGCGCGGTCAGGACGAGCGTGACCGACGCCTACGACGCCGCCCACCTGGCCGTCGCCGACGGCGCGCGGATCGACGGCCGCGTCGTCGGTCCGGCGCTCGTCGGCGCCCGCGCGCGCGTGGCCGGCGGCGCGCTCGTCAGCGGCCGCAGCGTGCTCGGGCGCGGGGTCGAGATCGGCGAGGGCGCGCACGTCGACGGCTCGGTCGTGCTCGACGGCGCCGTCATCGGCCCGCACGCGCAGCTGACGCAGTGCATCGTGGGTCCCGGCGCCCGCGTCGGCGCGCGCACGCGCCTCGGCGAGGGCGTCGTGCTCGGCGAGTGCGTGACGCTCGGCGCCGACAACCAGCTTGCCGCCGGCGCGCGGCTGTCCCCGAACGTGTCCCTTCCAGACGGAGCGATCAAGTTCTGAACACCATGAGCGAACCGGCCACCCTCACCCGCGACGCCGTCGACGCGATCGACGCCGCCAAGCAGATCGACGACATCCTCGCCCTGCCCGAGCACCTGCGCGATGCGCTGTGGCGCGTCGAGTCGGCGAAGCTGGAGCAGCACGACGCGCCCGGCGGCCTGATCGTCGCCGGCATGGGCGGCTCGGCGATCGGCGGCGCGCTCGCCCGCGCGGCGCTCGGCGACCGCGCGTCCCGCCCGCTGATCGTGATGCGCGACTACGGCGTCCCGTCGTGGACGACGCCGGATGCGACGGTGCTGTGCGCCAGCTACTCCGGCAACACGGAGGAGACGCTCGCCGCGTTCGAGGCCGCCGGCGCGCTCGGCGCGCGCCGCGTCGTCGCGACCACCGGCGGCAAGCTGGCCGCCGCCGCGCGCGAGGAGGGCGTCCCCGTGATCCCGCTCCCGGGCGCCTTCCAGCCGCGCGCAGCGGTCGGCTACATGCTCGTGATCGCGCTCGAGGTGGCGGCGGCGTGCGGCGTCTCGGAGGCGCTGCACTCGGAGATCGACGTGGCGGCGGCGCACACGGAGGAGCTCGTCGCCGAGTGGGGGCCGGACGGCGCCGAGGACGCGCTGCCCAAGCAGCTCGCCCGCGGACTGCTCGGGACGATCCCGCAGATCGCCGGCGCCGGCCTCACGGCGCCGATCGCCTACCGCTGGAAGACGCAGCTGAACGAGAACGCGAAGATCCTCGCGCACTCCTCGGAGCTGCCGGAGCTCGACCACAACGAGGTCGCCGGCTGGGTCGGGGCGCCCGAGCACGGGCAGTTCAGCGCCGTGTTCCTCGACGACTCCGACCTGCATCCGCGCATCCGCCAGCGGATCGAGCTCACGCGCGGGCTGATCGGCGCGAGCGCGGCGGCCTCGTTCCGCGTCGAGAGCCGCGGCGAGACGCGCCTCGAGCGGCTCGTCTCGCTCCTGCTGCTCGGCGACCTCGTCTCGCTCTACCTCGCCGTGCTGCGCGGCATCGACCCGACGCCGGTCGACGCGATCGAGCGGCTCAAGGGCGCGCTGATCGGCGGTTAGGAGGGACGCCGCGCGGGCTTCCTCTTGAAGCCTATGAGCGCGATCGCTCTCCATTCGACATACGGCCTGTAGCCGCGCGCGGCCAGCCACCTGACGTGTTCGTCGAACAGCGTTTCCTGCTGGACGAACAGTTGGGTGCCGCCCGCGCGCCGCAGCGTGCGGATCGCCTCGGCCCACTGCTGCTCGGTCATCATCGAGTCGATGTTCGCGTAGGGCGTGACGTCGCGGATGCCGATCTCCTCCGAGATCTGGTGACCGGGTCTGACGAGCATCGCCACCGGCTCGCCGGGCCGCGTCTTTTCCTTGATCGCGTCGCCGATCGCCGTCACGACGCGCACGTCGTGCGGCTGCGTGCGCCTGATGCGCGCGACCTGCGACCAGGGCGCGGGGATCTGCGCGAGCGAGCAGGCCATCACGCCCACGCCGGCGAGCACCAGCAGCTCGGCGAGCTGGGGCCGGCGTCCGGGCCGGCGCACGATCGCGCGGACCGCGACGATTGCCAACAGCGCGAGCGCGTACGACCAGACGGAGAAGAGGTCCTCGAGCACCTGCGGATGCGAGCGGCCCGTGAAGTACGCGCCGACGCCGAGCCCGAAGATCCCGATCCAGGCCAGCGCGGCGCTCAGCACGCGCTGCTCGGACGCGATGCCGCGCACCGCCGCCACGGCGATCGCCGCGACGAACGTCACGTAGACGACGAGGTGGAAGCCGATCGACGGCATCGGCAGCAGGCCGAAGCCTTCGCTGCCGAAGATGCGCGGGAACAGCAGCAGCATCCCGAAGTGCGGCAGCCCGCCGCCGACCGCGAGCGTCAGGATCGACACCAGCCCGACCGCGATCGCGGCGCCGCCGAGCGCTTCGAGGCCCAGCCGCGCGAGGCCGCGCGGCGAGCGGTCGGCCGCCGTCCAGGCGAGCACGACGAGCGTCGCCCCGACGGCCGGCACGCCGAACTCGGGGTTGTTGACGACGACGAGCCCCGCGAGCGCGAGCAGCGGCAGCGCGGGCCGCGTCGAGCCGCCGTCGAGCCGGCGCACCAGCAGCCACAGCAGCACGTACGGGCCGGCGTAGCGGATCGGGAAGAGGCTGAAGAGGCCGGCCGGGCTGTAGCGGTTCTCGAACGGGCCGGCCTTGAGGAAGAAGCTCGTCGCCACGAACGGGAGGAACAGCGCCAGCGTCAGCAGCGAGCTGCCGCCGACGATGCGCCGCAGCACGGCGAACACGGTCGCCATCGTCGCCGCGGTGCCCGCCAGCATGATCGCCGCGAACACGCCGAGCGAGGCGCCGAACAGCGTCATGCCCCCGGCGGCGATGTAGGCCCACAGGTGGCCGTACTGGGCGTGGAAGTCGACGAGCGGCGCCTGGCCGTTGAGGATCGCGAACGCTTCGTCGACGTAGAACGCCGTGTGGTCCCACAGCGCGACGTTGGCGATGTTGATCGTGCCGTCGGTGTTGAACGCCGACAGCAGGTAGGCGACGGTCACCGCGCCGGCGGCGACGAGCGCGAGCGCGTGGCGGCGCGGCGTCTCGCGTGCGATGCGGGCGATCCGCTCCGTGACGGCGGCACGGGAGAGCGCGAACGCCGTCGCGCCGGCGATCGCGACCGCCACCGCGAGCGTCGGCAGCGTGAAGTAGATCGTCGCCCTGAAGCCTCTCGCGCCCGTGAATTCGTCGCCGTAGAGATGCTCGCGCTGGGCGACGACGCACACGACGACGAACGCGGCGAGCGCGATCTGCGCGAGCGGCGCCGCGACCGCCGGCACGATCGCGCGCACGCTGCGGCCGCGCAGCAGCCGCGCGCCCCCGATCACGAGCAGCGGGCCGAGCAGTGCGAGCACGTAGCGCGCGTGCTCGGTCGGCTCGGGCCGCACGCCGCGCAGGTCGTAGAAGCGGTGCCATATGCGCTCGGCGCCCGTCGGCTCGAACAGCGCCCGCCCGAGCGGCGGCCCGAGCAGCAGGACGAGCGCGAACAGGACGAGCGCGCACGGCAGCGCCGCGAGCCATGCGGACTCGCTCGGCGTCAGGGCACGCGCCACCCGAGCAGACGACACCAACTTCCCCCGAGCGACCGTCCCCCGTGCGGAGGCGCTGGTCGACACGTGCTCAATCTACTGGAATCACAGGCTCCCAGAACCTTGACACGCCTCTGGTAAGGTTGGTCGCCGGATGGCGGGCGACGACGCACTGACGATCCACGAGGCGGCCGAGACGACCGGCTGGTCGCCGCGCATGCTGCGCTACGTCGAGCGCAGCGGACTCGTCATGCCGGAGCGCTCGCAGTCCGGCTACCGGCTCTACGGGCCCGCGGAGCTGCAGCGCCTGCGCACGTTGCGCGAGCTGCTCGAGCGCTTCTCGGTCGGCCTCTCGGAGATCGGCTTCGCGCTGCGGCTGCGGCGCGACCCCGATCTGCGCGCGGCGATCGAGGAGTGGTTCGAGGCCGAGCCGCACCGTCCCGAGCATGTCGACGACGCCGACTGGCTGCGCTGGGAGCAGGAGAAGCACCAGAGGCTGCTCAACACACGACCGATGGAGACCGCGCCACGATGACCGCCCTGTCCAGCACCACCGACTTCAAGGTCGCCGACCTGTCGCTCGCCGACTTCGGCCGCAAGGAGATCCGCCTCGCCGAGCACGAGATGCCCGGCCTGATGTCGATCCGCGAGGAGTTCGCGGCCAGCCAGCCGCTCAAGGGCGCGAGGATCATGGGCTCGCTGCACATGACGATCCAGACGGCCGTGCTGATCGAGACGCTCGTCGCGCTCGGCGCCGAGGTGCGCTGGGTCTCCTGCAACATCTTCTCGACGCAGGACCACGCGGCGGCCGCCGTCGCCGTCGGTCCCGACGGCACGCCGGAGGACCCGCGCGGCGTCCCCGTGTTCGCCTGGAAGGGCGAGACGCTCGAGGAGTACTGGTGGTGCACCGAGCAGGCGCTCACCTGGCCCGGTGACGAAGGCCCCAACATGATCCTCGACGACGGCGGTGACGCCACGCTGCTCGTGCACAAGGGCACCGAGTTCGAGGCCGCCGGCGCCGTGCCGGACGACGCGCCCGGCGACTCCGAGGAGTACGGCGTGATCCTCGCGCTGCTGCGCAGGACGCTCGCCGAGGACCCGCAGAGGTGGACGCGGATCGGCCAGGGCATCAAGGGCGTCACGGAGGAGACGACGACCGGCGTGCACCGCCTCTACGAGATGATGGAGGCCGGCACGCTGCTGTTCCCGGCGATCAACGTCAACGACTCCGTCACGAAGTCGAAGTTCGACAACCTCTACGGCTGCCGCCACTCGCTCGTCGACGGCATCAACCGCGCGACCGACGTGATGATCGGCGGGAAGGTCGCCGTCATCTGCGGCTTCGGCGACGTCGGCAAGGGCTGCGCCGAGTCGCTGCGCGGCCAGGGCGCGCGCGTGATCGTCACCGAGATCGACCCGATCTGCGCGCTGCAGGCGGCGATGCAGGGCTACGAGGTCAAGACGCTCGAGGACGTCATCGACGAGGGCGACATCTTCGTCACGACCACGGGCAACAAGGACATCATCACCGCCGCCCACATGGCGCGCATGAAGCACCAGGCGATCGTCGGCAACATCGGCCACTTCGACAACGAGATCGACATCGCCGGCCTCGCGAAGTACCCGGGGATAGAGCGGATCAACATCAAGCCGCAGGTCGACGAGTGGAAGTTCCCCGACGGCCACACGATCATCATGCTCTCCGAGGGGCGGCTCCTGAATCTCGGGAACGCGACCGGACACCCGTCGTTCGTGATGAGCAACTCGTTCTCGAACCAGACGATCGCCCAGATCGAGCTGTTCACGAAGAACGACGAGTACGAGAGAAAGGTCTACGTGCTGCCGAAGCACCTCGACGAGAAGGTCGCGCGGCTGCACCTCGACGCGCTCGGCGTGAGACTCACGAAGCTCACGCCCGAGCAGGCCGCGTACATCGGCGTGCCGGTCGAGGGCCCGTACAAGCCGGATCACTATCGCTACTAGAGCAAGCACGAAGCGCCCGGCTCACGACGTCGCCGACCTCGGCCAGGCCGAGGCCGGCGACGCGCGGATCGCTTGGGCGGAGGAGCGGATGCCGGTGCTGCGCTCGATCCGCGAGCGGTTCGCGCGCGAGCGGCCGTTCGACGGGCTGCGCGTCGGCGTCTGCCTGCACGTCACGACCGAGACGGCGAGCCTCGTGCGGACGCTGATCGCCGGCGGCGCGCAGGTCGCCCTGTGCGCGGCCAATCCGCTCGACACGCAGGACGACGTCGCGGCTGCGCTCGTGGAGCGCGACGGCGCGGCCGTGCACGCGGTTCACGGCGAGGACATGGCGACCTACTACCGCCACATCGAGGCGGTCCTCGACACCAGGCCGCAGTTGACGATGGACGACGGCGCGGACTTGCTCACGACGCTGCACGCGCAGCGTCCGCAGCAGCTGGGGGAGGTTGTCGGGGGCACGGAGGAGACGACGAGCGGGATCGTGCGACTGCGTGCGCTCGAGGCGGCCGGACAACTCGCATTCCCGGTCCTCGCCGTCAACGAAGCGCGCACCAAGCACTTGTTCGACAACCGCTACGGCACCGGCCAGTCCGCGCTCGACGGGATCCTGCGCGCGACGAACATGCTGCTCGCGGGCCGCGTCGTGGTCGTGTTCGGCTATGGCTGGTGCGGGCAGGGGATCGCGCTGCGGGCGAAGGGCGCGGGCGCGCAGGTCGTCGTCTGCGAGGTCGACCCGGTGCGCGCGCTGGAGGCGAAGCTGGAGGGCTACGAGGTGCTGCCGGGCGTAGCGGCCGCTGCCAAGGGCGACATCCTCGTCACCGCCACCGGCAACCGCGACGTCGTGCGGCGCGAGCACTACGAGGCGATGCGCGACGGCGCCGTGCTGTGCAACGCCGGCCACTTCGACGTCGAGTGCGACCTCGCGGCGTTGCGCGAGCTGGCCGTCGAGCGCCGCCAGGTGCGCCCGCACGTCGAGCAGCACGTGCTCGCCGACGGCCGTCGCATCAACCTGCTGGCGGAGGGACGCGTCGTGAACCTCGCGGCGGCGGAGGGGAACCCGGCCGCCGTGATGGACATGTCGTTCGCCAACCAGGCGCTCGCCGCCGAGCACCTCGTCAAGGCCGCCGGCACGCTCGACGCGCGCGTCCACGGCGTCCCGCCGGAGATCGACGACGAGGTCGCGCGCCTCACGCTCGCGGCGCTCGGCGTCGAGATCGACGCGCTCACCGACGCGCAGCGGGCGTACCTCACGGCGTGGGAGCAGGGGACCTGAGCGTCCGCTAGCCTCCGGCGCCGCATGAAGGCCATGGTCCTCGCGGCGGGTCTCGGCACCCGCCTCCGCCCGCTCACGTTCGAGCTTCCCAAGCCGATGGTGCCGGTCCTCGACCGGCCCGTGATGGCGCACATCGTCGACCTGCTCGACCGCCACGGCTACACCGACGTGATCGCCAACCTGCACTACTTCCCGGAGACGATCCGCGCGTACTTCGGCGACCGCCTCGTCTACCGCGAGGAGCCGGAGCTGCTCGGCACCGCCGGCGGCGTGCGCAACTGCGCCGACTTCCTCGACGACGGCACGTTCCTGATCATCTCCGGCGACGCGCTGACCGACATCGACCTCGGCAAGTTCGTCGCGCGCCACAAGGCGGCCGGCGGGATCGGCACGCTCGCCGTCAAGCGCGTCGAGGACACGCGCGAGTTCGGCGTCGTGCTGCACGACGCCGACGGGCGCATCACCGGCTTCCAGGAGAAGCCCGACCCGGCGGAGGCGCTCTCCGACCTCGGCAACTGCGGCATGTACCTGTTCGAGCCGGAGATCTTCGACTACTTCCCGAGAGAGCGGTTCGTCGACTGGGCCAACGACGTATTCCCGGCGCTGCTCGCCAACGACGTGCCGTTCCACATCCACGAGATCGACGAGTACTGGAACGACGTCGGGTCGCTGCACGAGCTCAAGGAGGGGACGTTCGACGCGATGCAGGGCGCGCTCCGGGTGGATCTGCGCGGCGAGGAGGTCGCGGAGGGCGTGCGCATCTGCGAGGGCACCGAGCTGACCGACGCGACGCTGATCGAGCCGCCGGTGTGGATCGGCCGCGACGTGACGATCTCGGCGGGCGTGCGGCTGCAGGGCCCGCTCGCGATCGGCGACGGCGTCACGATCGGCGAGGGCGCGGCGCTGAAGGACTCGGTCGTGCTGCCGGGCACCGAGATCGCCCCGCACACGATCCTGATCGGCGCGATCGTCGGCAGCACCGGGATCGTGGACCGCTTGCAGCCGCGCGGCTAAGCCGCCTCGTACCGCTCCTTGCGCTGCTCGTCGCGCTCTGACTGCGCGAGCATCCGCGTGAACAGCACGACGAGCGCGATCCCCATCACGATCGACTGCTCCAGCGCCATGATGACGCCCGCCAGCGCCTGGTCGGCGTCGGGGCTGAGCCCCCAGTACTGCGGCTGGTGCTCGTAGTAGCTGAAGATCGCGTTCGGCGCGAACGTCAGCAGGATGCCGAGGAAGCCGACGGTCGCCTTCGTGCTGACCATGTAGACGATCGGCGTTGTGCCCTCGCGCCGCAGCCGCGTCGAGACGGGCGAGAGCAGGTGCCACCAGTAGAGGAAGCCCGCAAGCGTGAAGCTGAGGTGCTCCAGCACGTGGATGCCGGTGTGCTCGGCGGCGGCGTCGTAGAGCGCCGGGACGTGCCAGACCCACATCGCGGCGGTGTAGAGGACGACCGCGAACAGCGGGGCGGCGAGAAAGCCGACGCGCTGCTCGACGCGGTGGATGCGGCGCGTCGCCGGCCGCAGCAGCACCTTCGTGAGGCCGAGGATGAGCAGGATCGGGGCGACGTCGAGCAGCAGCACGTGCTGGACCATGTGCATCGCGAGGATCTGCTCGCCGAGCCGGTCGATCGGCGAGCACAGCGCCGCGACGAGCACGAGGATGCCGGTGAGGAACACGAGCAGGCGCCCGACGCTCGGCGGATGCGGCTCCTCCGGCGTGCGCGCCCGGCGCCAGCGCCAGGCGTAGACGCCGACGTAGAGGGCCAGCGCGATGACGACGCCTGGGTCGAACGTCCACGATGCGTCCGGAGACATGCCGCCGGATTGTCGCACTCGCGTGCTGCGCTGCGTGCGTGCCGGCGTCACGCTGACGCGCATGCGATCCGTTCCGCTGCGCGAGCGCCTGCGAGCCGAGCTGCCGGCGTTCGGCGTGCGGCTCGGCGCGGAGCTGGCCGCCGCGCTCGCGCCGCCGGCCTGCCCGGCCTGCCGCGCCCCGCTGACGGCGGCCGGCGCGCAGCTGTGCCTCGACTGCCGCCGGACGCTGCCGTGGCTGCCCGAGCCCCGCTGTCCCCGCTGCGGCCTGCCGGGGCCGTGCGGGCCGCGCAGCGGCGGCTGCCCCGCGGCGGCGGCGGCGTTCGAGCGCTCGTGGGCGCCGCTCGCCCACGACGGCCCCGCCCGCCAGCTCGTCGCCGCCCTGAAGTTCCGCGGCGCGCTGCCGGTCGCGCGCCTGATGGCCGCGCAGATCGCCGCGACGGCGCCGCGCGAGCTGCTGGCCGGCGCGGCGCTCGTGCCGGTCCCGCTGCACCCGGCGCGCCGGCGCGCTCGCGGCTTCGACCAGGCTGCGCTGATCGCGCGGGCGCTGGGGGCGCGCACGGGCGCTCCGGTGGTCCCGTGCCTGCGGCGCGGGGGCCGCGCGACGCGCCAGCTCGGCGCCGGTCGCGCCGCGCGCCGCGCCGCCGCCGGCGAGCAGCGGCTGTCCGCGCGCGGACCGGTGCCGTCGCGGGCGCTCCTGCTCGACGACGTCCACACGACGGGCGCCACGCTCGACGCGTGCGCCCGCGCCCTGCGGGCTGCCGGAGCCGAGCGCGTCGACGCCCTCGCGTACGCACGTACGCTGCCCCGCTGACCTGCGGCGGACCACGGTTGGAGATCGACCGTTGGCGCGTCTACGATCGGGGAAAGATCCACCCCACACGAGGCAAAGGGGGCGCACCATGCGCATTGCGGTCAAGGGACGGAACACCCACGTCGGCACGGGCCTGAGGGACCACGTCGAGAAGCGCTTCCGCAAGATCGCACGCCAGGTCTCCGAGCTCGCCGAGCTCGAGCTCGAGCTCAGCGAGGAGCGCAATCCGGCGATCGCCGAGCGCGAGATCGCCGAGGCGACGCTCTACCTCAAGGGCGTCACGCTGCGCGCCCGCGCCGCGTCGACGGACCTGATGCACTCGATCAACGAGTGCGAGGAGCAGCTCGCGCGCCAGGTCAAGCGCCACCGCGAGCAGCGCCGCAAGCGGCGCGCCACGCGCGCCGCCCAGCAGGCGTTCGAGCGCTTCGCGGATGGCGGCGCGACGGTCGCCTGAGCGCCGGCCGGACGCCCGGCCTGAAGGGTCGCAGGAGGGTTGCATCGCGGCATGCGGCCGCTGCTACGCTAGGCCGCATGTCGCTGATCGATCGTGCGCTGCGCTTGGGGGAGGGCAAGAAGTTCAGGTCCTACGAGCAGCGTGTAGCGCGAATCAACGAGCTCGAGCCGGACATGCAGGAGCTCACCGATGCACAGCTGCGCGCAGCCGCCGACTCGCTGCGCGCCCGCGCCCGCGGGGAGGGCGCCGAGCCGCTCGAGGACCTGCTGTACGAGTGCTTCGCGCTCGTGCGCGAGGCCGGTCGTCGCACGATGGGGATGCGCCACTTCGACGTCCAGCTGATCGGCGGGATGGTCCTGCACGACGGCGCGATCGCCGAGATGCGTACCGGCGAGGGCAAGACGCTCACCGCGACGCTTCCGGCGGTGCTCAACTCGCTCGCCGGCAAGGGCGTCCACGTCGTGACCGTGAACGACTACCTCGCGCGCCGCGACGCCGAATGGATGGGGCCGATCTACGAGCTGCTCGGCGTGAGCGTCGGCGTCCTGCAGTCGATGCAGCCGCTCGAAGAGAAGCATCACGCGTACTCGTGCGACCTCACCTACGGCACGAACTCCGAGTTCGGCTTCGACTACCTGCGCGACAACATGGCGCCGACGCTGGAGGACAAGGTCCAGCACGGCGGCCGCGACCTCGGCGAGGTCCGCTCGGCGAAGGACCGCCTCGAGCGCCGCTCGGCCGCGCACACCTACGCGATCGTGGACGAGGTCGACAACATCCTGATCGACGAGGCGCGCACGCCGCTCATCATCTCCGGCGCGCCCGAGGACTCGTCCGACATCTACTCCAGATTCGCGCGGCTGGCGCCGATGCTCACGCCCGGCGAGATGCCGAGAGGGCTCGACCCCAGGCAGAAGAGAGAATTCGTCGCCGACTACGACTACGAATTCGACGAGAAGCACAAGACGGTCTCGATCACCGAGCGCGGCGTCGAGAAGGCCGAGCGGTTCCTCGGCATAGACCACCTCTACCGCGCCGAGAACGGCTATCTCGTCAACCACCTGATCCAGGCGCTGAAGGCCGAGTCGCTCTACAAGCGCGACGTCGACTACGCGGTGATCGACGACGAGGTGCAGATCATCGACGAGTTCACCGGCCGCATCCTCGAGGGGCGCCGCTGGTCGGAGGGCCTCCACCAGGCGATCGAGGCGAAGGAGGGCGTTCGTCTGACCGAGGAGAACCAGACGATGGCCTCGATCACCTACCAGAACTACTTCCGCCTCTACGACAAGCTCGCCGGCATGACCGGCACCGCGCTCACCGAGGCGACGGAGTTCATGAAGATCTACGACCTCAGCGTCGTCCAGGTCCCGACGAACCGGCCGATGGTCCGCAAGGACCGCAACGACCAGGTCTACAAGACCAAGGAGGGCAAGTGGTCGGCGGTCGTGGAAGAGATCGCCGAGCGCAACGCGAAGGGCCAGCCGGTGCTCGTCGGCACGATCTCCGTCGAGGTCTCGGAGCTGCTCGGGGAACGGCTCCAGGAGCGCGGGATCCCGCACACGATCCTCAACGCGAAGCCCGAGCACGCCGAGCGAGAGGGCGAGACGGTCGCCGGCGCCGGTCGGCCGGGCGCGGTCACGATCGCCACGAACATGGCCGGCCGCGGCGTCGACATCAAGCTCGGCGGCA
>Ga0070692_10000137_pt1 | contig 17534 bp, 20 predicted proteins | sample KBSK1102metaG_FD_64675 | JGI IMG/M metagenome (GOLD analysis project Ga0070692, IMG submission 64675) | Corn, switchgrass and miscanthus rhizosphere microbial communities from Kellogg Biological Station, Michigan, USA - KBS K1-10-2 metaG | ecosystem: Host-associated > Plants > Roots >...
GACTAGGCGGTCGACGCCGGCATCACGGAGCACTTGAGGGACGGCGTAGACGGTGTCAATCGTCTCCAGGGCGACGGCTGCCGCTTCCTCGACGCCGCCAAACAAAGCGATTTTGCGCAGCTGCTCTTTATGGACCGGCCGGTCGGAGCGGCAGATGACCAGATTGGGCTGAATGCCTCGAGCGCGCAGGTCGTTGATCGAGTTTTGGATCGGTTTGGTTTTGAGTTCCTGGGAGGATTCGAGATAAGGCAGGTAACCGACGTGGACAAACAAGACGTTCTCCCGACCTTTCTCGCCGGCCACTTGCCGCGCCACCTCGATAAAATGGCCGCCCTCCAGATCACCAACGGTGCCGCCGATCTCGGTGATTAAAATATCAGCTCGGCTCTTTTTGGCGGCGCTAAACAAACGCTCTTTGATCTCGTTAGTGACGTGGGGAATGACCTGAATAGTTTTGCCGAGATATTTTCCCTGGCGTTCTTTTTCGATAACGGTTTGGTAAATCCGGCCGCTCATAATCGACGAGTCGCGGGTTAGCTCGATATCTAAAAAGCGCTCGTAATGGCCGAGATCGAGGTCGGTCTCGGCGCCGTCAGCAGTCACAAAACATTCGCCGTGCTCGGCGGGGTTGAGGGTGCCGGCGTCGACGTTGAGGTAGGGGTCAAATTTTTGCAAAAAGACCTGGTAGCCGCGATTTCTTAAGATGTTGCCAAGGCTAGCGGCCACAATTCCTTTGCCCACTCCTGAGAGAACTCCGCCGGTAACGAAGATGTACTTCGCCGACATCTTGACCACCCTACGACGCCAACCGGCCAATCGTCAAGTATTAGGGGTAAATATCTTGACTAACAGGGGAAAATATGCTAGTGTGGTGGCACGGACATCACAAAAAGGAGGTTTGCGATTGAGTAGTGCATCACCATATCCCGCCCAAGACGTCGTCGGTAACTATTACTGTCGACGCGACGCTTGGGAACGGGCGACAAAATTACGAACGGTGAGACACATTTTCACCAAAGAGGGAGCGAAGGATCTCAAGATCTATTTCGATGAATACGAAAGAGAGCTCGAATTGGACACCTTCCTCGACATCGCCGCTCGCACCCGTCATCACGGCATATCGTATGCCACTCGTCGTCAACAGGCCGAGCGACTCTTCGATCACTGTATGCGCATTCTAGATGAGCGCGCCCGTCTCTGGTTAGCAGAAGGTCGAAGCTGGGAGAGCTTGGCTTTTCTGCCGATTGAGTGGAGTTTGGTTATCAAGCTCCGACGTCAGGGCATCAACAGCGTTGCCAGCTTTGAGATGGCTGGCGATAGCGATCTTTTGAAGCTGAAGATCGGCTTCGGCCCCCGAAGCCTGCAACTGAGTCGCGCCTATTGCCGGAAAGCTCTTGAGCTACAGAAGCAAGCGGCGCCAAAAATACCGCGGGCTGCCAGGTCGAGAAGGGCTTTGGATCCTGCGACCCAACTTCCTTTCTAGGACTGTCTCCCCGTGCCAAAAGCCGCCTACCCTTCGGGGTCAGGCGGCTTTTTCTATTACCCATAAAATAGTAAGATCGGAGTATGCAATTTGACCAGATATTTAAGGCTTACGACATCCGGGGCACTTACCCCGACCAAATTAACGAAGCCAAATTTAAGCGAATCGCCATGGCTTACGCCCAATTCCTAAAAAATAAAATTGCCATTCAGTCGAAGGGAGCGGCTAGCTCAAGCACGCCGCTACGCGTTGTTGTCGGTCGGGACGTTCGCCTGAGCGGACCGAAGCTGGAGAAAGCCGTCATCGATGGCTTAATCGAAGCCGGCGTCGACGTTACCGACATTGGTTCAGTGCCAACAGAAATGCTTTATTTTGCCGCTGGCTATTACCATTTTGATGGCGGCATTCAGGTCTCGGCTTCGCACAATCCCAAAGAGTTTAACGGCTTGAAATTATTGGCGGCCGGCGTCGAGGCGATCTCTGGTGATACCGGTTTAACTGAAATTAAAAAACTAGCCGAATCGAGCGATAATCTCGTCAGCCTCATTCCTGGCGAGCTCGAAAGCCGAGAAGTTGAGGAAGACTATTTTGATTTCCTGACCAAGTTTGTTCACTTCGACGCTGGTCGGCCGCTCAAAGTGGTGGCCAACGCCAACTTTGGTTTCAGCGGCGAGGTCACCCAACGGCTACTGGCTCGCTTGGTGACTAGCCACGTTAATTTAATCGAGCTCAACTTTAAGCCCGACGGTAATTTCCCCAAAGGTCGTCCTGATCCGTTGATCCCGGCTAACCGGGAAGAAACGAGCGAGCTAATTAAAGCCACTAACGCCAATTTCGGTGTCAGCTGGGACGGCGACGGCGACCGCTGTTTTATCACCGACGAAAAGGGCGAGCCGATTGAGGGCTGCCATCTAACCGCTCTGTTGGCTGAGCATCTGCTCAAAACCCATCCCGGCGAAAAAATTATTTACGACCCCCGTAACGTTTGGGCGACAGAGGCTACCGTCCAGGTGGCTGGCGGCGTACCCATTCTCAATAAAGCCGGCCACACTTTTATTAAAAACCGAATGCGCCAGGAAGACGCCTTGTTTGCCGGAGAGATGAGCGGTCACTTTTATTTCCGCGATTTTTACTACGCCGACAACGGCCTGATCCCGTTTCTGCTTTTTCTTAACATCGTCACTGAGGACAAACGGCCAGTTTCAGAGATTGTCCGGCCGCTCCGAGAAAAGTTCTTTGTCTCTGGTGAGATTAATTTCGAAGTTACCGACAAAGCAGCGATGATGAAGAAGGCGGAAAGCACTTACCCCGACGGCCAGATCGACCGAACGGACGGCCTATCGATTAGTTTTGATCACAGCTGGCGCTTTAATCTCCGGCCCAGTAACACCGAGAATCTGCTCCGTCTTAACGTCGAGGCCAACGGCCAGGCGATTTGCACCGAAAAAACAGCCGAGCTAACGGCGCTGATCAAGGCCGCCTAACTTTAAGTATAGAGATTGGGTCGGACCACATTGGTCCGACCCTAGAACATCTACCGTTTCAGCATCCGAGCGACGCTGACAGCCTCCTCTTTTACTCCGATACTGGGCCAGCACGGCTCACAGACCCCATGCTCGACGTCCTCTGTCAGTCGGATCGTCCCCCCACCCAGCAGTGGTACTTCCGTTCCGGCCGGGACCCGGACGACCCTCCCTACCTTTTGGGTCGATGCGTTTACTTTCTTTCCACACTTAAGGCATATCGGTCGATACTCCAGGCTAGATCCCTCAACCCGCTCGGATACGCGGGGATTGTCCTTAAGGATGTTGAGCCCGGCCGTATTCAGTGACCCGCTGACGCGGGTGCCGGAAAATGGACTAGCGTTAGCCCTGGACTTTGACATGGTGCTTTCCTCCGTGATGCAATATACGCTCGTTTGAGACGCGTCAAGAGAATACTAACAAGAATAGTCGAGAAAGCAATGGGCTGACGAGCAAAAATGGTTAATTGAATATAGTCAAAGAGCGTCTAGCTGAAGGTTAATCTTCACCTTTGACGCTCTGAGGGCTTGCTAATCGTCGGTTTCAGGCGATCGGTAGACCATCCCGCGCTTTTCGGCGCAGGGGCTACAGACGGCCCAGACGACATCAATGAACGTGCCATGAATCTTCTCCCTAACGGTCAGGTAACGGCCTTCCATCTCCGCGTAACTGTTAACGCGAACATAAAGACGCCTTTCGTCGAGACAGAACCGGCAAAGCGGCCTGTCGATAACAACAAAGGGAGCAGCCGGCTTCGCGACGGCGCTTTGCCGCGCGATGGCTTCCGACAGCTCAATCGTGCTTGCGTACACGGCTTTATCACCTCCTAAAGATCACCCAGTCTGGGCGCCTAATTGGGACAAAATGATCGTTACAGAAGGCTAGGCGCCAATCAATAGCTTAACTAACAAAACCGAGCTTTTCTTTGACGGTGGCTAATTTAGCGACGGCGATCGGTTGGGCTTTGGCCGCGCCGTCTTTGATAATTAGCTCGAGTTGGTCGGGCTGCTTCATCAAACTTCGATAAGCTTTCTGAACCGGCCCCAAAAAGGCCAGTACTTCTTCAACCAGCGCTTCTTTGAGCTCGGAGTACTTGAGTGCGCCGTCTTGCTGCTGAGCCTTAAAGCGCTCGACGGTTTCCGGCGTGGATAAAGCTTCCAGAATAGTAAACAGATTAGCCACGCCCGGGCTCATTTTAGTCGAGTTGGGGTCGGAGTCGGTGACGGCTTTGCGGATGGTAGTGGTGATTGTCGCTTCGTCGTCAAGCAGGCCGATGGCCGAGCCGGGGACAGATTTGGACATTTTTCGTTTCGGATCGTTCAAGGCCATAATCCGGGCGGCTTCTGTTAGCAACGGTTTTGGTTCTCTAAAGACATCGCCGGCATGAGCGTTGAAACTTCGGGCAATTTCACGGGCCAGTTCTAAATGCTGGATCTGATCTTCACCAACAGGCACGATCTCGGCGTCATAGATTAAAATATCGGCGGCCATTAAGACCGGGTAGGTAAGGAGGCCGATATTCTGGCCATGGCGGTCGGATTTCTCTTTGTATTGGGTCATCCGACCCAGTTGCCCAACGGTGGCAAAAGGGGACAGCAGCCAGGCTAATTCAGCATGCTCGGGTATCTGGGACTGGACAAAGAGGGTGCAATTTTTAGGATCTAAGCCTAGGGCCACCAGCAACGCCACGGTCGAGAGCGTTTGGGAGCGCAAATCTTCCGGTTTCGGCTTAATCGTTAGGGCGTGGTAATCAACAATAAAGAAGAAGCAGTCATAGTCACTTTGAAGTTCGACCCACTGCTTAATCGCCCCGAGGTAGTTGCCGAGGTGAAGCTGGCCGGAGGGCTGGATGCCGCTGACTAATCGTTTTGCCATCGTGGCCTGATTGTACCTGGATTCAAAATATTTAAAAAATCTCTTCTCTGTTAAGGCGGCGAGTGGTAAAATTCACTCATAAATCTCTCACCTGGAGGTGAAGAATGCACCGAGTCTTGTTGGTCACCTTCCGCGTTGTCGGTAGTTTAGCAACGGCTAATGCCTGTGTCTTTGCTGTGGCTGCTTGCTTCCTTGAGCTCGCCTTCCCAAATGGAGCGGTGAAAGTTACCGATCCCGGCATTTGGCCATCGTTAACGGCGGTATCAACGCTTTTAGTAGCCGTCATTATCTTCCGTGTTTGGACCGACTCGTCTGATGACGAGCCGTCCCATTCTCGAAGGCAGCGAGTGAAGATCCGGACGGTAAATGGCGTGCGAGTACGGGTGGCTAACCCGCCGGTATCGGAGATACCCCCCTTACGTTCGTACTGCCTCGACTTCCCCGATGAGCACCGAAGGCTCTACACCCCGGACCTGTCTATTCCGCCCGGTCCCGACAACTCGTAATCCTGGCCTCATCCCACGGGTGAAGCCCAGTATTCTAGAGGAACATCGGCAATGAAAAAAACCTTTCTTGATGCCTTGCGGGCAGTAATGCCCCAGAGGATCGTCAAAGCTCGGCCTGAACCGGTAGTGCTAACCCTCGTCCCCGGCCTGCTACCCACCCTCACCCCCGAGCAACAAGCTCGTCTACAGCCGAAGGCGCCAAGATGAGCTGGTCGCTCGAGCTAGGCAAACTCGGCCTACCCAGATAGGCACTCGTCTCCTACCGGCCCGCCGTTCCACGGCGGGCCACCTCTATACCTCTATACCTAAGCTTTATGACTGCCGACGTTGACACGATGTAAAGCAAACTTTACAATCCAAAAAGAAGTAAAACTAAGTAAAGAGGAGAGTATTTGATGAAATTAAAACCCCTATCAGATCGGTTAGTTGTTAAACCTCTCGAGGCCGAAACGGTCTCTAAGTCCGGCATTGTCATTCCCGACACCGCCAAAGAAAAACCCCAGGAAGGTATCGTTGAGGCCGTCGGCCCCGGCCGAGTTGATAAAGACGGCAATCGGATCGCCATGGAAGTCCAAAAAGGCGACAAGGTTTTATTCGGTAAATACGCCGGCGACGAATTTAAAGTGGATGGCGTCGAGTACAAAATCATCCGCGAAGATGAAGTGCTTGGCATTCTTAAATAAGTTATCAATTACCAGTTACCAGTTATCAAATATTGAAAACTGTAAAACGAAAACTGAAAACTAACGACGAAGGAGTTAAAAAATAATGTCTAAACAAATTCTTTTTTCCCAAGACGCAAGAAACAAAATTAAGTCTGGTGTCGACCAACTGGCCGATACCGTCAAAGTGACGCTTGGCCCCAAAGGCCGCAACGTCCTCTTGGACCGCGGTTACGGCGGCCCGACCATTACTAACGACGGCGTTACCATCGCCAAAGAGATCGACCTCGAAGACAAGTTCGAGAATATGGGCGCCCAGCTGGTTAAGGAAGTCGCTTCCAAGACCGACGACATCGCTGGCGATGGCACCACTACCGCCACTTTACTGGCTCAAGCGATGATCGCCGACGGCTTGAAAAACGTCGCTTCTGGCTCCTCGGCCATGGCCATTCGCCACGGTATCGACAAGGCCACCGAAGCCGTTGTCGCTCACCTCAAGAAAAACGCCAAGCAAATCAAAACCAAAGAAGAGAAAACCCAAGTTGCTTCCATCTCCGCTAACGACGCTGAGATCGGCGCTTTGATCGCCGAAGTGTTCGAGAAAGTTGGCAACGAAGGCGTTATCACCGTTGAGAAATCCGACGCCTTGAAAATGGAGTACGAGCTGACTGAAGGGATGCAGTTCGACCAAGGTTACGTCTCGGCCTATATGGTCACCGACGCCGCCAATATGCAAGCGGCCATCGAAAAACCTCACATCTTAATCACCGACAAAAAGATCGGCTCGATTCAAGAGATTTTGCCCTTGCTCGAAAAACTGGCCGCCACCGGCAAAAAAGAGCTGGTTATTATCGCTGAAGACCTCGAGGGCGAAGCCCTAGCCACTATCATTGTCAACAAACTTCGCGGCATCTTAAACATCCTGGCTGTTAAAGCCCCCGGCTTTGGCGATCGCCGCAAAGAGATGCTTCAGGATATCGCCATTTTAACCGGCGGCGAAGTCATCTCCGAGGAAAAGGGGATGAAGCTCGAAGACACCGAAGTCAGCATGCTTGGCGTGGCTCGCCGGGTCGTCGCCGATAAAGACAACACCACTATCGTTGACGGCAAAGGCTCGGCCAAAGCCATCGAGGCTCGGGTCAATCAAATCAAAGCCCAGATCGAAAAGGCCACCGCCGATTACGACAAAGACAAGCTCAAAGAGCGCCTCGGCAAACTCTCCGGTGGCGTCGCTGTTATTAAAGTTGGTGCCGCTTCGGAAGTCGAGCAAAAAGAAAAACAGCACCGGGTAGAAGACGCCCAGAAAGCCACTCGCGCCGCTATTGAAGAAGGCGTCGTTGCGGGCGGTGGCGTCGCCTTGCTCGAAGCTCACGAAGCCTTAAATAAAACTAAGTACGTCGGTGATGAAGAGATCGGCCGTGAGATCGTCGCCAAGGCCCTGGTTGTGCCGGCCTGGCAGATCGCTACCAACGCTGGCGCTGAAGGCTCGGTTATCGTCGCTCGTATCATCGAAGGCAAAAAGGGCTGGGGCTACGACGCTAAGGTCGGCAAGATGGTTGATATGATCGCCTCCGGCATCATCGACCCGCTCAAAGTTACCCGCTCGGCGCTCCAAAACGCTGCTTCTGTCGCTGCCATGGTTCTGACCACCGAGGCTGCTGTGACTGATTTACCTGAGAAAAAAGACTCGATGCCTCAGATGCCCGACATGGGCGGTATGGGTGGAATGGGAATGTAGAAATGGACGGCAGGAGGTTTATAAGATTGACATGCGGTTGTATAGCGTTAGCAACAGTTCTTGGTGAACCTATTGGAATTTTTACGCACACTTGTGAAAGTTTTCCAAATTGCCGATACGCGCAGCATATTGAAGGTCAAAACTCCCACCCATCAGCCTGGCTAAGCGCAACTACTTCTTCTGGAATCGCCTCTTCGATGGGATCTTATATGAGACCAACCAACCAGAGCTAAGGTGTAAGAATTAGGGGCCGCAGTCGCGGCCCCTTTCTGTTAAATTGCGCATATGCTTACCGCTAACGAAGAAAAGTTTTTGCTACATTTCCCGGCTGGTAAGATCGTCAAGATTCAGCCCTACGACCCGAAGACTTCTGAAATTGGCCAAGGAATAATTGACGAAGTTCGTCAGGTATTACCGAGCGCCGAAGTAGTGATGATCGGCTCGGCAGCGATGAAGATTGCTGGTCAGAACGATATCGATATTTACGTCTTAGCGCCTCAAATAGAGCACCCGGAGCTATTGCCCACTTTGAAGAAACTTTACGGCGAGCCGTATCACGTCGGCCGAAACTTTTACGAATGGCATTTTGAACGTAGTGGCTTTGAGGTGGAATTCTACTTATCCGAAGTAGATTACGAGATGGGACGGCAGCTCAAAGTTACAGAGATCATAACTAACGATCCGAAATTGGCTGAAGAATTTGAAGCTATTAAATGGCAATATAACGGTAAGCTTTACCGTGATTACCATCGCGCCAAGTACGAGTTTTATCATAAAATCCTCGGAGATTGAGAAACCGACCTGTCCGCTTTTTGTTAGACTTAGGACATGAAAACAAATCTACCACTCTACAAAAGACTATGGTTCTGGAGCTTTATCGTCGTCGCGATGTCGGCCCTGGGGGCGATGGACTTTTTCTTCATTGATCACCAGAGTCAAGATTGGGCTGGCGCCATCAATATCGCTGTTCTGGGATTGATCTTAGCGGTTCTGGGCCTGAATCAACCAGAAAGGTGGAGAAAATTAACTTGGGCAGCGATCGTCGTTAACTTCCTAGTCTTGCTGACCATCATTTGGCTGACATATTTCAAACTGATCAGGGGCTAACTTGAAAACGGCTCCGCCCGGGCTCTTTCTTCTTGGTACAATCAGAAGATGGCCGAGCCGATTTATCGCTGCAGGAATAAAGTACTTCCAGGTACGGACTACGCCGAAGTTTTAGTGCCGGCTCGACAGCTGTTCCATCAGTACGAAGCTAATACCAGGCGCCAAGCGCATATCCGTTCGCCGCTCTTCGGCAAGGACAAAGTTTTTCTAGCCGCGTTTTGGGAACATTTAGCTAAGAAAAACCGTAAAGACAAAACCCGGCGATTGAAATTCTATGCTTGCGCTCTCGAGCTCATTACCAAAGCAACTCTTCGGCCGGAGAGCCAACCTTACAAAGACAGGCAGGCCAGGCTTTACCGTTTTCGAGGTCGGGCGGCCGACGGTCAGGAGTTTATCGTCCAGATTAGCCAAAACAAGAACGGCCGCAAGTATTTCACGTCCGTGTTTCCTCAGGGATAACAAAAAATCTCCCGCATTGGTGCAGTAAACACCGGCCGGAGACTTTTCTTAGATAAAATGTACAACATGTAGATTATATTGTCAATGGTGGCTCCGTCGATTTTTTGCCCAAAGAAAACGGCTCGGAGTAAAAATATTTACCCCCTTGACTAGATGGAGTATCCTGGGAATTAGATGAAGAAGTGGTTGCTCGCTTTAGCCCTGCTAGTCTTGGTGCCCTCGACAGCTTTGGCGGCCGAGGTTCGTTCAGCTAAAAATCAGCTGACGCTTGGGTCAGGCGAAACCATTCAAGACGACGTTTACGCCACGGCTGGCATGGTCACCGTCAGCAGCAATATTGGCGGCGACCTGACTGTCGCCGGTGGCACGATCCGCGTTGACGGCAACGTCACCCAGGACGTTTTAGCGGCTGGCGGCCAAGTTACCCTCAATGGCAACGTCGGCGACGATGTTCGGATGGCTGGTGGTACCCTTCAAATTAACGGAGCAGTTGGCGGCGATTTGTTAGTCGCTGGCGGCAACGTCGAGATTGGCGAAAACGCCGTTATCAAAGGCCAGGTTTTTGTCGGCGGCGGCAGCGTTGTCATCGCTGGCCACACCGGAGCGATTAAAGCGGCGCCCGGCTCGCTGGAATTAACCAAAACAGCCGTCGTCAACGGCGATCTCAACTATCGTAGCAGCCAAGCGGCGGTTATCGACTCGGCCGCCCGGGTGACCGGCCACGTTAACTTTAACCAAATCCAAGCTCGTCACCGGGCCAATTATGCCGCCGTCGGCATGGCTAGTTTCTTCAGCCTGCTCTTGTGGCTGTCGGGCTTTATCCTGGCCGGGTTGTTCATGCTCTTAGCGCCGAGCAAAACCGAAAAACTGGTCAAGAATTGGCGCAGTGAGTTTTGGACCAACCTTTTAACCGGCTTTCTCTTTATGGTTGCCGCACCGGTGGCCGCGGTGATACTGATGATTACCGTTATCGGCCTGCCGCTGGGCATTGGTTTACTGATTCTGATTCCTATCCTCATCTTTATCGGCAAGCTAGTGACGATCTTTGTCTTGGGCTGCTGGGCGCAAAAACTCTGGAACAAAGAAACACCCGATCGACCGACCTGGCTAGCCGCTTTCGTCGGCTCGATTATCCTGATGTTTCTCGGTATTATTCCGCTGCTTGGCTGGCTGGCGATCGCCGTTGTTGGTTTGACGTCACTGGGGGCACTAATTCGCTACGACTGGAATCTGCTCAAAACCTTGCGCCAAAACCAAAGCCTCTAAAACTTGCATTCAAAAGAATACGGCCCCGTTCATTCTGAACGGGGCCAGGGGGAATCCAGGTCGTGGCGGCTAGTCTTCGCCCCAGCCGCGGAGTTCAAAGTCGAGCCACTCCAAGCTAGTGAGCTCGGGTACGGTTTGGTCGTCCGGCTGTCGGGAGCTGGATGCTCCTTGGCCGGGTGAAGGGCAAGGGTCGCTATTCATCGTTGCCTCCTACCGATTTCGCTTAAATTATACTGAGCCCGAAAGAAAGCTCAAGTTGGGCCAGACTTCGAGTTGCTAAGTCAGCCCGAGGGCGCTAAGGTGCGAGTGGTGTCCAAGGAGGATCAATGGAATTGTCAAAACTGGGAATCTTCGCTTCCGGTACGCCTACTGGCGGCGGATCGGGCGCCCGCAACTTAATTCTCTGCAGCCGTCGTGACCCAGCCATTCTACGGGCTGACATTGTCTGGGTTGCTTCCAACCACGAGTCGGGTGGCGTCCGCACCATGGCCGACGAGCTAGGCGTGCCGTTCATCCATATTCGGCCGCCGTTTACGGCCGAAACCTATCAGCGGCTAATCAAGGCTAACCCAGCCAACTACTTCGCCTTGTCCGGCTATATCAAGAAAGTCTTTGGCTTGCCGTTTGACCAGGCGTTCAACATCCACCCGGCGCCGTTTCGCTTTGGCGGCCCCGGCATGTACGATCTGTTCGTTCATCAGGCGGTCCTGGACGCTTTTCATCGCCAGGAGATCACTCACTCGGCAGTGTCGATGGGTTTCATCAATGATCAATACGATCGGGGCCCAGGATTCTTCGAGATACCAGTGCCGATCTACGACAATGATGAGGCCAAAGACCTCCAAGAACGGGTCAAGGGCTTTGAGCATAAGTGGCAGCCGATCGTCACCGATCTAGTGGTGAACGGTCAGATTGGCTGGGACGGCGTCCATCCCGAGAGCCTCTACGTTCCCCCGGAGTTCCGGCAGTACTTGCCGGCCTAGCTTCCCGCTTCACCCCTACCGCCGCGGTTCGACCGCGGCGGTTCTTTTTCAGTTAGTGGTTGGTTTCGGTCGTTGATTCTCGAGATCAAAGGACTAAAATAAAACTAAGCACCTTCCAGCGGTGATAGGGGGAAGTATGGATCCGTTAGTAGTGACAGTAGTCCTTCTCGGTCTCGTCCTTTTTGTTCTTGTCTGGAGTGGGCTATCCGAGAGACGATCGAGTTCTCGGCCGGCGCCGATCCTGACAAAGATCTCCTTCCAGCGCGGGGAGATCTCGCGTCAGAAGCAGCAGGCTATCATCGAGCGGCTCAAAGGAGCCAAAAGAGAGCCGCTCGCGCCCGACACGTTCGCTTCAACCAAGTGCGAACATGGGCACGACTTATGTCTGGTCGATGATAGTTACTGTCTCGACCCGCTCCACGCCCGCTCAGCCTATCGAATCATCTGCTTTGACTGTGGTGAGGTCTACCTCACTCACACCAACTTTGTTGCTTAGGCATCGCTCCTGCCCGGACGAGTTCCTAACTCGCCCGGGCTTTATTTACTTATCGAGGCTACAGCTGGGTCGGAAAGACGGCTATACTAAGCCCAACAAAGCCTAAGGAGGTGGATGCTTTGTGGCGAGTCTATGGTTACGACACGTATGACGGTCGACCCTACGACTTTCTCGATCATCCCCTCTACGGGTTTTCGGATGAGGAGGAAGCCCTAAGGTTTGCCAGAGAACAATTTGCCAACATTCAGTACGATCAGCCGCCGGAGGAAGCTGGCCATTGCTGGGAAGAAGATTCAATACAGGACCAAGTCTGGATCGTCCGACCAGACGGATCCGAGTATCAGTTTCAGCCTTGACGGCTGAGGCTCGCATCCAAAAATCGCCCCGTTGGAATTTCCAACGGGGCTTTGAGTGCTAAGGCTGAGGGAAGACGCCCAAGTAGACGGGCATCCGAGTGTTGGGGTTGCAAGACGTGCCGGAGTCGAGAAAAAGAAACTGGTCCATTTGGAGCTTCTTCATCCGAGCCTGACACTGCTTGATGGTGCCAAGCATGATGAAGAAGTGGATCTCGTTATCTTTGAGGCTAACCAAGGTCCGTAAGCATTGGTCGTGACACCGCTGTCCGATGCCGTCCCCGGCGATGGCGTCGGTGAACTGGTCCTTAAGGGTCAGAAAGTCGTGATACTTGGTGAAGATGATGACGTTGCCGGTGTAACGATTACTGGCCAGGATCGGCCGGTGCAGGTCCCTGCGATAGGGACAGATGGTGTGCTCGTTGCTAAAGACGAAGTCTATCGGCTGCTGGAGCCGATGGAGCGGCCAGTAGTAGCCGCCGGGCAGCATCAATGAGGCGTTAAAGCGCGAGCAAAATTGATCGCGAGTGAGAGAGGCCTTAGGGTTGAGGATCGCTTCGATCCGACAACATCCCTGAAGAACCATCCGATGGCATTCGATATTTCTTAGTCGGCCAGCTCCTTTGACGGTAGCGGCCAACAGCATCAGCACGATAACGGAAAAGAAACGCATGCTGTGACCTCCAAGGGGAATGTGAAGGAGCTTCGACGCGCTATTTATCTACACTAAAAGAATTTGCCTGAGACGCAAGACTCGGCCCTTATTGGGTTGGCTAAGGCTTGGAGGGGTTTAAGAAGTCCGGCCAATCGGTTAAGCTAGCCAAGTATCACTACCTGAGGTCGCCCCGTAGCTCAGTCCGGTAGAGCAACGGCTTCCAAAAGCCGCACGTCGTGGGTTCGAGTCCTAGCCGGGGCGACCGGCTATCTTATCTAGTTCCGGGTAAAATCCTCTGGCCAGCGAGCCAAGAAAACCGGACAGGACCGGCCCCGCACTAGTTTCAGAAACTGGAGCGGGGTTTTTTACGCGACGCTTCTTGTCGGTCGGCGCTAAATGGCCGGGGCGGCTTGAGTGGCAGCCTGATCGAAAATGGGCTGATTAACGATGTCTTTGAAGACGATTGCCTTGGGGGTAATGGCGACCAGAAATTGGCGGGGGACGATTCGCTCCTTAAGGAGCTGCCCCAAACAGAAGCGGACAATCAAACCGCTCTCGACCTCAAAGAGCAGATCGCTGACCCGGCCGAGGCGCTCACCGGACTCAGTTTTGGCGGTGACGCCCAAAACAGCGCCGAAATGTTGGTGCAAAGAGTCGAAATGCTTCAGATCGCGGCTAAACTTTTGGTTGACGTCAACGATGACAGCTTGGCGTTCGCAATCCAAAACGTCGTTGTAATCCAAACTGGCAAAGCGTTGGATGACGGCTCGCTGCTTGACCTGAAAGCCAGCAATCTTTGCCTCTTGACCGTCAAAGACGATTCGGTCGACTTCGGCCAGTTTTTTGCCCTCGGCCGAAACAATTGGCGCCGTGACGATTTGGGACGCTTCTAGGATCATCAATCCTTACAATGAGCGTTTCGCGCCTCCTAAGCAAGGCTACAAGAGCCTTGCTACAAGACTTTGGGATTCTTATCCCAAAGTCTAAGTCGAGCTGATGTACGGCCGACTATGGTAGCAAAACGGTTAGACGGCGCAATTTGGTGGTTTGAATCCACCGACCAATGCTCTACACTAATTTGTAGGGGGGATAACGGAAGCGAAAAAGCCGGATTTTAGATATAAGGTTAAAGACGAAAAAGGCCGGGTTCGGGCTGGTCGAGCGACCGGCAGTTTGGCCGGGGTGCGACGCTTGCTCCAAAGCAAAGGTTACACCATTCTGTCGATTACCGAAGAGCAGCCAGTCTTGAGCGGTTTTTCTTTCAGGAAGGTCTCGGCCAAAGACCGCTCGATTGCTTATCGAGAGTTATCGACGATGCTCAAGGCCGGCGTCGGTATTACTCAAGCGATCGATATCGCCGCGGAAACACCGAGCAAAAAACTCCACAAAGTCCTGAAGGAAATTCACCAGGCCTTGGAAAACGGTTTTCCGCTCTCGGTAGCGATGGCTGGCCAACCCAAAACCTTCCCGGAAGTGGAGGTCGGTGTCGTTAAAGCCGGCGAAGCGACCGGTAATTTAGTTAAGGTTCTCGACGATCTCTCGACCAGCACCGCCCGCTCGGCCGAGTTTGTCGGCAAAGTCCGCGGAGCGATGATTTACCCGGCTTTTATTTTTGTGGTGATGATTATCGTCGGAGCGATTATTTTGACCAAAGTTATCCCGCCGATCAAAGACATCTTCTCTTCCAACGACGCTACTTTGCCGATCTCGACCCAGATTTTGCTAGCGATCACCGACTTCCTGCTCAATCACTGGCTGTTGCTAATCGGCATCGTCTTCGGCCTGTTTGCCGCCGGCTGGCTCTTCAGCCGGACGAAACCGGGCAAAGAGGCGACTAGTTTTATCTCGCTTCGCTTCCCCATTTTTGGAACACTGATTCAGCAGGTTTATTTGGCTCGTTTCAACCGAACTTTGGCTTTGCTGCTCAGTGCTGGTGTGCCGATTCTGGAAGCAGTTGGCATTATCACTGAGTCGACTAGCAACACCATTTTTAAACGAACTTTGAAGCAGCTGATGCGTTCGCTCGAACAAGGGGCGCCGGTGACTTCAACGATGCAAAATAATCGTTATTTTCCTAAGCTGATGACCCAGCTCTTGTACGTTGGCCAACAGTCGGGTGATCTAAGCGGCTCGGCTGGCACTTTGGCTGATTATTTTGAGTCGGAAGTCGACGCTAAACTACGAACCTTTTCGTCATTGGTTGAGCCGTTTATTATCGTTGTCCTCGGCGTCGCCGTCGCTTTCATTGTTATCTCGGTTTTGCAGCCAATCTACAGTCTGAGTAACTCGATCCAATGAAGCGTCTAGTCTTAATCAGGGGTTGGCTCGGCTCAAAAATCGGTTACACTCAAACTAGACAAATGGTCAATCTTGGAGGGACAAAACGGCGGTCACCGCGATCCGGCTTTACTCTCATAGAGCTATTGGTGGTGATCAGCATCATTGGCATATTAATCACCCTAACCTTTGTGGCGGTAGTGCCGATTCAGCGCAAGAGTCGCGACGCTCGGCGCAAGGCTGACGTCAACAGCTTTTTAGCGGCGGCTAACTTGTTCAAGGCTGATTTCAAGATCTATCCTAACCCGACTTTTTACCTCGGTTCGTTTGGCGGCTCGTCAGGCGACCCCGACAGTCCGAAAAGCACTAACTCTAATTTTGGATTGGACGGCGACGTCCCTAACTGTAATCCGGCCACGCTCGGTAATACCGCCTCGTTCACCAGTGACGGCGCGACTCACACCCAGGCCGATCTCAATACGCTGCCGATCACCCTCAAGCCTGGCTTCGTCGCCGCTGACAACTTTATGATTTGTTTTCGCTACATCGATCGCGTTCTATCCGACCCCAAACCAGCCAACGGCGGCGCGGCGGTTGATCAGTATCAGTACCGAGTCTCATTTGATTACGGCGATATCCTGGTAGCGGCCGAGCTGGAAAACGGGACGACTGACACCGACGCCACTCGCCTTTTCACCGACTCGGCCGGAACCACTTACAAAAGGTATTACCGAGGTAGCGGCGTGGTGGTCCGCCACCTGGACGACTCGAGTGACGTCAACGACCCCACCAACACGACTGGCTTTACCAGCGGCCTAGCTGGCCTGAACAACGATGGCGGCTATCTTTATCAGTGCTTGAAAGATAATCTGGGCGCGTTGATCACTCGCGATAATCGGGTCCAAAACGAGCCGATCGTCAGCGACGCTACCAGCCCGTCTGGCTATAAACTCAACCCAAGCTGTCAACAAAACACGGCTGGGGGTCTCGATGTCAGAACCAGCAATTAAGGATCGGTTTGGCTTTTCACCCAGTTATTCGTTAGTCGAGCTGTTGGTCGTCATCGCCGTTATCACCGTTATCGGCATCAGCAGTATTCCCAATATCTTCAACCGCAACGATCGGTTGTCGCTTGATTCCAGCGCCAACCAGCTCCGACAAGTGATTATCGATGCCGAAACAAGATCCAAAGCGCCGGACAAGACCGATGGCGCCGGTGCGACCCAAATCTACCAAGTTGCCTTCGGCAATTTTTCTCAGGCCAACTTTAATAATCTCTCGGTGACGGCGACCGGCACCCCAACGACTAACAACGTTAGCCTTGAACGGGGGCTGGCCTCCTGCGATACCGGCGACACCCAAGGCGGTTTCTCGACTCTCCGGACAGTGACGCTGCCCCGAGGCGTTTACATCTCAGCCGTTTATCCAACGCCCTACTTGAGCGATAGTCGAACGGTTATCCGTTTCACCGTTGGCCGGGACGGTTTTAGTTGCGGCACCTACAGTAATCCCAGTGTCAAATCGACCTCCATTTACAACAGCACCTGGAACGGCATCCGGCTCAGTAGCGGCGGGACGACCTCGCGCTATTTTGTTGTGACGTTGAGTAGCCAGAAAGTTGCCGATAAGAGGTTCGTGACCGTTGATCGTGAGACTGGCGACGTCGCTGTGGCCCGGACTAATCCTCAGAGCTACTTCACGCCGGTCAGCGACTCACTGGCGCCGCGCTGGACCGATGACAATCCGCCCAATCACACTGTCGATCCGAATAAATTCACTCTCTCAGTCACTTGCAGTAACACCAACTCATCAATTGTCATCGGTTATCCAAGAGCTAAAGACCGAGTCAACGACGCTGCTTCCGCCGGTGATCCGAATCTGCTGGTAACTTACGACCTGAGCTGGGACACCGGCTCAGGCGCTCAAACCTTGGCGGTTGGCTACTTCGAGGATCTGAGCCACGACACGGTTCGCTACCAGTTTACGACCAACCGCTTTACTAGCGCTAATCAGCCCAAGCAGATCACTGTTGTCGCCAATGCCGTTGACGCTCTCGGTCGCCACCAGCCAACGACCGATCCTGATGCCACTTTGGCCCAAAGATCGAAAACCTTTATCTTATCTTGCGGTGCGATCGTCTCCGACCCAACG
>Ga0070692_10000142_pt1 | contig 17361 bp, 18 predicted proteins | sample KBSK1102metaG_FD_64675 | JGI IMG/M metagenome (GOLD analysis project Ga0070692, IMG submission 64675) | Corn, switchgrass and miscanthus rhizosphere microbial communities from Kellogg Biological Station, Michigan, USA - KBS K1-10-2 metaG | ecosystem: Host-associated > Plants > Roots >...
CACAAGGGCGAACGGCGCGCCGACGGCCAGCGCCGCGAAAGCCGCAACCAGCGGCACCCGCAACGTGCATCGGCCAATCCCGGCCGCCGCAACGAAGGCGCCAAGTCCCCGGGCGGCGATCGCAACCGCTTCCGCAACCGCAACGCCCGTTCCCAAGGCTGAAGCGCTTCCGACTCACGCGCGCATACGCGTGCGCGCGCGTGACTTTCGGCGATAAATCCCTATATCTGACCCATGGCAACAGACCCCAACAACAGCAGCTACGGCGCCGAATCCATCAAGGTGCTGAAGGGCCTCGACGCGGTCCGCAAGCGGCCCGGAATGTACATCGGCGACACCGACGACGGGTCGGGCCTCCACCACATGGTGTTCGAGGTCAGCGACAATGCGATCGACGAGGCGCTCGCCGGCCATTGCGACCGGGTTCTGATCACTCTCAACCCGGACGGGTCGGTCTCGGTCGAGGATAACGGCCGCGGGATTCCGGTCGGAATCCACAAGGAAGAAGGGGTGTCGGCTGCCGAGGTCATCATGACCCAGCTTCACGCCGGCGGGAAGTTCGACAACAGCTCGGACGAGAACGCCTATAAGGTGTCGGGCGGCCTCCACGGAGTGGGCGTCAGCGTCGTCAACGCGCTTTCCGAGTGGCTGGAGCTCACCGTCTGGCGCAACGGCGAGGAGCATTTCATGCGCTTCCGCCACGGCGATGCGGAAGCTCCGTTGAAGCTCGTCGGGAAGAGCGACAAGCGCGGGACACGGGTCACGTTCCTCCCCAGCTCCGAGACGTTCAAGATCACCGATTTCGATTTCGACCAGCTGGAGCACCGCTTCCGGGAGCTCGCCTTCCTCAACTCGGGCGTCCGGCTCGTTCTGGTCGACGAGCGCCACGACGAGCCGAAGACTGTGGAGATGTTCTACGAGGGCGGGATTTCCGCCTTCGTGAAATATCTCGACCGGGCCAAGACCGCGCTGATCCCGGACCCGATTTCGGTCACCGGCCAGCGCGACGACATCGGAATCGAAGTCGCTCTCGAATGGAATGATTCCTACTACGAGAACGTCCTTTGCTTCACCAACAACATCCCCCAGCGGGATGGAGGAACCCATCTCGCCGCCTTCCGGGGCGCGTTGACCCGAACGCTCAACAATTATTCGGAAAAGTCAGGCGCCCTGAAACGCGAGAAGATTTCGCTGTCCGGCGAAGACATGCGCGAAGGGCTGACGGCGATCGTCTCGGTCAAGCTTCCCGACCCGAAATTCAGCAGCCAGACCAAGGACAAGCTGGTTTCGTCCGAAGTGCGGCAGCCGCTTGAAAGCCTGATCGCCGACAAGCTTGCGGAATGGCTCGAGGAAAACCCGGCACACGCCAAGACCATCGTCCAGAAGATCATCGACGCCGCCGCCGCCCGCGAGGCGGCGCGAAAGGCGCGCGAGGCGAGCCGCAAGTCCGTCATGGGAATCGCGTCGCTTCCCGGAAAGCTTCACGACTGCTCCGAGCGCGACCCCGCCAAGTCGGAGATGTTCCTGGTCGAGGGCGACAGCGCCGGCGGCTCCGCAAAGCAGGGCCGCGACAGCAAGTTCCAGGCGATTCTCCCGCTCAGGGGCAAGATCCTCAACGTCGAACGCGCCCGTTTCGACCGGATGCTGTCGAGCCGCGAGATCGGCACCATCATCCAGGCGCTCGGCACCGGAATCGGCCGCGAGGACTTCAATCTCGACAAGCTTCGCTATCACAAGATCGTGATCATGACCGACGCCGACGTCGACGGCGCCCACATCCGAACGCTCCTTCTGACCTTCTTCTACCGGCAGATGCCCGAGCTGATCGAGGCCGGGCACCTCTTCATCGCCCAGCCGCCGCTCTACAAGGTCGCCCGCGGCCGCTCCGAAGTCTATCTCAAGGATGACGCCGCGCTCGACGAATATCTGGTCAACGTTGGGCTGGACGGGCTGATTCTGGAAACCGCCGAAGGCCCGCGCTCGGCAGCCGATCTGAAGTCGCTGATCGATCACGCACGGCGGGTTCGCACCCTGATGCGCTATGCTCCGCGCAAATATGATTCTGCGCTTCTCGAAGCGCTTGCGATCAATGGCGCTCTCAAGCCTAACCTCAACACCCACGGGCACGAGCAGGCGATCGCCAAGGGCGCCGAATGGCTCGGTGCGATCGACGAAGAGGCGGCCTGGTCGGGCGAGGTCGCCGAAGAAGGCGGGTACGTTCTCAAGCATTTGTGGCGCGGGGTGACCGACGCCTACATCATCGAAAGCGCCTTCCTCGCGTCCGCCGAGGCCCGCAAGATCAGCGCCCTGATCGCCGAGCAGGCCGAGACCTACGCAAAGCCGTCGCTGCTGCGCGCCATCAAGAAAGGCGCCGCGGTCACCGAAGAGCAGAAGCCCGAGCCGATCGAAGGCGTCGAGCCGGACGAGCAGCCGACCGAAGTCGAAGCGGACAAGAAGGGTGTCACCATCACTCGTCCGTCCGAGCTTCTCGACGCGGTCCTCGCCGCCGGGCGCAAGGGCCTGTCGATCCAGCGCTACAAGGGCCTTGGCGAAATGAACGCCGAGCAGCTTTGGGAGACGACGCTCGACCCAGCCAACCGCTCGCTCCTCCGGGTCGAGGTCAGCCAGGCGGACGTCGCCGACGAAATCTTTACCCGCCTGATGGGCGACGTCGTCGAGCCCCGCCGCGAGTTCATCCAGGAAAACGCGCTCAGCGTTGCCAATCTCGACGTTTGAGGAACTGCCTTGCGGGCCTGGTGTTGGCGCAACCGTGACCGGCAGTTCCATCACCGTCGCCAGCTACAACATGCGTAAGGCGATCGGGACCGACCGCCGCCGCGATCCGCTACGAGTCCTGGAAGTTCTCAACGAGATCCACGCCGATGTCGTTGCTCTCCAGGAAGCGGATCGGCGGTTCGGAGGTCGGGCCTCGGCGGTCCCGCAAGAGCTGATCGACGCCGACGGCCTCTACAAGCCGGTCCTGTTCGGAATGAGGCACAAGCGCGCGCTCGAAAAGGTTCGCGGCCGCGCCGAGCGGCTGCTCAATGTCGACACCCGCAACATCGGCTGGCACGGCAACGCTTTGCTGGTGAAGCACGATGTCGAAATCGTCGATCATTTGGCTATCCAGCTCCCGACGCTCGAGCCGCGCGGCGCGGTGATGGCCGAGCTACTATTCCCCGGCGATCGGATGCTCCGGGTGATCGGAATGCACCTCGACCTGTCCGGCCTTTGGCGCCGCCGTCAGATGCGGGCGATCCTCCAGGCGATTGCTGCACGGCCCGAGAAGATGCCGACGATCATGATGGGCGACACCAACGAGTGGCGGGCCGCGGGGGGCTGCCTCAAGGACCTTCCGGCGGATTTCCGGATCGCCCCGACCGGGCCCAGCTTCCATTCCCGCCACCCGGTCGCGACCCTCGACAGGATCATCGTCGAGGCGATGACGATCGATGCGGCAGGCGTGCACATGAGTGCCGCCGCCCGCCGAGCCTCCGATCATCTGCCCATCTGGGCGAGAGTCAGTCTCTAGCCGAAACCGGCGATCTTGCGCTGGCGCCTTCGCTGGACCGACGAGCCGATGCCCAGGGATTCGCGGTATTTGACGACGGTCCGCCGGGCGCAATCGAAGCCGCGCTGCCTGAGGAGCGCGGCGATCGCATCGTCGCTAAGCACATCCGCTTCGGCGTCGATAATGTCGCGGATGGCGGCCTTCACCGCTTCGGCGGCCGCGCCCTCGCCGCCGCCTTCCGACGAGGCGACCCCCGAACCGAAGAAATATTTGAGCTCGAACATGCCCCGGTCGCAGAGCAGATATTTGTTGGACGTGACCCGGCTGACCGTCGATTCGTGCATTTCGATCGCCTCGGCCACCTGGCGGAGGGTCAGCGGCTTCAGCGCCTCGGCGCCGCGCTCGAAGAACCCCTGTTGAGTTTTCACGATTTCCGACACCACCTTGACGATGGTCCGCGCCCTTTGGTCGAGAGCGCGGACCAGCCAGTTCGCGCTTGCCAGGCATTCGCTCAGCCACGCCTTCGAAGCCTTGTCCTGCGGCCCGGTCTTGAGCTCCTGGTAATAGCGGCGATTGACGAGCAGCCGGGGGAGAGCCGCGCCGTTGAGCTCCACCGAATAGCCGCCGCGCGTGTGGCGGACGAACACGTCGGGAGCGGCCTGCTCCGCCGAGTCGGACGCGAAGTTGCTGCCCGGCTTCGGGTCGTAGGCGCGAAGCTCCTGGACCATGTCGGCGAGGTCTTCATGGTCGACCCCGCAAATCCGCCGGAGATCGTTCATCCGGCCCTTGGCGAGAAGGTCGAGATTGTCGATCAGCCGGGCCATCGCCGGATCATACCGGTCGGCGGCCTTCGCCTGCAGTGCAAGGCATTCGGACAAGCCGCGTGCCCCGACGCCCGCCGGATCGAGGCCCTGGACCAGATTCAGCGCGCTCTCGACCTCGCGAATGCTCGCTCCCGAGTCCTCGGCGATGTCGGCGAGCGATGCGGTCAGGTAGCCGTTCGGGTCGATCTGCTGGACGATGATTTCGGCAAGCATCGCGTCGCGCCCCGACGTTCCGTGGAGTTGCTCGAGAAGATGCTCGGCGAGCGAGGTCGCGGTCGCCTCGATCCGGTCGAAATCGAACCCTTCGCCGTCGCCGCCGCTCGCGGCAATGTCAGTGAAGCTGTCGGTCTCCAGCGCCTGGCTTTCGAAATCATAATCCAGGGGCCGGTCGTCCTCGCCGCCGCCCTCGGTGATGAGGTCGTCGGTGAGTGCGGGCGCGGTGGACTCCTCGGGAGCGTCGTCGCCAATGGAATCGCTTTCGTCCGAAGCCCCCATCTCCAGCAGCGGGTTCTTCGAAATCTCCTCGGCGAGGACCGATTCCAGCTCGAGGTTGCTCAAGGTCAGAAGCTTGATCGCCTGCGTCAGCTGGGGAGTCATCACCAGCTGTTGCGATTGGCGGAGTTGGATACTCGGACCGAGGCCCACGACGAGTCTCTCTCTACGCTATCTGTTTACAGGGCGAAGCTCTCGCCAAGGTACAGGCGGCGGACTTCGCTGTCTGCAACCAGTGCCTCGGGCGTGCCCTGGAACAGCACTTGGCCATCGTAAATGATGCAGGCGCGGTCGACGATGTCGAGCGTCTCGCGGACGTTGTGGTCGGTGATGAGGACACCGATGTCGCGCTGCTTAAGCTCGCGGACGAGCTCGCGAATGTCGGCGATGGAAATCGGGTCGATTCCCGCGAACGGCTCGTCGAGGAGCATGATCCTCGGATCGGCGGCGAGCGCCCGGGCAATTTCGCAGCGCCGTCGCTCACCGCCCGAGAGTGCAATCGCGGAGCTGTCTCGAAGCGCGGCGAGGCCGAACTCGCCAAGAAGGCGCTCCAGCCGTTCGGACCGAATCTGCGCATCGGGTTCGGTCACCTCCAGGACGGCGAGGATGTTCTGTTCGACCGTGAGACCGCGAAAGATCGACGTTTCCTGCGGCAGATAGCCGAGGCCGAGGATCGCCCGGCGGTACATGGGCAGGCCGGTGATGTCCTCGCCTTCGAGGAAAATCCGGCCCGAATCCGGCTTCACCAGGCCCATGACGGAATAGAAGCAGGTGGTCTTGCCCGCCCCGTTGGGGCCAAGCAGCCCGACAACTTCCCCGCGATGCACGGAGAGCGAAACGTCATGGAGCACCGTGCGGCGGTCATAGCTCTTGGCGATCGAGCGAACCTCGAGCCCAATCCCCGCCGTCGAGCCCTGCTCGCCGGGCCGGACCAGGACCGCTGCCTCGTTCATCGGCTCAGTCGCCGCGATTCGGAACGGTGAAGTGGCCCTTCACACGACCACCGCTCTGAGCGACCCCGGCCGGGCCACCGTCGATCACCGCGCGGCCGGAGTTGAGGTCGATCACCAGCCGTGAGCCGATGATGTTCGAATCGCCGCGGGTGAGCCGGACGTTGCCGACGAGGGTGATGAGCTTGCGGTTGAGGTCATAGACTCCGAAGTCGCCGCGCGCCGTTTCCGACGGGCTTGTGACGACCACCCCGCCGCTCGCGTCCAGGCGGTCGATCTGAATCGATCCGGCGCTCGAATAAGCGACGGTGAGCCGCTCGGTGTCCAGGGTGAGCTCCGCCTGGGTCACGTGGACGTTGCCGGCGAACATCGCCCGGTCGGCGCGGTCCTGCACTTCAATCCTGTCGGCGGTGACGTCGACCGGGGCGTTGCTGTTGTGGCCTTTGAGCGCGGAAACCGGCTGTTGCGGCTGCGCCTGGGCATGGGCGAGCGCCCCCACGCCCGCGCAAGCGGCTGCACACACGATGAGGATGCGGCGGCGCATAATGCTCATCTGACTGCGCCCTGCACGATATTCAAGTGAGCGCCATGATCGAGGACCACGGTTCGAGTGCCGAGATCGGCGCGAAGGCGGCCGGCGGTGAACTTCCCTAGCTTCATGCTGCCCTGCACTCCGCCGCTGCCCGTGACCTGCCGCTGCTTGAGGTCGACGGTGACGTTGCTGGTGTTGAGCCGGTACCCTTGCGGCCCGGTGACACGGATCGGACCGACGACGTTCACGATCTGCTCGTCGATATTGTAGTGCGCGAGATTGGCGAGGATGGTGACCGGCCCTTCCGCAAGCCCGAGCCTCGCGATCATCCCGCGAATATCGACGATGGGAAGCTCGGAGCTCCTCTGGATCGCCGATTGGGCGACAATCAGGAACGAGCGGCCTTCGCTGTCCTCGCCGGTATACCGGGCGACGTCGACCCGCATGCGCTCCGGCGAGTTCTCCACCTTGTTCTTGTCGAGGATGAAGCTGACGTCGCTTCTCTTGTCGAGCGGTGCGAGCGCGAGAAAGGCGACGAGGAGGCCGACTCCGACCGGGAGTCCGAGTTTCGCGAATCGGATGAGCCGGTCGTGCTGGCTGCCGCGCTGTGCCCAATGCTGCCGGACTTCGCGCTCGCGCGCGGCGGCTTCAGACATCCGTCCCTCGGCCCTTAGCCATCATGGGCGAGAATGTCCTGATCCGCCCAGCCCGCGACATCGAGAAGCGAGCGGTAGGGAATGAACTCGAAGCAGCCTTGAGCAAGCGCAACCCGGTTTTCGCGCTCGAGTCGCTGGTCGAGCTTTTCCTTCAGCGCGTGAAGATAGCGGACGTCGCTTGCCGCATATTCCCGCTGCGCATCGCTAAGCTCCGGCGCGCCCCAGTCGCTGGTCTGCTGCTGTTTCGAGATTTCGTGCCCCAGAACCTCCTTGACCAGGTCCTTTAGGCCGTGCCGTTCGGTGTACGTGCGCACCAGCCTCGAGGCGGTCCGGGTGCAATAGAGCGGAGCCGCGATGATCCCGAGATATTTGCTCATGATCGCGACATCGAATCGGGCGAAATGATAGAGCTTCAACCGTTCCGGATCGGAAAGGAGCGCCTTGAGGCGCGGCGCGGAGTAATCGCTTCCAAGAGCGAATCGGACGAGGTGCTCGTCGCCTTTGCCGTCGGAAAGCTGCACCAGGCACAGCCGGTCGCGGCCCGGAATGAGCCCCATGGCTTCGGTGTCGACCGCGATCGGACCGTCCGCGAAACGGACGCCCTCGGCCAGATCTTCCTCGTGAAAATAGATGCTCATTCGCCTACCTCGTACTGCGCAACCGCGCTCGAAACAGAAATGCGCGCCTCGGGAAAGGCCCTTAGCAGCCGCGGCCCCATCGAATCACTAGAGCGCGCCGTTTTTTTCATGTAAGGCTGTGGACGGTGTGTGGATAAAATCGCACCAAAGAACCGGTTGCGCGGTTGATGCCCAGCGCGTTGGTTACAGGGTATTGGGGCACAAGGATAATTGACTGGCATGGGTTTCGATAAAGGGCGTAGGGGCGACCGCGGCGGCCGCGGAAGAGACAAGCGCGACGGGTTCTTCGAAGAGAGTTCCAGCGATCGCGGCGGGTTTGGCGAGCGCGGTGGATTCGCGCAGCGGCCGTTTGGCGACCGCGGCGGATTCGGCGGCGGCGACCGTGGCGGAGGCTACGGCGGCGGCGGCGGCGGTGATCGCGGCGGATTCGGCGGCGGCGGAGGCGGTGGCTTTCGTGGTGGCGGCGGCGGCGGAATGCCCCCGCAGGTCGTCGGCGAAGGCAAGGGCGTCGTGAAGTTCTTCAATCCGCAGAAGGGATTCGGGTTCATCGTCCGCGACGACGGCGGTGACGACGTGTTCGTTCACATTTCGGCGGTCGAGCAGGCCGGGCTTACCGACCTCGCGGACGGCCAGCCGCTCGAGTTCACGCTCGTCGATCGCGGCGGCAAGGTCTCGGCCACCAACCTTCGAATCGAAGGCGAGCCAATTGCCGTCGAGCGCGCCGAGAGCAGCCCGCAACGACAGCTTACCGGCGAAAAGGCGCAAGGCACCGTCAAGTTCTTCAATTCGATGAAGGGCTTCGGCTTCATCCAGCGCGATGACGGCCAGCCCGATGCATTCGTTCACATTTCGGCCGTCGAGCGCGCGGGCATCCCGACGCTCAACGAGGGCGACCGCCTGTCGTTCGAACTCGAGGTCGACCGGCGCGGAAAGCACGCGGCCGTGAATCTCCAGCCTATCGGTTGATCCCACCCACCGCACCGATAGGTAAGAAGCGCCCGTCCGGATAAGCTCCGGGCGGGCGTTTCGGTCTGGGCCCGGCCTTACAGCGCGCTGTCGTAAAATTGGACGAAGTCGGCCTTCAGCATCCGCGCCGAGGTTGGATCGACGTACATCATGTGCCCCGCCGGGTAGTAAGTGTAGCGGATATTCGCCTGAAGGTTCGGCTCAAGTGCCATGTGCTGGAACTCGTACTCGGCCCCGTGGAACGGCGTCGCCAGGTCGTAATAACCGTTCACCGAAAGGATCTTCATCCGGGGGTTCTGACGAATGGCGTTGGCGAGGTCGACGCTGGTGTCGGCAATCTGCTGCTGGCCATCGGGCGCGTGGTGGGTGAAGTCCCAGTTGCTGTCGCCGCCATAGATGCCGGCGTAATTGTTGGGCCGGTAGATGAGCGGAGTCTTGTAGCCGAGGTCGCGGAACAGATAGTCGTTCAGAGCGGCGACAAATGCGCCGGTAATCGCGCTGCCCTGCGGGTCATAGTCGGTGCCCTCGCCGACATTGTTCGCTTCGGTTCCCACATAGCGCGAGTCGATCCGGCCGATGATCTCGTGCCGGCCGCGCAAGAGTTCGCGGCGGAAATGGTCGGGATCGACGCGCAGGTGAGAGCGCATGATGTAGTCGGCGGAAAGCCCGGTCAGCTGCGACATCTGCTGCGCGATCGACTGCGCGTCGGTGTCGCTGATCGTGTTGCCCTTTTGAAGTGCGAGCGCATACGGGCCGCTCGCGAAGTCGCGCGCCTGCTGGATGAATTGCTCGAGCGGCGGCTTGTTCGGGATCGCGTCATGATACCAGGCATCGGCCGCATAGGTTGGAAGGAAGTTGATCAGCGACTGATCGCCCTGGAAGTCGGCGAAGTTGAATACCGTCGAGACGAAGGCGATCCCGTTCAGCTGAACGCCGGCGTCGAGGAGCGAGTTCGACAGCCCGGCGGCGCGGGTCGTTCCATAGCTTTCGCCGATGATGAACTTGGGGTCGTTCCAGCGCTGGTACTTGCTCAGGTAGCGCTGGATCGTCTTGGTGAAGGCTCCGAGGTCCTTGTCGACCCCGAAGAAATCCTTGGGCTCCGCCTTTCCCAGCACCCGCGACAGGCCTGTCGTCGGAGCGTCGATGAACACCAGGTCGGTGATATCGAGGAGCGTGTCCGGGTTCGGCCCATAACGGAAGGGCGGGCCCGGAATGGTTTCGGGCGAAGACGCGTCGACCTTGATCGGGCCGAACGAGCCCATGTGAAGCCACATGGTCGAGGAACCCGGACCGCCGTTGAACAGGAAGGTCACCGGCCGCCGCTGCCCGCGGGAAGCGGGCATCGTATAGGCGGTGTAGAACATGCTCGCGGTCGGCTCGCCCTTGTCGTTTCGGATCGTCAGATGCCCGGGGGTCACGGTGTAGGCGAGGGTTCGGCCGTGGAACGGGATCGACCGCTTCACCGGCTGCGCGTCCTCCTCGACGCTTGCCTTCACCTGGTCGGGATTGGGCTTGGGAGCTTCAGCCTTGGCTTCCTTGGATGGAACATCGCCGCCGGAGGTGTCCTGGGCGACGGCCGCGGCGCTGCTCAGCGCAAGCGCGATCGCGAGAAACGAGGTGCGAATCATCGAGGAGCTGCGGGTCATTGGTGGCCTTTCATCGGAATCGGGTTGCCTTCGACCATGACGTAATCGACGTGCTGGACGGCCTTGGGATCGGTGAGCGGATCGCCCTCGACGGCAATCAGGTCGGCGGACTTGCCGGGATCGAGAGTGCCGGTGACGTCCGACAGGCCCATCAGCGCCGGACCGCCCTTGGTCGCCGCGATCAGAGCGTCGCGCGGGCTCATCCCGCCCTTCGTCACCATCAGCTCGACTTCGTGATTGGCCATGGTGTGCGGCGCGACCGCGCTGTCGGTGCCGAGCGCGATGTTGACACCCGAGCGATAGGCCATGTTGAGGCCCTTGCCCCAGACACCGAGAGTTTCGCGCGTTTTCGCCTCGCTTGCAGGAGTCAGGATGCCCTTGCCGAGCGCGTTGGCAACTCCGCTGAAGGCCATCAGGGTCGCGACATAATAGGTGCCGCGCGCCTTCATGTCCTTGATTCCGGCCTCGTCGATGAACGTGCCGTGCTCGATCGAATCGACCCCGGCGCGCACCGCGGCGTCAATGCCGCGAGCGCCGTGGGCGTGGGCGGCGACCTTCAGGCCCATGAAATGGGCCATGTCGCAGATCGCCTTCATCTCCTCGTCGGTGAAGTGCTGCTCAAGCCCGCGGGTGCCGGGGTCGAGGACTCCGCCGGTCGCCATGATCTTGATCCAGTCGACTCCGTCCGCGGCGAGCTGGCGGACCACCTTCTGACATTCCTCGGCGCCGGTGCAGACCGACGGGTTGAGGTGCGCTTCGTTGACGGCTTCCGCGAGCTCTGGCGGAAGGCCGGTCGCTTCGTCGGCATGGCCGCCGATGATCGACAGCGGAGCTCCAGCGACCTTGATCCTCGGGCCGGGGAAGCGGCCTTCGCCGACCGCGTCGCGGACCGCGATCACCGCGCTCGTGTCTCCGCCCAGGTCGCGCACCGTCGTGAACCCGCCCTGCGCCATTTCCAGCGCGTGGGTCAGGCCGACCGTGGCCGCATAGGGGTTTGAATATTTCTGAGTGAATCCGGTGTACCAGGGCTGGCCACTTGTGCCGGTCAAATGCACGTGGACGTCCGTCATTCCCGGCATCACCGTATTGGCGCGCTGGTCGACGACGATCGCGCCTTGCGGGGCCACGAAGCCGCTCTCGATCCGGGCGACCTTGCCGTTCTCGACGATGACGGTGGAGGCGCCGCGCGCGCCTTGGGCCGCATCGACGATCAAGTGGCCGGCCTGAACGGCGTAAGTCTCGGCCGAAGCCGCAGTGCTCACCAGCAGCGCGGCAATGGCGACGAATCTTTTCAGCATCCCCCGAGTCCCCTTCCCGGCGCGCGAACGTAGCGGCGCCGGAACGGCTTTCAAGTGACCATCGACTGGAGAGTCGCCACTCGGTCGGCCTCAGCCGCCGGTTTGTCGATCCGTATGCGGCTAATCCGGGGGAAGCGCATCGCGAGGCCCGATTTGTGACGGGTGCTGGAATGGATCGAGTCGAAGGCGACCTCGAGCACAAGGCTCTTCTCGACTTCGCGCACCGGTCCGAACCGGTCGACCGTGTGGTTTCGAACCCAGCGGTCGAGCCACTTCAACTCTTCGTCGGTGAACCCGAAATAGGCCTTGCCGACGGGGAGCAGCTGCCCGTCCTCGGCCCAGCAGCCGAAGGTGTAGTCGGAATAGAAGCTGGAGCGCTTTCCCGAGCCGCGCTGGGCGTACATCAGCACGCAGTCGGCGGTTAGCGGGTCGCGCTTCCATTTGTACCACAGGCCGGCCTTGCGCCCGGGCACATAAGCGCTGTCGCGGCGCTTCAGCATCACGCCCTCGATCGCAGCATCGCGGGCGCCGGCGCGGATGTCGGCGAGCTCGTGGAAGTCCGTCGCCTCGATCAGCTGCGACAGGTCGAAGCGGTCGGCATCGAGCTTCGGGACGAAGGATTCGAGCCGGGCGCGGCGGTCGACCCAAGGAAGCCCGCGAACATCCTCCTCTCCGTCGATGAGAATATCGTACAGGCGCACGAAGGCGGGATATTGCGCCTGCATTTTGGCGCTCACGGTCTTTCGGCCGAGCCTCTGCTGGAGTGCGTTGAACGACGCGGCCGCGCCGCCATGAAGGTCGGCATTTCCCTGCTCCGATCCGCGGACGAGAAGCTCGCCGTCAAGGACTCCGTCGCTTTCGAACGCCAGCGCGATTTCGGGGAAACTGCCCGAAATGTCATCGCCGGTTCGGCTATAGAGGCGGGTCTGGCCCGCGGTCCGCACGAGCTGGACTCGAATCCCGTCCCATTTCCACTCCGCCGCATAATCTTCGAGCGACACAAATGTCTCGTCGAGGGGGTGAGCGAGCATGAACGGGCGGAACACCGGCACGTCGTTCGCGGTTGGCTGCGGCCCGCGCCCTTCGGCCCAGTCGAACAGCGCCTCGTACGGCGGCGACAGGCCGTGCCACACCTCTTCGACGGCATCGACGTCGAGATCGAAGGCGTCGGCGAACGCCTGTTTTGCAAGCCGCGCCGAGACTCCGATCCTGAGGTTTCCGGTCGCGAGCTTGAGGAGCGCGAAGCGCCCCGGCGCGTCGAGATGATCGAGCATCTCCGCGAGCACCTGCGGAGCGGTTGCCCGGCCGGCGCTGCCCAAGCGATCGACGGCATCGGCAATCGACAGGGTGCCGTCATCGAGCTCCGGCTCTCCGCCCGGGACCGGCCACAGCAGCGAAACCGTCTCCGCCATGTCGCCGACATAGTCGCGGCTCATGTAGAGGAGCGTCGGATCGACCCGTTCCTCGGCGATCGCCCTGATCGCCGCGCCCTTGACGGCCGGGATGCTGAGCGAGCCGGTCAGCGCGGCGAGCGCGACTCCGCGATCGGGGTCGGGCCTAGCCTTCAAATAGTCGGCGATCAGCCGCAGCTTCGTGTTGCGCGAGCGCGTGTAGACGATCGAGTCGAGCAGCTGCGAGAAGGCGCGCATGGTGCTCCAATGCCGTCGCCCTGAACTTGTTTCAGGGTCTATTCCGGAGACCGGTTCCGATTTTCACAAAAATGGATGCTGAAACAAGTTCAGCATGCCGGACCTAGTGCAGCCGAAGCGCCAGCGCCGCGAGGATGGAGATGCTGTCGGTGCGCGATTCGCTCGCGATCGCTTCGTCGAAATGCTCGAGGCAGGATTGGGTGGCGATTCGGTGCCCGGGGAGGAGCCCCAGTTGCGCGGAACGGTGAGTCAGCGCTTCGAGCGCGTCGAGGCCGTTGTCGGCGGCGATCTGGCGGATCGCGTCCATTCGCGCATGGATGTCGAGGGGAGAGAGACGCTCCGCGCGGCCGCTGAACTCGGCGAGCCGTTCACCGATCTGTTGCCGTACCGGCCCAAGCGTGTCGCCAGCCATTATCGTTCTCCCGTTCAAGGGAGAGTGATCAAAAAGGATTAACAGATCATCAAAAGCGCCTAGTCATGGGCAATCTGGGGGGGTGTCGATGAAACTGGCTCACAGCTTGCGCCTGCGACTCGCACACCATGACTGGCTCCATGCCGCAATCGATCTCGTAATTGTCGTCGTCGGCGTATTCCTGGGCTTGCAGGCGAACACCTGGAACGAAGACCGGCTTCGGCAGCAGCAGGGGCGTGAGTATCGCGCAATGCTTCGGCAGGATCTCGACACTAACCTGGGGACGCTCGTCAATCGCCGCCGCTATTACCAATGGGTCAGGGCCGAAGCGCTCGCCGCTCAGGCCGGGCTGGCCCGTCCATCGAGTGAAGATGGCGAGCAATTCCTCATCGACTCGTACCAGGCGAGCCAGATGCTGCCCTGGGCGATCAAGCGAAACACCTATGACCAGATTCTCTCGACCGGCGCGCTGGACGAACTGGGTAGCCCGCTGCTTCGCGACGAGGTCTCCAACTATTACGTGACCGCCGATGTCAGCGGGGCGAACATCGTCTCCCTCCCGCCGTATCGGGAGATTCTGCGGCGCGTAATGCCTTACGAGGTCCAGCAGCGGGTTCGCTCGCGATGTCCGGAAGTCGTTGGGCAGGACTCTGCCGGCTCCTCGCAGGTCACTCCTGCCGGCGCCTGCACGCTCGGACTCGACCAGGAAACTGTCCGAAAGGCGGTGACCCAGGTTCACGATTGGCCGCAATTGTCGCTCGATCTCAACCGCTTGATCGTCGATCTCGATCAGAAGCTGCTTTCGGTGAATTTGATCGCCGCGCGTGCGATCGAGACGCGCCACGACCTTGAGAAGGCCGATGGAGTTGGCGGCTAAAACTTGACAAAATTCCCTCTGCTGACCAGAGAGCCCGACACATGGGCGGCGGAGGCCGCTTTTTCTTTTGCATTTTTGGGACTCTTCCGATGGCCAAGCCGGCAACCGTAAAGATCAAGCTCGTCAGCACCGCCGACACCGGCTTCTTCTACGTGACCAAGAAGAACCCGCGCACCCAGACCGAGAAAATGGTCATGCGCAAATACGACCCGAAGGTGCGCAAGCACGTCGAGTTCAAGGAAGCGAAGATCAAGTAACCTGCGGGGCCGGTGCTTTCCGGTCCTCGGTCTCGATCCCGAGCAGTTCGTTCACCTGGGCAACGAACTTGGCCACCGAAATCGGCTTCGAAACATAGGCCTGTGCGCCTGCGGCGCGGATTCGCTCCTCGTCGGCCGCTGCGGCATAGGCCGTCACCGCCATGATCGGCACGTCCTTCAGTTTCTCGTTCCCTCGCATCAGCCGGATCAGGTCGAGCCCCGTCACATGCGGGAGCTGGATGTCGGTGATGACAAGGTCCGGGCCGAAGTCGAGCGCCTGCTCCAGAGCGAAGCGGCCATCGCTGACCGGCCGCGGCTCGTGGCCGTGCGCTGCAAGGAGATCGCAGAACAATTTGACGTTCAGCGCATTGTCCTCGACGATCAGGATCCTTGCCAAACCGAACTCCCGAAACTGTGACCCAAGCTTAAGCCATGGCTGATGCGCAGCCAAATGACGCGCGGGCAATCGCCCTTCTTGCGCTCGCAACCGCGGTTTCCGACGAACGGCGGGCGCGGCGGTTCCTTGACCTGACCGGAATCGGGACGGATGAGCTGCGGGCGCGGGCGGCTGAGCCGGCGTTGCTCGCGGCGCTTCTGCGGTTTCTCGAGGCGCACGAGCCGGACTTGGTCGCCGTCGCCGAAGCATTGGACATGAAGCCAGAAGCGCTGGTTGCGGCGCGAAGGGCGCTGGAGGAAGAAGCATGAGCAAGACGATCCTGATCACGGGCGCGACTGCCGGAATCGGAGAGGCGGCGGCGCGCCGGTTCGCCGGCGGCGGCTGGAAGGTGATCGGGACTGGCCGAAGGGGCGATCGACTAAAGGCATTGGCGGGGGATCTCGGCGAGTCGTTCCTCCCGCTCGAAATCGACATGCGCGACCTGGATTCGGTTCAATCGCTTGCCGAACTGTCGCCGCCGTGGGGCGAGGTCGACCTGCTTCTCAACAATGCCGGGCTCGCACCGCCGACCGACCCGCTTACACAGACCGACTGGAACCTGCTCGAGACGGTCATGGAGACCAACATGATCGGGCTCGTCGCGCTTACCCGCGCGCTTCTGCCGGGGCTAATCGAGCGCAAGGGTGCGATCATCAACCTGTCCTCGGTCGCGGCGACTTATCCCTACAAGGGCGGCGCGGTTTACGGCGGGACCAAGGCATTCGTCCGTCAGTTCTCGCTCGATGTGCGCTGCGATCTGGCTGGGACGGGCGTCCGGGTCACCTCGATCGAGCCGGGGATGGTCGAGACCGAGTTCACGATCGTCCGGACCGGCGGCGACGAGGCTGCGTCCGACGCGCTCTATTCGAACATGGATCCGATGACCGCCGACGACATCGCCGAGACCATCTGGTGGGTTGCGACTCTACCGCCCCACATCAATGTCAACGCGATTGAGCTGATGCCGACCAGCCAGAGCTTCGCCGGGTTCACGGTTAGCCGGAAGGCTTGATTCAAGCTGCCGGACTGGTCAGGAGCAAAGCATGAGCATCGACGATCGCATTGCCGAACTCGGCATCACCCTTCCCGAACCCGCTGCACCGGTTGCGGCCTACGTGCCCGCGGTCGAGCACGGCGGCCTCCTCCACATCTCCGGCCAGATCAGTTTCTCCGAAGAGGGCAACCTCATCACCGGCCGACTCGGCGACGACATGAATCTCGAGCGGGGGACCGAAGCTGCGAAACGCTGCGGGATCATGCTTCTGGCGCAGATGAAAGCCGCGCTCGGGTCGCTGGACCGGGTCGAGCGAGTCGTGAAGCTTGGCGTGTTCGTCAACAGCGCGCCGTCGTTCACCGATCAGCCCAAGGTCGCCAACGGCGCCTCGGAGCTGATGCAGGACGTATTCGGCGAGCCCGGGCGTCACGCGAGAAGCGCCGTCGGCGCGATTCTTCCGCTGGGGGTCGCGGTCGAAGTCGACGCAATTGTCGCGGTGAAGCCCTAGTTCAGCCGGGCTGCTATACCGAGTGAGGTATGGCTGACCGCGAATCCGAAATCATCGCGAAGATCGCCTCGGGCATTTCGGGCCTGAATGCGAGCGCGTGGGACCGGCTGGGCGGCGGGCATCCCTTCGTAAGCAACGCTTTTCTTGCAGCGCTGGAGGACTCCGGGAGCGTCGGACCCGGCACCGGGTGGACGCCCGCTCCGATCCTGATCGAGGATGAGACCGGCCACCTTGCCGCCGCCGCGCCCGCTTATCTGAAGACCCACAGCCAGGGCGAATATGTGTTCGATCATGGCTGGGCCGACGCGTGGGAGCGGGCGGGGGGCGCTTATTATCCAAAGCTGCAGCTCGCGGTGCCGTTCACGCCGGTTCCCGGACCGCGGCTTCTCGGCTCGCGGCCGCAGCAACTCCTTGCAGCGCTCGAAACAGTGGCGATCCAGAACGAGCTATCCTCGGCGCACATCACCTTCCTCGAGGACCGCGATCTGACCGAAGCGGAGACTCGCGGGTGGCTGGCGCGGCACGGAATCCAATATCATTGGTCCAACCGCGGTTATCGCGACTTCGACGATTTCCTCGACAGCCTCACCAGCCGCCGCCGAAAGACGATCCGCAAGGAGCGTGCCGCCGCGCGCGAGGGGCTGGAGTTCCGGGCGCTTACTGGCTCCGAAATCGGCACGGCGGAGTGGGACGCGATGTGGCGCTTCTACCAGGA
>Ga0070692_10000145_pt1 | contig 17292 bp, 14 predicted proteins | sample KBSK1102metaG_FD_64675 | JGI IMG/M metagenome (GOLD analysis project Ga0070692, IMG submission 64675) | Corn, switchgrass and miscanthus rhizosphere microbial communities from Kellogg Biological Station, Michigan, USA - KBS K1-10-2 metaG | ecosystem: Host-associated > Plants > Roots >...
CACGAGCAGAATCGCTCGATCGCCAAAGCCATTGCCGACGATATGAGCCTGGCCATTCAACGAGCTCAAGCCTACCAAAAACTTCAAGAGGCCAACGTCTATCTGGCTGATCTGGACAAGCTTAAGGATGAATTCATCTCGATGGCTTCCCACGAGCTCAACACGCCGTTGGCGGCGATCGAGGGCTATTTATCGATGGTACTGGATGAGGGCCTAGGCAAAGTTGACCCGAAAGCCAAGGAGTACTTGGCCAGAGCCTACGATTCGAGTAAGCGTCTAGCCGAGCTGATCTTGGATCTGCTTAACGTTTCCCGCATCGAGCAGGGCCGGCTGAAGATGAAATTTGCCAAAACCAACTTTGCTGACCTGGCCGATTCGGTCATCAAGGAGCTCCAACTCAAAGTTGACACCAAAAAGCTCTATCTCAAGCTCGAAGCCGACCGAACCAAGCTGCCGGAGACTTACTGCGATCCGGATCGGATTCGGGAAGTCTTTGTTAACTTGATTGGCAATGCCATTAAGTTCACCGAGAAGGGTGGCATCACCATCAAGATTACCCATCCTGACGACCACATCCGCGGCGAGGTCATCGACACTGGCCGGGGAATCGGCAAAGACGACCAAAAGAAGCTTTTCCAGAAGTTCTCTCAAGTTAAACGGGAGATCGACGAGCACCAGGGCACCGGTCTGGGTCTCTACATCAGTAAAAACTTCGTCGAGCTCCACAAGGGTAAGATTTGGGTTGAGAGCGAGCTTGGCAAAGGCGCCGACTTTATATTTGAGATTCCGGTTTTGAAATCAGCGCCAAAAGAACTGAGCGGCGCCATTCTCGAAAAGCCGATCAACGCCGCCCAAATTTCCACTGGTCCTAAAGGCGTCCCAGCCATTATCAGCGAGTCATCCAAACCCAAAAGATCTTGAAAGACCAAAGGGCTATGTTAAACTAAACTCAACAATGACAGACTCATTCAAGAGCATCCTACTTGTCGACGATGACATGACCCTGCGGGAGATGTACGCCGAGCGGCTGAAAACCGAAGGCTTCCAAGTGGTTTCGGCTAAAGATGGCGAGGAAGCCCTCCAGATCGCGACGGAGAGTCACCCCAATATCATCTTGCTTGACATTATGATGCCGAAAATCAACGGCCTCGACGTCTTGAAGAAGCTTAAGGAGCAAGCCGAGACCAAAGACATTCCCGTTATCGTTCTGACGGCCTTGATCCAGGATCGGGAGCGGATGGAATCGGTCACCCGCGGCGCTGATGATTACATCGTCAAATCGGAGACGATGCCGGGCGAAGTGATTCAAAAAGTCCACGCTTTACTCGATAAGAAATCTGCCCCTTCCTCAGATAAGCCGGCCGCTTAGCCTTAATGGCTGCTGACGACCTGATTAAATTGCGTGGCGGTCGACCATTGGTCGGCGAAATTGTTTTACGCGGCGGCAAAAACGTCGTCCCGAAACTGATGGTAGCGGCTTTGTTAACCGATGAACCGGTCATCATCAGAGACGTACCGAAAATCGAAGACGTCGCCATCATGTCGACCATTTTTACTCGGCTCGGCGTAGAGGTTGAGGAGATCCGACCAGGGACGCTCCAAATTATCGCCAAGAATCTAAGGGAAATGAAGGCTAACGATCTCGAGGGCATTTCCGGCCGCAGTCGGATCCCGATTCTGATGTGCGGGCCGCTCCTTCACCGCTTTAAACGAACGGCCGTTCCCAAGTCTGGCGGCTGCAACATCGGCCCGCGACCAGTTGATTTTCACGTTAAGGCCTTGCGTGAACTCGGGGCGATCTATGACGAAGACGCCAAAAGCGGCTTCTTTACAACTAAGGGCCTGCGTGGAGCGACCATCACCCTTGAGTATCCCAGCGTCGGCGCGACTGAGCAGGTAATTCTGGCCAGCGTTTTAGCCGACGGTCTGACCGAGCTTCACAACGCCGCGGTTGAGCCAGAGATTATGGATTTGATCGCCATGCTCCAGCAAATGGGCGCGATCATCTCGGTTGATACCGATCGGACGATCTACATCGAAGGTGTTAAACGGCTCAGTGGCGCCGTCCATACCGGTATGCCCGATCGTAACGAGACTGCTTCCTGGGCTTGCGCGGCGCTGGGTACTAACGGCCGGATCTTCGTCCGCAACGCTCGCCAACTCGATATGATCACTTTTCTCAATAAATACCGCCAGGTCGGCGGCGGCTTTGACGTCAACCGCGACGGGATTACTTTCTACCGCGACCAAGGGCAGCTGGCGCCAATCACCGTTGAGACCGACGTCCATCCGGGTTTTATGACCGACTGGCAGCAGCCGTTTGTGGTTGCCCTCACCCAAGCTCACGGCCGATCGATTGTTCGCGAGACGGTTTACGAGTCGCGCTTTGGCTACACCGACGTCTTGAATCAAATGGGCGCCAAGATTAAGATCTTCGAAGAATCACCTAACTTAATTCGCTCCCGTTTTGGTAAGCGCAACTACCGTCAGTCGGTTCAAATTGACGGTCCGACGAAGTTACACGGCGCCGAGATGACGGTGCCAGATCTGCGAGCCGGCTTTTCTTATATCGTTGCCGCCTTGATCGCTGAAGGTGACAGCACCATTCATAAATTCACCGTTTTACAACGTGGCTACGAACACTTGGTCGCTAAACTCCAGAGCCTCGAGGCCGAAATCATCGAAGTTCGCACCGACGCTTAGGTCAAGGCGAGCTAAACGGGTCGGTTTTACCGTAGGTTCCTTCAGCGGCGATGTTCGGTCGGGTGGTGTAGCTGTGATAAGCGTCGAAAAGCGTTTTGGCCTCACTGAGGAGATTGGTGTCACCGGAGAAAGTTTTAACTTGGCCAGGTTTATAGAAAACGTTGAAAGTGAAGCTGAGGTGGCTAGTCGAGCCGTTTTGACTGATATCAAAGCTAGTGATTTTATTCCAACGGATTAAACCGCGTAAGCCGGCAATCAGGTCTCTGGCCTTGGCGTAGTTAAAGTCGCCGACAATTGTTACGGCCAGCTGACTGGCACTGACAGTTCCAGTGCCACTAGAAGGCGCCGGGGTGCCAGCGCTTAGCGGCACTGTCGCCGTCGCGCTAGCCATATTAAGGCTAGCAAGCAGGCCGTCGAGTTGGAGCATCAGCTCTTCGCCGTCAGGCTTGGTCGGTAATGCTTCGACGGCGAGACTAGACATCGTATTCAGCTGGCTTTGGTTTTTGCTCAGATCACTTAAACTGGAGGCGAACTGGCGTTCGGAGTCGATCTGGGCGTTCAGATCCTTGAGGCTGGCTCGGCTGTCGCGGGCAGTCGAGAGTGCTGGTGGGATAACTTTAGTAACGGCGATGATCGTCACCGTTAAGAAGATAACCGTCGCCACCCAAAAGTAAATATTTTTCCAAATCATCTATTTAGTTGAACTAGCTAGAGAGAAGCTAATTGTAAACTGAAAGGTTTTGGATGTCCCTGTTGTTGAGTCGGTGATGGTATCAACGGTGGCGCCGACGAAGCTTTTGTCCTCATTGAGCTTATCGGCAAATAAAACAACCGAGCGTCGGTCGGTGGTGTTGCCAGTCAGGCTGAAAGTTGTTTTGTCGGTCTGAGTCATTTTGATGTCGGTGATCTGAGTATCGGTGGGCGTTGAAGCGGCGATCCGATCGAGGATGTTATCCCAATGAGTCGGGTTCTGATAGCTGATAGCCGCTTTGAGCCGATCTTCAAGAAAAGCTGCCTGGCTGATGAGGGCGTTCTGGTCGGATTTCTGTTTCTCTAATGTTTGGACTTGGCTAGCCAAGTTGTCGAGACTGCTCTTAAGAGTGAAGTTATAGGTCATCAGAGCGAGTGGGCCGAGGACCATCACGCCGATGCCGATAATATAAAAAGTAATGAACCCGTAAATTCGGCTTTTGGTGTGACGCTCTTGCTTGATGGCCGGTGGCAGGAGATTAATCATCCTAGATCTCTCATCTATTAAGTTCTCATGGCTAAGCCCAAGGCATCGGAGAAGGTGTGGCTCATATCGCGGGGGACGGGAAAACCAGCGCAATCAACTTGCGAAAACGGGTCAGCCAAAGTCGTCGGTAAGCCAGTTTCTTGCTGGAAAACTTCGGCGATGTTTGGAATATTCGAGCCGGTACCGGACAAGATTAGTTCCTCGATTTTCACCCCTGGGCAGATTCGATTTTCAAAGAATTTTGAGATGTGAACGAGCTCATCAAAAACTGGGGCGGCTTTGTCACGCAAATCCGGGACCTCAGCGGTGATATTCTCCTCGATCATGTGAGTTCCCCAAGGAACGGTCGAGGTAACCCGCAAACTTTTGCCTTCGGCGATCGAAGCGCCGGTGCCACCGACTCCCATATCAACAATAAGTCTCGCTTTCTGATCGTCAGCTTTGACGACCGCTCGGGCGATTGCTCCTGGTTTAACGTCGACGCCGGCTAGTTCTAAGTTGGCCAGCCGGCAGAGTTCGGCAATCGAGTCGACCAAAGTTTTCTTGGCGGCGACGGCGAAGATCGTCACTTGAGGCGCTGAGGAGTCAGCCAAAGGGGGATGGTCAACTGTCTTGGTTTTTTCCTTCTTGCTATCTTTCTTCGCGCTCACCTCGGGGACGGCCTGGGCATTCTCCAGAGTTGGCCGGCACCGACTGGTTAGTTCTTCGTAGTCAAAGTAATACTCGTCGATGTTGACCGACAATTTCTCGGCGATGGCCAGCGGTAAAGCCTGGGCCAGATCCCGAGCCGGCATCGACGGCATAGCGAACGTACTAGCAAAAATAACCGATTCCGGCAGAACCATCATTACCTTCCGACTGGTAAGCGGGTGCGGCTTGGTGTGGATAAGAGTGGTAGCGATGATTTTAGCCAGCTCATCAAGGTGGGTCAGCTTGTCGGCTGTCCAGGGTGACTGCGGGCAAGGGGCGATGGCCATCCCGCGCAAGCGCCAGCCTTTGCCGACTTTATCTAAGCCGACGACCTTAACTGTCTCGAAGCCAATATCGATACCAATCGTTGTGCTCAATTTCCCTCCACTTTTAGCATAGCTTACGTTGCTATCAGAACGAAGCGATCTCTCGCCAGGAGCCAGCCTGGATGCCCCAGCCGGCACCAGGGCCGCCGGAGAAGTAAACGCTTGAGAGACCGATCTCGTAGGTAATAGTAACGTTATTAGATAGATTGATGCCCCAGGCGGTGGCTTCGCGAGCGGAGGAGTTGTTAGCAAAAGTGATCTGAGATTTGCCGGCGTAGTAGACGACCCCGGCTGAGTTATTGGAGATGGTCATCGAGACGGCGTTTTTAGCGTCTTTGGTCGTTAGCAAGATGATGTACGAGCCAACGCCAGCACCCTGAAAAAGACAGTTATTGGAAACGTTAATAGTCCCGTCGGCGACAATCACCCCTGAACCCGTGCCGTAGCTGGGATCGAGCTTAATGGTGCAGTTATTAGACAGGTCAATATTGCCGGTGACGTAAAGCGAACCAGTGACATTCAATATGCCGCCCAGCCCGACCGTCAAATCGCCGTTAATCTCTTTCGGACCCAGGCTGCCAGCGCCGCTAAGGCTGTAGCTGCTCTGGACGCCGCCAGCGATGGCCTCATTTTTCCAGTCTTGAATAACGCCGTCGGAGATCGGCAGCGGTACGGCTGGCGGATTCTCGACGACGCAATACTGATTGGGGCAGTTGGAGCCGTGAATCTTGGTGTTAATAAAGGAGTTGGCCCGGCCGGTACCGGTGGTATTAGAGCCGATGGTCATCGAATCGATTTTAGTGGCAAAGCCGCCGATCCAAACGCGATAATCGAGGTTGCCACCAGTGTCAGTCCAGGAGGCCGAGCCGGTGTTCCAGTTGCTGGTATATTTGCTAGCGCTATTGGCGATACTGTTAGTTGTGTCCTTGCGCCAGTCCCAGTTATCAGTGCTCGAGCTACTGCCAGTATCAAGGGTAATCCAGTATTTCGTTCCGCTGACGACGCTCGGAGCGTTATCGAAGGAGACGTTGATCCAAGACGGCGTAACGCCAACAGTGGCTGTTAGCGTCCCGCTGGCAAGGCTAGCTGTGCCGGGCTGACCGTTAGCGTCGTTAAGCAGACGAACAACGATAGCGTTGGTCGGGTTGCCAACCTTACCTAGCAACACGCCAATTCTGGTAACGGTGCCAGTGTCAGAAGCGATGAACGACTGGGCCAGGTCACGATTGGCGCTGCTGGTGGAGAAGAATTGGTCGCTGTCGTTCGTCTCTAAGCTTTGGGACGGGGTATCGTTAATACCACCAGCGACGGCCGCATCACCAGTGATATAAGTACCGGGCGCGCCGACGATGTTGCCGTTGCTGTAGACATTGCCGACGATGCCAGCGTTATTGTTCATCACCAAACCGCCGCCATCCACCTGGAGACCGTAAAAGAACTGAGCGTTATCACCGTTCAATTGGGCGTTTACGACGATTCTACGTTTAGCGACCGGGTTAATGGCGTTAGGAATGTAGCCGGTTGATTCGATGACCCGGCTGTTGCCTGAGCCGCTAACTATAACAGTAAAGACGCCTTCGCCCAGGGCTTGGTTGGAGCTACCGAGATAGGCGCCGCCCAAGTTGAGTTGCTGGATGGCGTAATCGACGCCGCCTTCAGCAACCGAACGAGCCTGCTTGACCGCCAAATAGCGATGGGAAAGAAAACCCTCGGATTTGACGATGGTTAGCGCCACCGCCGTCAGGACAAACATCAGCGCCAAAACGCTGAGGGTGAAAACCAGAACGCTACCCTTTTGAAAGTGGCGGGGTGATTTAGTTAAGTGCTGAAATTTGATCATCGATTTCTTAAGTCTGCCAGATCGGTCAATTGACTGACAATGGTCTGATTATTAACCAGCCGAGTGGTGGCGACGGTAAAACGGACGCTAGCGCAGGTTAGCAGCGGCGTAATTTCAGGCGTTAGCTCGACGCCCGAAGCGTCGTAATATTGGATCGTCAGGCTGCTCAGCTCGGTCGTTAGATCAATGGGCGTGGCTTGGGTCGATCGGCTACTCGAAGGATCGGCGCTGATTAGCCGCTGAAGATGAGCGGCGTTGTTCGGGTCAACCCGGAAAATAATGTAATCGTTCAGGTCGGTCAGATTGCCGCTCATATCAATCGTCGCCAGCTTCAAAACAACGCTGTTAGCACCGCTGGTGTAAGTAACGTTATTGACGGTTAGGCTATCGACAACACCGATTGCTTGCCGGGCAGTGGTCGTTAAATCGTCAACGCTACTGCGGCTACTCTGCTGGAGCTGGGTTCGAGCTTCTTGGATCAGCTGCGTTCTCCAGGTGCTGATGAAGACCTCACCCATCACCCCGAGCAAGATCGAGGAAATAAACATCACCACCAGTAATTCCACTAGGGTGAAGCCCGCACGAGGCTTAATTATCGATCCCTCCTAACGTTTTCAAAGTGGTGGCGGTAACGGCCCGTGACTGCGGTCGGTTGCGCCAATAAACCTGAACTTGGATCTGCTTGACCTTGGTGTTGTCTTGGTAGTAGCTAGTGGTGACGATCAGCCAGCCATCCGGCAATCGACTGGTGGCAACTGGAACGGTGGCAATCGGCGCTACGATCGCGTCAAAAGACATCGCGCGGTAACTTTCGATTGTTTCTTCGGCGAGATTAGCAGCAACCGAGTCTTCTTTGGCCAGCTGATTGAGCCGCAAGGTGAGGTTAAAGGTGGCAAAAACAAGCAGGACGGCGACCGAAAAAACAGCGGCAGCGGCCAGGACTTCGACCAAGCTATTAGCATTGCGACGGCGAAGAGAAGTCGGCCGGGATCTGGTCGAGATCATCACTATTGGATGGCACTGGTCAGTTTGTAGATAGGCCCCAGAACGGAGGCGACGATGAAACCAACGCCCAAGCCCATGATGACGATCATAATCGGTTCGATCAGAGAGGCCATATTTCGGGTGATGTTGTCGACCTCGCTGTCGTAAAATCGGGCAATTTCTAGAAAGACGGCTTCCAAATCGCCGGATTCTTCGCCTAAGCCAATCAGCTGGCCGACCATCGGCGGGAAGATCTCTTGACGATCAATCGCTTTGGAGAGCGACTGGCCGTTCTCGACGGCGGTGGTGATGGCTTCGAACGATTTATTGTAAAGCTCGTTGTTAATGGTTTTTTGGACAATCTTGATCGACTGAAGAATCGGCAGGCTAGCGTGAACGAGCATCGCCATCGTTCGAGAGAAATTAGCCATATAAACCTTTTTGGTCAGCGGGCCGAAAATTGGCACCGAGACTTTGAGCCGGTCGTAAACCATCCGGCCGGTCGGCCGTCCGGCCCACCATTTGCCCAGGTAAACTAGAGCGATCAAACCGCCAAAGAACTCCAGATAGTACTTGCGGATGATGGTCGAGCTGGAAAAAAGGATTCGGGTTGTCAGCGGCAGATCGGAGCCAAAGTCGAGGAAGATCGATTGGAGCGAAGGCAGAACAAAAAAGACGATCAGAAAAACGACGCCGATCAGAGCCACTAAAATCACTGCCGGGTAGAGGAGCGCGCCCCGAACTTTAGAGATGATCTCGGCCTGCTTTTCCTGTTGGTCGGCAAGGTTAAACAGAACCTCAGCTAGCTGTCCGGTCGATTCGCCGGCTTTAACAACAGCGACGTAAACTTCGGCAAAAACGTGAGGGTAATTAGTCAGAACGCTCGAGAGCGGTCGGCCGCCCTTAACCTCCTTGATCAGCTGAAGAATGACCTCGCGAAAATAATCGTTGCCAGTCTGTTTGGCCAGCGACTCCAGGGCGTTGGTCAGCGGCAAACCGGCCTTGATCATTAGCGCCAGCTGACGGGTAAAGATGATCTTATCGGGCAACGAAACCTTGTGCCGCTTGAAGCTGAAACGTCGGCCTGCGGCCGCCCCTTCAATAATTTGGACCGGCACCAAGTTTTCACTCCGAAGGTGACGGTTGGCTTCGATCAGGTTACTAGCTTCGATTTTACCGACAACCTTTTTCTTCTGCCCGGGTCGATAAGCGGTGTATTGGAATGTCGCCATCAAAATATAGCTTTCGGCTTTTGGCTTTCAGCTTTCATCTCTCCCACCCCTGCTGGTAGCTGTTTACGGTTGGCTGATGGCTGTCTCATTAGTCTTTTGTAACTCGCCAGACTTCCTCGATTGTCGTTAGGCCGGCTAGAACTTTGAGAATACCGTCTTGCTTCAGGGTGATGAGGCCTTCCTTCTTAGCCTGGGTTAAGAGTTCGGCCGAGGTCGCTCGCTTAAGGGTCAGGACTTTCAGCTCTTCCGACATCTGGACGATTTCGTAAATACCGATCCGCCCCTTGTAGCCGGTGTTGTGGCAAGCTTCGCAACCGCCGCCGGCAAAGAAGGTTGGTTTCTGTCGAGCGGTCGATTTTTCAGGGTCGGGCATCAGCTCGATCTCGTCAGTAACGAGTTTGAGCTGTTCATCGTTGAGTTTAATCTCGTGCTTACACTTCTCGCAAATCTTCCGACACAAGCGCTGGGCGATGACATCGTTGACCGAAGCCGTAATCAGAAACGGCTCGACACCCATATCTAACAGACGGGGGATTGTCCCAACAGCATCATTGGTATGGAGTGTCGAGAGAACGATATGGCCGGTCAGAGCAGCGTTGATGGCGATATCGGCCGTTTCGTTGTCGCGAATTTCGCCGACCATAACGACGTCAGGGTCTTGACGCAAAATCGAGCGCAAGCCGTTGGCAAAAGTGAAGTCGATTTTGGCGTTGACCTGACTTTGGTTGACGCCCGGCATCCGGTACTCGACCGGATCTTCCATGGTAATGATGTTGACGGCGTCGTTTTTTATTTTGCTGATAATAGAGTAGAGCGTTGTTGATTTGCCCGAGCCAGTCGGCCCGGTCACCAGCGTCATACCGTGAGCTTTCTTGATGTTGTCTTCGAGTACTCGGAGCGATCGGCCGGTGACGCCAATCTCCTCAAAGCTCAAGACGCCCTTGGAGTGATCAAGAACGCGGGCGACGACTTTCTCACCGTTAACGGTCGGTAAGGTCGAGATCCGGAAGTCAACCTTATTGCCGTCAAGTAAGATTTGAATTCGGCCGTCCTGAGGTAGGCGCGTTTCGTCGATTTTTAAACTGGACAGAATCTTAATTCGGGAAACGACGGCCGGCTGAATTTCTTTAGGCAAACTCAAAATCTTTCGGAGGATGCCGTCGATGCGGAAGCGCACAACCACTTCCTCTTCTGAAGGCTCGATATGGATATCGCTGGCTTGCTCACGAACTGCCCGCTTGAGCAGGGTGGCGACGATCTTGGCCGCCGGAGAAGTCTCGGTTATCTCTTCTTCGGCCACTGGCTTCTCTTTTTCATCGACGGTTTCTAACTCTTCCCCGGCTTCAACGAATTCTTTGACCTCGGCCTGTAAGCCGGAGTATTGGTCGAGGACGTGATTGATGTCGTTCTGGGTGGTAATAAAAGGTTTAACGAGCTTGCCCGAGCTTTTGCGTAGAGCGTTGAAGGCCTCCTCGTTCTCAGGATCGGTCATAGCGATGCAGAGCGTCTTGTCCTGAAGGGCAAACGGTACGGCTTGGAACTTCCGAGCCAGGGTTTCGGGAATGAGCGACAAAATCTCCTTAGGGATGACTTTGTCGAGTAATTCGATAAATTGAACTTCGGACTTGCGGGTATGTAGAGCGCCAATCCGGAATTGCTGGTCAACCGGTAGATCCGGTTGGGCAGTCGGCCGGCCGATCTGGTCTTGAATCTTTTTGTCGACGGTAAAATCAGGCGTGGTTGTCGCCGCCAAGGTGATCGTTTGGTCCTTGCCGTCAAAACTAGTCTCGACTTTACGAACCGGCAAGCGCAACAGTTTAAACTCGCCAAAATTAGCTAGCTCAACCTTATCGCCCTCAGCCAAAGTAGCGCTAATCAGATCGGTCGCGCCTTTCAAATAAGCCCGAGCCTTAAACGGCGGCAAGCCAGTTTTCTTGGCTAGCTCTTTGACGACATCGTTAGTAACGGCCATTACCCTCCTTGACCATATATTTATATCGTAGCAGGAATCGAGCCGGACGCTAAAGCGTTCAAGCTCCCTAATGTCTGGCTACCCAAAGAGACCAGTTGAGAGGTTTCGTCGTAGTTGAATTCGGGGCTATATGGGTTGACTTTTGGGCGATTATAAGGTACAATCCCTGAGCCTAAAAGAAAGGCCTGTCTTTCAAATATATAAGGCAGGTTCGGAGGAGTACCTTGGCAGTAATATTCACGACGACCCGCTATATAAGCAGGGATCACCGGCTTGACTTGGCCTTGCAGGCCTCGGAAGCCGCCCAAGCAATGGGTTACGAGATGGTTGTTGTCGACAGCTCCCCCAAGGAGAGTCAGACACAACGAGACTTTGAAGAGCGCGGAGCCACTTTTATTCGCCAAGTTGGCGAAGGAATGGGCTCAGCCCGACGTCAGGCGCTCCAAGCGGCGCTAGCGACCAACCACGAGACTTTTGTCTGGTTGGAACCGGAAAAGTCACGACTCGTCCCGTTGCTTGACCAGTCGATCGAATTGATTGAGTCAGGCAGCTACGACCTGGTCGTTCCTCGCCGGCAATGCCTGGACAGTTACCCGACCCATCAGCAGCTCTGTGAGCTGAGCGGGAACTGGCAGGTAGGCAACTTCACCGGTCGGCCGGATCTGGACCTTTGGTTCGGTCCGCGGCTGATGAATCGAGCCGGTGCCGAGCTTTTTCTCAGCTACGACGGCCAGTACGGTGATCGTTGGGACAGCATCTTCGTTCCTGTCGCCCGGGCTTTAGCTCTTGGTCTCAAAGTTGGCTCCAGCTTGGTCGATTATCAGCATCCGCCCTCTCAGACCATTGCCGAGGAAGGTGATGCGGAGATGAATCGCAAGCGCGATATCCAGCTCGAGGAGCTGGTTGAAGCGATGCGAATCGAGTGTCGGAAGCTACGCTTGCCGTGATCGTTGTTAGTGATCAATGGGGCAGAGAAAAACTCTGCCTCATTTTTTTACACCAAACGGCGTTACCTGGCTGGTTTTCATGATAAGCTCCTTTGATCTTTGGGCTAAATTTTGACAGTATCTATAGGCAATGTCATCGCTCTACCGGAAGTACCGGCCCAGCCAGTTTAGTCAGGTTATCGGCCAGGATCATATCCTCGGTTCGCTAACGGCGATGTTGCAGGCCGACAAAATCGGTCACGCCTACCTTTTCTCTGGTCCACGCGGCACCGGTAAAACCACTCTGGCCCGGCTTTTCGCCCGCTCGATTAACTGCGTTGGCAAGAAGAAAGGCGCCGAGCCTTGCGGCCAGTGTGAGATCTGCCAAGAAATTATCAACGGCCAGTCGGTCGATATTATCGAGATCGACGCCGCTTCTAATCGCGGTATAGATGAGATTCGCGATCTGCGCGAGAAGATCGCTTTCGCCCCGGCCCGGACCAAGTACAAGGTTTATATCATCGACGAGGTTCATATGCTGACTAAAGAGGCTTTTAACGCTCTTTTGAAAACCCTCGAAGAGCCGCCGGCTCACGCCATTTTTATCTTGGCGACAACTGAATTGCACAAAGTGCCAGAAACGATCATCTCCCGCTGTTTGCGCTACCAATTCCACCGGGCGACGCCCGAAAAACTGGTGGCGGTTTTGCAAGACATCGCCAAGCAAGAGGGGATCAAGATTGACGACGAAGCCGCCCAGATTTTAGCCGAACGGGCCGAAGGCTCGTATCGCGACGCTTTGACGATGCTGGGCAACGTCCAATCAAGCGGCCAGCTGACCGGCGACAAGCTCCGGGAGCTAATCGGCTTGCCCTCAGCCACCACCGTGAGCGCTGTTTTCAAAAGTTTAGCCACCGCTAACGCCACCGATTTGTCCCAGACGATCGGCCAGTTTATCGCTGACGGCGGTGACTTGGCCGTTTTAACTCGAACCCTAGCCAACGACTGTCGCCAGCAGATTTTTGCCGATCCCACCTCGACCGAGCTGTCGTATCAGGCTAATCTGCTCGAAGAGCTGTTGGTTCTGCTGGTCAAAGCCCGCCACTCAATTGACGCGACGTCGCTGCTGAGTGCCGGGTTGATCGGTTTGGCCTTGAAACGACAAACTTCCGTGCCGGTTGCCATCGAGGCGCCGGCGCCGACAGCAGTGGCTGATATCACTGCCAGCGAACCGACCAGTTCGCCGGCCGTTGACGCCGTTAGCGCCACACCAACACCAGTGGGCGACCCCGGTCAGTTCTGGCCGAATTTTTTGGAAGCCGTCAAAGATAAAAACCACGCTCTTTACGCCGTTGTCCGATCGGCTCAATTCGAAGGCATCACCGACGACAAACTGATCATCGCCGTTAAGTTTCGCTTTTACTCCGAGCGCTTGTTCGAACCCAAAAACCGCAATCTAATCGAAGCGATCGCCGCCCAAGTGGCTGGTCGCAAGCTGGTCTTGGAGTGCTTAGTTAAAGCCGACCTCGATCCCGGCGTCGGCCGCGAAGAAGACCTCCTCAGCGCCGTCGTCGAAGTGTTTGAAATCAACGAATAAAAGCCTATCGGCTTTCTTTTCGCTTCGTCAAAGACGGCTAATGACTAGCGAAAAATAAAAAGAGCCGCCCTTTCCCTTTCGGGTCAGAGCGGCACTTGTTGTGGTCTGGTCACTCACTCCCTCTTGGTCCAGAGGAGCCCGTAGATTACGTTCACTCGTATTCGTATTGGATTCCCCGACCCCAAGTCCTCACTGGCGGGCAATGGCGATGACGAGATGATCGGAAAAACAGAGGTTACTTCCCAGCCGTCTTCGTTTGCCTCCCGAACCTCGCCCGCCAGCTCTCTAATCACGTCATCAGCTTCGCCGCTGATACGTGCGGTAACGACTGAAACCATCCTTACTTTTTGTTGCATAGCCTGCTCCCTACTAATCTGGGTTGGAGCCACTATAGCAGAACAAACCCGGAAAGTCAATGAGAGTGGCCTAAGTAGCAGCGACCGTCACAGCGCAATATAATCAGCTAAAAAGTAGCAAGCCATACGGCGATCTTTCGAGCTTATTAATCAGCAAAGCCAAGAGTTTGAACAGCGATCCTTCCAGTGGCGGGGAGGAAGTTTTCTCCACTCCCCGAAGGGTAGCGTGCGGGGGTGAGACCGCCAGCGAGAAGCCAACAGTTTGGCTTCGAGCCGGTCGAACGGGCTGAGGCCTATCCGTTAGGATGACGAAGCCCTTTCATTAGCGTTGTAGGGGCGGCTCGGACGCAACTTGAGCCCCTGGTCCCCACATTGGCTAAGGCGGCCGCAGGCCGCCATAAATAGCATTGAAGTTTTGCCAAAAAAACGTAGTAGTAAAGAGACGATGCCTAGCGATAAAATTATCGGCAAAATCCCACCTCAAAACACCGAAGCCGAAGCAGCGGTGCTTGGCGCTGTCTTAGTCAATAAAGAGGCGATGGACAAAGTCGCCGATATCTTGCAGGCCGAAGATTTTTACAGCCACGGTAATCAAACCATTTTCCGAGCCATTTTGCGCCTGTATGAGAAACGCTCGCCGATCGATTTGGTGACGCTGACCAACGATCTTGAAGGGGTCAAAGAGCTCGATCAAATCGGCGGCGCTGCCTACCTGGCCGACTTGGTCAACTCGGTGCCAACGGCCTTGCACGTCATTCACTACGCCCAGATCGTCAAACAAAAATCCGTCTTAAGGCGGATCCTTAACGCCGGCCAGCGGATAGCCGAGCTCGGCTACGACGAAGACAAAGAAGTTCAGCAGATCATGGACGAGGCCGAGAGCGCCCTCTTTGCCGTTAGCCACCAAATGGTCTCGAACAACTTTATGCCGATCGCTGATATTTTGGCGGCTAGTTTCGATCGGATCGACCGGCTTCACCGGGAAAAAGGCTTGCTTCGGGGCGTCACTAGCGGCTTCAAAGATTTAGACAACAAGCTTTCCGGCTTCCAACCCTCCGATCTAATTATCTTGGCCGCCCGGCCGTCGATGGGTAAAACGACCCTGGCTTTGAACTTTGCCCTCAACGCCGCCGTCAAAGCCAAGGTGCCTGTTGGCTTCTTCTCGTTGGAGCAGTCTCGCGAACAGATCGTCGACCGGTTGCTCTGTGCCCAGGCGATGGTGGACGGTTGGAAACTGCGGACCGGCAATTTGAGCGAAAACGATTTCCCGGCCATCGGCATGGCGATGGGCACCTTGGCCGAAGCGCCAATTTTCATTGACGACTCGCCGCTGATGACGCCAATCGAGATCCGAACCCGGGCCCGTCGGCTGCAGGCCGACAACAAACTCGGTTTAATTATCGTCGACTACCTGCAGCTGCTGGAGTCGCGCCGCGGCTACGGCGAGAACAACCGGGTTCAAGAGGTCTCGGAGATCTCCCGCTCGCTTAAAGCCATCGCCCGGGAGTTGAACGTGCCAGTTATCGCCCTGTCTCAGCTGTCTCGAGCGGTCGAGAGCCGAGAGAAAAAAATTCCCCAGCTCTCGGATCTACGCGAATCGGGTTCGATCGAGCAAGACGCCGACGTGGTCATGTTTATGTACCGCGAAGATTATTACGACCGGGAAACCGAGCGCAAAAACGTCACCGATGTCTTGATTCGCAAACATCGTAACGGCCCGATCGGCGAAGTTGAGCTTCACTTCAAAGCCGAACACGCCCGTTTCTACGATATTGAGCGCAAAAGCAAAGTCACCGCTAAGTGACGTCTAAGCGCTCTTCGGCTATGCTGAGCTCCTGATGGAATCCAAACTTTCAACCGACATTTTTGCCGGCTTAAACCCGCCCCAAGCCCAAGCCGTCAAAGCCACCAACGGCCCGGTTCTAATCTTTGCCGGCGCCGGTTCAGGCAAAACTAAGTGCCTAACGCACCGTTTGGCCTACTTGATCGAGCAAAAGTTAGCGACGCCCGACCAAATTCTGGCTATCACCTTCACTAACAAGGCGGCCGGGGAGCTAGCTCGGCGGATTTTGAAACTGCTCGGCCAAGATCATTTGCTCGATGCCAAGAACAGCGCCTTGGCCATCCGCCGTTTTTTGCCTTGGGTCGGCACCTTTCACTCCATTTGCGTCCGGATTTTGCGGCTGGAAGCCGAGACGATCGGCCTCAATAAAAACTTCACTATTTACGACACCGACGACTCCCAGTCGCTCATTCGCCAGATCCTCAAAGACCTTAACTTAGACCCCAAGCAATATCAACCAACGGCGATCCGCTCGGTGATTTCCAGCGCCAAGAACGAGCTGATGACGCCGACTCAATACGCGCCCTATGCCCAAGGTCACTTCCAGGGGGTTGCCCTGGAGGTTTACAAAAAGTATCAGGCCAAACTCGCCAGCGTCGGGGCGCTTGATTTTGATGATTTGATTATGACAACGGTCAAAATGCTCGAGGAGAACCCGGATATTCAGGCCAAATATCACCAGCAGTTTCGCTACGTCATGGTCGACGAGTATCAAGACACTAATCACGCTCAGTATCGTTTGACCCGGTTGCTGACCAACCCCAAAACCGAGAATATTTGCGTCGTCGGCGACGACTTTCAATCGATCTACGCCTGGCGGGGCGCCAATTTCCAAAATATTCTTAATTTTCAGAAAGACTTCGCTACCTCCCAAGTTTTTAAACTCGAACAGAATTATCGTTCGACCAAAACGATTTTATCGGGCGCCGGCCAGGTGATTGAACGGGTTAAAAAGCGCAGTAATAAAAAGCTCTGGACCGATAACGAAGCCGGCCCGCCGATCACTGTTTTTGAGGGCAGCAACGCCTACAACGAGGCCGATTTTATCTGCAGCGAGATCCGGTCGATGCGCGGCCTCGGTTACAACTGGAACGACTTTGCCATTTTGTACCGAACCAACGCCCAGTCCCGGGTACTGGAAGAAATCTTACTCGGCGAGGGCTTGCCGTACCGCTTAGTGGGAGCGGTTCGTTTCTACGAACGCAAAGAGGTTAAAGATATGTTGTCGTACCTGCGGTTTCTTTTCAATTCCGACGACTCGGTGGCATTGGCCCGGATTGTCAACGTTCCGCCCCGGGGGATCGGCCCGAAAACGCTGGAAAAGGGCGGCGAAAAAGTCGACCAGTTTTACAATCAAATGGCGGCGATTCGAGAGAAGGTCGTTAATAGTCCGCCGCTAGCGGCCCTGGAGCTAATCCTTAAAGAGGTTGGCTACCAAAAGTTCCTGGACGATGGCACGACCGAAGGCGAAGAGCGCTGGGAGAACATTGAGGAGCTGCTTAATCTGGCCAGCGAATTCGAGCAGATGGAAGAGTTTCTCGAGCACGTCGCGTTGGTTAGTGACGTCGATAACTACGATCAGTCTT
>Ga0070692_10000147_pt1 | contig 17286 bp, 19 predicted proteins | sample KBSK1102metaG_FD_64675 | JGI IMG/M metagenome (GOLD analysis project Ga0070692, IMG submission 64675) | Corn, switchgrass and miscanthus rhizosphere microbial communities from Kellogg Biological Station, Michigan, USA - KBS K1-10-2 metaG | ecosystem: Host-associated > Plants > Roots >...
CACGGGGCTCTCCGTCGTCGTCGGCCGCGGCCGCCGCGATGTAGCCCAAGAGCGTCGGGTCGTCGGCGATGTCCAGCTCGAGGCCGGATGCGCTCCGGCTCGTCGGGACGCGCGTATCGTCCTGCGATTCCAGGAAGCCATACTCAAGGAACTGCTGCTCGCCGCCTTGGCCGCTGCTGTTAAGGATCTGCTGGATCTGGGTCCAGCCGGTGATTTCGCGGACCGACCCGATGCCCGAGCCTGTCGGGAAGCGCGTGGTGTTGGTGGTGTTGATGCCTTCCAGCGGCACCTGGTTCGTTGCCACGGTCCCGGCGCGCACGATGCGGTTATTCAGCCGCGCCCATCCGGAAGTGACTTCGATGATCTCGCCAGTGGCCACGCCATGCGAGGATTCGAGAGTAGCCTCGCCGGGATTGGCGTTCGTGAGCGCGGTCATGTCCTTGGCTGCGCCGTAACCGGAGGCGATTGCCAGGATTGAGCCGTTCGGGATGGAGACCGCTTGGAGGATGAGCCCTTGCGCGACCATGAAGCCGAACAGCCGGTCGTGCGCGGACTCGAGGATGGAGCGGAGGAATTGCTTGATGCCGCGGTAGAGCTTCATTGTCGTTTCCTTTTCCCAAAATAAAAGAGCGCCCGAAGGCGCCCAAAAGAGGCCGCGCAGAACGCGACCGGCTACCGCCCGAGGGCGGGTACTACGTCCAGAAGCTGAAATCCTGTATCGAGCCGAAGAGCTTCGTGTCCTCTTCGTAGACCGCGACGGCAGAACCGAGAACGGTCGCTTGCAATGCTGTGTACGCCCGCAGCGTGTCTTCCACCTGGCGGGCGAGCGCCATCACGTCATCCCTGCGATCGTCCCAGCAGCGGATCATGAAGCGCTCGTTTCTCTTCGATGGCGCGGCCGGCTCGAGGAAATTCGTCGCCTGCCCGCCCACCTGCTGAAACGTGATGCGCGGAAGATCGGTCACGGTCTCCGGCGCCACGTCGCGGTAGACGCGGTTATTCACCAGCGCCTTCAGCGCCGTATAGACCAGGGTCTCGACCGTCACTCAAGCACCTGCAAATTCGGGCCTTCGGCGAACCGCTCGGCCATTCGATCGTTTCCCGCGCGAATCGCTTCCGGTGCGCGATCGAACGCGGGCCGCATGAACGGCTTCGCCGGCATCCTCGAGGTGCCGTCCTCGAGCAGGTGTCCGTGAGGCGCTTTGCTCTTGTTCCACGAGACGTGATAGACCTTCTCGACGTCGCTCGATTGGTCCTTCGCGTAGAACCTGTAGACCGCGTCGTTCAAGTTCCCGGTGACGCGGCCCATCCGCGGAGGCGACGTGTTCAGCTTCACTTCGTCGTAGAAGACTCTGGCCATCGCCGCGGCGCCGGAGAGCAGCATCGATTCCTTGACGTGCTCTTCCAGCTTGTCCAGGCCTGCTTCCATGTTGCCGGACAGCTTGAATTCCAGCCCGATCACGATGTGAGCCTCTTGCACATCAGCAGCAGCGACCGGTGGTCCTGGCCGAGCACGGCCTCGATGTTGTAGATCGCGCCGTCGTGCACGATCCGCATCGAGGGAACGACCCCGCGCAGGTAATCGATCCCGATCCGCGTCAGGGCCGAATTCTGCGTGGCGCCGGCGGCGACGTACTCGCGGCCGGAGACGTCCTCGATCCCGGCCCAGACCGTCGCGAAGTGCGTGTAGCCGGTGGACACGTTTCCACTCGTCGAGTCCTGGGCGTTCGACGGCGACTCGATGCGGATCCGCTTGTCGCGCGTCTCGTGCGTCGGCAGAGCGCGGGCCGGGATCACACGATTGCCCGGCGGCGATAGGTGTCGAGCAGACGATCGATGAACGGCAGCGCCACGGCGTTCCCCGCCATCAGCCCCTCGGGCGATCGGTAGGCCGCTGCCACCTGCGCGCAGATCCAGGTCCTGATCTCCGCCGGCACGCTCGATCCGCCGGCGCCGTATCCGGCCGCGAAGCGAACTGCCACCGCGTTCGCCACGCGGCGAGTGGCCGGCCAGCTGTTGCCATCAGAAGGCAGCACCCATCCGGAAAGCAAGGCCTCGGTGTCGAGGACGTACTCCGCTGGGTCCACGGTCTGCAGGTCCCCGTTCTCGTCGTAGTACTTCACGGACGTGATCGATTGCACCGGCAGGAGATCGAGCTCGATTTCCCTGCATGGGAACGCATCCAGCACGAGCTCCCAGGTCTGCGTGATCAGCGCGCGCCCGGTGTCGCGCTCGGCGATGCGGCGCGCCGCGGTGATCAGCATCGCGAGCAGCGGATCGCCCGCGGTGTTCAAGCTCGGCGCGCCGGCGCCGAGGCCTGCGTCCGCGACGGTGTCCGTGTAGACCGTCGTCGTATTGTCCGCGAGAGTTGCGAGCAGCAGGTACGTGGATCCGCCGGCGGTCGTGCGGTACAGCTTCCGGCCGGTCACCAGGGCGCCGCCGATCGGGATCCCGGTGAGCTGCACCTGGCCGTTCACGCTCTTGTTCGCCACGGTCACCGCGGCCGACACCGTGCCGGCTTGCGTCTCGCCGGCGGCCGTCGTGAACGTCGCGAGGTACCGGTGCGCGCCGTTGTCGACATTGCCCGGCGCCGCGGGCGATGCGAGCGCGGCCGTGATGACACCTGGCGCCGGCTCCTGGTTGCTCGAGTCGATCCGCGACCAGGCCATCACCTCGGCGATGCTCACCGGTTCGGCAGCCGGGTCGGTGATGATCTTCAGCGTCATGGTCTCCGTCCGGTTGAAAGTTGCGCGGGCCTGCGACCCGAGGATTGATTCGCTCTGCGTCCACCCTGCACGAGCGGCGTGCTGCGGCTGGAGGCCAGTTTGTACGTCACCTTAATTGCCTGCGCGAGGTCGATCTCCAGCGCCGCAGCAATAATCCGCGCCTTCGGAGACCACCTGATCAGCTGCGCTTCGTCTGCTTCCAGGACCTGGTGGAGCAACTTCCTGTGTCCTGGCGGCTCGGCGATGTCTTGCGCGAGATCTATTTCTTCTGCAAGGCCAAGCGCGACGAGTTTACGTACGGTGATTGCGCGCGCCTGGTCAGTCTCCGAGACTGCGCCCACCGCATGGAACTTCAACGCGTGTATGGCCTGCGCGATATCACCCTCGATGGCCATCCCGAGAGCGCGCAGCTTCGCATGTACGAGTGTCTGCGCGAAGTCTGTCTCCGCCGCCTGCGCAATTGCCTTCGTCTTCGAGGCCGCAGTCGATCCGGCGAAATCCTGTTCGAACGCTTGCCTGACCAGCGCCGGCTGGAAGAGCGCGACGTCCTGGGCTAGGTCCTGCTCGGCAGCCTGCGCTGCGGTGCGAGCTTTCGAACGGCTCGTCGCTTGGGCGATGTCGTTTTCCTGCGCCTGTCCTACGGCGGCCGTCTTATGGCCCACGATCGCCTGCGCAGCATCCTGTTCCTGGGCGGCGGTGAGCGTGCGCGCCTTGCTGGCTGATAGACCCTGAGCCGCATCCGCTTCCAGCGCCTGACCGAGAAGGCGGCGCTTCGGATTCCAGGCAATCGCCTGGGCTGAGTCCTCTTCCAGCGCCTGCGCGATCGCTCGTATCTTTCGGGCGCTGATCGCCTGAGCGGAATCGGACTCCGAGGCCTGCGCAATCGTCTCGCTCTTCGAGCGGGCGATGGCCTGCGAAGCATCCTGCTCGTTCACTTGCGCGGTCGCCCGGGTCTTCAACCGCGCTATGGCTTGGCCGGCGTCCTGTTCGCTCGACTGTCCGATGGCCTGGAGCTTTGCGCGACCCATCGCGTTTGCCGTGTCCTGCTCAGAGACTTGGCCGATGGCGCGGGTCTTGACTCTGGTTATCGCCTGGGCCGATTCCTGCTCGGAGACCTGACCGACCGCGACCGTGTGCCCGCCGCTCTGCACATACGGCAGCGGCCAGATTACGAGGCTCATCCGAACCTGCGCGAGGACATGTGGCGGTGACGCATCCGGGATGCATTCACGTTCGCAATCACCGGGATCGACACGGTGATGCCGCAACGATTGGTACTAGCGGCCGAGATCGTGTGATTCCCAGCGCCTAACTGTCCGCTCGTACCCTGCTCGATGGCTGGCGAGGTCCTCGTGACTATGTAAAGGCCGTGCGCAGGGCTGTTCTGCCCGACGTCGACGCGCTCACTAAAGCCCCCCGCCGCTGACACGGTCTCGACAGGGTTTGCGCCGTCGCTCGTGTAGCCAGCGACGCCAACGATGAAATTGTGCGGATAGCCGCGCTGAACTAGTCCCGGAGTGGTAAGCGTAGTGCTAGAGGCTGTATCGCTGAAATATGCGTTGCCTGTATTTCTCATACCGCACGCGCCCATAATTGAAAAACCGAACCCAGGGCCTTTTTGCGACAAGCCATTGGCGCCGAGGAACACGCCGAAGGTCTGCGATGTGTACGCAGCGTTCCCCGGCAACGTCAGCCCGGCGAACGAACTCGGAACATTCCCGACCAGGAGGGCCGCGACCAAAACTCCGAACCCGTTCCCGCTGTCGTAGCCGGCATCGAGAATCACCCACCCATCACCAGCGTCCTTCGCCAGAGTGCAATCGGCTCCGACTACATAAGCGCCGAGGATGATTAGTCCGCCGCCTCCGGCGGGGAATACGACAGCAATGTTGCTCGACGAAGTTGAGGTCTGCTTTGTGCCGGTGCCCAAGAGCTGGTCGAAGACGATGCTGGTCGGATTCTGTCCCCCGATGACCGACATGAGCCGCTAGTCTTGCAAGATCGAGTAGCTGAAAATGAGGTCAGTTGTGCTGACGTAGGTCGGCGTCGCGCGCACAACCGCCACGGCATAGAGGTTCGCCGTACCGTTGCAGATAAAGGGCAGGCCCACGTTAATCAGCGTCGAATGCGAGTTGAGCGGCGTTCCCGGCCATGCTTGGTTGTACGGCCCAATGCTGACGACGCCGATGCAGTTCGCCATGTCGCCATCGCTCATCGCGACAGCGTTGTTATCGCTCGCAACCGTCACCGACTGATCGAAGAACAGAATGTCCATCGCGGCGCGCTGGGCCTGCGTCTTGTCCAGCACGGTGATCGACTGAACGATCCCCGAGCCGCCGGACTCGCGGGCCGCATCGGTCAGCGTTTGCAACCCGCCGAGCACGTCGCCCGACGTGTAGGCCGGGCTCGTCGAGATCGTCGGCGTGTTCTGGATGCGCTTTTGCACCGGCGCCGGCCGCACCCACATGCGCCCCGAGGCGTCGACGTTGAGCGTCGAGTAATCACCGTCCGTCCCTGAGCCAACCGCCGCCGCGTCTCTGCGCACCGCGAGCGCCATGATCCCGGCGTCAGCGGAAACATGCGCATCGTCTTCCAGGTGCCCGATCGGCGCGGTCGATCCGACCTTCCCCGCAACCAGCTTGGCGCGCGGGTAGTAGACGGCGGAGACATCCTCCGCCGCCATCGTCGTGCCGGACCCGGCAGTGATCTGGATATTGTCGCTCATGGGCGCTTTACTCCGCCGCCTTCAACGCCTCCAGAACCGCCCGGCGGCTCTTGAGCATGGCGCCGATCAGCTCGCGGGCTTCCACCTCGGGCACATCCTTGAAAGCGAGGTTGCCGAAGCCGACCCATTGCGCAGCCCTCGATTCGAGTTCCGCGACGCGTTGCGTCTCCTGCTCGAATCGGGCAAGTTTCCCGTTGATCGCGCCGAGCGCTTTTGAATTCTCTTGCGCGATCGCCACGACCGGGACCGTCTCGCCGGGAAAGATCCCGTCCTCCTGCGTCGTGGAGGCGGCGATGATTGCCTCTCGCTCAGCGACGAGCGCCGCGACGAAGGGCTCTGCTGATGTCAGCCGCGCCCGCTGGATCGCCAGCTCGGCGGCTGCGTCTGCCTTGTCAGCGACCTGCCGATCCAGAAACCCGAGGTACTGCTCGAGGTTCTTGACGTAGGCCGCAGCGGTTGCGATCAGCGCGTCTTTTTCGTTCGCGTTCACGGTCGCTCTCCTAGATCAAACAGGCGACGCGCGGTAGAAACCAGCCGCAGCTATCTGCGCTGTAATATCGCTGCCGTCGGGCGTGACCGCGAAATCATGCAGCGAGAGCGGCACCAGGTTCGTATCGTTGCCGCCCGTGGTGTCGTTGTCGTACGCAATGATGATGTCGGTCCACGCCGTGCCGGCGGCGACCGCGGTCCAGGTCTGGTCCGGGATGTCGAGATCGACTCGATCGTTCGTATCGTCAGGAGAGAACGCGACGATGTCCGAGTCGGTCAGCGTCTTGCGCGCGTAGTTGGTGTTCGTGACCTCGTTCGCGGTGCCACCGAGCAGCGTCGAAATGTCGTCACGGTCGCGCATCGTCGCGTCCGTGTCGCCGTTCGCGTCGATCACGATCACGATCAGCGCCGAGTTCGCAGGGTCGTTCGAATCCACGCGGTTGTAGAGCTCAGCAACGCGGCCTAGCGCGATGTTGAATACGAGATTCGCGCCGACGAACATCGGCCCGACAAACTCGGCGGTCGGCGTGTGTCCCGAGAAGGCCGCCGCGATCGCCAGCGCAATTGCCGCGAGCGCGGGCTTGACCGAAGTCTCCACCTTCTCGCAATAGTAGAAGTTGTCGCGCCGGTAGCCGGCGGGGTTAGACGCGTCCGGCGACTTTACGTCCTTGAAGTTCGCTGCGATATATTCAAGCGCCGACGGGCCGTCATCGACGGGCTTGTTGTCGTGGCAGCAGTAGTACCCGGGCGTGCGGACTATCCTGTATTGGACGGCGTCCTTGCCCTTGCCGATGGAAATGAGGCCGTTTGCCATCGAGAGCCATCCTTCGGCCGCACCGCGCTCGATGACGCTTGGCGAGAAGTGCTGCACCTTCTTCGCGCTCAGCACACGAACGTCAGCAATGGCGCCAGGAGCTACGTCGACAACTTTCCCTTCCTTGTTCCGCACCAGCTTGTCCTGATGAAAAACCTTCTTCAGTTTCATGTGAAACTCCTTTTCGTCATTGGTTTGTGCCGCCCTGCTGCCTACGTCTGCCTCTCGAACGCGAGCCAGGTGTTTGCGACGTGCACGATCGGCGCGCCGCAGGCGGCGAGCTCATCCAGCGTCTCGGAGACCTCGACGGCCCCCAGGCCGTTGTCGTCGTGGAAGATGATGATCCCGCCCTTACGCACAACCACCTTCGCCAGGTCGTAGTCGTTCAGCACGCCGGCGCGCGAATGATCGGCGTCGATGAACGCGACATCCGCGAGCGGCAGGTCATCGGGCGCCAGGTCGAACGCACCGCGCGGCCGCACGATCAGCTGAAAGCGTGAATCCTCGAGCGCGTACTTGCCTGGCTCCGCCGGCACCTCTTTTCGCTGGCACTCCCTGATCGTCACGTAACCGGGCAGCACGTCGATCCCGACATAGCGCTCGATCGACGGCACGTTGAGCAGCAGCGTCGCGGCCGCGCGGCCCTCGTTGCAGCCGAACTCGATCATCGTCCGCGGGCTGACGCTCGCGACCAGGGCGACCAGGCGATCGAGCTCTCCCGGGTTGAAGAACCGCGGCGGGAACTCAGGCAGCTTCGCCGGCGGCGCGTCGATGCTGATCGTCTGCCTGCTCGTCTTCGGTTGCGCCAATCCCATCGAGAAATCTCCTGACTGCGGTTATCGCGCGCGGCATGTCGATCGCCTTGCGGCACGCATGCGTGTGGCTCCAGCACGGGCATGGGCTGATCGGCTCGATCGGCAGCCACGGCGTGACCCGTGCGCCGGCGGAGAACGACTTCGCATCCTCGTACCCGCCGAAGACGGTGATCGCCGGCGTGCCCACGGCCTGCGCGAGCAGCACCGCGAAGCCAGGCGCCGAGAACACGAGCGCCGCTCGATCGAAGAGCCCGGTCAGCACCTCGAAGTCGAGCTCGCCGGCGTGATACGCGACGTCCGCCTCGAGCTGCGGCCCGACTGTCCATTCGACGCCAGGCACGAGATCCGCGACAGACACGACGAAGAAGCGCTTGCGGATCGCGCGCAGGATCTCAACGTACGACGCTGGATCCGGGTTGCGGGTCGTCGCCCCGCCCCATTCCTTGCGCGCCACGAGCGGCCTGTAGACCAAGATCGGGCGCTTCGTCCGAAAGAGCTGATCCGCCTTCCTGCGCCAGGCCTGCGGCACCGGCATCCGGAAGTCGCCTACCCGAACGCCGCACACTTCGGACATAGCGCCTAGCACCGAGCCCGCCGCCTTCACCTTCTCCGGTGAGTAGCTCGGCCTGAGCTCCGGCGTCCCCGACGGCGCTCTGCCGCCGCGATAGAGCTCCGCGGACCGTACCTCGTTCTTCGCCTGCGTCCGCAGGGTCGACGAGATCGGCAGCAGGTGCAGCTGCGGCATGTCGTGGTAGATCTGCGGCCATGGAGTCTTCAGCCAGACCTCGTGCCTGCGCATGAGCTCGCGGACCACCGCGCGCTGGTGCAGGTTGTCACCCATCCCGGACATGCCGTGCAGCACGAGCGGTGCCTTGCCTGGATCGAGCGCTTTCTCGAGCGGCAGCTGCTCGAAGCACGTCAGCGCCGTGCGACGCGTCGCGTTGATGACGCGCACGCGATGCGCTCGCAGATCCTGGGCGAGCTCGTTCATGAGCCGCGCCCACTCGTGCATCGTGCCCAGGTTCGGGAGCCCGCCCTCGTGATCCCCGTGGAAGTGGCTCTCGTTCTTCGGACCGCGCTGCATGTCGTAGCCGAGCAGGATGTCCCGCGCGCAGCCCCAGTGATACACCAGGCCGAGCGCCATGTAGCCGCTGTTCTTGCCGAAGTGCGCGCGCCCTGGCTTCGTGCAAAGGCCGGCACCCTCGACGACCTCAATGAAGTTCAGCTTCCTGCGAACGCGGGCGGATACCGTGCCCCATTTCGCGCCGAGCGCGCCGCCGATGTCAGCGGCCGCCCACAATTCTCCGGCGAACGTGTCCAGCGCCTCGTCGCCATACACCGCCCACCATTGCGGATCCGCGGCGAAGAGCACATCGGCCCATAGCGCCTTGCGGAACGTCGTTCCTACGACGACTACGTGGCGGTCCTGCGGTGCCTTTCGCGTCCACGCCCTGACGAGCGCGACGTCGTGATCGGTGAGGCTTGGGCCACTTGCGATGCAGACGACGGTCGACCCAGCCCATCGTCCGGTACTTTTCCCGCTTCTCCCGCAACCACCGCGGCGCCAGCGCCAATGGACAACGCCTGGTCGACTCGTCGATCGACGATCCGCACGAAGCCGCGCTTCTCGAGCGCTGCAGCCGTGTTGCTGTCGATCATCACCTTCCGGCCCTGGTGCGCATCGATGCGATCGTGCACAAAGCTCGTGAGCGGGAGACACTCAACTTGCATGGATGTCCTCCAACAAAGCAAAGGCCCGACGAATCGGGCCCTGTTGAATAGGTGACGCCTTCCGGCGTCGTTTTACTGGCTCACTGGGCCAGCCTGCAGGTCGTGAACCTGCCCTTCCAGAAGTCTGTTTCCCTTCGACTGATTGACCGTTGCCGGAATCACTCGTAGGTTGAATTCATTGTGCAGCCCGCAAACCAGCGGATGCTTGAGCGGTATCTCGTGATCAACGTGCCACTTCTGCCCGGTCTGCCTGCTCAACTCGGCGGCCCGCCGGTAGACCGCTTTGATCGCTTCCAAGTTCGCCCATGACGGCGTCGCGCGCTGCTGTCGCGTCTGCCGCAATCTGCAGTAGTGCGCCGCCAACTCGGGGAACCGAGCGCGGTGCGCCGCTTTCGCCGCCCTTCGTTTCACATTGTGCTTCTGCCAATCGCGCCTGCTAATCTCTCTGATCTTGTCTCGATTGACGGCGCGTTCCTTGGCTCGCAGCGCCTTGAAGCGCTCCGGATTTCTTTCTTTCCAGTCGCGAGCGCGTTGCTTGTACGAATCTGAATCTGCACGGTAGCGCGCCGCAGCTTCAGCGTTCATGCGCGCTTTGTTGGCAACGTAGTACGCCGCCGCGTAGGCCTTCAACTCTTCTTTGTGCGCTTCCCGCCACGCCTTCAGGTATGCGGCTCGCGCAGCCTTAGAATCGGCACCAGCCATTTGACGAAGCTCCATTCGTTGGTGGTTAGAGGCCCCGGCAGATGTGATGATCTGTCGGGGCTTCGCCTATTTTACTGCGTGTTACGTGCTCGGCAAGTTGGCATTTTTGATGAACGCCTCGGGTCGATACACGGCGAGAGCCACTCTCTCCTCGGCTCTGATCGTGATCATATTCCTCACGAAGTCATCTTCGTTCTGCGTGGCAATTACGACGTTCACTTCCTCGCGGTCGAACACTTGGGCGCCAGCTCTGAACGCCCCGACGAGTGCCGTGTCCTGCGTCATCGATTGCGTCGGCACAACCGGGCGGCCCCACAATGCGGGCTGAGCCAAGCTCTGCGGATTGGCAAAGATGTACTGGCCGGTGTTGTCCTTCGTGAGCTCGATCGCCGCCCAGTCGGACGGATGCAGCACGATTCCCGTCGCCGGATACTGGGCGAGCTCTGCCTGCAGCAGCATCAAGCGCAGCGTGTCGATCTTGTTCGCCGACGCCACGACGATCGGCGCCGAGTACGCCGTCGCCTGGGTGTAGATGCCGTTCAGGTTGTTGCCTGATCCCGAGCCCTTCAGGAGCTGCCCTTCCTCGATCAGCTTCACGCCGTAGCGCAGGCGACCGTCGATGTTCGACTGCAGCTGCAGGAAGTCGTCGAGGATCTGCTTCGACGCCTTGATGAAGTGTGCAATCGTCGCGACGGGCGACTGAACCCACTCGTACACGATGGACGACTCGGGCTTGCGCGTCGTTGCTTCCGAGACCGGCGCAGCGTTGTTCGTAAAACCGGTCTCCCTGACGTACGAGATCATGTTCGATCCCGTCCGGCCCGGCATGATCAGGTCGCGCACCGTCAGCCGCTGCTGCGTTCCAGGAACGAGCGGCTGCTCATCCGGTCGGACGCCGACCGTGGTCGTGTCCGTGGTCGGGATGCTCGTGAGCTCGGCCTTTACCATGTAGAGGAAGCCAGACTGCACGGAACGCATGCCGCCGGCTTCGAGCCAGGCCTTGTATTCTGGCGACTCGACCACGCGCGCGCCGAGGGTCTTGACGATCTTCTTCTCGTCGGAAGCGCGCTGCGCGAGCTTCTGCTCGGCTTCCTGGAGGCGGGCCTGCAGCTCGCCTTGCTTGACCAGGATCTCGTCGACTTTGGGCTTAAGCTCGGCCGCCATGTCGCCGGTCTTCTTCGCTGTCGCCAGGGCCTTCTCGCCCATTTCCTTGACTTCATCGCTGATCTTGGCGAGGGCCTTCTTCGTCTCCTCGGCGATCGTCTTCAGATCCGGCGCGGTGTCCAGCATGATGCCGCCCGCCAGGGCCATCGAAGGATCCACGACGCCAAAGGCGAGCGCCACGCCGATCAGGGCGGCGACTAGCAGCCGCACCTGGTTTTCCTGCACATACGTCTTGATGCTTTTCATGTTTTCTCCAAAGAAAGTTGTCCGATGGTGTTCAGGTACTCCGCTACATCGGCAGCGCCAGGCGTACCGCCGTCAGCAGCGCCAGGCGTGCTGACTCCGGCAGCGCTAAGCGTGCCGGCCTTGAAATCTTGAAGCAGTGCGCGCCGCTCGCTTCGCGGCATGCCTGCCTTCGCTAGTGCGACGTCGATCGAATGCGCCGCCGCACGTTCCTGTGTCTTCGCCTTCTCGTCCTTCTTCACCTCGTCAGACGCGAGGAAGCCGTCGGCGAAACCCTGGTCGACCGCGGCCGCGCCGCCGATCCAGGTCTCGGCGTCCATCATCTTCTGCACGGCCTTGATGTCGAGCTCGGCGCGCGCCGCGTAGATGTCGGCCATCGCCGAGTCGAACGGCTCGAGGAAGTCGGCGACCTCGCGCAGATCGTTCCGGTTGCCCATCGCGATGACCCAGGTGTTGTGGATCATGAGGAACCCAGCTCGAGCGATCTGCACCTCGTCGCCGGCCATCGCGACGATCGAGGCTGCCGAGGCCGCGACGCCAAGCACCTTCACCGTCACCTTGCCCTTGTGCTCGCGCAGCAGGTTGTAGATCGCGAGGCCTTCGAAGAGATCGCCGCCGGGCGAATTGACGTTGACGGTGACCGGCTTATCGGCGCCGATCGCGCGCAGTGCGGCCGAGATCCGCTTCGCCGTTACGCCCTCGCCGGTCCAGGGATCGACGCCGATCGGGTCGAGCACGGAGATCGTGCTCTCCGTCTCCGCGGCCGCCCTGAGCTCGGGCGACCAGCGCTCGAACGCCTTCGGCATGACGTCCCAGCGCAGGCCGTTGGGGCGCTCGATCTTCTTCATCTGCGGCTGCGGCATGGTTCGCTTGCTCATCGCTGCTCCTTCGAGTTGTCGGCCGACACGGTTTCGATTCCGAGCCACGCTAGAAGCGCGTCTCGCGCACTGGTATCAGACGCCGCCGGCACCTTGCCCAGCTGATCGAGCGGCACCAGGTTCGACTGCACTGTGAGGACATCGCCGCCAGGCATTGGCGGGTCGTTCTCGAGCCGCCGGATCTCGTTGCGGGTCTTCCATCCGTTCTGCGCAGCCGACGCGTAGAAGGACTGGCGCGCCTCCGAATCACCGCGCAGCAGCCCTTCCATGTTGAACTCGGCGAAGAACGTTAGCCGCTCGACCGGCGTCAGCAGGTTCTTGCGCACCGCCTGCTCGATCCGCACACACCACTTGCGCAGCGCGAAGACCAGGAACCAAAGCATCTTCTGCTCGAGGCCGGTGCCCCAGTTCGAGTCCTTGCCGCCGTGGCCGACCATCGCAGGATCGAGGCCGAACCAGCGGCAGATCTCTTCGACGTTCCATGCGCGGCTGGCCAGGAGCTCGGCGTCGACCGGGTTGAACTTCAGCTTCTCGAACCCGGCGCCCTTCTCGAGCACGTAGACGCCGCCCTCGTCTGCGACCTTCTTGACGTGCGCGCGGATCTGCTCGCGCTGGTCGTTCTTCAGCACTGAGGTGACGGTGATGATCCCGGGCGAGCGCATGGCATCGCGGAAAGTCTCGGCGCTCGCCTTGTCCGTCGCGATCGACGTCCCGAGAACGTTGGCCCCGTACGACACCGGCGAGATCCCGCAAATCCCGTCAAGTGAAAACGCCGTGATGTGCATGATGTCCGCGCCGGCGATCACCCGCTCGGCGCCGTTGTCGTCCGTGTAGCGATACTCGAGCTCGCCATTCGGCAGCCGCCTGGGCGGCTTCATTCGCCACGGCAGGAGGAAGCCAAGCGCGATGACCGTCTTCCCGCTGCGTATGATCTCGATGTAGGCGTTGCCCCATAGCAGCAGCGACGCAACCACGACCTCCCAGAACACGACCGCCGTCATGTCGGCGTTCGGCTGGTTGTGCAGCAGGTTGTAGAGGTTGTGCCTGGTCGCGGCCGTGCGCGAGCCGTCTTCGTTCCGCTGGTAGAACCCTAGCGGCAGCGACGCCAGCGTCTCGGCAATCAGCCTGACGCACGCCCAAACCGTCGCGAGCTGCAGCGCGTTGTCGACGGTGACGCGCTTCCCGAGGAAATTTCCCCCGATGTTATGGAACAGATCTCTCCAGAAGCCGTGGTCCTTCAGCGTGATCGGAGTGCCAAGCCAATCCTGCAGCGCAGCCTTCACCGACAGCAGGCGCTGCCAGAAGCTGATATTCCTCATGCGAGGATCGGATCGGCGAGCGATGCGGAAATATCCTGCGAGTCCGGATTCAGCGACATCAGCGCGATCGCGTTGAAGAGCGCGAGCAACGGATCGATCTTCGCGGTCCCCGCGGCCTGCTTCGTGATGATCACGGCGTTCCCTTTCGGTTCGATCTTCGCGTTACCGCAGCACCAGTTCATAAGAGGCTGCCCACCGTGGATCAGCCCGCCTTCCGCGAGCTTGCGCTCCGCGGTCTTGATCGCGCCCGTCATCTTCCAGCCCTGGGAGATCCCGACGACCTTTTCCTTCGGCACGTCGGCGGCGACGATCGCGTCCAGGATCCCGCCGATGCTGGCCGGGTCGACGCCGACCTTGTCCAACTTCCCGGAGGCCTCGACCTGCGCGACGAGCGTCGCGACCTGGTCGACGTCATCGCCAATCCGCTCGACGAGCACGAGGTCGCCGTCCCGCTCGAAGTCGCGGAAGCGCTCGGCTTCAGACTTCCGGCGCTCGAGCACCGACGGATGCGCCCATGCGCGCGCCCATGCGATCCAGTTGCCGCTGCTTCTTTCGCGGCCGACCACGGCGAAACCGAGGAGGTCATCCAGGCCTCCACCGTCGATCCCGAGGTCGACCACTTCGCAGCGCTCGAGGAGCTGCTCGAGCGTGAAGCGCGGCTCCGCCTGGATCTCCCAGTAATCGGCGCCGGCCCAGCGATCGGAATGCAGGGCAAGCCCGACTTCGACGTTGAGGTGCTGCGAAGCCCAGGCGCGGAGTTCTTCCTCGCCCGTGTGCGCCGCGGCCGCCATTTCCTCGATCAGGCGACTTATCTCGATCGAGCGGCCCGAGTTCGGCGTCACCATCCACCAGTTCGCCGGATCGCGCCAGGCGTTGCGGTCCTTCTGCATCGCCGGCGGAAACTCGTAGAGCACGGGCAGCATCGCGCCCTGCATGCGGCCGTCCCGGATCGCCCGGGCCTTCATGAGCTCGGCGCGGAAGACGCCCGCCGGCTGCTCCTCGCTTTGCGTCGTGATGAACGCGAGGAACGCCTCGGGGTACGGCATCATCCCGCCGCGCAACTGCCGGACCGCGCTCGGCGCCTTGGCCGACTTCGCTAGGACGTGCAGCTCGTCGATCAGCGCGCCGCCGCTCACCTTCTGCCCGGTCAGCACCGACGGGTCGAAGGTCATGATCTCGAGCGTCGCCTTCGTCTCGCGATGCACGATCGTCTTCAGATGGTCCCGGATGTGCAGCTTCTTGCTCAGCACTCCGTCGAGCTGGATCGCACCGGAGGCCGCTTCGAACGCCTTCTCCGCGGTGTCCTGGACCGGCGCGGTCATGATGAAACTCGCCCGCGGCCGCATGTTCAGGAGCAGCGCCGTCAGCATCAGAAGCGCTCCGCCGGTCGTCTTGTTGTTCTTCTTCGGCACCAGCAGGAAGAGCTCGCGGATCATCCGCGCGCGCGTCAGCGGATCCAGCGCGCCGAAGAGCGCCCGCACGATGTCGCGGAACCAGTCGCCGCCCGCCTCGCCCATCGTCGGCGTGCCTGGCACGTCCGCCAGGCGCAGCTTGTTGAAGACCGCGACCGCCCGGTTCCCTTCCTTCGCGTTGAGCGGCAGATCCGGCACGAGCGACCGCCCGGACTTCAGGCGCTCCGCCCAGTCCGGACAGGCAAGATTCCAGCTCACTGCAGCGTCGTCGGCGGCTTCCCGTCGAGCAGCTCGCGCCACTCCGGATCAGAGTGATGCGCGGTCTTCGCGTCCGCGTCGGCCTGGTCCTTCTTCCCGAGCTTCGCAGGCTCAGCCGGCGCAGGTGTAGGCTCTGACGGCGCCGGCGGTTGCGGCGGCGGTACCGCCAGCTGCGGACTCACCGCCAGGTACGCCTTCGCCGCGCTCGAGCTCCCGCGCTTCGCTGCCTTGTGCAGCCCCTTGAGCGCTTCCATGCGCCGGATGTTGGCGCCGACCGATAGCTCGTCCTCGTAGTACTTCCGCAGCGTGTCGGTCGAGATCCCCATCGCGATGGCGATCTCCTCGTGCGGCATCCCGCCGCCGGCCGCGATCGAAACGTCCCGCCTGGTGCGCGGATTCGGCTTGTGGGCAGGCCTGCCGCGGCCGCGCTTCTCGGATTTTTCCGGCATAAATCAGCGTTCTGGCTGAGTTTTTCCCTGGGACACGAAAAAAACCTCCGCGTGAGGGCGACGGCGGTCTAGCCGAGAGAACGCTGTGAGGTTTGGACCCGCCCCCCCAAAGTACTGATTCATAAACTGATCGAACGCCATGTGTCCCTTCAATGTGTTGCACACGCGGCATAGGCATTGCGTGTTCGCATAGCTGTGCTCGCCGCCGTCTCGCAATGGCACGACGTGATCAAGTTCGGGCGCGTTGTCATCGAACGTGCCGCGCAGGTGCTTCGGTGTATCGCAGCCGCAGGCCTTGCACTTCCATCCGTCACGCTCGAACACCTGGAGCATGTTCACTGGCTCGAACCTGGCGCCTGACCGCATCCGCCTGCGGATGTAGCCCGATGCGCCAGTGCGCCGAAAGAACGATTGAGCCGCGACGCCACGCCATTGATGATCATGCGCAGATGCGCACGCGTGCGTGCAGTACTTGACGCCCTTGCGCGCCTGGACGAACTGTGTCCCGCAGCCCTTGCAGGTGACAGGGACCTTCGCCGTGCGCTGCTTGTGGCAGGGAGCGCAGAACGCTGAGCGCGGGCTGATCTCGGCGCCGCAGCCCCAGCACTTGCGGAGCCAGCAGACGCGCCGAGGTCCGCGCTTTGGGCTGTGTCCACTGCATTCGGCGCAGCTCTTCGCGACTCGTCCAGATGACGCGAACACCTTCAGCTGATTGCCGCAGGCGCATCGCTCAACAGCAAAGCGAGGCGGCGTGCGGTTGGGCACTCCAGCCGGTCGGCCGCGTTTCGTCATTTCTTCATCGCCTGGGCCGCTTCTTCCTTCGCCTTCGCCGATGAGTGGCACGCCGCGCAAAGCGATTGCAGCGGCCCGGCGAACAGCTTCGCGTCGCCGCGATGCGGCGTGATGTGATCCGCGACCGTCGCCGGCGTCACGAATCCTTGGCGCGCGCAGTAGGCACACATCGGCTCGGCGCTGAGCTGTGCCTCGCGTCTCTTCTGCCACGCGTATCCATAACCGCGTGCTGTGCTGCCCTTCCCAGATCGCCACGAGCTCGGGTCGACCGGCCGCGCGAACCGACCCGCCTGCATGGGCACGCGCGGCTTTAGCGTCTGCAGCTTCACTCGGTTCGCCTGTAGCCATCGCGCCTGTCACGCGCGCGATCAGCCCTCGTGGCCCGCACCTCCATGATCAGGATGAAGATGATCAGGCCCACGACGACGAGCACGCCTAGGATCTTCACCGCCAGAACTGCCAACGCGGCTTGGCCGGCTCGGGCTGCAGCGCTGGCGTGAGCGGGGCCGGGATCGGCTTCGCTCCCACGCAACCCTCGAGCGTCGCCTCGAGCTTGGCTTCGTAGTCGATGCGCTTTAGGCGATCGTGATACAGCGCTGCGACGAACGTGTCAGCCCGCATCGCCTTGAGCTCCGCATCCGTGACCAGCTGCGGCTTCTGCGGAACCTTGTCGCGCGTAAGGCACGGCGTTCCGGTCGGGATCTCCACAGCATCCACCTGGCGAGTTGGCGACTCGGCGCACGCGGCCAGCAACAACACGACGACAGGC
>Ga0070692_10000150_pt1 | contig 17127 bp, 13 predicted proteins | sample KBSK1102metaG_FD_64675 | JGI IMG/M metagenome (GOLD analysis project Ga0070692, IMG submission 64675) | Corn, switchgrass and miscanthus rhizosphere microbial communities from Kellogg Biological Station, Michigan, USA - KBS K1-10-2 metaG | ecosystem: Host-associated > Plants > Roots >...
TAGGCCTCGTCGGAGGAGGTCGTGACCTCGCGGCGATTCGTCAGCAGGAGGGCGGCCGCGACCCCGGCGACCAGGATCAGGGCGAGCCCGAACAGAGAAACGGCGCGGCGCTTCGTCATCGCTCACCGATGATACGGCGGAGGAAGGCCAGGGTTTCGATCCAGGTGTCCGGTGTCAGGTGTCGGGTGTCAGGAAGCAAAGGACTTAGCGACACGCTGTCGGTTGTCCCCCGCGCTCCGGCCTCGGTCCCTGAAACCTGGCACCTGATACCGGACACCTGCTCATTCCACCCGCATGAACAGGAACGTCATGTCGTCGTACTGCTCCGCTCCCGCGACGTAGCCCCGGATGTCGGCCAGGAGACCGCGGGCGATCTCGTCGAGGGGCTCGTCCCTCCGGAGGGAGAGCGACTCCATGATCCGCTCCTCGCCGAAGGGGTTCATGTCGCTGTCCATCGCCTCGGTGAACCCGTCGGTGTAGAAGAAGATCAGGTCCCCGCGCTTCAGGTAGATCTCGCGCGTGTCGTACGGGACCTCCTTCAAGGCACCGAGCGGCAGGCGGTGCTCCGGCGGATCGAGGAACCTCGGACCCCCGTCCCCCGGCCGGAAGATCATGGGCAGCGGCTGTCCGCCGATCGCATAACGGAGGCTCATGGCGTCCGGATCGAGCAGGAAGTATCCGAGCGACACGAACATCCGCCGCTTGATCGAGTAGATGCGGCGGTTCGACTCCTGGAAGAGGCGTCCCGGATCCCGCGTGGTCAGCGCCCGCGAGTACACGATCTCCTTGGACGCGACCATGAGCAGGGACGCCGGCACCGACTTGCCGGAGACGTCGCCGATGACGATGCCCAGGCGATCGTCCTCGAACGAGATGAAGTCGTAGAAATCGCCCCCGACGACCTTGGCCGGAAGGCTGCCGCCCAGGAACGAGAATCCGGCGACGACCGGCAGGGAGCGCGGCAGCAGGCTCGTCTGGATGTCCCGCGCGATCTCGAGGTCGCGGCGAAGCTCCGCCTGGCGCGTCATCTCGTCGTGCAGGACGGCGGTCTCGATCGCGAGAGCGGACTGGTTGGCCAGTGTCGAGAGAAGCGTCTGGTCGTCGCGATCGAACCGCTCGCCCGAGAGCTTTTCCTGCAGCGCGAGGATACCCATCAGGCGCTCGCGATACGCCAGCGGAACCAGCAGGTGGAATTCCTCGGCGATGACGGAGTCCAGGAACCGGACGCTCTCGGCGTCGGAGACGTGCTCCCGCAGCGATTCGGGCTCCGCGGGACGGCCGCCGGCGCGCAAGATACGGCGGACTTCCGCGGAAGGCGAGAGGCGGTCTTCCCGCCGTCCCCGCCGCTCCAGCCAGCCGCGTTCGTCGCGCAGCCAGACCGACGCCTTCGCGAGACGCATCGTCGCGGCCACGCGGCCGGTCAGGAAGTCCGCGATGCGGCCCAGGTCGAGCTCTCCCGTGATCGCCTCGCTCATGTCGAGCAGCGCCTTCTGGTAGTCGAACTTTTCCCGGAAGAAGAGCTTGTCGAGCGGCGTCTGCAGCCGGCGCCGCAGAACCTCGAAGAGCGAGATACCGACGAGAAAGAAGCCGAAGTTGAAGAGCGGCGACGACGACAGACGCGACTCGGCGAAGATGACGTTGGCCATCGTGACCGCCACGGCGTACCCGCCGAGCAGGATCGCCGTCGTGGCCGCGTAGAGGAACGTGCGGCGGACGATGACCCGCACGTTCAGCATCTGGAAGCGCACGATCGCGTAAGCGAACGTGAGCGGAATGAAGATCATCGGCACGATGCCGTAGAAGACGTAGTCCTCGATGTTGAAAGCCGACGGCAGGACGATTCCGAAGAGGACGAAGGGCGCGGTTCCGAGAATGGTGCCGATGAAGACGTGGAACGCCTGCCGGCGCTCGCGGACGTCCGGCAGCGTGAACGCGGAGTGCGCGAGCGCCATCAGCCCGAGCACGAGATAGTCGCCGAGCAGAATCCAGGAGGAGAGCGGGGCTCCCGAGAGGATGGCGACTCGCTGACCCCGCAGCTGCCGCATGACGTCCCAGAGGAAGACGAACGGCGGAATCGAGTAGAGCATGTAGAAGAGACCGGGGCTCGCGGAGAGGAAGTCCTGCAGTCTCCGCTTCCACTTGGGAGGCGGCTCCCCCGTCCACTCGTCGGGCCGCGCGAACGTGAGCTCCTTCGGCCGCGGGAAGATCAGGAAGAAGTGGAGAAACACCGCGGGCAGGAGAAAGAGCGACACCGTGCCGGTGTTCTGGACGAAGAGGTCGATCCACCAGTACGACGCGGGACGCAACCGGCACACGAAGAAGAGGAGGAAGAGGACACACAGAAGAAAGAAGATCCGCGCGGCGCGGTCGTCCGGGCGCCGGTTGAAGACGAAGAAACCGATGAAGAAGAAGAGAAAACCGAGCGCCGCCGCGTAGAGGTACGTCGTCCCGCCCAGCCGCTCCGAGGAGAGCCGCACCGGGACGCTCGAGATCTCCCCCTTCGCGTCGGGCCCGCACCGTCCCCTCCGGTAGAGGTACGAGACGGTCTCGCCGATCCGGTGCTTGCGGAGCTCGGCCGAGGCGTCCGAGGTGGAGTTCACGAGCCGCTTGCCGATCCCGAGCACGCAGTCCGCGGTCCGGATCCCTGCGGCGTCCGCCGGACTGCCCGGAGTCGACGCCCGGACTTCGATGCCCCCCCGGCTGTACGGGGCGGGCACGATTCCGTCGTAGGGTCGGGGTGCGAACATGTCGGCGATCGAGGCGACCGCCAGGGCGAGGCCGGCGAATCCGATCGCGAGATAGAGGGTGCGAGCGGATCTGTCCGCGCGCGGCGCGGACGGCTGCGGCGCCGTCATGTTCTGGATACGCTCAAAAGCGAGCAATGTTAGCCCAGCCGTGACTCTTCGACCGGCCGGGCGGGCGTTGCTCTCGATCTATCCTTCACCCGATGCCGTTCATCACCTTCGAAGGAGTCGAGGGCTCCGGAAAGTCGACCCAGCTCCGCCGGGCGGCAGCGCGGCTCGCGCGGAGCGGCCGCGGGGTCCTGGTCACCCGCGAGCCCGGCGGCACCCGCATCGGCCGCATCCTGCGGCGAGCCGTGCTCGACAAGGCGCACCGTGAGCTCGACCCCGTGGCCGAGTGGCTCCTCTTCGAGGCGGATCGCCGGCAACACGTCGTCGAAGTCCTCCGACCCGCGGTCTCGAAGGGACTCCTCGTACTCTGCGACCGCTTCTCGGACGCGACCGAGGCTTACCAGCTCGTGGGTCGGCGGCTCGACGCGCGGCTCGTCCGCCGCGTCGATGAGCTCGCCCGCGATTCGCTCGTGCCGGACCTGACGCTGTTGTACGACCTCGACCCGCGAAAGGGCCTGGAGCGCGCGAACCGCCGCGGCGGCCGGAGCGTGGGACGCTTCGAGGAGACCGAGATCGACTTCCACGAGGCGGTGCGCCAGGCATATCTGCGGATCGCAAAGAGAGAGCCGAAGCGCGTCCGCGTCCTCGATGCGAGCCTCCCCGTGGGCGAGCTCTCGGACCGGACGTGGCAGGCCATCACGGAGCGATTTCCGAAGTGAACGTGCCGCCTCCGTCGGCGCTGTCCCGGCTGGAACGTCTCCGGCAGGGGCCCGGAAGATTTCCGGGGAGCCTTCTCCTCTCGGGATCCTCCGAGCACGCGCTCGACGAGGCGTCCCTCCTCCTCGCGGCGTCTCTTCTCTGTCCGGGAGGCGAGAGGGAGCGCTCGTGCGCGTCCTGCCGCCGGGTCCTTCACGGTTTTCACCCCGACCTCTTTCCGGTGGAGCCCGAGGGCGTTCAGATCCGCGTGGACAAGGTCCGCGAGGCAATCGCGTTCGCGGCCGGGAAGCCCTACGAGAGCGCGCGACGCGTCGTTCGGGTCCGCCGCGCGGAGCTGCTCGGCCCGGAAGCCGCGAACGCGCTCCTGAAGTCGCTCGAGGAACCGGGCGCGCAGGTCCACTGGATCCTGACGACCACGCGCCCGGAGTCTCTTCTCGCCACGATCCGATCGCGCTGTCTCGCCGTGCCGGTCGGCTCACCCGCGCTCGGCGATCGCGTCCTCGCGTGGAAGGAGCGGGGGTTTCGCGACGAGGACGCGGCGGACCTGGCGATCCTCGAACCGGAAGAGGGCGAGGACGCCGCCGCGCGGCTGGAGGAATTCCGGCTGTTCCGCACGGAGGCAGTGGAGGCGCTCGACGCCGGACTTCTCGGAGGAAAGCTCGCGGCGCTGGTGCTGCTCGCGGAGCGACTGGGGCGCGGGGGCGACGAGGAGGTCGTTCTTTTCACCCGGCTGCTCGCCGACGCCGCCCTGCTTTCCGCCGGTGTCTCGGGCGACCTTCTCGCCCATCGCGCGGTGGCGGGTTCACTCTCCCGGATCGCGCGGAGGATCGGGACCGCGCCGCTCGCCCGGGCAGTCGACGTCGCGGCCGACTATCCGCCCGACAATCGCCGGGGAAACCGGCGACTCCATTTCGAAAAGGTGCTGATCGACCTCTGGATCGGCGCGAACGCGACCGACAGGGACTGAGCAACCGCGGGCCGGAACGAGCCCCACCGGGGCTCGAAGGAACAGCGGGGAGGCGCTCCGACCCGGACGGGATCGGAAGGATTCGGGAAGAGTGCGGACCTGGGAGCTACCGAAACTGGCAGAAGGTGGGGTCAACCACCGTGTAGACGCCGCCGCGGATCTTCGCGCCTCCCCTTAGTTCCTTCGAATGCGGACGAGTATAGCCCCAATCCGCAGGCGCGAAGATTCCCGCGTGGTCGAGTCCGACAAAGGTCGGAGTGACCGACGAAAGTCCGGCGCCGCGGCTTTCGCCGCGGCTTTTCTCACCGCTCCAGCTTGAGGTTGACGCTCTCGGTCTCGCCCCGGTCCACGTCGACCTCGACCCTCTTGTCCCGGTATCCCGGGCGCGACACGACCAGTGTGTGCCGCCCGGGAGGCACGGCGATCCCGTTGCGCGAATCGAGTTCCGACGCCGTTCCGATGAAACGGTCGTCGAGGTAGATCGCGGAGTCGTTCGGTTCCACGTTCAGACGGATCCAGGTGTCCCCCGCACGCACGCGGGCGTCGCTGCGGTCCCGCCACTCGCCGCGGGGAGCCGGACGTTCGTCGGCAGGAGCGCGCTCGGACCGATCGTCGTCGGCGTCGTCGTCGCGATCTCCATCCCGGTCGGCGGAGTAGTGGTCGTCGCGGTCACGCGGCTCGTAATAGCGGCGCGGCCCGGAGTTGCCGTACATGTCGTCTTCCGTGACCTCGCGGGTGTCGTTCCCGCGCTTCCCCCAGAACCGGCGGACGCCGCCCGCCGGTTGCGGATCGTCGTAACTGCCGTACTGCGCGGCGCCCGGAATCTTCGCGAGCTTGTCGTCCACCTCGAGCTTGGTCCCGGGCCGCGCGTCCACGTCGAGCGTGCGCGTCTGGTAACCGGGCAACCGGAACTCGAGACGGTAGTGCCCCTGCCGAAGGTACAGATAATCGGGGTAGCCGTCGAAGTCATCCGCGGTCCCGACGTACTGGCCGTCGATGTAGACGCGGGCGCTCTCCGGGGAGACGTCGGTGTCGACGATCGCCCAGTCGCGTGAGGCGCCGTAGCCGTAACCGTAGCCGCCGTATCCGTAGCGATAGCGATAGCCGTAGGGGTAGCCGTACCGCGCGTAGGGTCCGTAATACCAGGGGTCGTACCAGAACGGGTCGTACCAGTAGCCGAATCCGATTCCGATCCGGCCGCGGAAATGCGTGCCGCCCCGGAAGTGCGAACCACTCCCATGCGAACCGCCCCGGAAGTGCGAGCCGCCACTGCGCGAGCCGCTCCCCCGATGGGACTGCGCCAGAACCGGCGTCGCGGACAGCGCCAGCACGGCAACCAGGCCGAGGGCGAAAGTGAGCTTCTTCATGGACAAAGCCTCCCGTCTTCCAACAAAGCAAACCGGACGCCACTGCCCGTGCGCCATCGGTAAGCCACAAGTGCCGTTGGCTGCAGGAGTTGCAAAAAGGCGATCGATCGTTGCAAGAGCTCGCGTGACCTCTCGAAGGGGCACACCGTCACCCGGGAGAAACGTTCGGTCGCCTTCCGTTCGCCGTCCATCCCCGGGCGCGGAGGCTCCTCGCCAGTCCGCGGAGGTAGTCGTCCCTCAGGACGCGGTCGAGCGCCGCGAGCGTCCCGGGGAGGGCCCACCGCTCCGCGAGCGACGCCCACGCCGCCCGCACCCGGTCGCGGGCGCTCGAGCCGTTCGAGAACGTCAGGGCCTGAGGAACCCCGAGGAAGGCCGAGAGCTCCGGGTGCTTCTCGAAGAAGATCGACGCCGCCTCCCCCGAGCGCTCCTGGCGCCGCCGGAACGAGGCGAACGTGACGTCATGGTGATGGCGCGCGACCGCCTCGGGACGGTAGAGGATCCGCATCCCCCGCTTCGAAAGGCGGTAGGCGAGCTCGATGTCCTCCCACGCGGCGTGCGGAAAGGTGACGTCGAAGAGTCCCGCCTCCTGGAGCAGCCGCCGGGGGACCGAGATGTTCGACGTGTAGAAGAAGTTGAACGGCACGGCCTCCGGGTCTTCGATCAGCGCGTAGCCGAACTGGAGCCCGCGCTCGTTGATGTGATGCAGGAATGGCGAGACCGGACGCCCCGCGGGCCAGGTCGTGTATCCGAGCACGGCGACGGAGCCGGCGGCCTTCCCGGCGTGGCCGCGCGCGTGCGCCGCGAGGAACCCGGGCTCCGGCACGGTGTCGTCCCCCAGGAAAACGATGACGTCGCCGCGCGCCTCCGCCACCCCGCGGTTGCGCGCCTGCGCCGGCCCCGAGTTCTGCTGGAAGAAGGAACGCAGCGGATACGGCGCGCGATACGCCGGCAGCCGGTCGGCGGTCGAGTCCCCGGACCCGTCGTCGACGACCACCACCTCGAACTCGGGCGGCCCCTCCTGCCGGCCGAGCGCATCGAGGACGAGGAAGAGCGTGCCCGGCCGGCGGTGCGTCGGAATGACGACCGAAAACAGAGTCACTTCCCGGCGCCCACGAAGATCTCCTCGAGCGTCGTCCGCACGAGTCGCGGCGCCGACGCGAGGAACTCCCGGAAGAAGTCGGAGTCGAACCGCTCGTCGCCCGGGTACGTCGGTACGATGCGCAGCGGGAACTTCGCGAAGATCTCGGAATCGGGACGCCGGCGGTTGGACTGGACGGAGCGGCGCTTCGCGGCGAGCGACTCCTGACTCCGGTGGATCCAGAGGAGCGCGCGCAGGTGCGCGAGCGTCAGGGGATCGTCGAGCCGCACGCGGGCCGCCGGCGAAGAAGAGATGCCGAAGAGACGCCGCAGGGCGGAGGGCGGGGGCGTCGCGTCCTCGTACGGATCGCGCGCGAGCTCCGCGGCCCCCGGGTTCCGGACGGCGAGCATCTCCGAGATCCGCGTGAGAAACGCCGCGAGCACGGAAGGCATCAGCGCCGTGAAGTGCTCGCGGTCGAAGTTCTTGTACGCCGTGGCGAACGCATTCTTCTCGAAGAGGTAGCCCCGGGAGAAGACGCCGAGCGCCTCCCCCGTCGCGCCGCCGCGATGCCGGGCGCGCGCGCGGGGCTCGGCCACGATCCGCCGACCGACGATCCACTGGCGCCAGCCGAAGTCGACGTCCTCGAGGTAGGCGAAGTAGTCCGGATCGAAACCGCCCGAAGTGAGGAACTCGCTTCGCCGAACCGCCATGAGACCGCCGCACGCAAAGAGCCGCTCCTCTCCGGGCGCGGCACCGGCGAGCGACTCGACCGGCTTCCCCACCTCGTTCTGGAAGGCGTGGCCGTCGAACGTCAGGAATCCGTCGGAAAAGTCGTTCCTCTCGCCGGCGAGGTCGGTCAGCCGCCCGGCCACCGCGACCACGTCCGGCTCCGCGCGGGAGAGGGCTTCGGCGAGCAGAAGCGGCGCGTCGGGCTCGACGACCGCGTCGTCGTTCACGAACAGAAGGACCGGAGCCCGCGCGGCTTCGGCGCCCATCCCGCAGCCCGCCGCAAACCCGACGTTGCGGTCCGCGACCACGCGCCGGGTCGCGGGATGGCGGCGCAGAAGCTCGTCGACCGGCAAACCGGACGCGTTGTCCACGACGAGGATCTCGGCGGCGAGCCGGCTGCGGCACGCCTCGTCCAGCGCAGCGAGAGCCTCGAACAGGCGCTCCGATCCGCGATGGTGGACGACGATGATCGAGGCGTCGGGCCGCTTCATCCGCGTCGGGCGAAGCGGCGCCAGAACGACGGCTCCGCCGGCTCCGGAAGGGGGAGCCGCATCGGATCCACCTCCGCCCGCCGGCACCACGCGAGGAGCGGCCGCGTCACCGACTCCCAACTGCGCTCCGCGGCGAACCGCCGCGCCGCGGGCGGACGCTCGGCACGCCGCGACGAATCGCTCAGCTCGGCGATCACGGCGGCGGCAAGCCGTTCGCTCGACCGCTCCACGCGCCGGCCCGCGCCGGCTTCCTCGAGCTCCCGCGCGAGCGTCCCGCCGGCGATCGCCAGGGTCGGCAAACCTCCCCAGGCCGCATCGAGGAGCCGCGTCCGGTACGCGAGGTCGGACTCGAGCCCCTCCGACGAGATCGAGACCAGGACGTCCGAAGCCGCGTAGAGGTCCTCCCGCCGGCCGTACGGCACCCAGTTCGAGAAGAGGATCGAAGCTCCGTCCGGGTCGAGGACGCGGGCCCGCCGCAGCGTCTCGTCGTAGACGCGCTGCGGCGTGGTCGCCGGGTTCGGGCTCTCCAGGAACAGGAGCCGCGCGCGGGGCTCGGCCCTCCGGATCGCGGGCCACGCCTCGAGAAGCAGCGCGGGGTCGCTCCAGTCGTAGATCCCGCCGAAGAGAACGAGCGGGCCGTCGTCGGCAACCGCGAGGAGCCGCCGCCCGGCGGAGCGGTCGCCCGCGGCCGCCCGGCCGGGAGCTCCGAAGGGAACCACCGCGATGAGAGCCGCGAGAGCCGGGTCGTCCGGGAAGTTCGCGGGCCCGATCCGCCCCGCCGCGAGCAGCGCGCCGGCGTAGAAGAGGCGCTGCTCCGCCGACGCGCAGAGAAAGAAGTCCGAGCGCGCGAGCGCGAGCTGCAGCGTCTCGAGGTCGTGCCGCGCGGTCTCCTCCCCGAGCGTGCGGGCGTAGTGCAGGTTCTCCACCGGAAAAGGGTCGTACAGGTCCACGGCCACCGGCACCCCGGGCAGCTGGTGGAACCAGTAGTTCGCGGCGTGCGCCGAGACGACCGCGGCGCTCGCTCCCGCGGCCGCCCGCGCGAGGCCGGATTGCGGAGCCGCGCCCACGACGGGCACACCGCCCGAGATCTCGCGCGCCTCGCCCGGATCGTTCGGGACGAGGAGCCGGACGTCGAACTCCGTCCCGATGGCGCGGGCGAGCTCCAGCGCCCGGATACCCATCCCGGCCATGCGCGGACGAATGGGCTCCGGGGCGAGCACCGCGACGAAGCCGCCCGGGCGCATCCTAGCTGCGCCCCCGAAGCCGGTCGAGGAGCAGGTGCAGCTTCCAGCTCCGCGACCCGTAGATCTGGCTCAGGATCGCGTTCAGGCGGTCGATCTCGGCGTAGGTGTCGGTCAGAAGACGGTCGTACTCCTCGTTCTTCGCGAAGACCTCGGCCAGGCGATCGTGGACCAGCTCGTTCTCGGCGAGAAGGCGCGCCCGCTCGGTCTGCAGCTCCGTCGTCAAGAGCTCGAGCTTCGCGGTGGTCAGGATGCGCGCCTCCGCCGCGGCGAGCGCGTCCGCGAGCTGCTGGTGATTCTCCCGATGGTACTTGAGTTCCCCGAGCGAGATCGTGTCGCGCTCGTACCAGAACGCGATCTGCGAGCGGAGTCGGTCGAGGATCCGGGCGAGCCCTTCCTCGCTTCGGTGCGACGCGTAGAGCTCGTAGATTCTCCTGCGTGCTTCCTGGAAGCCGTCCGACCCGGCTTTCGCGTGGGAGGGGTCATCCCGCTCCTCGAAGACCCGGTACTCGCACGTGACCGCGCGCACGTGCCGGAACGCCGTCTCGAACGACGCGCGGATCAGGAAGTCCCAGTCCTCCGAGTAGTCGAACGACGCATCGAATCCCTTCAGCTTCTGATAGAGCGCGCGCGGCAGCAGCAGGGTGTGCAGCGGAATGTAGTTGGCCAGGAGGAGGAAGTCGGGGTCGAAATCGAGCGAGTACTGCAGCGCCCGGGGACCGGGCTTCCAGGCGTCCCCGTCCCAACGGTATTGAACCGTGACCGCGTCGGAATAGACCACGGGCTGCGGCCCGGAGCGGTGGGCGGCGATCAATCGCTCGAAGTGGTCCGGAAACAGGCGATCGTCGTCGTCGAGGAACGCGACGAGATCCTCCCGGGCGACTTCGACGCCCCGGTTGGCGGCCGCGGAACGGCCCCGCCGCTCGGGCACCTCTTCGAGCGAGATCTCGAACGCGTCGCGGAAGGGCTCGACCACCGAGCAGACCGACGCTCCGCCGTCGTTGACCACGACGACGCGCGTCGGACGGGCGGTCTGCGCCCGCAGGCTCTCGAGAGCCTCGGCCAGGAGCGCCGGCCGATTCTGCGTCCGCACGACGACCGCCACCGGCGCCGGACCGCGGCTGCCGTCGCCGACGACGGCGGGTCCGATCGTCCGCCGGAATTCCTCCAGCGACCGGGTCGACGCCTCGGACCAGGGCAGGATGCGGAACGCCTCGACGGGGCCGGAGCCCTCGAGGGTCAGGCGCCGGTAGGCGTTCAACCCCTGGAGCGCTCCCGCGTAGTCGCGGACCTTCTGCTGGGACGCGTACTCGCGCAGCGCCGCGTCCTTGCGCGCGGCGACTCCTGCGATATCGACGAGAGCATTCGGCAGAAACGGCTGCGAGATTTCGTAGAAGGCGAGGCGCAGGAAACGGAACCGGTCGTGATCCGGGTCTTCCGGCCGGGACGACGCCACCGCGCCGTACAGGGCCTCGGAGAGGGCACGGTGGTCCGGGTGGATTTCGGCGGGAGACGGGCACAGGACGAGGTCGGGCTCGAACTCCAGGATCTGCCGCCGCACGGCGGTCTCGAGGCCGGAGTCTCCGGCGAGCTCCCGGTCGGTCCGGCCCGCGAAGATCGGAGAAGGCAGGCCGAGCACTTTGGCCGCCTGTTGCGCTTCCCCCCGCCGCCGCGCCGCGTAGCTCTCGGGATCCTCCGTCCCGGCCCCCTCCTGCGCGGTGCCGTCGGTCGCGATCCAGACGCGGAGGGTGCTGGCCCGGTCGGCGGCGAGGGCGAGCGCCCCCCCGGCCCCGAGGACCTCGTCATCCGGGTGGGCGGCCAGGACGAGGATCCGGTCGGCGACCAGGTCGCTCGCTTCGTAGGGGATGAGCTCTTCTTCCTTCACCCGGATGCCATCTGTTTACGTTCGAGGGAGTTTATTCGCTTTGCGGGACTCCTAGACCAGGTCGTAGAGAGAGGGTACGAGATGGGCGCCGCGCGCGAATCGGTCCGCGGCGGCATCGTCGAAGGTGCGCACGATCATCGGAAAGCCGGCGTCCCTCCGTTCGCCGGGAAGGGTCCGCAGCAGGTCCGCGGCGGGCCCGCCCGGAGTTTCCCAGAAGACGAGCCGCGATGCTCCGAGGCGCTGCGCCTCGCCGGCGGCCGCGGCAAAGAGCGGCGGCAGGTCGGAGCCGTCCGCTTCGCGCCCCAGAAAATCCGCGACCAGCGCGGTCTCCCCCGTCACGGAAAGGACCGCCCACCCGAGCGCCTCGCCGGCGCGCTCCCGCCACACCATCCGGTACCACCGCGCGGGACGGGCGTGGAATCTCCAGTTGAGCCGCGCCCGGTCGCGCACCACGCCGTACGTCTCCACGCGCTCCGCCGCCGTCCAGAGCGGGTCGAAGCCCTCGCCGGCCGAGTCCCCCGCTCGCACGTCGGCCGGGGACTCCGGGAGAGCCGCGCAGGGGACGTGAACCTCCCGGATCGGAAGGAGCGTGCGGGAGCCCACGATCGCGTGGCTGATCTTCAGGGCTCGGGGGTTGGGGAATCCGTAACAGAAGGGGACGCCGCGCCTTCCGACCTCCTCGTAGAAGGCCTCGGTCATCGAGCGGTAGATCCCCCGGCGGCCTCCCACGCCGCGCACCGACGGATCCGTCGCGACGTCGCCGACCGAGTAGGAGAGCGCCGGCCGGCCGTCGACGATCAGCCGCGATCCCCATCCCGCGTAGTTACCGACGATCTCGTCTCCGACGAGAGCCACCACGCCGTACCAGCCGTCCGGGTTCTGCTCGAACTTCCACGACCACTCTTCCGCCGTCAGCTCGCGCTCGAAAACGCGCTGGAAGAGCCGGCGGATCCCGGGAGCGTCCGCCCGAGTTGCCTCGCGGATCCGGAACCCGGTCACTCGCTCTCCCAGGCCCAGGTCTCGAGCGGGCTCCCGTCCGCCGCGTCGAACGCCCGGAAGTAGAGGCGCCCGCGTTCGAGTCGCCTGCGGATCTCGGCAGGCAACTCGAAGTCGGCGTCGAGCGGCGCGCCCGCGAACGGCAGGAGCGACGAATTCGGGGAGATCGCGACCCACGCGCCCTTTCGAGCGGGCAGCGCAGGTTCCGCGCGCCGCGGTATCTCCGGAGCGACCGCGCGGCGATCCGCGCGCTCGAGGATCCGCCGGCCGAGCCGGCCGTAACGCTTCGCCCGGTAGACGCGCCGGGACTGCGCCCGCCTCTCCGCGGCGCCGGGGCTCGCGGACGAGCTCACACCCCAGAGGTGTCGGACGCGCGCCCGCGAGACGAAGCGGAGCTTCAGGCCCGCCGACCGCACGCGGTCCTCCCACTCGGTCTCCTCGTATTCGAAAGGAAACCGCTCGTCGAACCGCCCCACCCGGTCGAACACTTCCCGGCGCGCCGCGAGAACGGCGCCCGTCAGGTTCCGGACGGCGCCTCCCGACTCCCAGAGCCGGAGTGCGCGTCGGGCGAACGCGGCGAAGCGGGCAGCGTCCCGGGCCGGACGACGGCCAGCCGAGAGCTGCGCGAGGTCCGAGAAGAAGCCGGGCGCCCAGCCGGCCGGGAGCCGGATTCGTCCCTCCTGGTCCCACGTGGCGAGAGGAGCGGCGGCGCCGACGGAACGGTCCTCCAGCGTTTCGAGGAGCGGGCGCAGAGAACCGGGCGCGAACACGACGTCCGCGTTGGAGAGAAGGATGCGGGAAGAGGATGCGCGGGCGAGACCGGCGTTGACGCCGCCGGAGTATCCGCGGTTCTCGGCGAGCGGCAGGAAGACGTCGGCGCCCGCCGCCCCCAGCCGGCCGACCTCCTCGGCGCCCGATGCGCAGTCGACGAGGACGATCTCACCGGCGATGCCGTCGGATCGAAATGCGGCGGCGAGCGACGCCACGCACTGCTCCGCTTCCCGGGAGCTGTGGTGGCTCACGACGACGGCCGAAACGTCCGGAGACATGTCGCTCAGGAGCCCGCGTCGAGAAACGCGCGCTCCAGCCGCTCCGCGACGCCTGCCGTGTCGAATTCGCCGGCAGCCGCGGGACCTTCGCGCCGCGCCCGCGTGCGAGATTCTTCCGAGAGGAGCGGCGGGATCGCGTCCGCGAGCGCGACGGGATCACCGTCGGCAAAGTAGGCGGCGGCGGCGCCTGCGAACTCGCGGTGCGCCGGCGTATCCGACAGCAGGCAGGGCACGCCGCAGGCGAGTGCCTCGAGCGCCGGGAGACCGAAACCCTCCTCGCGGCGGGAGGGTCCGATGAAGACGTCGGAAGAGCGATACGCGAACGGCATCCGCTCCGGCGCGAGGCTGTGGTGATACTCGTCGACGAGCCCCGTCGACCGCTCCTCGTCCCCCGCCGGAAAGGGGGAGATCCGGCAGAGACGGAAACGTCCGCCGCGGCGCCGCCACAGGTCGAGGCCCGCGAGCGCGACTCCGATCCCCTTGACGTCCGCCTCGTACGGGCCGACGACCAGCACGACCGGCGGATCCGCCGGCGGCCGCTCCGCGCCGGGTGAGAAGCCGTTTCGCTCGAAGGCCTGGCCCACGTTCGTCGCGGGTCCGAATCCCTTCTCCTCCAGCCGCCGCCGCAGCGTCTCCGAAATCACCAGCTTGCGAGTGGACGCGCGATACGCCCCTTCGATCGATTCCCGCTCGGCCCCGTAGAACGAAAAGTCCCCCTCGTAGCCCTGACACAGATGGAAGACCGGACCGCGCGCGCCCTCGAGCGCCGGCGCCACCGTCGTCCAGAAAGTCGCCACGCGGACGGAAGCGCGCGGAAGGTCGACGGAGTCCCGAAACGCCGAGCGCTCGAACCGCGCCCGCGACAGCGCAAACCAGTCGGGCCGGGGCTCCGGCGAGACGACCGTCACGCGGTGTCCCCGGCGCGCCAGCGCCTCGGCCTGGAGCAGGGCGACCTTCACGCCGCCCGAGAGCGCCGTCGATTCGAGGAGGTAGGCGATCTCGAGAGTCACGGCAGCGCGGGACGGGCGACCGCGATCCACTGGTACGTGGTGAGACTCTCGCGGTCCGCTCCGGCCCACTCCTCCGCCGCGCGGAGAAACTCCTCCGCGTCCGGCGCGGCCGCTCCCGGAGTCGAGTGAACCGTGACGTCGGTCCACCCCGCTTCCTCCAGCGCCTCGGAAAGCGAGGCGCGGGTGAACCACCGCAGGTGTCCGGAGTCGGCGAGACCCGCGGGCAGCGGGTCGAACCGGCCGAGCAGCAGGTCCCGGACGAGGGAGAGGTGACCGACGTTCGGCACGCTCGCGACGAGAGTCGCATCGCCGGAAGCGACGCCGCGGGCGAGCCCCAGGATCCGCACCGGATCGTCGAAGTGCTCGAGCACGTCCGCGAAGAGGAGCGCATCGAAGCGCTCCCCCGCGGCGGCGAGACTGAGGAGAACCGTCGCCGCGTCCCCTTCCCGCACGTCGGAGAGCCGCTCCCGGGCGAGTGCCGCCGTCCGGGGATCCCTCTCGATACCGGTCGCGGCGAGGCCCGGCCGCAGCCGGCCGAGCGCGGCCGCCGCCAGTCCCGTTCCGCAACCGACGTCGAGCAGCCGGCGCGCGTTCGCCGGGAAGAGACGGGTCACGTCGGCCCGGTCCCCCCCGGGCGAATCCTCGAAAACCAGCGCACCGAAGCCGGGCGCGGGAACCCGCGGCGTCCGGGACGATGCAACGCGCGACAGGTAGTCCTCGACTTTCTCTCCGGCAAACGGCGGAAAATCCGACGGGCGGAAGACGAACGCCGGCGCGGTTCCGTCCGCGGCCGGCTGCTTCCAGCCGGGCGCCGACGCGGCGCCCTCGAGCTCGCGCAGCGTGTGCAGCACGGGCCCGCTGGCCGGCGACCGCGGCTCGGCGACGAGAACGCGGCCCGGCGCGGCGGGGACGTCCGGCCCGGGCGCCGGCAACGCGGTGTCGTCGGCGATCACGATCCACCGGTCCGCGCCGGCGAATGCCGTCTCCGCGGAAGCCGCGGGCGCGAGCTCCACGGCCGGGCGTCCCGGAAACCTTCTCCTCCAGCGGAGCCGGGAGAGCCGGCGGCCGTAATCGAGAGGCTCCGAACGCGCGAGGAACGCGACGGATTCGGAGGCGGCGGTCAAGGGACGGCGGTCGAGGAGGCCGCCGCGACCGCCCGGGCGGCGTCGGCGCTTTCCTCCCGAATGCTCCAGACGTGCCGGGGCTTCAGGAGGCCCACCGTGTAGTCGGGCGAGACGACCGTGAAGCCGGGGCGCAGCACGCGCAGGTCGTGGAGGTGGAGCGCCTTCTCGTCCCCCAGGAAGGCATAGAGGCGAAACTGCCCCTGGGCGATCGCGAGGTCCGGAAAGACCACGCGGAGGCGGTAGCTTCGCCGGCCCGACAGCGGGGCGAAGTTCTCCTCGCGCGTGTCGACCGCGAACGCCTGCACGCCATCCTCCCGATCCGCGCCGACGCGGAGCTGAAACTCGAGCGTGGGGTCCTCGGTCTCGAAGGACAGATCGACCGCGACGGTTTCGCCGGAGCCGAACTCCGAGCGCGGATACCCCGACCCGTCGTGCACGACGACGTCCGTGAACCGGGCCGGGCGCCTTCCCTCGGTCGCCGCCGGCCGAGCGGTTTCCGGCTTCTCGGCCTCGGCGCGCTCCTGCTCCTTCTCCTGGAGGAACGCCTCGTACGCGCGCACGACCGGGAGAGCGGCGCCCGCGGCCGCCACCTGCCCCTGTTTCAGCCAGATGGCCGAGTCGCACAGAAGGGCCACGTAGTAGAGCGCATGCGAGCAGAAGAGCAGCGTGCCGCCGGCCTTCTGGAAATCGGTGATGCGGTCGATCGACTTCTTCTGGAAATAGCCGTCGCCGACCGCGAGCGCCTCGTCCACGATGAGCACGTCCGCGTCGGCGTGCGTGGCGACCGCGAACGCCAGCCGCAGCGCCATGCCGGACGAATACGTCCTCACCGGCCGGTCGAAGAAATCCCCCAGCTCGGCAAAGGCCCGGATTTCCGGGAGACGCCGCCGGATCTCGGCGCCGGACAGCCCGAGCAGCGCCGCGTTCATGCGGGCGTTCTCGCGTCCCGTGAACTCGGGGTGAAAGCCCATCCCCAGCTCGAGGATCGAGGCGACGACCCCGTGCCGTTCGATGGTGCCGGACGTGGCCTGCGTCGTGCCCGCCACTACCTTCAGGAGAGTCGACTTCCCCGCGCCGTTCTCGCCGATCAGCCCGAGCGCCTTGCCGGCGGGCAGCTCGAAGGAAATTCCCTTCAGCGCGTGGAAGGGGCGGTGGCGCGGCGTCCGCAGGAGGAGCTCCCGCAGGCGGTCGAACGGGCTGTCGTAGAGGCGGTAGACCTTCGAGACGGAATCCGCGCGGACCGCGATGCTTTCGGTCACCGTCCGAGAGCGAACTCGCAGCGGCGGCAGAGAAAGTCGGCGGGCGCCTCTTCCACGCCGTACGTCCACCGCCGCAGGCGCGCCATCACGTCGCCGCCCAGGATTTCCGCGACCGTCTGTGTCTTCAGGTCGCCGACCGTCAGCTTCTCGTAGTAGTCCTGGCAGCACAGCACGGCCCTCGCGGTCGCCGTGATGTGCAGGTGCTCGAACGGCCGCGATCCCATGAGCTCGCAGCCGCGCAGCTCCTTCACGGGAGGGGGCTCGGGGACGAAGGTGCCGCTCGCCGGCCGGCTCCGGATGCGGAAGGACTTCACCTCCCATCCCCGGGGTCCGAACCTCTCGCGAATCTCGGCCACGTCGCG
>Ga0070692_10000157_pt1 | contig 17034 bp, 16 predicted proteins | sample KBSK1102metaG_FD_64675 | JGI IMG/M metagenome (GOLD analysis project Ga0070692, IMG submission 64675) | Corn, switchgrass and miscanthus rhizosphere microbial communities from Kellogg Biological Station, Michigan, USA - KBS K1-10-2 metaG | ecosystem: Host-associated > Plants > Roots >...
TCATTCGTGGAGTCGTAGTACAAAGGCACCCGGCCGGTGTAGGTCGTCGGCACGCCGGTCGGCGGGCCCGCGCCGGACGGGATATAGGGAAAGCCGTCCGTCGCTGTGGTGGCGAGCGCGGCCGTGCCGATGATGAAATTCCCTTTGCTGTCCCACCGACCGCGCTCCGCAATGGCCGAGCCGACGTTCATCGTATTGAACATGATCACGCCGCCCACACCCGTCGTGGTGTTCGCGATGGTGCCCTCCGTGGTAAACTTGATGGCGGCGCAGCGGACGAACGTTCCCGTGGCGCCGACATAGGCCTGCCCGCCGATCGTCACCATATCGTCCCCGCTCGTGATGGCTGACGGTGAGGCTTGGGTGCCGCGGCTCTTGCGGTAATCACGGAAGAAGCCGGTCGCGCTCGCTTGCGGAATATGCGAGCGCATCCCGGGGAGCGCGGACGTTGTAATGAAGGCGCAGCACTCCACTCCCGCGTCCACAATGGAAGTCCCGTTCGTGGCGCTATAGGACAAGCCTCCGGTCGGATCGCTGTTCCAGCAGAGGGTGGGTGCGGCAAAGGTTCCGCTCGAGAGCACGAGTTGCGTGCTGTTTTTAGAAATGCGGCAGACTTCGTTGCCCAGCGACTTAAACCGTGCGGGGATGCTGGCGCTGCCCGCGTCCGTATCGACTTCAAACACGATGCCGGCAAAGCCGGGCATCCCGGTCGATTCGATCAGGCGCAGGCCCACGATGTTATTGCCGCCGAATTGCCACTTCCACAACTGCGCATAGCCAGCGTGTTGCAACGTGCTCGTCGCCACCGCCGCCGTGACCGCGCTGAGGGCGACGCCGCCGGCCGCCGCTGCGACGACTGCCTGCAGCACATTGGTCCCATTGCAGTAGAGAATCGCATAGGTCGCTTGCGTGACGGCGATGCCGGTGCCCGCCGCCGTCTTGACCGTCAACGTGAAGGCTCCGGTGGTGTTGTTAAAAATGGTCCAGACCTTGTTCGCGGTCGGGACAATCACGTTGATGTTGCCGGTGAGTACACCGGTAAAGGTCAGGACGGCGTTCAAGGCTTCCGCCGGCGACAAGGTGACATTCGAGGCCCCCGCGACGCTCTTGCTCAAGACCCCGGCCACCGCCGCATCCAGCGTGTCCAGCGCCGTGTTGACGGTGACTTCCTTCGACCCCTGGGCTTGCGTGACTTTCGTAATCCCGAGATTGGCTGTGACAGACATACCGCTCCTTTACACCGTGGCCGTGGCCGCGTAGCCGCGTCCCACAGAGGCCGAGATTTGATAAATCTTGACGGTGATGGCCGCTTGCGCGGAGCCGAAGTCGGTGGTCTGCTGCGCGGCTGTATAGGCGACGGTCGGCGTGACGCTGGTGAGCGTCCGTACCACCGTGGCGCCGTTCATCACGTCAATCGAATAACTTTCCGTCGCTTCGCCCAGCGGCACATCGGCGTAATCCAGCCAGGCGCCGCCGATGCGGGTCCGCCGGATCCAAGTTACGGTCAGATTTAAGGACCCGTCTCTCGTGCCCGCCACGGAACACGGCGCATACGGCTTGAGCCCCACGCCGGTATTGCGAAAGATCGTCGGAGGCAGGTCGCTTAAGTATTGCCCGGGGCTCGCCGCTTTAAAGGTCCGATCCAGCCCGACATCCGCCAGCGGCATGTTCTTGCGGACGATCTCCGTCCCGCTCGTCAGGAGCACAAAAAGCTCGCCGAGGACATGCGTGGCAATCGCCCATTCGGTCCCGTTGCGGCCGCGCAGCAGATGACTCAGGCGATAGACGCCGCTGCCCAAGCTCGTGACCGTGCCGAATTGAATCAGCTCGCCGCCGAGCATGGCCGCGTTGCCGCCCAGGTAAACCGCGTAATCATCCACCGCGCTGGCGAGCGAGCCGGTTTGCAGCGTGATATCCACGGTATGGGTGTCATCCCACACCTCGCAGGAGCTCGTGGTCGCCAAGACCGTCGCGGCCTGGCCGACCGTCGCTTCACTCGTCAAGCTCTCCAGGGGGGCATAGGTACTCCCGCTGTCCGTGGACCGGAAGACCACGGCGCCGTCCCACCCGGTATAGATCCCAGTGCCCAGCACGTAGAACCCAGGGTTGTCGTCAATGTCGCGGAAGATGGGCCAGTCGCCGAGATACAACGCCGTGGGGACGGGCGAGGTGATCTCATCGGGGACATACCCGCCGACGCCGGCGGCATAGGTAAAGCCGGCATAGCCCGCCTGATCCTCGGCCACCGCTTCCATCTTCAGGAGCAGGGGAAAACCGAAATCAATTTTGGTGATCCGCAGGCGTGTCAGCGAGCCATCGGCCGCGAGATAGGTAATGGGGTCGCCGGGATCGAGGTGGGCAAACTTGCGCGTCGCCGAGAAGGCATAGCCGGTCCGCTCCGACCAAGCGACGTAGAGCAGGACGTTGGCGATCAAGAGCGCCTGAGACGCGCTGACGACCACCGGAATCTGTACGGACATTTTTTCTTTCGAGTGGCCGATCAGCCGGCGGGCGTACTGCAACACCGGCCGGTAGTCCACGGCCGCGTCCGGATAGGTGACTTCGATTTCGTTCGGCAGATCGGCTTCCTGGGTCCGGATCGCGCTCAACGGATCAGCCGGCGAGGATCCTTCGGCGTAGGCGCCGAGCTCGGTATACGGGATGGTGGCGACGCTGGCCCCGCCGCGCAGCGCGAACTTAATCTGGTAATCGCTCTCGATCCCGTCGAAAAAAAAGGCGCGGCACAGCGGCTCGATCGCCGCGCGAATAGTCGTCCGGGTGCTGACTATGAATCCATCCACGGTCAGGCTGCCTAATCCCGACACGTCTTTATCGCCCGCGACGAGCGCGGAGCGCAGATGCAGATCGCTCACGATTGCATCGAGCGTCGTGGTGCCCGACGACAGCGGCACCAGCGGCACTTTCTTCGTGTTCGCCACATCGGCATTCATCACCATAAAATCGGCATTGGGGTACGGGATCGCAAAGCCAACCGGTGACCCGGAGATCGGGCTGCACGTCACATCGGTCAGCATGGTGCGCAGGTCCGTCCCATCAGACAGCTTGATCGCATGAAACGTCGTGGTGCCCGGTGTCCCCTCGCTTTGGTGCACGCTCGAGGTGGTCACCCATACCGTCCCGGAGCCGCGCTGATACTGCACGTCAATCACTCCCGCCGGGTAAAAATCTCTAGTCCAGATCACAGCCAGGTTCGCATCAAACTTCGTCACCAGGCCGTGGATGTTGCCGCTGGCTACGCCGAGATAGCTGGCGTAGACACAATCTTCATCGGGGTTATAGGTGATGTGCGGCGTGAACTGCGTGCCGTTCGTAGCGACGCCGTTCGCCGCCGCCAGGTACGAGGCGGTCACGTTCATCGCGCTATCGAACTTGAAGACGCGCGCCGCGACATCGATGATATAGAGGCCGCCGGCGCCGGACGCGCCGGCCACCATGCTGAGGCCGCCGAGGGTGGTAAAGAGCTGCGGATCCGGACAGACGGTCGCCACCAGGGTCGACGTGTTGATCTGATTCAGAAAACTGTAATTGCCTACGACGCCGGTGAGGGGATTCGTGCCGTTCGTAATCAGGCCCCCGGTCAGGACGGCCAGGGGTGAACTCGCCTCGCCAGTCACGGTGTCGAGCGGCGAAAGATCGACGGCGAGCCCGTAGGTGGATTGAATCCCCGCGCCATAGACGCCGCCGAGGTAGTACTGGGTGCCCACATAATCCAAGGACCAGGTCACCCGCGTGACCTTGTAGGAGGCCGTATCGACGGCGTACACCTCGCTCGAATTGTTGGAGATGCCGACCCACATCCGGGCGGGGACCGAGCTGCCTCCAACCATGTAGCCGGGTTGGTACGCAATCGACCACGGCGCGCTCACCGGAATCGTCACCGTTTTGACCAGCGTCCAGGTATCCGGCCGGAAGACGCGCAGTTCGAACGTGGAGGTTTGGATGTAGGTCTGCCAGATCAGACCGGTTGCGGTGTCGATCGCGCAGTGCGGCCTATAACTGGTGTTGGTGTTCGTGTTGTACGTCGCCGCCGTGGTGATGGTGGGGGGCCCTTGGCCGACGAGCTCAAAGGTGAGGTTCGGGACGGAATTATTGAAGGGCAGGAGCTCCAGATTCGTAAAGACGCAATACGCGAGGCCGCGGTAGGCCGGCACATTGCCGACGCCCTTGTCCGCTTCGATGGTTGGATCCGCAAGCTGCGTCTCATCCCCATAATAGAGCCGGAAGCCGGTGATCGGGCTATTCGGGACTGGGTTCGTCGCATCCCAGACGAGCTTACCGTTCGCCCACATCCGCTTGACGCCGCCGATGGGCCCGGCCGCGAGGCCGATCGCCATCGAGACGGAGTAGCTGTAATCCACGGACGTCTGCGTGGCCTTCGGCGGTCCTCCTTTGCCCCCGCCGCTCGCACTGCTCACATCCGTCTCATGGCGGGTTTCAAGGATTGGCGTGGACCAGATCACATTCCCGGCAATCTGCCCGATCGTGCCGTAGATAATCGGGATCGGCCCGCCGTAGGCGCTGGACTGCACCGAGAGATCGCCCAGTTGCGGCCCGTGCACGCTGGAATGCGGTCCCTTCGTCGGCGAGATCGCGTTGCCGGCCATGCCGCCGACCATCGATCCGATCGAAAATCCGATCATCGTCCCGCCGGGAATAAACGAGCCGATGATGCCGCCGGCGATCCCGCCCGCGGCGCTCCCCATTTGCCCGCTGCTCATGCGAGCTCCTTCACGCGTAGGACCTTGCGGACCTTCGCCCGCCACTCGTCATTAAAGGTGTGCTCCACGACCTTGCGGTAAATCACCGTCGCGTGAATGATGGTGTTCGCCTCCTTGTCGTAGAACGCCGTATGCTGCCGCTCGCCGCGCACATCTAAGATCAACACGTCGCCCGTTTGCATTGTTTCACGTGGAACTTCGACCATCGTCTCGAGCAGGACATCGAGCATATGAGCGGTGTTGAAGAATTCGCCGTAGCGCAGATCGTCGGTGAAATCGATGTTCTTCGCCCGGGCGACCACCGCGCCGAGGCCGACGCAGTCGACGCCCTCACGATCGCGGCCGCGAAGCCTCCACGGCACCCCCACCCACGATCGCGCCTCCTCAATGATCTCCTGCCCGGTCAGCGCCACGATCCGCCTCCGCCCGCCAGGACCGAGACCGCGACATCCGCGCCCTGCGGCACATGCGGCTCGCCGCGAAAGTTGACCAGGTTGGAAAACTTGGTCTTGCACGTGAGGACCTGCTTGTCACAGCCGGCATAGACCGAATAGGTATCACCCAGCGCAATCGCCGACACCATCGGCTGCACGAGTTCAAAGGCCCCGCCGGCGAGCAGATAGGCTTTGACTTCCATGGTCCGGCCGCTGTTGAGGCCGCCCGTCCAGGTGAGCAGACCCCCATCGAAATAGGCGTTCGCTTCGGCTCGTGCTGAATCAAAAAACACCCGACTATTGGTGAAGGAGGTCACCATGCCTGTCACCGTAAAGCTCGCCAGCGTCACCTTGCAGCGCGCATCGCCGAGATCCGCCCGGCAGCTCGGGCTGTACAGTTCCACGATCGAGCGGGAATAGGCTTGCAGCAGACCCCGGATCTCCGCTTCGAACTTTTGCCGGCCGAGCGTTACGGCGCCGAGCGTCCCTTTGCGGACCTTGAGCGTGCCTGCGGTGACATCCAGATAATTGACGAGAAAGATTTCGACGGTCGCAAAATCCCATTTGCCGGCCAGCAGGTCGGCCACCGCAAAGTCCCCTGAGATCAGGCCCTCCACGTTCATGTTGTCGACGGAGAAGTTGGCCGTCCCCGACACCGCGCTCGGGGTAAAGCCGGTCGCGGATTTGTAGAGCTGGCCACCGATGGTCAGGTCGGCGATGTGACTGGTAAACCCCAAGACCGTCCCGCCGATGGCCGTCATCTTCCAGCAGACACACAGGGTGGAGACCTCTTGCGCAAGATGCGTGGTCATGTCGGCCGTGAGCGTCTTCACCAGGGTACCCAGTCCGGCTTTCGCGGCCAGCGCGCCCGCAGCAGCACGAGAATCGTCAACGCCAGAAAGGTCAGCCCGATGTAATAAATCCCCTTGAGGGTCGCAATGATCGTCACCACCTCGAGATGCGTCATATCCGCAGCTCCACCAGCGTGATCCGGTTCCAGGAATAGACCCCTGGCGCGTCGATGCTGCACTGGAGCTCGTCCATGTCGAACCGGACCGGGACATCGAACTCCCCGGACCAGTCGAGCGTATCCCCCGTTTGTAGGCTATATTTGGTTGCCGCTCCCGCCGAGCCATAGGTGGTGTACGCGGTGGTATTGACGCCGATCGTGAAGGTGTCGGCGGTGACCCCGGCAATCGTAAAGGCCAGATTATTGACTTCCGTCATGCCAACGACGCCGGCGATCCAGATCCGGTCGCCGTTCGAAAAGCCGTGCGCGACGGCCGTGACCATGCCCGGGTTCGCCTTCGTGATCGCCGTGATGGTCTTCGGTCCGGTGGCGATCGGCAGCGTGACGATCCCGGTGGCGGTATCCAGCGTGAAGCCGGGGAGATTCACCGTGTTCTTGCGCAGCGTGACGGTCCCGCTCACCGGCTTGGTAATCGTGCGGACCTCGCTGCCGCTCTGCGTATAGGTCTTCACGAGCTGCACCGTGCTGTTGCCGTTCGGCGCCGTGAGCGGTTCGTTCACCGCCTGATAATCCCGCCAATCCTTGAACCGAAAGCCGTGGGCTTTGCCCCGCATGGCTCGGAAGAAGGCGTCGAGAATGTCCATCTCCGCCTTCGTCCGGATCTTGTGAGTGACGTCGTACTTTTGCCGCGCCGATGCCCAGGAAGCGTTGCGCGCCTCGTATCCGGAGTCGAGGACGGCGATATCCGTTTTGAAGCTGGGCCCGCAGATCGCGCCCCAGGAAATGTCGGGCGGGAACTGGAGTTCGTAAAAGCTCATTGATTCCTCGAGGAGCGGCCGATCGCCACCGCCGCCTGCTGCATGATCTGATCCGACGAATGGCGAAAGCTGTTCGCGTCCGGCGTGTGAACGGTGATATTGACGATGGGCTGTCCACCACCCCCGCCGGCGTTGAGCCGAGCCAGTGCGGGCATCCCCTTGTCGGCCGACAGAACGCCTTCCCCTGGCGACAGCCAGGCCGGGATCGTATCGGTCCCGACCGGCCCGCCACTCGCGAATCGCCGGACATAGCCGCCCTGCGAAGCGGCAATGGAGATGTCGTGCCACGGAATCTGTTCACCCGCCGCAAAGCCGGCACTGCTTGCCCCGCCTGATCCGCTGCCCATGAGCTTCGTGAACATCCCCATGATCCCACTGCCGCCGCCGGCCGCGCCTTCGCCGCCGAGCATCTGCGTGGTCGCCCACTGCGCGAGGATCTTCGACGCCATCTGCTGCATGAAGCTCAGGACGCTGGCGGCCGTATCTTTGAGCGTATGGAATTTGAGTTGCATCGCATCGAAGAAAAGGCCTTGAAAGCCGCCCGTCATGGCCGACGCCGTATCGCGCGCCATCGTCTGCGCCTGGCCGAAGGCCCCGGTGCTGTCCCGGGTAAACTGCTTCATCCCGCGCGCCCAGCCCTTAACGAAGCTGTTGGACTGGACTTCCGCCTGCTGCTCGAGGTCCACATGCTTCTCGGCGATCTTCGTGTCCCGTTCCGCGCTGGGTACCTCCGCCTCGAGCCTGGCGATCTGGGCGCGGATCAGCGCGATCTTGCGCGTCGCCATCTCGACGGAGTTGAGCAGCTGCATATCGCCGATGGTGACGAGGCTGGCGGCCGCCGTTTCGTCGTCTTTCAGATTCTTGTGCCGGAGGTCTTCGATGAGCTTGTAGTAGTCCACCATCATTTTGCCGCGGGTCTCTTGCATCTTGTTATCGATGGCGATAATCTTGTTGGTCGCCTCGCCTTCGTCCACGACGCCCTGATCCAGCAGCTTTTGAATGTCGGCCGAGTACTTCACGTACTTCTGCTTGTAGTTTTCATCGGCGGCGAGCTTCTTCTCCGCATTCGTGCCCGCAATCGCGACTTCCTTCTTGTGGGCCTCCTCGAGCAGCGGCAACATGCGTTGAATCGCCAGGACCTGGTTGGCCGTCTCGTCCCGGCGGATCGCCAGCCGCTCCATCGCCGCATGGCGCTCGTCCAGGTTCTCCGTCAGGATCCGGCGCACCACGATCTGTTCTTTTTCCTTGGAGAGGGCCTTGAAGCCCTCGAGCTCCGCCTTGAGCTCCTCCTCGTGGGTCTTGAATTCTGCCTTGCCGCCGGCGCCGGTGAGGGCTTTCGGGATGGTCGGTGCCTCTGTGCGCGTATCCTTCTTCGGTTCCTCGCGTGTGTCACCGGACTTGGCAGCCGCCAGCAGCCTCGCCTTTTCCGCTTCGAGAGCATCCATTTTGGCGAAGAACGCCGGTTGATCACCGCCAAACGTCAGCTTTTTGAGCCCCTCGTTGAGACTGGCGGCCAATTCACGAGCCAGGATGCTGATATTGATGAGTTTGATTTCCAACATCCGGAGCGGATTATTAATAAAGTTATTGAGATCGCCAATGCCCAGGTTCACGGTGTTGATGAATGACGTCAGCCCGTGCTCCGCCATCAACGAGGCGAGTTGCATTTTGAACGCATTGATCGCGGTGCCAAGATTATCGAACGCATTGTCCATCTCCCCGAGCCCTTGCATCTGTTCCCCGCTCAGCACGGCCCCCAGTTCGTAAGACTGCTCCTTCAGTTCTTGAATGCCCTTGGATCCGAGATTGAGCCAGGGAATCATGACGAGACCGGAGCGGTTAAAGATATCGACCGACAAGGCGGCCTTCCCCGCGCCGTCCTTCATCCCGGCGAATTTATCGGAGAGCTCCAAGAGCACGGCGTCCGGCGAACGCAAGTTGCCGGCTGCATCCACGGCGCTGACCCCGAGGGCCTTGAACACTTCCGCGCCGCGGCCGGTGCCTTCCTGCGCCTCGACCATGGCCTTTGATAAGCCGCGCATGCCGGCCGCCATCTGCTCCGGACCGATTCTGTTTTGGGCCATCGCAACGCCCCACTCCTGGAAGGTCTGGGCGGCGATGCCGGTCTTCTGGCTGAGCTGCAGGATGTCCTCGGCTGCGGACGAGGCGGACTTAGCAATAGCCACCAGGCTCGCCCCCACACCTACGAGTGCAGTGCCGAACGCAGCGGCGGCGCTCCCCGAGATGCCAAAGAAGGATCCGAGGGAATTCTCCGCATCCTTCATCTGGCCCTTAAACTCATCGGCGATCAGTTTGATGACGACCGCGATTTCAGCGTCAGCCATGGAGATCTCCTTTTACACCCACCCGCCCTTCGCCTGCCGAGACAGGCTCTTGACCCCTAGTCTGGACAGGTCCGGCAGGCGAGGCGGAGGGCTTGTCCGAATTGCGCGGTGCATTCTTTGAGACATGAGCCTCCGCAGAATTGTCCGATGCCTTGGTCCTGCCGGCGTGAGACGGGTACGGGGTCGTGTTCCCATTTCACCCCGATGAAGGACATCACGGAACGCTCGAACCTGCGCCGCTCACCCTGGCGGGCGATATACGGCTCAGCCTGGCTGGGAGTAACGTGGGCGAGAATATAGGGGAGACATGTTATGTCACCATCTGTAAGGAGGACGAGACACTCGGTGATCCAGTCTCCTCGGGGGTCAGCGCCGTCGCATCGGCCAGGAGCCACAAGTTGGTCGGTGGGTTCACGACGAAAAAATCGTGGACGTACTCCATGACCTCGCGCGGGCGGACGTTGGCGGTGAGCCAATTTTCTAACGGCCGGATGCCTTCCGCGTAGCTCTTAAGAACAAGCTCATCGAGAGTTTCATCTCGCCGCATCAGCTTCTGGGCTACTGTCGTGCCCTCTTCGATCAGAATAATGGCCAAAAACGTCATACCGCGGTTCTGAAGCATCGTCATCAACTGCGCCGAGCTCAGCGCTGAGACGGCCTTGCCGCGAAAGACGTGATCGCGCAGCCAGACCTCCTGACCGAAGACGAGCTCCTCCTGATAGAACTTCTTGTCCGCGATCGTGTAGGTTTTCCGTTCCACGTTTAGGTGTAGGCCAGCACGAGCTCATCGTTGCCGGCGGCCGCTGAGCGGACCATACGGAAATCCGCCGCCAGGACGGCAAGGCCGCCGCGGTCCCCTTCCGCCAGCTTCGTATAGAGCGCCTTCGGCGCCGTAATCGTGCAGATGTTGCCCGCCGCCGCGCCCACCGGAAGCAGAATCGATCCGGATGTGCCGGCTTTCCATTTGAGATACCGGTCGTCGGTCGCCACCAATTCCTCTTCCGGATCCATGCTCCCCTTCGGGTCGCGGTCCGTAATCAGGCACGCAAAGAAGCCCTCCGCCTTGGAGATATCGTTGCGCATCTCCAGTTTGTTGCCGACGTCCATGGCAATGTGCGAGATCTTCGAGGCGTAGCCCAGAGCCGTGAAGGTCGACACGTTGAGAAACGGCACCGGGAGCGTCGTCTCAATGCCGGTCCCGGTGAGGATCGTAACATCGCTCACCCCGTCATAGACGCCCTCGAACGTGAACTCGACCATCATCGGCTCGCCGACCTTGGTGGAAAACTTAAAGGTCCCGCGCGCGCCGCGGATCTGCTTCTTCAGCCCGTCCTTATAGAGGGCGATTGTGATCGAGGGGAACGCGGTTGAGATGGGCGCATAGGTGGCGCTGGTGATTGCGACCAGCGTCTCGCCGAACCCGCAGGCCTTGAACAGCTTGCCGATCGCCGGCGCCGTGCCGGCCGTGCCGCTGCCCTTGTTCTCGACTTTGAAACTCAGCGTGGCCTTCTGCGTGCCCGGGATCGGGGCAAAGGGCGAGATGGACTGGTCCAGATTCTTCCGATCAAACATCGGAATGTCGGCGGTAAACTTGGGGTCCATAATCAGAAAGTTCGCATCGGCGGCCGCCAGGGTTTCTGCGGTCCCGGTGACTGCTTCGATTTTGGCCGCGACGACCGCGCGGCGAGATTTAATTTCAGCCATGGGACGCCCCTCCTCTGTCTACCTGCCGGCGCTGGCGATCTTCTTCGTAGAGCGAGCCATCGGATTTGACCGCGCTGCCGGTGCGGATCAGGCCCTCGGCCGCCTCATCATCCACTTCAACCACGTCGCCCGCACGATGGGTCTCTCCGGTCTTCGTCACATAGGTCGTTCCCGGTGTCAGTTTAATTTTCAAGGGTTCTCCTTTATAAGCGCCCAGTCAGCACCAGAATCAGCAGGACCAGCAGCAACAGACCGATGCCGCCGCTGGGGTAATAGCCCCAAGCCGCGCTGTGCGGCCAGGTCGGCAACGCGCCCACCAGGAGCAGAATCAGGACGACGAGGAGGACGGTGTTCATGCTATTGCCGGATCCGTGTTCGAGTGCCGGTACTGGATTTCCCACGTGCAAACCTGCTGGACATCCGTATTGCTGTCTTCCACATCCAACGGCTCGGACCCCAGGAGCTTGGTGTCGACGGCATGACCACCGCGGCTGCGGTCCGCCAGCATCGCCTTTTGCGCATCGGCGAGAAAGCTGTTCATCACTTCGTCGCTCTCGCGCGCGTCGGTCGCGGCGTCGTGCACCACGATCAAGAGGAGATCCACCGTGAGATGGTGGGTGATCTTGCCGATCGGCTCATCCTTCGAGGTCTCAGCGCCTTCGCGGATGATGATCATCGGAAAGGCCACCTGGGACTGGCCGCCGGTGCGGTAGCGCTGCACCGACGCGATGCCCGTAATCGCCGCCAGGGTCGTTTTGATATTCTTCATAACGAGCTCACGGATGCTATCTGGCACATTCCACCCGCCCTACCCCAGGCGCGCCGAGACGCGCCCCTTCCCGTTCTTCAAGCCGCTTTCGTAATGAGATTGAGGACGCCGCGCACCTTTTGCGAGAACGCTTCTTTCATCGCTCGATCCATCGCGCCCTTGAGATGCGGCACGAAGTCGGTGTTGGTCATCGACGTAAACAAGGTCTTGAACCCTAAGCGCGCCGGCACCCGCACCGACCGTACGCGGCGGAGAATCACAAACGAGCGCTTGGCGCTCTGATAGATTTTGCGCGGCGTATAGTTCGCATCGTTCATGATGTCGCCGCCTCCGCTCGTGTTATGCGTGATGATCAAGAACTGGCCCTTGGTCGGCGTAATCGTGCCGCCGGTCTCGTGCTTCGTCAGCCACCGCGCGAGCCGCGCTTTGAACTGGAGCGACCCGAGGTCAGTGCCGGTGACTTCGGCCTTCATCCCGCCGCCCGCCCGCTTGGCGTCCGCCCAGTTGATGCCAGGCCGGCCCGACAGCCGCTCGGCCACAAACCGTTTTTTGAAGCGCGCGCCGGCCTTGCCGAGTTCCTGCTTGCAATACCGAAAGGACAGATCCGGCGCGTCCCGCATGGCCTGCTGGACCTGCTCGAGCCCGATCACTTGCGCCTGGATCTGCATTGCACCCACCCGTCCCTTCGGCCGCCGAGACGGCCTCTTTTTCCCTATCCTTCCGCCTCGAGCGTCCACATGCCGTCGTCCTGGTCCAGGACTTTGCCGATCCGAAACACCGTGTCGGCGGCGTCGGTCGCGCGCAACCGGATGGCAACCGTATCGAGCTTCTTGATCTGCGGGAGGGTGGCGACCGGGATCATCAGCTTGACCATGATCCCTGCATAACTGCGGCCGCCCACGGCGAGGACGCGCGCCATATCGCCGCGAATCACCACCGCATCCATCACGGTCTGGACGCCGGCTTGGGTGTACGTCACCTCTTCGCCGAATTCCTCCGGGTTGGCAAACAGCGGCCCGTCCGCCAGCAGCTGGTCCTTAAAGCTCATCTACTAAAATCCTTTGAATCAGTAGGAGATTAGTAGTTAGCTCAAGGTCGCTTTTTCAGCGTGCTGCCAGAGCCCATAGCCTGCATTTCGAATCGCGGACACCCCGTAGAGATGCCGCTTATTCATGAACTCCTCTTCCGACCCTTCCGCGATCGCGGACATCTTGACGCCTTCTTCCTCCTGCAGGATAAACGGCTTCACGCGGCCGTCCGTCCGGAAGGCATACACGACATCCGTGGCGGTCAGCCGGGGATTCACCGCGACATCGATCGAGATCCCCATGTCCTTGAGCGGGTTGTCCCGCGAGCCGCTGCCGGTATTGAGAAGATTCGCGCTGACGGCCGTCTTGGCGGGTCCCCACATATTGACCGGCACCATGATCAGGAAGTGAGTGGCGAGCTCGTTGAGCGGCTCGCCCTGATCGTCCTTGAACGTGTAGAAATGGCCCACGAGATTCAGGATGATCGCGGCCATCTCGTCCGCGGTCGGCGCCGCCGCCGTGCCGACATTCAGGGAGCCGTAATCCGCGGACGTGAGCAGATTGGTCAGCGTCCCCGAATCGTTCTCAGAATGCGTAGCGGAAAAGAACGTGGCGCCGTCATACGACAGCCCAGTGCCGCCCGCCGCGATCAGCGTGGAGACGAGCTTGGCCCAATGCGAGGCGGTCCGATCGGCCATCTCCTTGATGCGCAACATGACCTGACCGGTCTTGTCCCGGCGAATCTCGTCCACGAGGACGTACATCGTCGCCTCAAAGGTTTTATTGACGATCGTGAGCCCGTTCTCGCGCAGCCCTTTGGCATCGCGGCCGCCGATCCATTCCCGCATCGCCGGCGACATGCCCAACCATTTATAGGTCTCGCTCTCCTGGTTGGAGTCCACGTGCATGCCGAGTTGCGGAATCCACCCCTGCCCGAGGGCCTGCTGCAGGGTTTCGTAGAACGTGCCGATGATGGCTCGGCTGCCTAAAGCTGCTGCACCCATAGTCGCCTCCTTCTCAATTCAGTCAAATTCAGACCGAGCCCGGTTTAGATCATCGCATTGACAATGGTGCGGATCGCGGCCACGTCCACGATCAGCGCGTTGATTTGCGCCTGCATTTCCTTGTTCTGCTCATTCACCCCGGTCACAATGGAGGCCACTGCCGTCGCAATGGCCGTATCCACTTGCGTGGCACTCGGGGTTGCCACGCCCTGGCAGTTCCCGGCGGTCGCCGCCACATCCACCAAGGCGTTATTGGTCGCCCCGGTTAGCGTCCCGGTCAGCGCCGCAGCCGTGGCCGCAGCCACATCCGCCACATTGCTCTCGATGTTATGACCCTGCGCGTTGAAGGCCACATAACAATAGGTGCTGACATCCCACCGCACGATCCGGCCCACCAAACTGCTCGAGCCCTCGGTCAGGGTGAAGGCGTTATCGTCGGAGGCGTAGACGAGCGAGCCGACATCGGTCAGCGCCGTGACGCCTGTGACCGACAGACGAATCAGCCCCCAGCGCCGCACGCGCACCCGCATCGCGCCGGCCGCGCCGGCTGAGTTATCGGCTTTGCTCTCCGCAAAGCCGACAAAGCGATCGCCCGCGACGAGAGGCCGCGCATTGCCGCTGGAGTCCAGGCCGACCGCCGCACCCTCATAGATAATGTCTGTGGCGATCACCGGAAAAGAATTCACGTCGCCGAGCTCGTAGGTCCTCGGCGCATCGACCGCCAGCGTCGTCATCCCGCACAGGATGGGCAGAATCTCGCCATCCAGGTCCCAGCACTTCACCCCATTAACCAGAATTGTTTTCACCGACATACGTGCCTCCCCTTTCGAAAAGTGTCAGCCGCTGTGACCAACGGTTACTTCTTCAGAATCTTGACCAAGCCCTTGTCTTCCGCCGTCTTGAACGCGACATAAATGCCGACGCTCCCAAACTCCTCGCGCAAGGCCGGGGTCCCCGTGTATTCCTTGGTCCAACGTTCCTCGGGCGGCAACGCGCTGAGATCCTCTTTCCTCGGAATGTCGGTCGCCCCGCCGGCAGACGGCGGTGAGGCCGAGATCAACTTGTCCAGCCGGCCCTTGTTCGCGGTCTTTTCCGCCGCGATGAATTGCGTCTTCGCGTCGTCCACGCTCGTCTGGCTGGCGATCAGCTCCCTCGCCAAGGTCTCCTGGCCGGCAAACGCCGCGTCCTGGATGCCGAGGATCCGCTCCCGTTCGGCCTGTGCTCCGGCGACGGCGCCCGAGGAGAAAATCTGCTTGAACACCTCGGGGTGCGCGGCCTCAAAGGTCACGACAGTGATGTCGGTGCTCTCCGGTTTATCTAAGACTGCTGTTTCTTTGCTCATAGCGTTCTCCCGTGTTGAAAAATATCGATCCAAAAACTGTGTGGCCTTGGCTGCCAGGGAATCCTCGACGGAGAACATGCCGCCGGGGTTGGCCGCCGGCTGATCCACGACGTCGGCCGCCATGAGCTTCTTCAAGCGCGCCAGCGGCAAGGCATCTTTCAGGGGTTCGCCCTGCTCATCCTTTTGGACCAGCTCCTCGCCGGTAAAGACGATGCTCGCGCCGAAGGCCTGCGGATCCTCCTCGGCCAGGTCCATGACGTAGCCGGCGAGATCTCCGTCCGGGGTTTTGCTGGCCGCCTCGAGGAGATGCAGATCGCCGCGGACGACATCGCCGTCCCGGCGCAGCTGCTTGACGCGGCCGAGCATCGTGCCCATGCTCGTGCCGGAGGCGTTCGGATGGTCAAAGCGCGACTTGACGCCGGCCTTGGCCAGGTTGCCCTGCTCGACCACGGAATCTAAAAACGTTTCGTCCAGCCAAAGCTGATGGCCGAGGGCTTCCCCTTTGGTGACCACCGCCACGCCGTGAATGACGCGGTGTTCCCGATCCACGCCGAATCCCTGAGCTGCGGCCGGCTGCCAGGCGACGGCGGACCGGAACCAGCGGGTGCCGAACGCGACGTCCGCGATCGAGAGCGTGTCCTGTTTCATTCTGTCCTTCCGATCGCAAAGGCCGGCCCGGTATCGCCGACGTCTTTCTTCGAGCCGCCGATGCGCGGCTTAATTTCATCGTCGGTGCCCGGCGCATTGGGGAGAAAGGGTTGCATCGCTTCCGGCGGCGGCAAGCCGAGCTCAAGCCGTTTGGTGAGCTCGCGCTTTTGCTGCTCGAGGACCTCTTCCCAGTCCTTGCCGTTGGCCGCACATTCATCCGCGAGGGTGCTGATCCCGGCCTCGATGGCGAGCTGCGAGGCCTGCACTTCCTTGACTGGATCGATCCAGCCTTTGCCGGGGGCGATCCAGCGCGTCCGCATCCAGCTCGGCCGATCCGGCCCGATCAGATCCACGAGCGGCAGATCGCCGTCGAGCCACGCTTCCTCCTGGACCATCTGCCAGACCGGATCGCACAGCCGCCGAATCATCCATTCCTGGCGCATCTTGAAAAACATGAAGGCCTCGAGGATCGCGGCGCGCGCGGAGGAGTAATTGGTTTTGCTGAAATCCTTGGCGATGATTTCATACGGCAGGGCCAGGCCGACGCCGATCGCGCGCAGGATCCGCTCGACAAACGGCTCGAACGTGCCGCCCGGCCGGCTGGGGGAGCCGAAGGAGACGGCTTCCCCTGGCGCGAGGTACTCAATGACGCCAGGCTCCATCTCCTGGACGCGCTGGCCCATGTCGTTGACGGAGGTCGCCGCATTGACAGCCGATTCATACGGATTATTTTTTGTGACGAAGGCGGAGAAGCAGGCGGCCACGCGCGCGGACACGAGCTCCGCTTCCATGTAATCGGCGAGGTCCTTAAAGAGATTGATCACCGGCGCGAAGAACGGCTCGCCGCGGGTCTGCCCGGGGCGCTTCACCCAATACAGGTGCATGACGTTCGGCCGGCCGAATTCGTTATAGGCGGGGTACCGGATCCAGCCTGCGGGCGCGTAGGAGCCCGGCGCCCCGATCGGGCCATCGCCGGGATGCGCCTTGCGGATGTAATACGCAATGGGTTGCCCGCGCGGGCCGAGTTCCACCCCGTCCCGGATGTGGGGATTCGATCGCAACTGGGTCGGCGTTTCGAGACGGTCCGCTTCGATCACCTCGAGGGCCAGGCTGTACGGCCGCTGCGGTTCCCGCTCGAGCATCAAGGGGATCAGGAGGACCTCCCCGTTGTCGAGGATTTGCCGCTCGACCAGGCCCTGCATTTCGTAGAAGTCCATCCGGCCTTGGGAGTCG
>Ga0070692_10000158_pt1 | contig 16993 bp, 17 predicted proteins | sample KBSK1102metaG_FD_64675 | JGI IMG/M metagenome (GOLD analysis project Ga0070692, IMG submission 64675) | Corn, switchgrass and miscanthus rhizosphere microbial communities from Kellogg Biological Station, Michigan, USA - KBS K1-10-2 metaG | ecosystem: Host-associated > Plants > Roots >...
GTCGGTGATTTCGACGCCGTGGTCGGCCTCGGAATACAGGCCTTGGCGCTGCCTAAGATCGAGAAGCCCGGCCTCGAACCGCCTCGCCCGGTCGGGGAGAGCGGTCGTTCCCGGCGAGAGCTGAAGGTTACGAACCCCGAGCTCGTAGATTGCCGCCGTACGATCATCGACGAGCTTCGATACCGGGCTCGACGAGGCGACGGCGTAGAAGGACGGGGCGGAGCGGAAGCGGCTGGAATCCGCGTTCATCCAGATGCCGGCGATCCGCTGCTTTTCGCGGACGATGATGGGCTCCGCGGGTCCCTTGACGACGATCACGATGTCGGGCCGATCCTTCGGAACGCGTCCGCTCGGGTAGATAATCGCTCCGAACAGAAGCAGCTCCGCGCCGGCGAAGGTGTAGCGGATTTCGACTTGCCGCGAGGAGACGTCCGGGACCAGCGTCGGCTTGTCCGCGCCAACGACCGCGAGCGAGGCAAAGGCGAGGAGGGCGGCGAGCCGACGCTTCATAGCAATCCGATCGAGAAGATTTCGTCAGGATGCCAGAACAGGCCGATGAACATTCTCAGCGCGACGAGAAGGATGAGAACGGCGAGCGCAAGCCTGAGAAGGTCCGGCTTAAGGCGAGTGGCGAGGACGGCTCCATATTGCGCCCCAAACACGCTTCCGACGAGGAGGAGGCCGGCGAGCACGATGTCGACCGAATGGGTGCTGACCGAGTGGATGAAGGTAGTCGCGGCACTGACGGCGAGCATCATCGCAAGCGAGGTCCCGACGACGATTCGCGCGGGCATTCCGAGCAGGTAGATCATCGCCGGAACGATGATGAAGCCGCCTCCGACGCCGAGCAGCACGGTCAGGATACCGGTCCCAAAGCCGAGAAGGAGTGGAGCGATGGGCGAGATGTAGAGTCCCGACGCAGAGAACCTCCACCGCAATGGAAGCGAAGACAGCCAGCGCGTGTGGCGAATGGGCTCCGCGTGTTCGCGCTGGCCGAGATAGCCGAGTGTGGTCAGCGCGTCCCAAAGCATCAGAGCGCCGATCCAGCCGAGGAGGATCACGTAGAGAAGGCCGATGACGAGATCGATCTGGCCGCTCGCCTGCAACGCCCGGAAGACGAATGCGCCGCCCAGCGAACCGAACAGGCCACCGAACGTCATCACCGCCGCCATTCGCAAGTCCGCACCGCCTCGGCGGAGGTGCACGGCAACGCCGGAAACGCTCGCGCCCGTGATCTGGGTGGCAGCCGAGGCAACCGCGACGGATGGCGGAATTCCGTAAAAGATGAGGAGCGGCGTGGTCAGAAAACCGCCGCCGACCCCGAACATGCCCGACAGCACCCCGACGACCGCGCCAAGCAGGACAATCAGCAGCGCATTGACCGACTGGCCGGCGATCGGGAGGTAGATGTCCATCGTCCGAGCGGACGCTAGCGGCAAAGCGGCGACTGGCCAACGCTTCGTACGCTCAGAACATGAAGCTAGAAATCGGCGGCGACCGTCAGTGCCGGTCCCGACGATGGCTCGGCACGCCCTGCGATCCGTTGGCGCCAGTCGACGTGGGCGTAGATATTGTCGCGAAGGCGCACCGAAATCCTCGGCCCCGCGTCGATCCGGTAAATACCCGGCTGGTAGCCGCCCCAGACGCCGAAGCCGGCTGAAAACCTGCCCCAGACCGGGCGGGTGAAGGACAGCGCCCCATCGGCGAAAAGGTCGCGGCTTCGGAAGCCGACCACGCCCGTCTGGAAATAAGCGTCGAGGTTGAAATTGAGCGGCATCGGCTGGTGATAAAGGCCGCCTTCCGCGAACAAGGCGAAGGCGGATCGCCCGTCGCCGCGACCGATCGATTGCCGCCGCTCCGCGGTGATCGCGATCGGGATCGCGCGGAACGGGGTCACCCGAACCCCGCCCGCGACCTCGACTCCGCGCGAGCCGCCGACCGGTGACGTGCTTCGGACGGACGCTGCGAGCCAGCGATTGAAATTATAGGCCAGCCGTACCCCCGCCTGGCTTCCGCCCAAATTGCCTCCTGTCGCAAGTGCTTCGGGTTCCGACGGTCCACGAAGCAACGCCCAAGTGGTCATTTGCAGCCGGTCGAGACGCGGCTGGACCACCGGTTGTGCGGGGAAAACGGGGATCGGACGACTCTGCCCGGCCGGAAGGGTGGGGAGCGCCGAGATTTTCCAATCGGTGGCCGCCGCGGAGGCGGATGTGAACGCAAGGGACGGCGCCGCGGAGGAAGCGAGGTGCCACGCGGGGCGGGGCGGGATCGGCCCGGACTCGCCTTGCCAGGGCGCCGAATAGGGGAAGCCGTAGGGGATGTAATAGCCTGCCGGCGCCGGCATTGGCGGATAGGAAGGATAATATGCCGGCCCTTCCTGTGGCTGGGCGATCTGGACCGGGGGAAGCGGCGGGAACTGGGTCGCGGCGATTGGCGGAAGACTGCTTGCCGGTCTTTCCCTTGCATAGCTGACGGTGAAGCCAGGAATCGCGCCGAGGGTGACTGCGCGAACGCCCGCCCAGCCCGCGAGAACGAGGGCGAGAAACCGGATCGGAGCGCTCAAGCCGATATTTCTTTCGGGAACGTGTGGCGGGTCTTGTCCCACGCGGGCGGAGAGCGGCCAAGGTAGATGGTCAGCGCTCGCGCCGCCGCGCAGATCGCGATTAGATTTCCGACGACGAGGCGGGGGACCGACCGAGCGCCCTCGCGCCATCCATAAGCCGAGCCGGTAAACAGCGCCCGAATCGCAATCCTCCACAGCAGCAGCCAGAGGTTGATCCAGAGCAAAGTGGTCAGCATCGGATCGATTGCGACTTGCACGGGTGCGCCGATCGCTTCGGCAAGCCACAGCTGCGACCAGATCAGCGCCGCGAGATAGCCCGAAACGAGGAGCAGCGCTGCGATCGGGCCTCGGCGGTCGCGCATCCGCATCCAGCGCTCCCCAACGCCCCCGCGCCACCCGAGCCGGTCCCAGCCGGTAAGCGCTATTCCGCCGAGCCAGCGCGCCTTCTGCCTTACAGCTTCGCCGAACGTCGCTGGAAAATGACCCCGGCTGGCGACGACTCCCGGGCTTCCCGGAACGGCGGGCATCCGGACGAACATCGTCTTCATCCCCATCGCACCGGCGCGAAGCCCGAGCTCGTAATCCTCGGTCATGGTCCCGCCCGCGAACGGATAGCCTTCGTTCAGCGCCGCGAGTTGAGCCAGCGGTTTGCGTGCGATCGCGCAGCCAACCCCGGCAAGTGGAACCGATGCGCCGACCGCTTCGCGAACGACGAGCTCCTTCGTGTGAGCCTCGGCGAACTCGTCGCAATAATGCCCCGCGACCCAGCGTGAGCCCGGGTCGGGCAGCGGCTGGACCGGAAGCTGGATCAGAGCGGCGCGATCGAGAAGGCTGTTGAACACGACAAGCTCGAGCGGATGAACGACATCCTCGGAATCGTGAAGCACCACGGCGGCTGCCGAAATGTTCTCCCGAAGCTCATGTTCGATCAAAGCGTCGTAGAGATGGTTGAGGCAATCGGCCTTCGTCGTCGGCCCGTCCTCATGGACGACGACCGCTTCGATTCGCGGATCGGAAACGCTCGCGATAGCTGCGGCGGTCGCCGGGTCTATGCGGTAATTGCCGACGAATATCCGGTAGTTTCCATATTCGAGCCGGTCGACGGTCGCCCGGAGCATAGCCGCGATCACCGGTGATTCGTCCCAGGCAGGCACGAAAATCGCGATGAAGCGCTGCTCGTCCTTGCGCTCCGCGAGCGCGCTTCCGAACGTTCTTGGATAGCGCCGATAAACAGTCGCCGAGCGCCAGAACCTGCGCGTGAAATAGATCGCATCGACCGCGAGATCGTTGATCGCGAACAACAGGAAGCCGGCCGCGCTAAACAGCGCGAGCTCCGCCGCGAGGTGCGTTAGGGCGCTGGCAAAAGTCATTCGCCGTCGCGCATCAATCGACTATGCCGGGACTTGCTCGGAGCATGGGAACCCATCTCACATCAGGACACCGAGCAAGGGGACGATGGCACAACCGGCTATATTGCTCAAGTTTGGACGGTTATCGCGTCGCTATGGCTGTGCAGCGGCGGGCGCGATTTTGCTTGCGGGCTTCGCCTCTGGAGTGGTTGCGGCACCGTCGCCGAAGATCGCTTTCGCGGGCGGCCATTGGGCGGCGATCGAGTTCGGAAGCCGTTGCGAGGCGCGGTCCCGGCCATTGTGGTTCAAGCCCGGAACCGAGCCCTATGCCGGCTTCGCCTTCGACTCGTCGGGCCGTCCTAATGGCCGGTTCTACGTCCACCTGGGGCGGACCGCTCGCTCCGGAGCGACAGTGATCGCAACGATCGGCGACCAGCCGTTCCTTCTCGCCGGCAAGGGCGAATGGGCGTGGAGTGCGAACCCCGAACAGCAGCAGGCGATCCTGAAAGCGGCGCGCTACGGCCAGCAGATGCGTGTCGATTCCCGCGACACCGGCGGCCGCCGGATCGCCGACCGCTACGACCTTTCCGGGGCAGCGACGGCAATCGATGCAGCCGCCGCCGCTTGCGCTGGCAAAATCGAACGCCCTTAACTAGATAAGCCTCCTGCCATGAGCGCCGAAACCGCCCTGATGCCGATTGCAGGCATGAACGAGCCGCTGCCCGTCCCGCGCGGAAGCGAGGCTCTGAGCCGCCCCGACGGCCGGGTCGAGCTGGTCGGCTTGTCGAAGGACAAGATTCGCGCCGCTCTCGAAGCGTCCGGGCTCGATGCGCGGCAGGCGAAGCTCCGGTCCAAGCAGCTCTGGCACTGGATCTACAACCGTGGGGCAACCGGCTTTGCAGCCATGACCGACATCGCCAAGGCGCAGCGGCCGTGGCTCGAAGAGCGGTTCGTTATTTCCCGGCCGGACGTCGTCACCGCGCAGGTGTCCTCCGACGGGACTCGCAAATGGCTGCTCAAAACCCAGGACGGCAACGAGTTCGAGATGGTCTTCATCCCCGACGCCGACCGCGGGACATTATGCGTGTCGAGCCAGGTCGGATGCACGCTCAACTGCCGCTTCTGCCACACCGGAACGATGAAGCTGGTCCGCAACCTCGAGCCGTCCGAAATCGTCGGCCAGGTAATGCTCGCGCGCGACTCCCTCGGCGAGTGGCCGAGCCAGCCGGAGGGGCGGATGCTCACCAACATCGTGATGATGGGCATGGGCGAGCCGCTCTATAATTTCGACAATGTCCGCGACGCTCTGAAGATCGTGATGGACGGCGACGGGCTTGGCCTTTCCCGGCGGCGAATCACTCTTTCGACGAGCGGCGTCGTTCCGATGATGGAGCGGGCGGGCGAGGAGATCGGGGTCAACCTCGCGGTTTCGCTCCACGCGGTGACCAAGGAAATCCGCGACGAGATCGTGCCCCTGAACCGCAAGTACGGAATCGAGCAACTCCTCGAAGCTTGCGCGGCCTATCCGGGCGCCAACAACGCGCGGCGGATCACGTTCGAATATGTCATGCTCAAGGACAAGAATGACAGCGACGAGGACGCGCGCGAGCTCGTCCGGCTGATCCGCCACTACAAGCTGCCCGCGAAGGTCAATCTCATCCCGTTCAACCCGTGGCCGGGAGCGCCGTACGAATGCTCCGCTCCCGAGCGGATCAGGGCGTTCAGCAACATCGTCTTCGAAGCGGGCATCTCTGCGCCCGTCCGCACTCCCCGTGGCCGCGACATCGACGCCGCCTGCGGCCAGCTCAAAACCGCGAGCGAACGGCGCCGGAAAAACGCCGCTTGAGCCGTTGGAACCTCGAATGGGTGGACTGAATTGAACTGGCGGGGTTAGAATCCTGGCAACAGGACCAAGTGACGGGGAGTATCGATGTCGCTGATCGGGAACATGATCGACAAGCTGCTGACCAAGGGCAGCATCACCCTCATCGAGCCCGGCAAGGAGCCGAAGACCTACGGGCCCGGCGGCGGCCAGGCGTTGACCGTCCGGATGATGGACCGGAAGGTCGTGTTCGACATCCTCAAGAATCCGCGTCTCGGGCTTGGCGAAGCATATATGGACGGCCGGCTCGTAATAGAGGACGGAAGCGCCCTCGATCTTCTCGAACTGATCATGAGATCGAATCCGTGGGAGGAGGGAAAACAGGCTCGACGCATTCTCAGTCGCGGCAAGGAACGCCTCGCTTATTATTTCACGACGAACAACAAGAAGCGCGCGAAGAAGAACGTCGCTCATCACTACGACCTCGGCGACGAGCTTTACGAAACCTTCCTCGATTCCGACCGGCAATACAGCTGCGCCTATTTCACCGACATCCACAACGATCTCGAACAGGCGCAGTGGGAGAAGAAGGCGCACATCGCCGCGAAGCTCGATTTGAAGCCGGGCCAGAGGGTGCTCGACATTGGCTGTGGCTGGGGCGGGCTTGCGCTGTTCATGCACCAGCAGGCCGGAGTCGACGTCCTCGGAATCACCTTGTCCGAAGACCAGATCCGAGTGGCCAAAAAGCGAGCCGAAGAGGCCGGTGTTTCAGACCATGTGAAGTTCGAGCTGATCGATTACCGCAACCTCGAAGGCGAGTTCGACCGGATCGTCTCGGTCGGGATGTTCGAGCATGTGGGCGCCGACCATTATGACGAATTCTTCGTCGCCTGCCGCCGCCTACTCAAGAAGGATGGAGCAATGCTCCTCCACACGATCGGGAAGCTTGGCATCGCGAGCAAGCCCGATCCGTTCACCGACAAGTGGATTTTCCCCGGCTATCACCTGCCGTCGCTAAGCGAGATTTGCACCGCGAGCGAGAAGGTTCGGATGATCGTCAGCGACGTCGAAACGCTTCGTCTTCATTACGCCTACACACTCAGGCACTGGTTGAAGAACGTGATGGACAATCGCGAGAAGATCGTCGCGCTTTACGACGAGCGGTTCCTCAGGATGTGGGAATATTATCTCGCCGGCGGAATCGTGATGTTCGAGACCGGGGCGGCGTGCAATTACCAGGTCCAGTACGTCCGCGACCGCAATGCACTTCCGCTCACCCGTGACTATATGGCGGAGGCCGAGAAGAGACTGCGGCTCAAGCCGAAAGGGCTCAATGAAAAAGGCCCGGCGCGGAAACGCCGCGAGTCTTCGGCCTCAAGCAAGGAAAAAGAGCCGGCGTAACTCGTCGTCCCGGCGCACGCCGGGACCTCAGCGAGTGAAGGCGTCGATCCTCTTTCTCGCGGAGACCCCAGCGTTCGCTGGGGTGGCGATCAGCCGCTGTGACTGCCCCGCATGGCCTTGTGCGCGGCGCGCCTTTCGTCGGGCGTGACCGTGCCGTCGTGATTGGCGTCGAGCTTGTCGAAATGCGCTTCGGCGGCAGCCGTTGCTTCCTGAAGCGAAACGCGGCCGTCATGGTTCGCATCGGCGATCGCGAACATGTGCCCGGCCATCCCGCCACGCATTCCATGCATTCCGCGCATCCCCATCCGCTTGCCGCCCATATGCTCCGCCATCGCAGCATGGGCGCTGTCGAACTCGGCGCGGCTGATCGATCCGTCGTGGTTGGAATCCATCCGGTCGAACATCGAAGCGGAGCGGTCCTTCATCCGGTCGGGCATATGCTTGTGCATCGCCGTTCGGGCGGCCTCCATCTCGTCCTTGGTGACAAAGCCGTCCTTGTTGGTGTCCAACTTCGCGAAATGGTCTTGGACCTTCTGCATCATCCCGGCGCGAGTCATCGGCTTCATCTCGTGCCGCGGGGAGGGCGCCGAATAAGCGAGCGCCGGGGAGATTCCGGCAACCGCGACGAGGGCGGCTGCAGAAAAAACAAACATCTTCATGGAACGACTCCAAAGGAATTGGCTGCAATTGGCTAAGCTCGAGAGGCTGTATCGCGGTTGAATGGACGGGGGCTTGCGGGCAGAGCGTGGCGATGACGGGCGAAACCGCCGGGCTGTCCCTCGGGACCCACGATTTCAACCAGCCGCGCGGCTGGTGGCAGAGCCCCGTCGTGATCGCGGCGGTGATCCTCCTTTCGGCGGTCCCGTTGCTCTATCCGAAGATCCCGCCGCTGGTGGATCTGTTCGGGCACATGGGCCGCTACCGGGTCCAGCTCGACATCGGCAGCTCGCCGTGGCTTCGGGACTATTACGGCTTCCACTGGGCGGCGATCGGCAACCTCGGGGTCGATCTTCTGGTGATGCCGCTCGGCCATTTGATGGGGCTGGAGCCGGCGGTGAAGCTGATCGTGCTTTCGATCCCGCCGCTGACGGTTGCCGGGTTCCTGTGGGTTGCTCACGAAGTGCATGGGCGGATCCCGCCGACCGCTTACCTCGCGGTGCCTTTCGCCTACGGGCACCCGTTCCTCTACGGCTTCGTCAATTTCGCGCTTTCGATGGCGCTTGCGTTCCTCGCTTTCGCTTTGTGGTTGAGGCTCGGGCGGCTCGACAGGACGACGCTTAGATCGTGGCTGTTCGTGCCGATCTCGATCGTCATCTTCTTCTGCCACACCTACGGCTGGGGGATGCTCGGCTTGCTGTGCTTTTCGGCCGAGGCGGTCCGCCAGCACGACCGCGGGATCGGCTGGGTCCGGTCCGGCTGGAACGCCGGATGGCATGCCTCGGTGATGGCCCTGCCGCTTGTGGCGATGATCGTGTGGCGGAGCGAGACCCACGGCGGGGCGACCACCGACTGGTTCAACTGGACGGCGAAATGGCGTTGGGTCGAAATGGCGCTCCGGGACCGTTGGAAAGCTTGGGACCTGACGTCGCTTGCGATCTGCGCGGCCATGTTCCTGTTCGCGGTTGCAAACCGGATTTTCGGCAAGTCACTGACGGTTTCGAGGAACCTCGCTTTTTCCGCGATCGTGCTCCTCGCGGTCTACTTGCTTCTGCCGAGGATCATCTTCGGGTCAGCTTATGCCGACATGCGGCTGGTCCCCTACGCAATCGCGGTCGCGCTTTTGGCAATCCGGTTCAGGGAAGGCGCGCGGCCCCGCTTCGTTTCCGCGCTCGCCGTCGCGACGCTCGCGTTCGTCGTCGTCCGCCTCGGCGTGAATACCGCGAGCCTTGCCATCGCCGCGAACGAACAACAGGCGAAACTCGAAGCGCTTAACTACGTGCCAATGGGGGCCCGGGTTGCGACCCTGGTCGGCGATCCGTGCGGTTATAGCTGGCCGCTCCCGCGCGACAGCCATCTGGGCGCGATGGTCGTCGTCAGGAAGCAGGGCTTTTCCAACGACCAGTGGGTGATGGAAGGCGTCAACCTTCTCGACCTGAAATATTGGGCAGCCGGTCATTTCGCCGCGGACCCGTCGCAGCGAGTGCGGCGCGAAGGCTGCGGTGTCGGGCCGCTGTGGACGATCGACAAGGCTCTCGCGGTGGTCCCGTCGAACGCCTTCGATTTTGTGTGGCTGGTCAACCCGCCGCCCTACGACCCGGCATTGGCGCTCCGGTTCGAGATGGTCTGGCGCGGACCCGCCTCCGTGCTCTATCGGTTCCGCAAATGAAGCTCTCGATCGTCGTCCCCTGTTACAATGAGGAAGCGTGCCTTCCAGCGCTTCACGAACGCCTCGGCGCGGCGGCTCGCCCGGTCTTCGGCGAGGATTATGAAATTGTCCTCGTCAACGACGGTTCGAAAGACCGCAGCTGGGCGCTCATGACCGCGCTCGCGGAGACGGACCCGCACCTCGTTGCAGTGAACCTCTCGCGCAACCACGGACACCAGCTTGCGCTTACCGCCGGTCTCGATCTTGCCCGGGGCGATCTGGTGCTCGTCATCGACGCCGACCTCCAGGACCCGCCGGAGCTTCTCGGAGCGATGGTCGAGACGATGCGAAACCAGGGTGCGGACGTGGTTTACGGCGTCCGTAAGAGCCGCGCCGGGGAAACGGCGTTCAAGCGGGCAACGGCGCACGGTTTCTATCGCCTTCTCGCCAATGCGACCGATGTCGACATCCCGCTCGACGCCGGCGACTTCCGGCTGATTTCCAGGCGCGCGCTCGACGTTCTCCTCGCGATGCCGGAGCAGGCGCGGTTCATCCGCGGGATGGTCGCCTGGATCGGGTTCAAGCAAGTTCCGATCCTCTACAACCGCGACGAGCGTTTCGCCGGTGAAAGCAAATATCCGCTGTCGAAGATGGTCCGGTTCGCGCTGGATGCTCTGACCAGTTTTTCATCGGCCCCTCTGAAGCTGGCGAGCCACGCCGGCCTCGCATTGTCCGCCGGGTCGCTGCTGATTGTCCTCTACATTCTCTACGGCTGGATCGCCGGGCGAAGTATCCAGGGCTGGACCTCGCTGATGCTGGTGGTCGTGGTTCTCGGCGCGGTGCAAATGTTCGTCCTTGCGCTGATGGGCGAATATATCGGGCGCCTGTACAACGAAGCGAAGGGGCGGCCGCTCTACATTGTCCAGGAGATCGCCGGAGCGAGCGGGCGCGAAGGACGGCTCGGTCAGGTCGCCGAGGCGACTGCGAACAGCGACAGCCCCGGCGGAAGCGGGACAGCTCCAACCAAGGGCCGCTCGGCAGCAAAGATCCGCTCGAAGAGATAATTGACCGGCCTGGGCGGAAGCGCGTCGTCGCTGCCGCCGCGCCCGGTGACCCTGGCCGCCAGACGCGCGCCGACCGCGATCGGAAACAACAGGCTGTTGAAATAGCCGATGCGTTCGAGGTGGAGCGGCGAACCGTCGATCAAATTCCGCAGCCCGCGTTTCGAATAGCGTCTTTTGTGATGGTTGACCTCGTCGTGCGCGGACCACATCCATTGGTGCGCCGGGACCGTCACCAGAAGCTTGCCGCCGGGCTTGAGGCAGGAGGCCAGGGCATCGATCGTCGCTCGGTCATCGTCGATATGCTCGACCACGTCGAGCGCCGCGACAAGATCATAATGGCCGCGCTCGACGCCCTTCAGGCCGGGGAGCGGCGCCGAGGAGACGGAGCGGCCGAGTCGTTTCTCGGCGACCGCCCGGGCGGCCTCGTCGATCTCGATTCCGTCGACGGTACCGAACCGTTCCAGCATCTTCAGATTGTGCCCGGTGCCGCAGCCGACTTCGAGGATTCGCGCATCTGCTGGGGGGCGGACAATCCGCTCGATCAGGCTCGAGAGGATTCGCCGGCGAGCGGTGTACCACCAGTGGACCTCGTCGAGCTCCGCCATCCGGTCATAGACGATCCGCTCCATCAGCCGAAAACCCACTGCCGGTTGAGCAAATAGGTTGCGAGCGGAGTGACGAAGATCGCTGGGATAAGCGGCCACCACGTCGGTCCGTGCATCGGGCCGGTAAGGATCCAGGTGAACGCCTCGTTGAGAAGGAACCCCGCGCCCTGGACAGCGAGGAACTTCATTTTCATTCTTTTGTCTTCCGCCTTGCCATGGCCGCGGAAGCTCCAGCGGCTGTGGAGGACGAAGCCGAGCGAGACGGCGACGGCGAATGCGACGACTACCGCGAGCATCGGCGCCATCACATAGGTCGCGAGATACCAGTAGATCGCCGAATAAATCGCGGCGAGCGAGAAGCCGACGATCGCGAAGCGGACGAGCTGGCCGACGGTTTCGTTACTAACGTTTAATCTCGTCGCCATTCCCCGGCCGCTTGCCGTTTAAACTCCACCGGCTACAGCGCGAAACATGCTGGAGCGCAAGGACGACCTTTACGTGCAGCGCACGCTCGAGCTCCTCGAGCGGCACTGGAAGCTGATAACGGTCGTAGCGTGGCTGCTATTCTGCGCCTGGTTCGCCTACACGCGCTGGTCGAGCATCGTCACCTTCAATCTCGGCGATACCGACGACAATATGCGGATGATGCAGGTGCGAGGCCTCCTGCACGGCCAGGGCTGGTTCGACCTTCGCCAGTACCGGCTCAACCCGCCCTTCGGCGCCGACATTCACTGGTCGCGGCTGGTCGACCTTCCGATCGCGGGCCTGATCCTTCTGTTCCAACCGATGGTCGGCGGCCCGAAGGCCCAGCTGATCGCCGCCGGCGTTGCTCCGATGCTGCCCTATGTCGTGCTTTTGTTCGGCGTTGCACTGACCGCCCGGCGGCTGATCGACCCGCGCGCCTTCTGGCTTCCGATCATCGCGATGACTCTCGCGGGCCTGACCAATTCGATGTTCATGCCCGAACGGATCGACCATCACGGATGGCAGCTCGCATTGCTCTCGCTGAGCATCGCCGGTCTCGCCGACCCCAAGCGAATCCGCGGCGGGCTGACGCTCGGGATATCGACCGCTTTGTCGCTCGCGATCGGGCTGGAGATGATCATCTATCTCGCGATCGCGGGCGCGGCCGTCGCCTTGTTCTGGGTCGCTGATGCACGGGAACGCACTCGGGCACTGGCCTATTCCGTCAGCCTGGGCGGCGGGACGGCCTTCTCCTTCCTCGTCTTCGCTTCCTACGCGAACCGGGCGCCGGTGTGCGACGCTTTGTCGCCGGTCTGGCTGTCTTCGATGCTGGTGGCGAGCGCGCTTCTTCTGATCCTCGCCTGGACAAGTCCGGCGAGCTGGAAGGCGCGGCTCGCAATGGCGATCGGAGCCGGTGCGGTCATCGCCGCATTCTACATACTGATGTGGCCGCATTGTCTGACCCGGCTCGAAAACGTCTCGCCGGAAGTCCAGTACCTGTGGCTCAGCCACGTTCGAGAGGCTCGCCCGGTTTACAAGCACGGCTGGCAGGTCGCGAGCCTGGTTCTCGCGATCCCGGTCACCGGGGCGATCGGCTGGATGTTGCTCGCGTGGCGCAACCGGATCGACGCCAGCCTGTTCAGGCGGACTCTCGCGGCCGCGATCCCGGGCGTCGTCGCGACGCTGCTGCTGTTCTGGCAAACCCGGACCGGCCCTGCCGCCCAGTTGATGATGGTGGTCGGAGCGGTCGCCATCGTGTGGGTGCTTACGCCCGTATTCGAACGGATTCGCAATCCGGTCGTCCAAACCGCGGCGGTGATTGCAGTCGCAATCGTCGGGTTCGGAGTGCTCGTGCCCTTCGCCCTCAAGATCGTGCCCGGGACCAAGATGACGCCGCGCGAAATCCAGGTCGAACGGGCGAACCGGCTCTGCAATTTCATCGGGTCCTTCCGTCCGATCGCGCTTCTCCCCAAGGGCGTGGTGTTCACCTGGGTCGACCTTGCGCCGCGGCTGATTACCGTCACTCACCACGATTCCATCATGGGACCCTATCATCGCAACGGCGAGCAGATCGCGGACACGATGCTCGCGTTCCGCGGGAGCGCGGACCAGGCGCGGCAAATCTTCGCCAAATATCATTCCGACTATCTTCTGACCTGCCCGGATTCGTCGACGACGACGATCTTCATGTCGGAGGCCCCGAAGGGCTTTTACGGGCAGCTGGAAAGAGGGCAGGTGCCCAAGTGGCTGACTCCGATCCAGCTTCCGGCGAGTTCGCCGTTCAAGATTTGGAAGATCAGCCGCTAAGCGCCGGAAAGCTCTGGCGAAGGCCGTCGACCACGAACTGCGCCGCGAGAGCCGCCAGAATGACACCGAGCAGCCGGCTGATCATCGCCTCGATCCGCTCACCCATCAGCTTCATGATCGGACCCGCCAAGAACAGTGCGGCTGCAGTGATCAGGATCACCAGGGTCATCGCAAGCAGGACAACACCGATCCCGGCATAGCTCTGTGCCCGGGAGACCAGAAGCATGGCGCTGGCGATCGATCCCGGGCCGGCGATCATCGGAATGGCCATCGGGAACACCGAGATGTCCTCGGCCTCTGGAGTGCCTTCGATCGACTGCGCGCGTTCCTCGCGCCGCTGGGTTCGCTTCTCGAACACCATTTCGAGCGCGATGAAGAACAGCATGATTCCGCCCGCGATCCGGAAAGCGGCAAGGCTGATCCCGAGCGCCTCGAGGAGCGGCTTCCCGAACAACGCGAACAGCATCAGGACGAACCAGGCGACGGTCGCCGAGCGAAGCGCCATAGCCCGGCGGTGAGCGGGCGAGCTGCCGCGGGTGAGGCCCGCGAAAATCGGAACGCAGCCCGGCGGATCTATGATCACCAGGAAGGTGACCAGCGCCGATCCGAACAGCTCCATCATGTCGCGGTCATGATCCTTGCGGACCCGGGATGTTCTGGTCGAGGATCAGCTTGTAGCTGCGCCCGTTCCACATCCTGGCGAGGAAGTGCCGGGCGCCGTCCGCCGCGACTTTCCATTCGTAGATCAAGGTTCCGTCGGCCGACCGGCCCTGTCCGGCATCGGCCGGCGGCCTGCCGGCGATCCGGGCGGTCGCGACCACCGCTCCGCGATACGCCGCGGGGACTTGCGCCAGATTCTTGCAGCTCGCCTGGGCCGACCTGACCTTTTTCGGCAGCGCCATCGGAACCGGAAGATCGGCGCCGCCGTCGTAAATCCAGCGCCAAGTCGAATGCGACTGCATCCAGATCGTCGTGAAATAGCCGTGCGCTTTTCCGGACGCGCTGGTCCACGGGCCGCGGTTGATCGCGGTCCGGCCGTCGCACGACACCCAGCTGTTCGCCGGCGCCCAGTCGATTGACGTTGGCGGGTCGGCGCGATCCTTCAGATAGTCCTGCGCCCACACCGTCTGGGGAGTGAACATGACCGCGGAACTGTCCGCCCACTTGCGGAAAGCGGTCCACTGCCCCTGCGTGTGCGAATCCCGGATGAATGCCCGCTCGGCATCAACGGCGGTCGCGAGTGACACTGCGGCGAGGAGGACAAGCATCTAAAGCCCCTCCGGATCTTCAAGGCCGGCGCGGCGGTGCGCGGCGACGACCGTGTTTCGAAGAAGCATCGCGATAGTCATCGGGCCGACTCCGCCCGGAACCGGAGTGATCGCCGAGGCGACCTCGGCGGCTTCGTCATAAGCGACATCGCCGACGAGCCGGGTCTTGCCTTCCTCGGCAGCCGGAACCCGGTTGATCCCGACGTCGATGACGACGGCGCCCGGCTTGATCCAGTCGCCGCGAACCATCTCCGGGCGGCCGACAGCGGCAACGACGATATCGGCGCGTCGGACCATGTCGGGCAAGTCGCGGGTCCGCGAATGGGCGATCGTCACGGTGGCGCTTTTGCCGAGCAGCAACAGCGCCATCGGCTTCCCGACGATGTTCGACCGGCCGATAACCACCGCGTCCTTGCCGCTGATCGAGCCAAGTTCCTGGTTCAGAAGATACAGGCAGCCGAGGGGGGTGCACGGGACCATGGCCTCGAGACCGGTTGCGAGGCGACCGGCGTTGACGGGGTGAAAGCCGTCGACGTCTTTTTCGGGATCGATGGCGGCAATCACGCGCTCGGCGTTGATCTGCGGCGGGAGCGGAAGCTGGACGAGGATTCCGTCGACCCGATCGTCATTGTTGAGAAGAACGACGAGGTCGAGGAGCGCATCCTCGCTTGTGTCGGCGGGAAGGTGGTGGGCAAAGCCTTCCATTCCGGCCTCCGCGGTCGCCTTGCCTTTCGAGCGGACGTAGACCGCGCTTGCCGGATCCTCGCCGACCAGAACGGTGGCGAGGCCGGGGGCTCGGCCGGTGCGGTCGCGAAAGTCGGCTGCTACAGCGGCAACACGTTCCCGGACCGCAAGCGCAGCGGCTTTCCCGTCAATCCGCTTCGCCGTCATACGCCCAGGTAGAGGCTACGCTGGAGGTCGAGCTCGACCCCGCCGAGCAGGCGCTGGATGATCCAGATGATCAGAAGCACCACCAGCGGCGAGAAATCGATCCCGCCGAAGTCCGGCATGAGCCGGCGGATTGGGCGGTAGAGCGGCGTGGTGATCCGGTCGAGCGCGTTCCAGATCGCGGCGACGAAGCCGTTCCTGGAGTTGACGACGTTAAAGCCGACGAGCCAGCTCATGATCGCCTGGACGATGATGATGATGCTCAGGATCCAGAGGATGAACTGGACGATGTCGATCAGCGCGATGAAGATGCCCATGAAGCCCGCTTAGCGGCCCCGCCTTAGTGCCGCAATCACGGCGCGAAGCGATTGGCTTGCGCTTCGGCGAGAACGATGGAGAAATCGCCAGCCTCGTCCTCCCACTCCGCGACCGGGGTCCAGCCGCCGGCGAGGAGGAGAAGGCGCGCTCCGCGCTGGCCATATTTGTGACTGTTCTCGGTGTGGATGGTTTCGCCTTCCCCGAACGCGAATGGCTGGCCGGAAATCGTGAATTCGACGTCGCGCGTGGCGACAAGATGCATCTCGATCCGCGACAATATGTCGTTCCAGCGCGCCTCATGGCGGAAGGCGTCGAGAGGAATGTCGCCATCGAGCTCGCGGTTTATCCGCTTGAGCAGATTGAGGTTGAAGCGGGCGGTCGTGCCTTCCGGGTCGTCATAGGCGGCGATCAGCCGGTCGATTGGCTTCACGCGATCCATACCGATCAGAAGGAGCGCGCCGGTCCCGAGAAGCGTTCGGAAATGCCGAAGCAGGTCGGTCGCGCTTCGGGGGACGAAATTGCCGATCGTCGAGCCGGGAAAGAAACCGAGCTTCGGCAACTTCGCGATTTCCGGCGGGAGATCGAAGGGGCGAGCGAAATCAGCGGCGACCGGATAGATTGGCAGATCGGGAATCTGCTTGCGAAGTTCGGCCGCGCTCCATTCGAGATATTCGCCGGAGATATCGACAGGAGCGTAGGCCGCTGGAGCGATCGCTTCGAGAAGGCGCGGAGTCTTGGTTGCCGATCCGGCGCCGAACTCGACAACCGCGGTGCCGTCGGGGATGTGCGGCGCAATCTCCGGCATGACCCGCCCGAGCAGCCCGGTTTCGGTGCGGGTCGGATAATAGCTGGGCAATTGCGTGATCTCGTCGAACAGTTCCGATCCACGCCGGTCGTAAAGCCAGCGCGCGGGAATCGACGGGATCGCGGCCGAAAGGCCCGCGAGAACGTCCTCCCGGAATTGCGGATCAGCTGTCCCGGGCAAGCCTCAACCCTGTGAACTGCCAGCGCGCGTCAGGCGGGAAGAAGTTGCGGTAGCTTGCGCGCGAATGACCGCGCGGGGTCGCGCAGCTCGCGCCCCTGAGAACGAACTGTCCGCACATGAACTTGCCGTTGTACTCGCCGACCGCGCCTTCGGC
>Ga0070692_10000159_pt1 | contig 16969 bp, 16 predicted proteins | sample KBSK1102metaG_FD_64675 | JGI IMG/M metagenome (GOLD analysis project Ga0070692, IMG submission 64675) | Corn, switchgrass and miscanthus rhizosphere microbial communities from Kellogg Biological Station, Michigan, USA - KBS K1-10-2 metaG | ecosystem: Host-associated > Plants > Roots >...
GTCGACGGCGAGGGCCGGGTGATCTGGGGCGACCAGCTCCTGTCGATCCTCGCCGAGCCGGTGCTGGCCGCGCTCCCCGGCTCGACGATCATCGCCGACGTCAAGGCGAGCCAGGCCTTGTTCGACCGGGTCGCGGAGCTCGGCGGCAAGCCGGTGATGTGGAAGACCGGCCACAGCCTGATCAAGTCGAAGATGAAGGAGACCGGCGCCCCGCTCGCCGGCGAGATGTCCGGCCACGTCTTCTTCGCCCACCGCTGGTACGGCTTCGACGACGGCATCTATGCGGGGCTGCGGCTGATCGAGGCGGTGGGCCAGCTCGGCGGCTCGCTGACCCGGCTCAGGGACGCGATGCCGGCGATGGTCAACACGCCGGAGATCCGCTTCCAGGTCGACGAGAGCCGCAAGTTCGCGATCGTCGACGAGGTGCTCGACCGGCTCGAGCAGGAGGGCGCGAAGGTCGACCGCACCGACGGCGCGCGGGTCGACACTCCCGACGGCTGGTGGCTGCTGCGCGCCTCCAACACCCAGGACGTCCTCGTCGCCCGCGCCGAGGGCAGGGACGGGGCCGCCGTCGCGCGCCTGATGGCGCAGGTCGACGACCAGCTTGCCCGCTCCGGCATCGTCCGCGGACCGCAGGCGGCGCACTGAGGTGCCCAAGCTCTACCCCGAGGCCCTGCTCTTCTGCATCCTGTGGGCGGCGCTCGCGGTCGCCGGCTTCGCGCTGATCGGCTGGGAGGCCGGCGCCTTGCTGTCGGTCGGCCTGTTCATGATCATCATGCCGTCGAGCGCGCTCATCCTCACCCGCACCGGCAATTTCGCCGCCGAACGCATCGTCCGCTGGGGCATCCTCGCGGCGGCGGCGATCATTCTGGCGTCGGCGGTAGACCTGCTGCGCTGAGGCCCGGGCATTGCCGACCCATTTTCGTCATGCCGCACCTGATCCGGCATCCACCTTGCCATGCGGCCTGCGGGCCCTCGGACGGTGGACCCCGGATCAAGTCCGGGGTGACGGCTGCTGGACCAATCGCTTTCGTCCTCGCGCCCGGCCTCGCCTCGGCCGTGACCTGCTGCGCCGAGGCCTGGGCATTGCCGACCCATTTTCGTCATGCCGGACTTGATCCGGCATCCGCCTTGCTATGCGGCCTGCGGGCCCTCGGAAGGTGGACCCCGGATCAAGTCCGGGGTGACGGCTGCTGGACCCATCGTCCCCGTCCTCGCGTCCGGCCTCGCCTCGGCCGTGGACCTGCTGCGCTAAACGAGGACGAACGCCAGTCCCACCTCTCCGGCGGATTGGGCCTGACGCTGATCCATCGTCGCAAGAGTCGCATCTTCTTCGGCGGCGATGGCAATATGGAGTGCATCGCCACCGCGCAGCCCGGCTCGCTCATCACCCGCAATCGCCGCGGCACGGCGGAAATGATTGGCGGCCGGGAGTATCTCCGCGGCTTGCTCGGCCCGGATGGATTCGTAGGCGGCGAGGGCCTCCACCCGAAGATCAGGTTCGAGTTGCCGCGCCCGCACCTTCGCGTCGAGGGCGGCCGCCACTTCGACATGCGTCCAGGCGCTCAGCAGAAATCCTTCGGCCGAATGCTGCGCAAGCCAGTCCTGAGCCTGCTTCGTTCGAGTCTCCGCCGTCAGCGCTGCCACGACGAGCGACGGATCCAGGTAGAACATCAGTAGCGTGAATCGCGCATCTCGCGCAGGATCTCGACCCCTGTCAGGTCCGAAGGCTCCATCTTCGCGGTCAGGCGCCGGAGCGCTTCCACGTCGAGCGGCTTCTTCGGTTTCTCGACGGGGACGAGGCGAACGGCCGGCTTTCCCCGTCGAAGAATAGTCACGTCTTCACCCCGCTCCGCACGGTCGACCAGGTCGCTTAGCTGCGCCTTCGCGTCAGATAGGTTCACGGCCGCCATTGGTTCACCTGACTATGTTTCTAGTCAGATAATCGAAGACACTGCCGAACTCAATCGTCCTCGTCCTCGCGCCCGACCAGGTTCAGCTCGCGGGCCTTGATCTGGCGGGTCATGCACCAGTGCATCAGGGCGTCTTCGCGACCGTGGGTGATCCAGACCTCGCGGGGGCGGAGCTCCTGGATGGTTTGGGTCAGCTCGTCCCAGTCGGCATGGTCGGAGACGATCAGGGGAAGCTCGACGTTGCGCTGCCGGGCGCGCTGGCGGATGCGCATCCAGCCTGACGCCATGGCGGTGATCGGGTCGGGCAGGCGGCGCGACCAGCGGTCGTTGAGGGCGCCGGGCGGCGCGACCACGATCCGGCCCTTGAGCTCCTCCTTGGAGGCGCCGGTCGCCGGCCGCACATCGCCGAGGTCGACGCCGAGCTCGCCATAAAGGTCGCACAGGCGCTGGAGCGCGCCGTGGATGTAGATGGGGTCCTCGTAGCCGCGGCGCCTCAGCTCGCTCATCAGCCGCTGCGCCTTGCCCAGCGCATAGGCGCCGACGAGGACGCAGCGCTCCGGATTCTCGTGCAGCCGGGCGAGCAGGCGGTCGATCTCGGCGCGCGTGTCGGGGTGGCGGAAGACCGGCAGGCCGAAGGTCGCCTCGGTGACGAAGATGTCGCAGGGCACCGGCTCGAACGGCAGGCAGGTCGGGTCCTCGCGGCGCTTATAGTCGCCTGAGACGACTATTCGTTCGCCGGCATGCTCGAGCACGATCTGCGCCGATCCCAGGACATGGCCGGCGGGCACGAAGCTGACGTCGACCGCGCCGAGCCGGATCACCTCGCCATAGGCGACCGCGCAGCCGCCCGGCTGCGGCCCGTAGCGGCAGGCCATGATCGCCAGCGTCTCCGGGGTCGCCCACACCTGCGCATGGCCGCCGCGGGCATGGTCGGCATGGCCGTGGGTGACGAGCGCGCGCGGCTTCGCCTCCGACGGGTCGATCCACGCATCGGCGGGCTTGACGTAAATGCCTTCGGGAAAAGGCTCGATCCAGGAACCGAGGCGGGCCATCGGGAGCTATACGCGTGAACCCGCGCGACGGCGTCAAGCTGCCGCGCGATCGGCAAGGAGCGCGAGCGATGGACGTGGGCGGCGCAGGCTGGGGGCTTCAGACCATCGTCGGCGGGCTGCTGCTGGTGGCCGTCCTGCTGTGGGCGGTGCTCCGCAACCGCAGCTCGAGAAAGGACGTCGACCGCAGCGAGCGCGGCACGAGGCGGGTCTATGACGAGGCGGAGGAGGTGCGCCAGAGCGGGGACGACGAGGTCTGAGCGCTTGCACCGGCCGTCATCCTGACGAAAGTCAGGACCCATGAACATGGAATGTGCAGGTTCGCGACGGCGGGTGTTCATGGATCCCGGATCACGGGCTCCGACCAAAGTAGTATTTTGGTGGGTACCCTGTCCGGAATGACGGCTATCGTTCATCCACCGGCGACGGAAATCGCACTTCCCTCCGTCATCTCCGACTGGTTCGCCGCCAAGGGCTGGGCGCCGCGGCGGCACCAGCTCGAGATGCTCGCGGCGGCGCGGGCCGGACAAAATGCGCTCCTCGTCGCGCCCACGGGGGCCGGCAAGACGCTCGCCGGCTTCCTCCCCAGCATCGTCGCGCTGACCGAGGCGCCGAGCGAGGGCCTCCACACCCTCTACATCTCGCCGCTCAAGGCGCTGGCGGTGGACGTGCAGCGCAACCTGCTCACCCCGATCGAGGAGATGGGCCTGCCGATCCGGGTCGAGACCCGCACCGGCGACACCCCCTCCGACCGCAAGGCGCGGCAGCGGGTGCGGCCGCCGCAGATCCTGCTGACCACGCCCGAATCGCTGAGCCTCCTGCTCAGCCACGAGGACAGCGCACTCCTCTTCGCCAACCTCTCGACGGTGGTGGTCGACGAGATCCACGCCTTCGCCACCGGCAAGCGCGGCGACCTGCTGAGCCTCGCGCTCGCCCGCCTCCAGCGCCTCGCACCCGGCCTGCGCCGCGTCGGCCTCTCCGCCACCGTCTCCGATCCCGAGGCCTTCCAGGGCTGGCTCGCCCCGCACGGCGACGCGGAGACGGTCGACCTGGTGCAGGGCGATCCCGGCGCCCCCGCCCAGCTCGCGATCATGCTGCCGGCCGAGGACAAGATCCCCTGGGCCGGCCATTCGGGCCGCTGGGCCGCCCAAAGCGTGATGCGCGAGATCGCGGCGCACCGCACCACGCTGATCTTCTGCAACACGCGCAGCCTCGCCGAGCTCATCTTCCAGGACCTGTGGACGGTGAACGAGGCGCATCTGCCGATCGGCATCCACCACGGCTCGCTCGCGCTCGAGGCGCGGCGCAAGGTCGAGAATGCCGTCGCCGACGGGCGGCTGCGCGCTCTGGTCTGCACCGCCAGCCTCGACCTCGGAGTCGATTGGGGCGACGTCGACCTCGTCATCCAGATGGGCGCTCCGAAGGGCTCGTCGCGCCTCATGCAGCGGATCGGCCGCGCCAACCACCGGCTCGACGAGCCCTCGCAGGCGATCATCGTCCCGGGCAACCGCTTCGAATATCTCGAGGCGCGCGCCGCGCTCGACGCGATCGAGGAAGGCGCGCTCGACTCCGAATATTTCCGTCCCGGCACGCTCGACGTGCTCGCCCAGCACATCATGGCCGTCGCCTGCGCCGCGCCGTTGCGCGAGGACGCGCTGCTCGACGAGGTCCGCTCGGCGGCCCCCTATGCGGGGCTCCAAGAGGAGACGTTCCGCGCCGTCCTCTCGTTCATCGAGAGCGGCGGCTATGCCTTGCGCGCCTACGACAAGTTCCGCCGCATCGTCCGCGAGGAGGATTCCGAGGGACACGCCACCTGGCGCGTTTCCCATCCGCGCTTCATCCAGCAGCACCGGATGAACGCCGGCATCATCGTCGACACCCCGCTTTACTATGTCCGCTTCCGCGGCGGCCGCCTGCTCGGCACGGTCGAGGACAATTTCGCCGAGACCCTGAGCCCCGGCGACACCTTCTTCTTCTCCGGCCTGGTGCTGGAGGTCGACCGGATCGACGGCATCGACCTCATCGTCCACGCCACCTCGAAGTCGGCGCGCATCCCCACCTACATGGGCGCGCGCATCGCGATCAGCACCAACCTCGCCGACCGGGTTCGCGCCTTCCTGCACGACCGCACCCAGTGGCAGCGCTTCCCCGACCCGGTGCGCGACTGGCTGGCCGTGCAGGAATACCGCTCCGCCATCCCCGCGCCCGACCAATTGCTCGTCGAGACCTTCCCGCACGAGGGCGTCCACTACATGGCCGCCTACAGCTTCGAAGGCTGGAACGCGAACCAGTCGCTCGGCATGCTGATCACCCGGCGGATGGAGGCGGCCGGGCTCAAGCCCCTGGGCTTCGTCGCCAACGACTACGCCCTCGCCTGCTACGGCCTCGAGCCGATCGCGGACCCGGCGGCGCTCTTCTCCGCCGACATCCTGGAAAAGGAGTTCGTCGACTGGGTCGAAGGCTCGCACCTGTTGAAGCGCGCCTTCCGCGAGGTGGCGGTGATCGGCGGCCTGGTCGAGCGCGCCCACCCCGGCAAGCGCAAGACCGGCAAGCAGGTCACCTTCTCGACCGACCTCATCTACGACGTGCTGCGCCGCTACGAGCCCGACCACCTGCTCCTCAAGGCCGCCTGGGCCGACGCGCGCGAGAAGATGACCGACGTCGGCCGCCTCGCCCGCCTCCTCGACCGCGCGCAGGCGACGATGCTCCACGTGACGCTCGACCGAGTCTCGCCGATGGCCGTCCCCGTCCTCACCATCATCGGCCGCGAGCGGATGGCCCAGGGCAGTGCCGACGACCAGATCCTCATCGAGGCGGAGAGCCTCGCCGCCACCGCGATGCGGCGCGACTGAGCGCGCCATGGTTTGACGAACCCCGGCAACGCCTTATGCCCCTGGGCATGACCGACACCCCACCAGCCGCGGTCGACGCGCCGGCGCTCCAGCTCACCGGCCTCGCCAAGAGGTTCGACAAGCCGGTGATCGCCGATCTCGATCTCGAGGTCCGTCCCGGCGAGCTCTACGCGCTGCTCGGGCCCAACGGCGCCGGCAAGACGACGACCCTGCGCATGGTGGTCGGACTCACCCGCCCGGACCGCGGCGCCATCCGCATCTTCGGCATCGACGCCCTCGCCCGGCCGGATGACGCCAAGGCGATCACCGCCTGGCTGCCCGACGAGCCGATGCTCTACGACAAATTGACCCCGCTCGAATATCTCGCCTTCGTCGCCGGCCTGTGGGCGGTGCCCGCCGACCAGGGCGCCGCCGAGGCCGAGCGGCTGCTGCGCTGGCTCGGCCTGTGGGACGACCGCGCGACCCGCTGCGAAGCCTTCTCGCGCGGCATGAAGCAGAAGGTCGCGCTCGCCGGCGCGCTGATCCACAAGCCGCGCCTGCTCGTCCTCGACGAGCCGCTGACCGGCCTCGACGCGGCGATGGCGCGATCGGTCAAGGACATGCTCCAGGAGCAGGTCCGCGCCGGCGCCACCGTCATCGTCACCACCCACATCCTCGAGGTCGCCGAGCGGCTCGCCGACCGCATCGGCATCATCGACGGCGGCCGCCTGCTGGCCCAGGGCACGCTCGCCGAGCTGCGCACCCGCGCCGGTTCGAACGACCTGACGCTCGAGGAGCTGTTCCTCGACCTCACCGGCCGCGCCGCCGATGCCGGGGCTTAGCGCCGTCCGCCCGCCGGCGGGCTCGCTCCTCTGGCTGGTCCTGCACGAGGTGCGCCTGACCTTCCGCGGCGGGCGCCGCAAGGGGCTCGGCACCTGGCTGCGCATCGTCCTGATGCTGCTCTTCCTCGGCCTCGGAATCGCCGCAGCGATCGCCTTGCGCGACGTCGCGCTGGCGCCGCGCCCGCGCTGGCTGGTCGCCGCCAACGCAGCGCTCATCCTCCTCCTCACCTTCATGACCACGCAGAGCCTGATGAACGCGCTCAGGACCCTGTTCGAGAAGAGCGACCTCGATCTCCTCCTCTCCTCGCCGCTGCCGCGCGAGCGGGTGCTGGCCGCCAAGCTGCTCGGCCTCGCCGCCAGCGCCGCCGCGACCTACTGCCTCCTCCTCCTGCCGCTGGCGCTGCCGGTGGCGATCCTCGGCCATCCGCGCCTGCTCGCGCTCGTGCCGGTGCTCGCCGCGCTGGCGATGATCGCCGCCAGCCTCGGGGTCGCCCTCGCCATCGCGATGGTGCGGGTGATCGGCGCCCGCGGCGCCAAGACGGTCGGCCAGATCGTCGCCGCGGCGCTGGGCGGCGCGATCTACCTCGCCTCGCAGCTCGGCGGCCGGGGCCCGGGCGGCGGCCGCCTCTCGGCCGTGATGACCTGGCTGACCGCCCATGGCTGGGGCGCCGCCGGCTGGTCGGCGGTGCCGGCGCGCGGCCTGTTCGGCGAGCTCGGCCCGCTCGCCCTCGTCCTCCTCTTCTCGACCGCTTTGTTCGCCGCCACCTCCTGGCTGTTCCGCACCCATTTCCTCGCCAGCGTCCAGAGCGCCGGCGAGCATGTCGGCACCCGGCGGCGCGCGCGGACCAGGGCCGCGGCCTTTCCCCACAGCTTGCTCGGCGCCGTCCTCGCCAAGGAGCTGCGGCTGCTGCTGCGCTCGCCCGAGATCCTGTTCGTCGTCCTGCTGCGCCTCATCTACCTGCTGCCCTTGGTGCTGATCGGCACCCGCCACGGCGCCCTCGACGCGCTCGCCACCCCGTCGCTCGCCGCGGTCGGAGTGGTCGCCGCCGGCCAGCTCTGCGGAAGCCTCGCCTGGCTCACCATCTCCGCCGAGGACGCTCCCGACCTCCTCGCCGTCGCCCCGGTCGCCGCCGCGCGCCTCAAGCGCCTCAAGCTCGCCGCAGCCCTCGCCGCCGTCGCCCCGGTCGCCGCCCTCATCCCCCTCGTCATCGCCTGGCGCGGCGCCCCGCTCGCCGCCCTGGTCGCCTACGCCGGCACCCTGGCGGCCGGCGCCGCCGCCGGCTGGATCGAGCTCCTGTTCGGCAAGCCCGCCAAGCGCAGCACCTTCCGCCGCCGCCAGGGCTCGCTGCTGACCTCGCTGCTGGGCATCTTCGCGTCGCTGCTGGTGGCGGCGGCGACCGCGGCGGCGGTGTATTTCGTCGCGAGGTAGCGGCCGCGAGACCCGCACCGAAAGCCTTGGACGGCCCGGCCTCCGGCTCTACGAAGGGACGATCCCGCCGCCGCGCGGCAGGACAGGGACAAGGGGTGCAGCATGAACCAGCTCGTGCGTCTGACGTCGGCTCTCCTCCTCGCCTCCGCCGCGACGGCGGCAGTGGCCGCGCCCCGATCGCCCGCGCCCCCGTCTCCGGCGCCACCGCCTCCCGCCGCTTCCGTCTGCGGCGAGGCCGCCCCGCCGGACGCATCGCAGACGCCGGCGACGGCGGCCGTCCTGCGCCTGGCGAAGGACTGGGTCGCGGCGATCGACACGGCCGACGACGCCGCCTTCGTCGCCTTCGTCAAGGAACGCGGCCCTGTCCTCATCGGCGGGCCGGACTGGCTGCGGCTGCGCGACATCCTCCGCGGCATCCAGCTGTGCGGCCTCAAGTCCGCCGCCCCCGACCTGGTCGAGCTGTGGGCGTACGATCCCGGCTACGATGCCTTCGCCACCATGGGGTTCAAGCCGGGCGCGACCGCGGCCGACAAGCCCGAATTCATGTTCCTGCGTGGCACCGACGCGGTCCCGCCCGGCGCCGCCCGCCCGGCCAGGCTGCCCCTCCCCGCCCTCATCCGCGCCGTCGACGCCCGCGCCGCCGAGCGGACCGCCCACGACCTGTTCGCCGGCGCGATCCTGATCGCTCGGAACGGCCGCATCCTCTTCCAGAAGGCCTACGGCCTCGCCGACCGCGCCCACCGCAGGCCGAACCGCCTCGACACCCAGTTCCGCTTCGGATCGATGGGCAAGATGTTCACCATGATCGCGATCATGCAGCTGGTCGAGCGGGGCAAGGTCGACCTCGAGGCGCCGATCGGCCGCTACCTCCCCGATTACCCGAACCGCGACATCGCCACGAAGGTGAAAGTCGCCAACCTCCTCAGCCACACCGGCGGCACCGGCGACATTTTCGGCCCCGAATTCGACAGCCACAAGGCGACGTTGCGCACCACCAAGGACTATGTCGATCTCTACGGCAGCCGTGCCCCCCAGTTCGCCCCCGGCGCGCGCACGTCCTACAGCAATTTCGGCTTCATCCTGCTCGGCCGCATCGTCGAGCAGGTCTCCGGCCTATCCTATGACGACTATCTCGCCCGCAACCTCTTCGCCCCCGCCGGCATGGCCTCCACCGGCAACCGCCCCGAGAGCGAGATCCTCCCCCGCCGCGCCATCCCCTACATGGGCGCGGGCGCGCGCCTCAAGAGCGCCGAGGCAACCCTCCCCCTGAACGGCACCGCCGCCGGCGGCGGCTATTCCACGGTCGGCGACTTCAACCGCTTCGTCGCCGGCTTGACCACCCACCGCCTGCTCCGCGCCGAGACGCTCGACAAGCTGATCAAGGGCGGCGTCACCCTGGCCGACGGCAAGTTCGCCCCCTTCGATTTCGGCGGCAAGGCGGGCGACGCCGGCCCCGTCATCGGCCACGGCGGCGGCGCCCCCGGCATGAGCGGCTCCCTCCAGCATTTCCTCAACAGCGGCGTCACCGTGGTGGTCCTCGCCAACCGCGACCCCGGCGCGGCGGAGAGCATAGCGCTGTTCGCGGCGCATCGGTTGCCGGGGAAGTGAGGGGGTTGCGGCGGAGAGGCTCGCCTTCGCGCCCACCGCCCTCGTAATCGGCCCGCCTGATCCCCATCTCGGTCCCTGGCCGGTAGGGTGTCCCGTTGGCGGCACGCGCCGGCCGCCCGGCGCCTGTGCCGGCCGCTGTCGCACCAGCGTCTCCGCGTGCAACGAGAGGCGAGCGCGATGGACGGAACCGGACAATATCGCAGCCGAGGCGCCCACCCGGGCGGCCACACCGCCTTCGTCAACGACCGCAGCATCGCCTTCGACATCGGCGAGCGCCTCTACCGCTCACGCGGCTACCTCCCGCCCTTCGATGAGCTTCCCTGGGTGGAGCCCGGCGAGGCGCGCCCAGCGAGGGTGCCGACGGGGATCGTTAAGAGGCGGTAGCGCGACGGCCCGATGGTGGTGCCGTGCTTACCTCAGCGGGCGGGAGCGGATGGCCCAGGGCACCGCCGACGACCAGATGCTCATCGAGGCGGAGAGCCTCGCGGAAGTGGCGATGCGGCGGGATTGACGAAGTGGGAGGAGACCCACTGGAAACAGCGAGCCCCTCTTCCTACCCCTGCTTCAGCGACTTCGCGCAGAGTACCGCGCGCAGGTCGGCTAGGCTCCATCCCGCGCCGAATGTACGCGAGATGAGTTCATATCTTTGCGCTGGAGCTTGACGGTACGCGTCGTTAATCCCGGCGATCAGGCCGTCACGAAGAGACCTGAGTGCCTCCGCCCGGATGGAATACAGCTCCGACACCGGATTGGCTTGCTCGGAGACACCGGCGTCCGGGCCCACGAGCGTGACCCCAAGGACCTGGTGCGGGCGACAATTGTCCCGCATCCAGCTTAGGTGATCGAGAGACTGGGAAACGTCTGCCTTCGAATAGGAGGACCCCTCATTCTTATCTGTCTTCAGCTCGAGCCCCAATGCAAGCCGTGAGTCTTGGTCAATCCAGAGGACATCCGGCCCCGTATCGAATTCGTTATCTGGCCGCGTCGCTTCGAAACCCAGTGCCTCTCCCAACGACCGAACGGCCTCCTCCATCTGGGCAGGTGAGCCACCGTTGAGCGGCTCGAGGAGGCGCTCCAATCGGCCCATTTGCTTGTTGAAGCTTTCGCGGCCGAGCGACGTGAGTTGCGCAACTTTGCCCTCTAAGCGTCCCGCGGGGGCTCCACCCAAACCAGGCCAACCGATCGGGCCAGTGTTGACAAGCAGGTTGCTCCCGAGCTGTCCTCTGGCACGCGCGAAGTAGAATTGAGCCTCATTGGCGTCGTTCTCACGGAACAAGCACGCGCCGATCCAAAGGTTGAGCCAACCGGCGAGCTTCTCGTCTGACCGGGCCACGTCAGCCACTACGCTGTCGAGCGCCTCTCGCGCCTGTGCGAACTGCCCCGTCCACATATGCTTGGCATACAGCGCCTCGGCCTTCGCCGCGGCGAGATTCCTCCGTTCCGCCTCCTGCGCGCGAGCGTTCTTCGAGGCCTCAACGTCTTGCGCCTCCAGATACTGCGAGTAGTAGCCCAGCCACCCAGCATCGCGGGGCCGAGAGAGGAGCACCTTTTCCAGGAACGCTTCCACTCGATCTAGGTCGTGGATCTTGAATCCTTCTTGAACATGACGTCCAAGCAGGATTTGCTTCTTCAAGAGAGGCGGGAGGAGCGCGACGTTCTTATCGTTGTTTAAGAACACGTTCAGGTCACGGCCCCCGACGAGAAAAGCTCCGTAATCGCTGCGGCCGCGGTTGATCCGCCCAAACAATTGCACGAGGCGATTAGCGATCCGTGACGCGGCGAAGTTCCGCATGTGGAGGTACTCGAACTGGTACTTTTCCAGGAGGCTTTCCCCCTTGGGAACACCATCGATAATCATCAATCGGCAGGTGTCATTGGGCAGGTCTATGCCGTCGACGCGAGACACTAGAATGAACGAACCCGTCGGAGCCTTCCTGAACTTTTCCAGTTCATCCGAGAATTCCTCGGTCTTCGCGGGCAGGGCAAGGGCCTGCCAGTCCTTGACGCGATGGTAGCCGGGAAGAGCGACGAGCACTTTATGCTTGCGCGCGAGGCGCTGACCAAAAGCTGCGTCGAAGGTACCCTTGTCGAGCTCTCGCTCAAACAAGATCAGCCTTTCACCGTTTCCGGCATCATTGTTCGGCTCGACGAGAGTCTCGGGTTCTCGTCCGAATGCCCGGACGATGTCGGCCTTGTTGTGCAGCGTGGCCGAAAGATAGACCCGTCGAATGCGCTGCTCAAAGATGTCGAGTGCCAAGGATGGCAGGAAGGGAGGCGTGATGTCGAGCTTCCCCGCTCGGAACACAACGGCGCACCGGTCCACACGGTCCTTCAAGTGCTCATAAGCGTACGTTAGCTTCTTGTCCTCGGCTACTTTTCCTGAGCGGAGCGCCGCTGTGACCTGACCTGCTGTTGCTAGGACGACGTCAGGAGGAACGAGAACCGACTGCGGAACAGGTCGGGTTTGCTCCAGCGCTTCCGAGAAGAGCTGCTCGCGGTCAAGATCCCTGAAGTGAGGGCGAAATATTCCCGCTATCGAATTAAAAAGCGGTTGGTGCTCTTCCCGGTCAATGCTCAGCGTGAAGGCACTGCGCATCATGGACTCAGCCACGTGTGCGTCGTCGAATATGATTGCGCTTGGAAAGAAGCGCCTGCGGATCGCGCTGTGGCCATTGAAGACCGCAGCATAGTTCGTGATACAGAATGTTTTCCCGCTCTCGAAGAGGTCGTTGTCGAACGACCCTTCGGTCCGCGTGGTTACGTCAATGCCTACCGCCCTCGCTTGGGCAGCCGTCTGACGCACGAGGTCAATCGTTGGACAGACGTACAAGACATTGTCGAGGCCTTCGTTGACGAAGCTCTTGGCGATCAGCAGCCCCACCAAGGTCTTTCCGGCACCAGTGTTGAGGCTGATGAGGGTATCGTGCTTAGTGCGGGCTGCGTCCCATTGGGTCAGCGCGTCAGCTTGGCCTCGCCAAAGATCGTTAGGCGCTCCGGGAAGACGCGGGAGACCCGCAAAAATCTTGAACGGATCCGTCGGAGCGCCACCGCTCTTTGGAAGAGACAATTGCCCGAAATCAAAATCCACCGCGCGGTCCCCTTAGCCGGATTATCCTCCCCTCGGCTCCCAGGTCGCGAGGGGCAGGGTAGGTGGGGTGCTCCGATAAGAGATTCAAGCGACGGCCGACGCCCGGTTTCCGCGAAGCGAACACATCTTTTCCTGGGCAGCTCGGCGGGCGGCGGTCCGAATCTCGCCTCCCCTGCGACACACTTCAGCTCATGACGCTGAAGCGTCTGCACGCCACATGAACGAAAATCCTAGCCGGTCTCGAACCAAGGTAGATGCACCGCATGGCCGAGTTTTATCGCAACGACCATCCAGACTAGTAGTGGCGCCACTACCGTGAGGAACACTGCCCCGAACGCCAACGGCGTCGCGCCACGTTCGTTGAACGACCTGACGATCTCTACAAGGGCTTGCCAGCGGTTCACCGTCCACCTCCTCGCAATCTATCCCGTGGCTCGACGGGAAATCTATTGCGCCCGTGGGGTGAGAACCGGGCAAAGTAGTGTTCAAGGACCTCTAGCGGCCCTTCGGGCAGTGAAGCCGAGTCTCTGCCTTGGCGTCAACCGGAAAACTCACGACTTTTTCCGGCGGCGTTGTTTCGAGAATAGGTGTGTCATCTGATCGGATTTCGGGGACGCGACGAGGCCCTCAATCCTCCCGCACCACCTCCACATGGCTCACGCCAAGCCCCTGGGCGATGACGTAGAGCGTCCCCTTCGACAGGCTCAGGATGATCGGTGTCGGGTTGCGCTTACCCTTTTCGAGCCCGCTTATGTACTGCTGGCTCACCCCGCATCGCTCCGCCAGCTGCTCCTGCGTCAGCCCGCCCGGCGTCGCGCCGCTATTTCGCAGCCTTGAAGTGGCAGCAGGCGCGGAGCCTCTCCGCGCCGGTGTCGGGCTTCCACTCGGCGAGCTCGGAGCGCATTTCGAGCTGCATCCCCAATCCGGTGCGGCTCGTGCCCTTGATCTCGAAATAGTGCGGCGGGCCGCCGTCGACGACAGTGAAGTAGGTCTCGACCGATCCCTGGCGGGAGAGGAAGGGCCAGCTCACCTCGACCAGATGGTTTCCCGGCGCGACGTGCACCGCGGTGAATTGCTTCTGCGCGAGCCCCGCCACCTTGCGCCCATCCACCTTGACGGAAGGGGTGAAGACGAGCGGCTCGGCGTGATCGCGGAAGACGAAAAGGTTGGCGTCGGCGGGGGGAGCGGCGGCGGCGGCGGCAGCGGCGGGCGGAGCGTCGGCGGCCGGACCGGGCTCCGGTCCCGCCGCCAGCATGAACAGGAGCGCCACCGACACAGCCATATATTCCCCCCCTTTCGCCCGCGCCGTGCTAATCCGTTTTGCCGGGCGCGCCAACCTCTTGCCGGCCGCCGCGGAGGCGTAAGGCAATCCTGGTCTACGCCCTCGAAGCTGCGGGCGCGATGCGGTCCGGGCCGTAATGCGCGCCGGACACGGCCCGCCGCCGGCGCCAGAAGCGGATGCCCAGTGCCGCGGCGACCAGGGCGAAGCCGGCGAGGGGAGCCCTGGAGTCGGTTCGGGCGGGAGCGTGCGCGGGCCCATGAGCAGCTGGCGCGTCCGGCGCGCTCGTCGAGGCCGCCGAAGCCGCCGCCGCCTTCGCCACCGGGCTCCGCGCCGTCCCCTCAGCCTTGCCCGCCGCCTCCGCCGCCTGCTCCTTCTCCAGCTCCGAATTGAGCTCGCCGCCCATCAGGACGATGTAGCCGGTGAGGTAGAGCCAGGTGAGGAAGACGACGACTCCGCCGAGCGAGCCGTAGGTCTTGTTGTAGCTGCCGAAGTGGCTGACGTAGAGGCCGAAGCCGGCCGTGCCGACGAGCCAGAGCAGGGTCGCGGCGGCGGAGCCGGGGCTGACCCAGACCCACGGCGCCTCGGGGCGGTTGGGGGCGAAGCGGTAGACTGCGGCGAGGCCGATCGCGACCGCCGCCACCGCCACCGCCCAGGCGAGGGCCTGAACGAGGACGTGGACGACCGGCGAGGAGAAGGGGAGGAGGTGCTCGACCAGCGCGCTTACCGAGATGGCGCCGACCGCGAGCAGGATGACGAGGAGGCCGCCGACCGTCATCGCCAGGGTCAGCTGGGTGGTCTTGAGGAAGCCGCGGTCTTCCTTGAGCTCGTAGGCGATGTTGAGCGCGGTCACGACGCCGCCGGCGCCCTTGCTGGCGCCGTAGAGGGCGAAGGCGATGGCGATGGCGAGGCTGATGCCCTTGGCCGATTTGGGGCTGGCGGTGAGGCTCTTCAATTGGTCGGCGATCAGCGCGGCGGCGTCGCGCGGCAGGGTGGCGAACAGCTTGCCGATATGCTCGGCGACCGTCTGCGGATCGGCGGCGAGGCCGTAGACCAGGACGACGGCGGCGAGCAGGGGCACGAAGGCGAGGAAGGCGTAGAAGGCGATGCCGGCGGCGAGGAAGCCGACATTGTCGTCGCTCGCCTCCCGCCAGGTGCGGGTGAGCACCGCGCGCCATTGGGCCGCGGCGGGCCAGCGGACGGGTTCGATCGCCATGGCGGTCAGAACCGGCGCCGCCGTCCAACGTTCCGGGACCGGCGTTCCAGGGCAGGCTTAGGCCGATTTTCAGGCCTCCAACCGACTTTTGGCGGCCTTTTCAGGGCCGTTTCGCCACCTTCGCCAACATCCGCGGCCCCCCGAGGGAGCCGCCCCGAGGGCCAGGCCGGAAAGTGGGACTCGGAAAACCCTCGCTGCGCGGCAACTTCGCCAACATCGGCGCTCGGGTCAGATCATCGCCCTGGGATTGGCGAACACCCGGCTCACCTCCGGCTCGAAGCTGGCCAGCGGATCGACCTCGAACCCGGGGTCGAAGGCCGGCGCGTCCCATTCGTCGACGAGGCGCTCGGCGAAGGCGTACCAGCTCTCCCCCTCGAAGCGCTTGCGCCCCTCCGGGTCCTTGCCGAGATGCTCGAAATAATAGCGGCCCTGGAATTCCTGGTGCCAGTAGACGGCGTGGTAGATGTCCTCCGAGACGTAGGGCTTGAGCATCTCCGCGGCGATGGCGCCGTGGTTGGGGATCGAGAACAGCTTGCCGAGATCGTGGCAGAGCGCCGCCACCACCTCCTCGTCGGGAGCACCGGCGCGGCGGGCGAGGGTGCCGGCCATCAGCGAATGGGTGAGCTGGTTGGCCGCGAAGCCGACCTCGATCGCTTCGAGCCGGGCAAGGCTCTCCATGATCTGCCGCGCCGCCGCGCTCTTCTGGTGCCTGCCATGCTCGGCGGCGATGTGGGCCCAGTCCGCCAGGGTTCCTTCCCGCATGTCGGTGAACACGTGCACCTCTCCTTCCGCCGAGCGCGATACCATTGGCCGGCGCACCACCACAATAAGGCGGGGCTTTTCGGCGAACGCCCACGCCGCTAGTCTCCGCCCGCCGGCGGGGGCCGCATGGGAAACCGATCTCGACCGCGATGCCGCCGCCTGACGCCATGACCGAGGGAAATCGCCTGGCCTTCCTGCGCGACGGCGGGGAGATGGGCGCGCGCATCCGCGCCTTCGACTGGGGCAAGTCGCCGCTCGGCCCGCCCGAGCAATGGCCGCAGGCGCTGAAGACCGCGGCCGGCATGCTGCTCAGCACCAAGTTCCCGATGTTCATCGCCTGGGGACCGGAGCTGCGCTTCCTCTACAACGACGCCTATTCCGAGATCCTGGGCGGCAAGCACCCCGCCGCCCTCGGCCATGCCTTCGAGGATATCTGGGCGGAGATCTGGGACGATGTCGGCCCGCTCGCCCGCCGCGCGGTCGCCGGCGAGCCGACCTATTTCGAGAATCTGCCGCTGACCATGACCCGGAGGGGCTTCGAGGAGCAGGCCTGGTTCACCTTCTCCTACGGTCCCCTGCGCGGGGATTCGGGCGATGCGGAGGGGATGTTCTGCGTCTGCACCGAGACGACGGCGACCGTGCTTGCCGAGCGGCGGCGGGTCAGCGAGGCGGAGCGGCTGCGCCAGCTGTTCGACCAGGCGCCCGGGTTCATGGCGGTGCTGCGCGGCCCCGACCACGTCTTCGAGCTCGCCAACGCGGCCTATCTCCAGCTCGTCGGGCATCGCGACCTCGTCGGACTGCCGGTGCGGCAGGCGCTGCCCGAAGTGGCGGGCCAGGGCTTCTTCGACCTACTCGACCAGGTCTATCGCAGCGGCGAGGCCTTCACCGGCCGGTCGACCACCATCGCCCTGCAGCGCGCGCCGGGCGCGCCGGTCGAGGAGCGGCAGGTCGA
>Ga0070692_10000161_pt1 | contig 16918 bp, 14 predicted proteins | sample KBSK1102metaG_FD_64675 | JGI IMG/M metagenome (GOLD analysis project Ga0070692, IMG submission 64675) | Corn, switchgrass and miscanthus rhizosphere microbial communities from Kellogg Biological Station, Michigan, USA - KBS K1-10-2 metaG | ecosystem: Host-associated > Plants > Roots >...
AGCAGCAGATCCTGATCTACGTCTCTTCCTGATAGCATCGGTCCAAGGAGGGGGTTGCGATGGCCACGTTCCAAAGAGTTGCGGCGGTGACGGACCTGGTTCCCGGCAAGTGCATGGCCGTTCAGGTGGGTGGACAGACGATCGCTCTGTTCAACGTGGGCGGAACTTTCTACGCGATCGGGGACACCTGCACTCATCGCGGAGGCCCTCTGTCTGAAGGGACCATCCAGGGAACCACGGTGATTTGCCCGTGGCATGGAGCCTGCTTCGAGCTGACCAGCGGCAAGAACCTGACCCCGCCCGCGCCAGGCCCGGTGCCGTCCTATCGTGTGCGCGTCGAGGGTACCGACCTGCAGGTCGAGATCCCCTGAGATCGCCGGGCCGCGCGATCGCCCTGATCGACAACCGCAAGCGCCTCGCTCGCTATCCGTTCTACCTCGCCGCCATGGGAGAGTTCGGTCGCAGCCAGCGCCGGAAGTCGATCCAGGACGCCTCCCACGCATCCGCGTAGAGCAGGGGGGGCAGAAAGACCGCGAGAACCACTCCCGGGGAGATCGCGAGCGCGGGAAGCGACGGAATCGAGGACCAGATCACGCCGGCGACCGCGAACAGGACCGGCGCCGGGATCGCAATCCTCGGTGCCAGGAACGACATGATCCCGATGACGCCGAGCATGAGGATGAGTGTCGGCAGGATGCTTATCGACGGAGTATCGCACGGGGGGCCGGTGCTGATGCGCCGCCGGCCATCGGGCAGGTCCTGCAGCGGGGGTCGATCTCTGGCTACTCGACCTTCCTGAACACGATCTTCTCCGGCACGGCGACCTCCACGCCGGTCACCGCACCGTCCTGCAGGACGAAGTGGTACGTCCGGTCGGAGTCCTCTTCGAAGAAATCGGTCTCCGATTCCGGCACCAGGTCCCGCACCAGTCCCTGGGTCTTCGCCTGGAGCCGGCCGGCAGGCCCGAAGACGCCTATCGTGATCTTGTGCTCCTCCAGCTGATAGACGCCTGCGAAGCGCTTCACCTTCGCGGCGTCGAGCTTGACGCCCTTGTGTGGCGGGGGGACCAGCGCCGCGTCGTACATCCCCGCCACCCTCCGCGCGATGTACGAGGGCGTCGCGCCGGCCATGTTGCACAACGCCACCACCGTCAGCCGATCGTCGGGGTAGCGCGCGATGTACGTCTGGAACCCCTGCCACGAGCCGCCATGCTCGATGAGCCGGTGTCCATTCGCGGCCTGGTGGATCCCCCAGCCGAATCCGTACGGCTCGGTGTGGCCGTCGTTGAGCTTCACAGGCGACCACATCGCGTCGTAGCTCGACTTGCTCACGATCTTCCCCGCTTCCAGCGCCTCGTCCCATTTCGCCAGATCGAGGACGGTGAAATACATGCTGCCATCGGCGGTGGTGTTCAGCGAAGGGGCCACCCACTCCTGGTTCTTGATCTCGCCATCGATCATGCGGTATCCGGCCGCGCGGTCGGGGACGATGTCCGACTCGCTGATGATCCGGGTCCGCGTCATCCCCAGCGGGCGGAACACGCGCTCCGCCAGCAGGTCGCCGTAGAACTTGCCGCTCACCTTGTGGATCAGGACGCCCAGCGTCAGGTAGCCCAGGTTGCTGTACGACCACTTCTCCCCGGGCGCGAACAGCAGCTTCTGCGCCATGGCCATCTTCATCTCTTCGTCCTCGGTGGCGTCCTTCTGCATCGGGAAATCCTCCGGGTAGTCACCCAGCCCCGAAGTGTGCGTCAGCAGGTGCCGCACCGTGATCCCCTTCCACTCGGCCGGCGCCTCCAGGTACTTCGACACCGGGTCGTCGAGGGCGAGCTTACCCTCCTCGACGAGCGTCATCACGGCCATCGCGGTGAACTGCTTCCCCATCGACCCCGACTGGAACACCGTCTCCGCCTTGACAGGCACGCGATGCTCCAGGTTCGCCATGCCGTACCCTTCCGCGCGCACGACCCGGCCCTGCTTGCGCACCATGAGCGCCACGCCGGGAATCCTGTTCTTCGCGATGTAGGCTGTGACGAAGTCCTTGACGGGATCGCGTTCGGCAGCCTGCGCCGAAAGCGCGACGACGAAGAGCAACGGAAGGACCAGGAACCTCGCTTTCATGCGGCCAATCTAGCACATCCCCGAGACGCCCGACCTCCGGGTCTCACGAGCCGGCACGCGCAAGCCGGCTTCAATCGGAGTCATCTCGGAAAAATGACCCCTCCCAACCCGAAAATCCGTAATCCAGAAAGGAAAGGCACCCGTGGGGATGTCCGGGCGGAGCGGTGAAGGCGACGTGAGCGGCATGGGCGGGAGGACTCGAGCCTGGTGGATTTCGCTGGCGCTTCTCGCCGGCGTGGCCCGACCCGGCGGGGCCGCCGTCTATTACTTCGCGCTCGACTCCGCCGCCACGCTGGGAGGGACGGTCTGGAGCCCCAGCCAGTTCAATCTCAACAGCGACGGCATCTACAGCAACGAGCTGATCTTCGGGGAGGGGATCACCTTCAAATCGCTGCATCGCCGGAGCGACGGGGCCTGGCTGTTCAGCCTGGGATCGCCGGTCGCCATCGATGCGACGCTGGAGGCCCGGCCGCGCGACGTCATCTACTTCGATTTCGTGTCGATCTACAAATACCTGGACGGCGCGGCGGCCGGCATTCCGGATGATGCGGGCATCGACGCTCTCTTTCTCATCGGGCCGGACGCTATCGTCTCGTTCGACGTGCCGATCAGACTGGGAGGGGTGGAGTACAGCCCGTCCGATCTGGTGCGATTCACCGGGGCCTCCCCCAGCCTTTACTGGGACGCCGAGGCGGCCGGCATTCCCTCCTACGCCAACCTGGTCGGCGCCGATCTCGATCCGGTCACCCAGGGCCTGATCGTCACGTTCGACGTTCCGGTCAGGCTCGGGGCGGCGGACTACCTCCCTGGACAGCTCGTGGCCTGGACCCCCGGCGGGTTCGCGAGCCTGTACGCGGATCCGGCCTGGCCCCTCTCGGCGCAGCTGCGCGATTTCAGCTTCCCGCCCGCCTCAGGGCGCGTCCCGGGTGACGCGCCAGGACAGACCCCCCTCACGGTCGGCCGGAGCGCCGCCACGCAGGAGGTCACCCTGTCCTGGGCCCCCTCGTGCAGCGGGGGGGACACCGACTACGAGATCTATGAGGGCACGCTGGATGGCACTCCCGGTTTCTACAATCACGCCCCCGTCTTCTGCAACACTCAGGGGGCCACGAGTCTGACCTTCTCCGAGCCGGCGGCGAACGTCTACTGGCTCGTCGTGCCGAGAAACACGCTGGCCGAGGGCTCGTACGGCAGGCGGACCGGCGGGGCCGAGATCCCGCAGGGTTCGGGCGCCTGCGCCCTCCAGCAGATCGCGGCATGCCCATGAGCGCCGGACGACCGGGATGCGGGAGGACGCGATGACGACACGGCAGCCGGTCCTGATCGCGGGCCTGGCGCTCCTGCTCGGCGGCTGGTCCGCCGCGCGGGCGGACGAGGGCCGCACGCCGATCTTCGGGCAGACCATCATCACCCGGCCGGGCTCCTACTTCCTGGCCAGGGGACTGACGGTCGACGGCACGGAGGCGATCACCATCGGCGCCGACAACGTGACGATCGATCTGAACGGCCAGACGATCCGGGGAAGCACCTTCACGCCCAGTCTGATCCAGATCTATGGCGGGACGACCTCGGTCCGCATCCGGAACGGGCGCCTCGCCGGCGGCGTCTCGAGCATCGGCTACGACTCGACCCTGGCGCCGCCCATCCGCCTCTACCTTCAAAACGTCGACTTCGTCGACATGCTGGGGACCGCGGTCAACATCGAAAGCGCCAGCCACGTCGAGGTGGTCGGCTGCCGCTTCCACGGATCGGGCGGGATGGGAGGCGGGGCGCAGTTCCAGGGGACGGCGCTCAGCGGCCGCTTCACGGACAACCTCCTGACCGACCTCGCCTTCGGCGGGCTCAAGGTCTTCGGAACGCGCCAGTTCCTGGTCCGGGGCAACGTCTTCTCCAACGTCGGTGCGGAGGGGATCTTTCTCGGGTCGGGGCAGGCGGCCCTGATCGAGGGGAACACGCTCGCCGCCATCGCCGGTACGGACACGACCTGGGGGATGCGCCTGGAGATCGACGGGGCCCTGGTCCAGAACAACGTCATCTCCGGCTACACGATCGGCCTGCATCTCTCCTCCCGCGGCAGCCGGGTGGCGCACAACGTGGTTCGCAACGCCGTCTCCACCGGAAGCAGCGGCACGGGGATCGCCCTCTTCTCCTCCTCGCGCGACACCCTGATCTTCCGCAACCAGATCGAAGGCAACGCCGGCTGCGGTCTCGAGCTGGGGAGCGGGACGACCGGCAACGTCTATCGCTCCAACATGCTGCGGGGGAACGCGCTCGGCCTCTGCGACAACGGCGCCGGCAACATCGACGGCGGGGGGAACATCCAGTGAAGCGCTTCCTGGTTCTTGGTCTCGCGTCGATGTCGGTGGTCGCGGGGGTCGCCCGCGCCGATCAGGGGCGCATTCCGATCTTCGGGCCGGTGACGATCACCCAGCCCGGCTCCTATGTCCTGACACGGGACATCACCGTGTCGTCGGGGACTCCGATCAACATCCAGGCGAGCAACGTCACCATCGACCTGAATGGCCACAGCCTCACCAACTCGCCGACGGGCGGACGGCTGATCACGATCTTCAGCCCGTCCACGAACATCCGCATCGCCAACGGCCGGCTCGTCGGAGGGGTCAGGGGGATCGACTACAACACGTCGACCGGAAACGCCGGGACCAGCGTGTCGATCCACGCGGTCGACTTCGAGCCGCAGGGGGAGATCGCGGTGGACATCTCGAACGCCATCTCCTTCGAGATGACCTCGAGCAGCATCACGAACGCCTATACCGGCGTCCTGATCACCAACCCCAACGCGACGACCGACCCGCGCGTCACCGCCCGCCTGGTCGGCAACCGCTTCGCTCGGATCACTCACTACGGCGTCATCATCACCGGGATGCGCAGCTTCATCGCCACCGACAACGAGTTCTCGGACAGCGGGCTGGCCGGAATCTTTCTCGTCATGGGAAGCGGTCTCATCACCCGAAACGTGTTCAGCGCCGGCGTCGCCCTGGGGACGATTGGGATCGACTTGCAGGGGGGGGCAACCGGACTCGTCCTCGACAACACCTTCAAAGGGCTCGAGAGAGGCGTGTGGGCCATGTCCAATGGAAACCGGATCGCGGGCAACTTGATCATCGGCCCTCCGGCCTCCGCGGGGGGCAGCCCGAGGGGCATCGTCCTGGGGGCCTCGGGGTTTGCGGCCGACCGGAACCTGATCGAGATCAACCGGATCGACATGCAGAGCGGGTGCGCGATCCAGTTCACGCCGGACTCGCATGACAACATCTACCGGATCAACACGCTCCGCGGAAGCGGCGGCCTGGCGGTCTGCAACAACGGGACCGGGAACGTCGATGCGGGGGGCAATGTCTACTGAGGCTGGAGGTGCGACGCTCATGAGGTGCCTGCTGGCGATCGTGGCGCTTCTGCCCCTGCTGTCCGGCACGGCCGCCGCCGACGAGGGACGGACGGCGATCTTCCAGCCGGGGACGATCGACCGGCCCGGCTCCTACGTCCTGAACCGCGACATCGTGGTGGCCGGCGGCGACGCCATCGTCATCCGGGCCAGCCAGGTCGACCTCGACCTCAACGGGTACGCCATACGGTCGACCGGCGGCGGCGCGCTGATCCAGATCGCCGACGGCTTCTCGTCGATCCGCATCCGCAACGGCCGGCTCCTCGGCAACGACGAGGTCGTCGCGATCGCCTACGGCTCGAGCGAGCAGGCGCCTCCCATCACCCTGCGGCTGGAAGATCTCGAGGTCGACGGCAATCTGTTCGGGGTCTTCCTGGGGTCGGCGGCGGTCCTCGACATCACGTCCTGCGACATCCTGAGGTGCGCCGACACGTGCGTCCTTTCGTTCTCGGCCGTCGAGCCGACAGGCCGGATCGTCGACAGCCGGTTCGCGCAGGCGCAGTACAACGGCCTGCACCTGGTCCAGGGGGGCATGGAGCTCCGCGGGAACATCATCTCGACGGAGCCCCAGTCGTACCAGCGCGACCAGCGTGTCGGCGCGCGGATCATCGGCCACGGCGGCATCCTGGACGGCAACCTCGTCGCCTCGATCGATCAGCCACCCGACCGCACCGCCGGGGTCGAGCTGTTCGCGTCCGGCATCCTGATGACGAACAACGTGCTCGATCGCCACTCCACCGGCGTCATCGTCCACTCGAACGGCAACCGCATCGCCGGCAACGTGATCCGGCGCAGCGGCTTCAACGGGGTCGATGACGGCAACGGCATCGACGTCTGGAACCTACCCGGCGATCCGGCGGCCGGGAACCTGATCGAGGTCAACCTGATCGACGAGAGCCTGCAGTGCGCCCTGAACTTCAGTCCGCCGTCCGCGGACAACGCCTTCCGCGGCAACATGCGCTTCGCCAGCGGCGTCGCTCCCGTGTGCGACGGCGGCAACGGCAACACGGACGCGGGAGGAAACCTGTGATGAGACAGCCGGTCCGCATCGCCGCGCGGCGCGCCCCCCGGGTCCCGGCACCCATGCGGATCGCCGTCCTGGTCCTCGCGCCCCTGGGGATCGCCTCGCTGGCCACCGATGCCCTGGCGGACGAGAGCCGGACCATGCTGATCGGGCCCACGACGATCATCCAGCCCGGGCATTACGTCCTGGCCGCGGACATCGAGGCGGCCGTCGACCCCGTGATCCTCATCCAGTCCGATCTCGTCACGCTCGATCTGAACGGCCACGCCATCCGCATCCCCGCGACCACCGGCGTGGCCGTCACGATCCAGGAGAACGCCCGCTCGATCCGGATCCGCAACGGGCGGATCTCCGGCGGCAGCAGCGCGGTGAGGCACCTGGCGTCGAACCCCGCCTCGGAGACGACCGTCGTCCTCGAGGACCTGGAGATCACCGACCTGCAAGGCGCGGCGATCCTGATCCAGAACGCCCGGAGCGTCGATGTGCTGCGCTGCGCCATCCGCCGTACCGGCCAGATCGGCCTCTTCGGAGGCGAGGGGATCTCCCTGGTCGCGGCCCCGGGCGGCCAGGTCCCGCCGACCGGCCGCGTGGAGTACAACGACCTGCGCGAAATCAACGGCGTCGGCATCGCGATCAGCGGCACCTTCGCGTCGCTGCAGGTCCGCAGGAACACCCTGGTCGAGATCCAGGACTATCGCATGACCATCGCCGGCGGAGGAGTCCGGGTCGAGGGAAACACCTTCATCGGCAACAACGGCCTGGGACTTTTCCTCAACGCCTCGGGCGTCGACCTCGTCGACAACGTTTTCAACGGACCGTGCTTCATGGCGCAGATCTATCCGGACGGATCGACCCCGCCGCTCGGCAGCAACCGGATCACAGGAAACGTGCTCATCCCCAACCCGGCATGCTCCGGGTTCGACGCCCTGGGCGTGTTCTCCTCACGCAACCTGATCGAGAACAACCAGATTCGGGGCTCCGCGGGCTGCGCACTGAGATTTGGGCCGGCCGCGACGTCCAACTCCTACCGCGGCAACATGCTCCGTATGAACGCCGGCGGGGCCGTCTGCAACTCGGGGACCGGCAACACCGACGACGGCTCGAACATCTATTAGGACGTCCTCGCGCGATTCCAGCCCGCGGGTCCTCGGGATACCCCACCTGACCTATAATCGGGGACCGGGAGGCCGAAGCGGACGCTGAACATGTTCAAGCACATCCTGATTCCCCTGGACGGCTCGCAGACCGCCGAACGTGTTCTGCAGAGACTCGCTCCCCTGTTCGGCCCTGGGGCCATCCGACACCTGGTGACTGTCGTCCCGGCGGGTGCCGGGCGCGAGCCGTCTCCGGCCGATCGCGTGCGTTGGCTCGAGGCCGAGAGCTACCTGTCGTTCCTGGCCGCCGATCTGGGTCCCGGCGTGCGCGCCGAGGTGCGACGCGGTGAGGTGCTGGAGGAAATCCTGGGCGCATCGGGCGCCCCGGGCGTCGAGTTGATCGCGCTCTCGTCCCACGGGGAATCCGCGCGCCCGGACATGCCATGCGGCTCCGTCGCCGGGCGGGTGCTTCTGGCCGCGACCTGCCCTGTTCTGGTGATCGGCGCGTTTGGCGACGATGCCGGACATACGCCCGGCCGACCCACGCGAATTCTCGTCGCCCTGGACGGCTCGAGCGAATCGGAGGCCTCACTTCCTCCTGCCCGCAGCGCCGCCGCCGAGTGGGGAGCGGAGATCATCCTGCTGCACGTGATCGAGCCTCTATGGGCCGCCGCGGACTCCGCGGTTGCCGACTGGCGGGCCAAGGAAACGGAGGCGACTCAGCGGCGTCTGCGGGAGCTGGCAGACGGGCTGGGGCGCGAAGGCATCAGGGCCCGGGTCCTCCTGTCGCACGGCGAGCCGGCGCGGGAGATCGTGGCCCAGGTGATGCGGCGACAGGCGGGGCTTCTCTGCCTGAGCACGGCCGGCCGCGGGGCGATGGGCCGGCTGCTCTTCGGAGCCGTGGCGCAGAAATTGATCGGGGCTCTGCCGGTCCCCACGTTGATCGTTCGTGCCGCGCCCTCGCGCCCCGTCTGAGACCCCCGACGCCCGGCCGTCTTTTCCTGCGCCGAAACGATGCCGAGACATCCTGAGGGACGCCGCGCCCTTCGCCCTGGCGTACGCGTTCTGGGCCTGATCGTCGCCGCTTTCAACGAGGTGCCACATGGAGATGTTCGGATTCGACGCCTATTCGCCGCAGCAGATCGCGCGGAGGATCGAAACGGTCGGGGTCGCCAAGGCGCGGTTGCCTCTGCTTGCGATGTTCGTGCTGGGAATCTGCGCCGGCGGGTTCATCGGGCTTGGCGCGCTTTACTCCACGCTCATCGCCTCGGATCCGGCGTTGTCCTTCGCGACCAGCCGGCTGCTCGGCGGATTGAGCTTCTCGATGGGGCTCGTTCTCGTGGTGGTCGCGGGCGCGGAGCTCTTCACGGGAAACAACCTGCTGGTCATGGCCTGGGCCGAGCGCAAGATCACCATGGTGGAGCTGCTCCGGAATTGGACCGTGGTCTACCTGGGCAATGCCTTTGGCGCTATCGGGCTGGCCGTGATCGTCTGGGTCTCGCACCATGGCGATCTGGGCCAGGGGGCCGTCGCCGCGCAGTACGTGAAAATCGCCGGAGCGAAGGTCGCGCTGCCGTTCTGGGAGGCTTTCTACAAGGGTGTGCTGTGCAACCTCCTCGTATGCCTTGCGGTGTGGATGGCCATGGCGGGGCACAGCGTCACCGATAAGGTCGTCGCCATTGTGTTCCCGGTCTCCGCCTTCGTCGCCGCGGGTTTCGAGCACAGCGTCGCGAACATGTACCTCATCCCGCTGGGCATTCTGTCGTCACACGGGGCGCCTTCCGGCGGGCCGGTCCTCGACTGGCCGGGTTTCGTGTCCAGCCTCGTGCCGGTGACTCTCGGCAACGTGGCGGGCGGCAGCATCCTGGTCGCCGCCGTCTATCACCTGATCTATCGCCGGGCTCTCAAGAGGAGTGCTTGACTACGGCCGGCGGCCAGGGCCTGAGCACCGCGGAAGCAAAGCGGCGCCTCGCCGAAGAGGGGCCCAACACGCTTCCTGGCGCGGCCCGCCGCGGCCCGATCGCGATCGCCGTGGAGGTCGTGCGCGAGCCGATGTTCCTGCTGCTGGTCGCGGGAGCGCTGATCTACCTGGTCCTGGGCGACGTGCGCGAAGCGCTGATCCTCGTCGCCTCGATCGTGGTGGTGATGGCGATCACGGTCGTGCAGGAGCGCCGGTCCGAACGCGCGCTGGAGGCGCTGCGGGAGATGTCGAGCCCGCGGGCGCTGGTCCTTCGCGACGGCGCTCCGCTCCGGATCCCGGGCGCCGACGTGGTGCGTGGCGATCTGATCGTCCTTGCCGAGGGCGATCGCGTGCCGGCGGACGCGTGCCTCGTGGCGGCGAACGAATTGCTGCTCGATGAGTCGCTCCTCACCGGGGAATCGATTCCGGTGAACAAGTTCCCTGACATGCCCGTCTGTTCGGGCACCCTGGTGGTGAAGGGGCAGGGGCGCGCGATGGTGACCGCGACAGGGCAGCGGACCGAATTGGGGCGGATCGGGCGATCGCTCGCGTCGCTCGATGTCCGGAAGACCACGCTGCAAATCGAAACCGCGCGCATCGTGAAGGGGGTTGCCGTCTTCGCCCTGGTTCTGTGCCTCGGGCTCGCCACCTGGTACATCGTGATGCGCGGCGACTGGCGGGCGGGAATCCTCGCCGGCATCACGCTGGCGATGGCCCTGCTTCCGGAGGAATTTCCGGTCGTCTTGACCGTGTTTCTCGCACTCGGCGCGTGGCGCATCGCGCGCCACCGTGTGCTCACACGCAGGATGCCCGCGATCGAGACGCTTGGCGCGGCCACGGTGCTCTGTGTCGACAAGACCGGCACGCTGACCGAAAACCGCATGGTGTTGATGGACACGATGGCCGCCGGCGGTGACGTCCCGCGCCTGCTGAGCGCCGCTTCACTCGCCTGCGAGCTCGAGCCCTTCGACCCGATGGACAGGGCCATCCTCTCCGCCGCCGGCGAGCGAGCGGATGATGTGCGCCACAGATGGGCCCTCGAGCGCGACTACCCCTTCACGAGCGAATTCCTCGCCGTGTGCCATGCCTGGCGCTCTCCCACGGGCGAGCGGCGTGTCGCCATCAAGGGCGCGCCCGAGACGGTGCTCGCTCTCTGCGGCCTCGAAGAAGGGACGATCCGGAGCGCGATGCAGGACGTCGAGCGGGCCAGCGGACTCGGCTTGCGGCTCCTGGCGGTCGCGGAGATCGACTGGAAGGGACCCGACTGGCTTGAGGACCCCCGCGGGTACGGTTTTGCGTGGCTTGGCTTCGTCGCCTTCGCCGACCCCCTGCGCGACGAGGTGCCGGAGGCGGTCGCGGAATGCCGCCGTGCCGGGATCCGCGTCGTCCTGATCACCGGCGACTATCCGGGCACCGGCCTCGCGATCGCGCGGCAGGCCGGGATCGCGACCGAGGGCGGCGCGCTCACCGGCGGGGACATCGCCGCGATGGACGCCGGCGCGCTTGCGCACGCGGTGCGCCGCATCAATGTGTTCGCGCGCATCCGGCCCGAGCAGAAGCTGCGTCTCGTCTCCGCCTACCAGGCGCACGGCGAGATCGTGGCGATGACCGGGGACGGCGTGAACGACGCGCCCGCGCTGAAGGCCGCCCACATCGGCGTGGCGATGGGGAAGCGCGGCACCGACGTCGCGCGCGAGGCGTCGTCTCTCGTACTCATGGAAGACGACTTCGGCTCGATCGTCGTCGCGGTCCGGCTCGGACGGCGCATCTACGAGAACATCCGCAACGCGATGCGCTACGTTCTCGCGGTGCACGTGCCGATCGCGGGGATGTCGTTTCTGCCGCTCGTGTTTGGCTGGCCGGTGTTCCTGTTCCCGGTGCACATCGTGTTTCTCGAGTTCGTGATCGATCCTGCATGCACCATCGTGTTCGAGGCCGAGGGAAGCGACGAAGGCATCATGCGGCGCCCTCCGCGCAATCCCAGGGAGCCGCTGTTCAACGTGCAGATGCTGGGCGTGAGCCTGTTGCTTGGCGCCTCGCTTCTGGTGACCGTGTGTCTCGCTTCCTGGTGGACGATCCGCAACGGGGTCCGTCACGACGAGGTGCGCTCGCTTGGCTTTGCGGCCATCGTGTTCGGCAACCTGGCGATGATCCACGCGACCCGTTCGCGTGACCGCACCCTCCGCGAAGCGCTGCGGCGGCCGAATCCCGCGCTGTGGTGGATCACGGCCGGGACCCTGGCCGCGCTGGCGCTCGCGATCTACGTTCCTCCCGTCGCAGACATTTTCCGCTTCGCGCCTCTCTCGGCCGGTCATCTGACGGTCGCCGCACTCGCCGGCTTCGCGGGCGTGCTGTGGTACGAAGCCTACAAGGTGATGCGTCCCCGCGCCCAGGGGCTGTAGGGACGTCAGGTCGAAAGGACTTCGCCGTCTCTTGCGACGACGGCGCCCTCCGGCGCGGCGCTCCTGATCGCCACGAAAACCAGCCCGAGGGCCACCGCCATCTGCGCGAGGCTCATGATCGCGAGCAGCCGGAGATCGATCGGCCAATCCCTCGGCCAGTTGAGCGCGAGCAGGATCCACGCGCCCAGGGCCGCGACCAGCGTCCGCGCGTCCGGCGCGCGGCGCGCCGCCAGGAGCGTGAGCAGCCAGAGCGGCGGCAGCGTGCCGTACGCCTGGGGCAGAAACGGGCTCCGGAGCGTCGCCAGGATAAGCACCGCCATCCAGACCGGCGCCTGATCGGCGTCGCGACGGACGCGCAGGGCGGCATACAGCGTCACCGCCACGGCGATCACCATCCAGGCCGATCCGACCAGCGTCGCCTGTTCCCACGAGGGGCGGGGCGCGCCGAACAGGCCCGCCTTGAACAGCAGCCCGGGGACGGAAAGATTGATGGCCATCGCCCACGGATTGCGGAACGCGGGAAACGCCTCGCCGCTCAGGAGCCTCGGAAGATGGTCGAGGAAGGCGGCATACGGCGCCCAGCCGAACACCGCGAGCGTGAGGGCGCAGAAGCCGACACCCCATGCGGCGGTCCAGCCGACCGCGCGCCAGCGGCGCCGCGCGACGAGATACACCACCAGGAGCCCCGGGTAGATCTTGCTCGCCGTCGCGAACGCGAGAAGCGCTCCGCCCGCGGCGTCGCGCCGTTTGTCGAAAAGCAGCATCCCCAGAATCGTCGCGACCACGACGACCACCTGCACGTTCCCCTTCTGCAGCGTGCTCATCGTCGTCAGCGCCAGCCAGACGAACGGCGCACACAGCAGCGCCCGCGTCCCGTCCGCGGGGCCAAGGCTCCGCGCAACCACCAGAAGCCCAAGGAGAAGGAGTCCGCCGCAAAGGGCGAACCAGACCATCCGCAAATCGAGAAAGTCCGGCGTCAGGAGCTGCAGCGCCCGCGGCAGCAGCAGGAACGGCGGCGGATACTCGAAGACGTCGATCTTGAAGGCACCCAGCATCCGCGCCTTGCGCGGCGCCGCGGGGTCGTCCTCCGGCAGAGAGTAGAGCGTGTTGTCGTAGATGCTCGTCGGGCCGCCCGACGCCTCCGCCGCGACGTGGTAGGCCGTGAGGCAGGAATGCTGCCGTTCCCACTCGCTCGACGGCGCGAACGAGAAAGCGACCTGCGCCGGGTCGATCATGAAGACGGCGAGCCGACCGATCTGCGCGAGCGCCGCCACGGTCGCGACGCCCGAAGCGATCGCCAGCCATCGCGGCGCCACTCCCGCGTCGAGGACGATGGCGCCGCGCCGCTCGGCCCACGCAACGACACCGGCCGCCGTGACGGCCGCGACCACCGACGCCAGGAGGCTCGAGCCGGTCACGCCGAAGACAGCGGCGGACGCGAACATCCCGCCCGCCAGCGCAAGCGCGGCGGCGACACCGTGACGCATCATGTCGTCTCCGTCGCCGGATACATTCCAGTCACACGCGACAAAGCTTGAGGGGCGTGTGGCGGGCGATGTGCACGAAGTCAGCATCGGGGCTGAGCAGTTCTGCCCCGAAGTCGAGACAGGTCTGGGCGATGACACAGTCCACAGCTCCACGCACGGTGACTCCTCGGCGTCGCAGCGTGCGGTACAAGCGAGCCGCTCGCACGTGGGCGTCCAGACTCGGATGAATCATCGGCAGCGATGCCAGGACCCTCCGCGCTCGTTGGAACCCCGTATCGGTCCGGAACCCCTGGAGAACCTCCGTGAGGATGATGGGGATCATCGACAGATCCTCGTCCCTCTCGAGGCCTGTATCGAGGCGCGCCACATGGGGGGTCTGGGCGCCGTTGAAAAAATCCGCCCAGGTATTCGAGTCAACGATGATCATGCCTTGGACGTGCGGGCGGAGCGCCACGAGTCGACATCACCTTCCCAGGCGAGTTTTCCCCGGAGACGCCGCAGCGCACGATACAGGCTGCCCTTCTGGACCAATCTGCGGAGAGCGATATCCACGGCCTCCCGTTTGGACTTGGCCCCGGTCAGGCGTCTGGCTTTCTCGACAAGCGCGTCGTCGATTTCGATGTTCGTTCGTCCCATGCTCGGATCCCCTCCCTCGACAGATACACCAATATACGGCCTTTTGGTGTATATCGCAAGGCTCTCTCTCCTTCCGGAGTCCGTCCAGGGACTTGGATAGGCTCAGCCTTCCGAACGAGGCATGGAGAGTTGCCGCCTGGATCGTCCCCATCCGAGGCGCACGAATGCAGACGATGCGGTTGACTGTGCCCGCCGCGTGCCCTGATCGAGCCGCAGGAGGGCAGCCCCGGGGGATACGCCGGATCGAGGCGGCCGTCGTCGGCGGCGCGGAGTACACTCTTCCCGTGCCCAGGCACGCAAGCGGCCGGCACCACTTCCTGGAGCTGCCCCTCCCGGACGGCCGCGCGGAGATCTTCCAGTCATGCAAACGTTGCTGCAGGACCTGCGCTATGCGTTCCGCGTTCTGAGGAAGCACCCCGCGTTCGCGGCGATCGCCGTCTCCACCCTGGCCCTCGGCATCGGCGCCAATACGGCGATGTTCACGGTGGTGCACACCGTGCTGCTCCGGCCGCTCGGGTTCCGCGATCCGGCGCGGCTGATCCTGGTCGCCGAGGTGAACGACTTCAACACGATCAGCGTGTCGTACCAGAACTACCGGGACTGGCGCGACCAGGGCCGCTCCTTCGAGACCCCGCTCCAGGCGACGCAAGGGGCGACCGCCACGCTCACAGGATCCGGCGAGCCCGAGCGCCTCAGCCTGCGGCGTGTCACAGCGGGGCTGCTGCCGATGCTCGGCGTGTCCCCCGTCATCGGACGCGGCTTCACCGACGGCGACGACCGCGCCGGCGCGCCGGCGGTGGCGCTTCTGAGCTACGGCCTGTGGCAGCGGCGTTTTGGCGGATCGGAAGACGTGCTCGGGAGAAGCCTGGAGCTCGACGCCCTCCCTTGCACGGTCGTCGGGGTGCTGCCGCGGGGATTCGAGCTCCTCCAGCCGGCGGATCTGTTCGTGCCGCTCCATCCATGGGCGTCGACGCTGCCCGACGATCGCAACTGGCACCCGGGCATCATCACGATCGGCCGTCTCAAGGACGGCGTGTCCCGCGATCAGGCACGCGCCGAGATGGTCGCCATCACGAAGCGTCTCGAGCAGCAGTATCCGGACTACAACACCGGCATGAGCGCGGACGTGGTCGGACTCCAGGACCAGCTGGTGAAGAACGTCCGGCCCGCCCTCTGGACGCTGCTCGGGGCGGTGAGCTTCGTGCTTCTCATCGCCTGCGCCAACGTCGCGAACCTGCTGCTGGCGCGCGCGGCCTCCCGCGGCCGGGAGGTCGCCATCCGGACCGCCATGGGGGCCAGCCGGGCGCGCATCGTCCGCCAGCTGCTCACCGAGAGCGTGCTGCTGGCGCTCCTCGGGGCCGTCGTCGGGTTGTTCCTGGCCTGGTGCTCCCTCGGAGCGCTGCTCAGGCTGTCCGCGGATGCGCTGCCGGCGGTGTTTTCGGTCGCCCTGGACCCGGCGGTTCTCGGGTTCACCTTCGCGGTCGCGATCGGCACCGGTCTCGTTTTCGGCCTGGCGCCGGCGCTGCGCACCACGAAGCTCGACCTGCGGGAGATGCTGAACGAAGGGGCGCGCGGCTCGACCGGCGGTCCCCGGGTCCTGCGCGTGCGCGGCGCGCTCATCACCGCCGAGATCGCGCTGGCCATGCTGCTGCTCGTAGGGGCCGGCCTGATGCTCAAGAGCTTTGCCCGCCTGCAGAACGTGTCGCCCGGCTTCCAGGCCGATCACCTGTTCGTAGCCGACCTGCCGCTGGCGCAGGGGGCGTACGCGCAGCCCGAGCAGCGGGCCGAGTTCTTCGACCGGGTGGTGGAGCGCGCCGCCGCCCTGCCGGGCGTGCGCTCCGCCGGGGCCGCGTCGTTCCTCCCCGTGAGCGGCGGCGGAGGGCTGCTGCACTTCAACATCACGGGGCGTCCCCCGAAAGGTCCGCACGACTATGTCGCCGCCGGCTACCGCGTCGTGACGCCGCATTACTTCGAGACGATGGGGATGCCGCTGCTCAAGGGGCGCTCTCTCGCCGCGCGGGACAACGAACACGGCCCCTCGGTCGTGGTCATCAACGCGACGATGGCGCGCGCCTGGTTCCCGGACCGGGATCCGCTCGGGCAGCGCCTGCAGCTGGGGGCGACGCCGGACGCCGGCGTCCCCGTGATGGAGATCGTGGGGGTCGTGGGGGACGTCATTCAGGGACCCGATCTGGGGGCCAAGGCGGAGATGTACCTCCCCTATCGCCAGGCGGACCGGATCCTGCCTGCCTACCAGCTCTCGATCGTGATGCGCACGGCCGCGGATCCGCGGCTGCAGGCGAACGCGCTGCGTCAAGCGCTCGCCGAGATCTATCCGAGCCAGCCGCTCGTCAAGCCGCGCACCATGGAGGACAACGTCGCCGCGTCGGTGGCGCAACCCCGCTTCAGGACATGGCTGATTGGCATCTTCGCCGGCCTGGCGCTTCTGCTCGCGGCGGTCGGGATCTACGGCGTCATGTCGTACAGCGTCACGCAGCGCACGGGCGAGATCGGCATACGTGTCGCGCTCGGCGCACAGCGCGGCGACATCCTGCGCATCATCGTGTGGGAGGGTCTGCGACTCACGATCATCGGCGTGGCCCTGGGGATCGCCGGCGGCCTGGCCGTCACGCGGTTGCTTCAGGGCTTTCTGTTTGGAGTCAGCCCCTCGGACCCCCTGACTTTCCTGGGCGTCGCGATCCTGCTCGTGGCGGTTTCGCTGGTCGCGTCGCTCGGCCCCGCGCGCCGCGCCACGCGGGTCGATCCGATGGTGGCGCTCAGGTACGAGT
>Ga0070692_10000166_pt1 | contig 16801 bp, 11 predicted proteins | sample KBSK1102metaG_FD_64675 | JGI IMG/M metagenome (GOLD analysis project Ga0070692, IMG submission 64675) | Corn, switchgrass and miscanthus rhizosphere microbial communities from Kellogg Biological Station, Michigan, USA - KBS K1-10-2 metaG | ecosystem: Host-associated > Plants > Roots >...
CGAAGAGGAGGATCACGCGAAGCGAGTCCAGGGCGACGGCGCGGTCCGGCGAGAGAAACGCCGACAGCGTTGCCCAGGCGAGCGCCGCCGACGCCGCGACGAGAGTGAGCCGCGCCGCGAGTGGAATCGCCCGCCAGCGAAGCGGCCCCGGGCGCGAGCGCCGCGCGAGGCCGAAGACGACGAAAGCCGCGAGCGCCGCGCCGCACGCGCCGATCAGGCGCTTGGGCGCATCGAACGAGGCGTACGCCTTCGGGTCGACCGCGAGCGACGTCCCGAGGACGACCAGGAAGAGCAGAGCAGCTGCGATCCACTCGAGAACTCGGGAGAAGAGGGGCCGGGGGGCCGGGGCCGCCGAGGCAGCGGGCGATTTTCGATGGGGCGAAGGTTCGTGCTTCGCAGCGTGTCTCTTCTTCGCCACGGCGACCGATGTTATGACGGTATGCTTTTGACTTGAGCTCCGACGCTCCGCGACCGCGTCACGTTTCGCTCCCCATCTGGGTGATGCGGCACAGGAGCGAAGTGCTCCTGGGCGCGGCGGCGGTCGTGCTCCTCTCGATCGCGATCGCCGGCTTCCTGGGGTCCGCGGTCTCTTCGCGATTCGACAACCGCCGCTGGAACCTGCCGTCCCGGATCTATTCCGACCTGACGGTTCTCGAGCCCGGCGGATCCGGGTCTGCCGACCGGCTGGTCGCGAAGCTCGAACGACTCTTCTACCAGGCCGTGCCCGCCGCTCCGGAGACTCCGGGCCACTACCGGCGCGACGGAAACGCGATCGACGTCTTCACCCGGGACTTCTTCTACCCGGGGCGCGAGTTTCATGGCCTTCGGGCGCGCATCGAGTTCTCCGGCGACGTCGTGCGGTCCGTGACGGACGAGCGCGGCAACACGCTCCCCGCGCTCGTCGTGGAGCCGGAGCGGCTCGGCTCCGTCTTCGGCGAGGAGTTCGAGGACCGCACGCCCGTCCGGCTGGCGGAAGCCCCCCGATCGCTGGTGGACGCGATCCTCGTGACCGAGGACCGCGACTTTTACCGGCACTCCGGCGTCTCGGTCAAGCGGACCTTCGGCGCGATCCTCGCGACCCTTCGCGGAGGCGCGGTGCAGGGCGGTTCGACGCTGACGCAGCAGCTGGTCAAGAACCTGTATCTGACGCCGGAACGGACCGTGCGCCGCAAGGCGGCCGAAGCGGTGATCGCCGTCATGCTCGACGCGCGTTACTCGAAGCCCGAGATCCTCGAGGCCTACCTGAACGAGATCTATCTGGGCCAGCGCGGATCGATCGCGATCAAGGGGGTGGGGGAGGCGGCCCGGTTCTACTTCGGCAAGCAGGTCTCGGACCTGAACCTCGCCGAGTCCGCCACGATCGCCGGCATGATCAAGGCGCCCAATACGTACTCCCCCTTCCGCAGCCCGGAGCGGACGCGGGATCGGCGCAACCTCGTCCTCGCGCAGATGCTCGACCAGCGCCGGATCTCCCGGGCCGACATGGACGCGGCGGCCGCGTTGCCGCTGGTGCCCCGGAGCCGCCGGGTCCAGAAGATCCCGGCGCCGCACTTCGTGGACTTCGTGAAGGCGCAGCTCACCGAGGCTTACGGCGCGAAGCTGAAGACCGAAGGGCTCCAGATCTTCACGACGCTCGACGTCGACCTCCAGCAGGCGGGCCAGCGCGCCGTGACCGAAGGACTCGCCGGTCTCGAGAAGCGCTACCGACGTCTGGCGGTCGCGGCCCGCAGCGCTGCGCTGCAGGGCGCGCTCATCCAGCTCGAGCCGCAGACCGGGGCGGTCAAGGTGCTGGTCGGCGGCCGCGACTACCGGCTGTCGCAGTTCAACCGGGTCACGCAGGCGCATCGCCAGCCCGGGTCCCTCTTCAAGCCGTTCGTGATGCTCGCGGCGTTCGCGCGGCGCGACCTCGTGCCGCCGATCACCCCGGCGACGATCCTCTCCGACTCGCCGATCACGGTCGAGTGGGGGAGGCGCCGCGCCTCCGAGCGATGGACTCCGCGGAACTACGACGGCGGCTACCGCGGGCTGATGTCGGTGCGCCGGGCGGTCGAGCTCTCGATCAACATCCCGACGGTGCGCGCGGCCCTCGCCGCGGACCTCGGCACCGTACTGGCCGCGTCGCGGGCCGCCGGGATCAGCTCCCGGATGGAGCCGTACCCGTCCGTCGCGCTGGGAGCCTTCGAGATCTCTCCCATGGAGATCGCGGCGGCCTACGCGGTGCTCGCAAACGGCGGCGTGCGGATCGAGCCGAACGCGATCGTCGGGGTGCTGACCTCCGACGGCCGGATCCTGGATCGCAAGGAGCGGCCGCTCAAGCAGTCGCTTCCGGCCGACGCGGTCTTTCTGGTGGATTCGATCCTCCGTGGCGCGGTCGACCGCGGGACGGCCGGCGGCGCGCGCGCCGGAGGCCTCCGCGGCATCCTGGCCGGAAAGACCGGGACGACCAACGACGGGCGCGACGCCTGGTTCGTCGGCTTCTCCCCCCGGTTCCTGGCCACGATCTGGGTCGGTTACGACGACAACCGCGGGCTGAACCTCTCCGGCGCGCAGGCGGCGGTGCCGATCTTCGCCGACTTCTCCCGGTCGCTGCCGCCGCAGCTGTTCGCCGAGGGCTTTCCGGTCCCGTCGGACGTCGTCACCGCCGACATCGATCCGGACACCGGGTTCCTCGTGACTCCCTACTGCCCCCGGAGGATGACCGAGGTCTTCATCGCGGGCACCGCCCCGACGGAGCCGTGCCGGCAGCACGAGGGCGGATTCTGGAATCCGGAGCCGGAGCTCGGCGTGCCGTCCGAGGAGTTCCCGCAGGGAGAGCCGGACGAGGACGGGCGCCACCCGGGCTGACCGATCCGGTCCGGGCGTAGCATTCCGGGACCACCTCTTCATTCCGGAGGTCTCCGATGCGAGCTCTGTCGATCGCTCTCCTGATTTCCTCTCTCTCTCCGGTTCTCTCCGCGCAGTCCGCCGACGTGCCCCTGCACAACTGGACCGTGCCGGCGTACCCGCGGTCCTCCGGCGGCGGGATCACGACCATGACGGACGTGACGCCGCCGCGGACCTTCGTCGGCGTCCAGCCCTGCCGCGTTGCCGACACGCGCGGCAACGGCGCACCGATCCAGGGAGGCATCTTCGCCAACGGCCAGGCCCGCAACTGGACGGTGTGGAACATCTGCGGGATCCCTTCGGGCGCCGACGCGATCTCGGTGAACTTCAGCGTCGTGAGCCCCGCGGCCACGCCGCTGGGAGCGTTCCTGCTGGCGTGGCCGACGGGCCAGCCTCCGCCGCCCACGGCGATCATGACCTACGGTCCGGGCGCCACTGTGATCTCCAACGCCGCGATCGTGCCGCTGTCGGGATCCGGGCAGCTGACCGTCAATGTCAGCCACTCGACGCACATCGTCATGGACGTCAATGGATACTTCTCCGCCCTGCTCGGCAACCCCGCCAATTTCCTGGAGCTCGACAACAGCTCCAACTTCTATACGTTCTTCGCGCGGAACTTCGCGCCCGGCTGTCCCGGCGCCTGCGGGATCTTCATGCAGACCGAGAGCACCGTCGGCAACGCCGCGATCGTGGGCTCCGCGGCCGGCGCCACGGGGTTGAACTTCGGCGTGGAGGGAGTCATCGCTTCGACGACCGCGGGATCCGCGGGCGTTCACGGAATCTCGCCGGCGACGACCGGGAAACGCTACGGCGTCCTCGGGGAGATCGACGGGAGCAAGAATGCCATCTCCAACTCGGCCGGTGTGCTGGGCCGCGACACGCTCGCCCCCGTGGCGCAGAACTTCAACACCCTGCCGGCCGGCGTTCGGGGGGAGAGCACGTTCAGCCTGGGGGTCCTCGGAGTTTCGGCGGGCGGGATCGCCGTCGAAGGCATCCTGAACACCCTCCTCGGCGACTACCAATCCGAAGGACGGCTCGGCTCGGGAGACTACGGCCTCTACGCGTTCGGGGACGTGGGCGCCACGGGGACCAAGTTCTTCGTGGAACCGCACCCGACTGACGCGTCGAAGGTCATCCGCTACGTCGCCCTCGAGGGCGGCGAGTCCGGAACCTACTTCCGGGGCCGGGGGCGGTTCGTGAACGGCGTCGCGACGATCGAAGTGCCCGAGGACTTTCGGATGGTGACCGATGCGGAAGGACTCACCGTGCAGGTTACGCCGATCGGGGGAATCGCGAGCGTCGGCGTCGTCCGAATGGACCTCGACGAGATTGTCGTCCAGTCCACGCGCGACCTCGAGTTCTCTTTTCTCGTCAACGGCGTTCGCCGCTCGCAGAAAGACAGGATTGGCCCGATCGTCGAGAACACGTTCGAGTACGTGCCCCGGTCGGCGGAAGAGAAGATGCCCGGGTACCTGTCCCAGGACCAGAAGCAGGTGCTGATCCGGAACGGAACCTATCGTCCCGACGGGACGGTGAACCTGGAAACAGCGCGCCAGCTGGGATGGGATCGGATCTGGGCGCAGAGGGAGCGACCTTCGCGACGACTGGCTTCGGAGTAACCCCCGGCGAGCGGGGGGGCACCATCGTTATGATCCGGCGCGCGCCGCATTCGTTTTTCAACCGGGAGGTATTCATGCGAACGCTGACGGTCCTGGCCACCACTCTCCTCGGTACTTCGGTCGCCGCTGCCCAATCCGCCGACGTTCCTCTCCACAACTGGACCGTCCCGGCGTACACGCAGTCGTCTCGAGGCGGAATCACGACGATGTCCGACGTCACCTCTCCCCGCGTGTTCGTCGGGATCCAGCCCTGCCGCGTCGCCGACACCCGCGGCAACGGCGCTCCCATCCAGGGCGGCATTTTCGCGAACAGCCAGCAGCGCACCTGGGACGTCACCGGGATCTGCGGAATTCCCGGGGGCGCCGACGCGATCTCGGTGAACTTCAGCGTCGTGAGCCCGGCCGGAACTCCGCTCGGGGCTTTTCTGCTCGCCTGGCCGACCGGCCAGCCCGCGCCGCCCACCGCGATCATGACCTACGGACCGGGCGCCACGGTCATCTCGAACGCGGCTATCGTGCCGCTCGGCGCGGGCGAACAGTTGAATGTCAACGTCAGCCACTCGACGCACGTCATCATGGACGTCAACGGGTACTTCTCCGCAACGCTCGATTCGCCGGAGAACTTCCTCTCGATCTCCAACAACTCCAGCGCGTACTCGCTCGCCACCACCAACGGCTCGACGACCTGCGTCGGTCCCTGCGGCATTCGGGGAAATATCTTCAGCACGGCGGGCGGGTACGCCGTCTCCGGCTACGCCATCGCCTCGACCGGGGCCAACATCGGCGTGTACGGTGAGTCGGACTCGACGGGCGGCGCCATCGGAGTCAAGGGAATCGCAACGGCCGCCACGGCCACGCCCACGTACGGCGTCATGGGGGAGACCCACAGCAGCGGGACCAACTCCGCCGGCGTCTACGGCTTTTCCACCCAGGTGGGCTCGAGCGGCGGCTACTTCTTCAATACAGCCGCGGGAAACACCTACGTTTCCCTCCAGGACGCCGGCATCAGCTACAGCATTTTCTCCTTCACGAGGCTCCGGGCCGCCTCGCTGGACATCACCGGAACGAAGAATTTCGTCAGCCCGCACCCGGAAAACCCGGGGCTCGAAATCCGGTACGCCTCGGTGGAGGCTCCCACGGTGGACGTCTACTTCCGGGGAACGGCGTCCCTCGTGAACGGTTCCGCCCGGATCGAGGTGCCCGACCACTTCCGGTTCACGGCCCGGGAGGGGACCTACATGACGACGCTGACTCCTCTCGACAGCGCGACGCCCCTGCGGGTCGCGCAGGAAGGGCCCGACGGCGTCGTCGTCCAGGGCGCGGGGAATACCCGATTCCACTACGTCGTCTACGCCGAGCGCGCCGAGATCGTGGGATACGAGCCGGTCACCCGGAACACGAGCTTCACGCCCGGCCTGATCGAGAGGGGCGGCGGTCCGGAAAGGCTGCCCGAGGCGACGCGGGCTCTGCTCGTCAAGAACGGAACGCTGAACGCCGACGGCACGTACAACCTCGAGACCGCGAGGGCGCAGGGCTGGACGATTCCCGAGCCGGCGCCGCGGCCCGTTCTCCAAACCCCCTGAATCTCCGGAGTCGACACAAGGGCCGCGGACGAGTCCGCGGCCTTTTTCGTTCTGGTAGATTGCGGGGTTCGATGAAACGGACTCCCCGGCCCGCTCCTGCGATCCGGATCCTCGGCGCCCGGACGCACAACTTGAAGAACATCTCGGTCACCGTGCCGCTCGAGCGGTTGACCGTTTTCACCGGAGTTTCCGGATCCGGCAAGTCCTCCCTCGCCTTCGACACGCTCTACGCGGAGGGGCAACGGAGGTACGCGGAGTCGCTCTCCACTTACGCGCGGCAGTTCCTGGAGCGGCTCGACCGGCCCGACGTGGACTCGATCGAGCCGGTGCCTCCGGCGATCGCGCTCGAGCAGAAGAACGGAGTCCGGAACGCCCGCTCGACGGTCGGGACTCAGACCGAGATCTACGACTCGCTGCGCCTCCTGTTCGCGCACGGCGGCACGACCTTCTGCCCGGAGTGCGGCCTCGCGGCCGTGCCGGGAGGCGTCGACCGGGCCGTCGAAGAGCTCGCGGCCTCCGAGGAGGGGTCCCGCGTCGTCCTCGCGGCCCCCGTGCCGTGGCAGGGCAACGCCGGGACGGCGAAGCGGCGCGGGCGCCGGCAGCGCGAGCGCGAGGAGGGCCTGCGAATCGCGGAGCTGAAGCGCGCCGGGTTCTTCCGGGCGCTCGACCCGGCGGGGGAGACGGTCGAAATCCCGGACGACCCCGCGGGCGTCCGGGAGCTGCTCGACCCCGAAGGCAGCCTGCGAGTGGTGGTCGGGCGGTTCGTCGTCCGGGAGGAGTCGCGCCCCGAGATCGCATCGGCAGCGGAGGCCGCGTTCTCGATGTCGGGCTCGTTGCTCGCCCGAACGGACGCCGGGACGCGGACGTTTCGCCGCGGACTCCACTGCCCGAAGTGCGGCGCCGACTTCCGGGATCCCACTCCACCCCTCTTCGCCTTCAACTCGCCGCTCGGGGCTTGCACGGCCTGCCAGGGGTTCGGGCGGATCATCGGCGTGGATCTCGAGAAAGTCATCCCGGACCCGAGCCTCCGCCTGGACGAGCGCCCCGTCGCCACCTGGAACACTCCGGCGTACGAGTCCGCGTACGACGACCTCTTCCGCGCCTGCCGCCGTTACGCCGTGCGGACGGACGTGCCCGTCGAGCGGCTGTCGGCGCACGAGCGCGAAGTCCTTCTCAAGGGGCGCGGCGAGTTCTACGGCATCCACGGGTTCTTCGAGTGGCTCGAGACCAAGAGGTACAAGATCCACGTCCGCGTCCTGCTCGCGCGCTATCGCGCGTACCGCCTCTGCCCCGACTGCCGGGGCGCGCGGCTCGGACCGGGGGCACTCTCGGTCCGCTTCCGGGACCGCACGATCTCGGAGCTCGCGGACCTCCCGCTGCGGGATCTCAAGTCCTGGTTCGACGAGCTCGCGCTCGACGCCGACGAAGAGGCGCGCCTCGGCTCCGTCGTCGCCGAGATCCGCTCGCGGGTGCGCTACATGAACGACGTCGGCCTCGAGTACCTGACCCTCTCCCGCGCCGCGAGAACGCTCTCCGGCGGCGAGTCGCAGCGGATCGGGCTGGCGTCGGCGCTCGGCGGGTCGCTCACCGGGACGCTCTACGTGCTGGACGAGCCCACGATCGGGCTCCACGCCGTCGACACGCGGCGGCTCCTCGCCATCCTGCGCCGGCTGGCGGACCGGGGGAACACGGTCGTCATCGTCGAGCACGATCCGGAGGCGATCGAGGCGGCCGACCACCTGATCGACCTGGGACCCGGCGCCGGAAGCCAGGGAGGGCAGGTTCTTTTCGAGGGGACTCCGCGCGCGCTCGCCCGCGTGAAGTCGTCGGCGACGGGGGAGCTCCTGCGGCGCCGCGGCCTCGGGGGAACGCGTCCCTCCGGCGCTCCCGCCGCCGGAGCGCCGGCCGCGCGCCCGGCGCGCCCCGGAGGACGGATCGTCGCGTTCCGCCGCGCCGAGGGCGCGGTGACGGTCGTCGGGGCGCGGGAGCACAACCTCAGGAACCTGACGGTGCGCTTTCCGCTCGGCCGGCTGGTGGCGGTCTCGGGCGTCTCCGGCTCCGGAAAGTCGACGCTCGTCCGCGACATCCTCCACAACTCGTACGCCCGCCGGTACAAGGGGACGGTCCAGCTCGACGTCGGCGCGCACGACCGCATCGAGGGGCTCGAGCTCGTTTCCGACATCCTGCTCGTCGATCAGAGCCCGCTCGGAAGGTCGGCGCGCTCCAACCCGGTCACCTACACCAAGGCGTGGGACGAGATCCGGAAAATCTTCGCGGCCACGTCCCGGGCGGTGTCCCGCCGGATCACCGCCCGCGACTTCTCTTTCAACTCGGCGGGGGGGCGCTGCGAGGTCTGCAAGGGGACGGGCTGGCAGACGATCGACATGCAGTTCCTGGCGGACGTCACCGTGCGCTGCGACGCGTGCGATGGCCGGCGGTTCCAGGGCCGCGTCCTCGCCGTGCGGCACCGCGGTAAGAACATCGGCGACGTGCTCGCGATGACGGTCGACGAGGCGACCGCGTTCTTCTCGGACGTTCCGCCGATCGTCCGCCGGCTGGCGCCGCTCGCCGAGGCGGGCCTCGGCTATCTCCCGCTCGGACAGCCGACGGCGACCCTCTCCGGCGGTGAGGCTCAGCGCCTGAAGCTCGCGTCGTTCCTGGAAATCCGCCCGGCGGCCGTGCGAGGAACGCTGTTCCTCTTCGACGAGCCCACGACCGGTCTCCACGCGGCCGACGTGGACCGTCTCCTCGGGACGTTCCGTCGCCTCATCTCCCGCGGCCACTCGGTGGTGGCGGTCGAGCACCACCTGGAGTTTCTCGCCGCGTCCGACTGGATCATCGACCTCGGTCCGGGGGGCGGAGACCAGGGCGGGTCGATCGTCGCGGAAGGTCCGCCCGAGGAGATCCGGCGGTCCCCCGCGAGCCTGACCGGACGGTTCCTGGCGGAAACGGCACCGCCGCCGCCGTCCGGAGAGGACCGGGCGCGCGCGGGGGAGAAGCCGCGCTCCTAGCTGTCGATCAGGGCGCGGCGGACGGGTTGCCGCGCGCTCCCGACAGAAACGCCATCAGCCTCTGCTTTCCGGCGTAGCCCTGAGTCGTCGCGATTTCACGGCCGTCGGGCGCAGCGACCACCAGGGTCGGGAACGCGTTGACCCGGTATTTCTGCTGGAGCTCGTCCATCCAGGGCGGGTTCTTCCCCTCCTCGCGCACGCGGTCCATGACGCGCGACGGAACGAAAGATTCGTTGACGTACGCCGCGACGGTGCCGTCGGCCCAGCCGTCGGTGTCGAGCGCCTTGCAGGGCCCGCACCATTCCGCCGTGAAGTCGTAGAGGATCGGTTTCCCGGAGGCGCGCGCGGCCTGGGCCGCGTCGGTCGCGCTCATCCAGTGCACGAGACCCGTGCCGGAGCCCGCATTCCCCCTCGACGTCACGGCCGTGACGACGCGGAAGAGCGCCGCCGCCAGAAGCAGCCAGAGGAGGATCGGGGAGATCTTCGACTGGGACCGCGGCGGCAGGGTCGCGGGCGGGGGAGCCGGTTCGGGGCTCGAGACTGGCGATGTCTCAGTCGTTTCCATAGGGCAGCTCCCTTCGGCTGAAGACGACGGCCGCGAGGGCCAGGTAGACGGTCAGAGCGAAGACCCACCGTCCCGCGGCGGCGAGCGCGGGCCCCGAGCCGCCCAGGGCTTCGCTCCAATCCACGTCGGGCAGCAAGTTCTCCCGCGCGGTCTCGGAGATGCGGGCAAATGCGGACCCGGCCGACGCCGGCAGGTGCAGGACGAGGTTCAACATCAGGAGTCCGAGCAGGTCCGCGATTCCGGGAAGGAACGTCGAGAAGAAGAGGAGGATCGCGGCGGGGAACGCGCCCGACAGGAACGTCGTTCCGGCCAGGGCCGCGAGCCGGCCCGGGGACACGTCCGCCGCCAGGCTCGGCATGGCGAGGCGCACTCCGGCGAAGGCGAGAAGCGACGTCGCGAAGAGAAAGATCGCGAAGGCCGCGAGGATCCCGAAGTACCGTCCGAAGAGGTACTGGGTGCGGCGGATGGGCCGGGCCAGGATCATCTGGAGCGCCCCGCTCGCGACGTCGCGGGAGACCGAACCCGCGGCGAGGATGAAGATCCCCCACGTCGCGATCGTGAATCCGTCGCCGACGCCGCGATGCGCGACGCCGAAGGTCTCCATCAGAGCCAGGACCGCCAGCGCGACGACGAGACCGCGGGAGCCGAACTTCTGTCGGATCAACCGGCGCGCCATCTCGATCATCGCGCGGCCTCCGTCGCGAAGAGCTCCTCGAGCTCCGCCGAGCTGCGCGCTTCGTAGATCGGGATCCCCGCCACGGCCACCGCGCGCACCGCCCGCGCCATGTCCTCGTCCGAAGCGACGACGAACCGCAGCGAGCCGTCCGAATCGGCGCGCGGCGTCAACGACTCTCCGGCGAGGCAGGCGGCGGCTTCCGACGTCCGCTCCGCCGGGACGCGCAGGAGACCGCGCCGCCGCGTGGCCGACGTTCCCCGGAGAGTTTCGGTCTTCGTGACGCGGCCGCCGTCTAAGAAAGCCACCCGGTCGCACACCCTCTCGACCTCCGGCAGCTGGTGCGAATTGAGCACGATCGTCGCGCCGCGTGACTTCGCCTCCAGGATCCGGTCCCGCACGAGCGACACGCCGCGGGGGTCGGTGCCGGAGGCAGGCTCGTCCAGGAAGAGAAGGGCGGGGTCCCGGAGAAGCGCCTGCGCGAGCCCGATGCGCTGGAGCATTCCGCGCGAGTAGCCGCGCAGCGGCCGGGAGAGCGCCTCCCGGTCCAGCCCCACCCGGTCCGCCGCCGCCTCGGCCTCGGTGCGGGCGCTCTCCGGGTCGCCCCCCGCGAGCCGCCAGTGGAACGCCAGAAACGCCCGGCCGGGCAGCTCCCGGTCGAACCCCAGCCGCTCGGGAAGGTACCCGGTCCGCGCGCGGACCGACAGGTCGTCCGGCGCGCGCCCGTCCACGGTGATCGCCCCCCGGTCCGGCCGGAGAAACCCGAGAAGACAGGAGAGGAGCGTGGTCTTGCCGGCGCCGTTCGGACCGATCAGGCCGAGCGTCTCGCCGCGGGCGACCTCGAGCCCGACCCCGTCCAGAGCCTGCACCCGTCGGCCGAACCGGCCGTAGGTCTTGGACACTTCCCGCACCGAAATCATCTTTCATTCATCTTACGCGAGCGCGTACTCCCGGCTGCCGGCTCCCGGCTTCCGAACTCGGGAATACGTGCTAGATTGCGCGCGCTTTTCGTCAGCCGGATGATCGAAGTCGAGAATCTCACCAAGCGCTTTCCGACCCAGCTCGCGGTCTCCGACGTTTCCTTTTCGGTTCAGCAGGGCGAGATCGTCGGTTTTCTCGGACCCAACGGGGCCGGGAAGACGACGGCCATGCGCGTCCTGACGGGATTCCTCCCTCCCACCGCGGGCACCGCGCGCGTGGCGGGATTCGACGTCGTCACGCAGTCGCTCGCCGCGCGCGCCCGGATCGGATATCTCCCGGAGTCCGCGGCCCTCTATCCCGAGATGCGGGTCGACGAGTACCTCGCCTACCGCGCGCGGCTGGAGGGCATCGCGGGCCCCGAGGTGAAGCGGCGGGTCGCCGAGGCGGTCGAGAGCTGCCTCCTCCAGGAGGTGGCGCACCGCAAGGTCGACAACCTGTCGAAGGGTTTCCGTCAGCGGACCGCGCTCGCCGGCGCCCTCGTCCACCGGCCTCCGGTGCTGGTCCTGGACGAGCCGACCGTCGGACTCGACCCGGTGCAGATCATCCGGATCCGGGAGACGATCCGGAGTCTCGGGAAAGAGAGGGCCGTCCTCCTCTCGACGCACATCCTTTCGGAAGTCGACGCGGTCTGCGACCGCGTCCTGATCATCGACCGCGGCCGCATCGTCGCGGAGGGCACGGCCGCGGAGCTCCGGAGCCGGATGGCCGGGTCTCCGATCGTGCGGGTCTCTTTTTCCGGGAACGTCGACGCGCGGGAGGCGCTCGCGAGCCTCCCGGGCGTGATCTCGGTGTCGCAGGAATCCGATGCGGACGAGACGCGCATCCGCCTGGAGTGCGCGACGGACGCCGATCCCCGCGAGCAGATCTTCCGGGCGGCGGTCACGCACGGCTGGACGCTGCGCGAGCTCGCGCGCGAGCGGCTTTCCATCGAAGACGTGTTCGTGCAGCTCATGCGGCACGAGGACGCGAGTCCGCAGGCGGAGTCCGCTCCTCCGGCCGCCGAGGCCGTGCAGTGAGAAAGTTCCTCGCGATCGCGGGCCGCGAGTGGCGCGCGTATTTCTTCTCGCCGCTCGCCTACGTGATCCTCGCCGCCTTTCTCCTCATGAACGGGATGATCTTCTCGGCGATCGTCGCCTTCCTGAACACGCCGGGCGCGCCGAAGGGACAGGCACTGCCCTTCCTCTTCACGAACACGTACTTCTGGATCTTCAACCTCTTCGTGGTGCCGATCCTGACCATGCGCCTCTTCCCGGAGGAGAGAAAGAGCGGAACCCTCGAGACGCTCCTGACCTCGCCCGTGTCCGAGGCGACGGTGGTGCTCGGCAAGTTCACGGCGGCGCTCGGATTCTTCCTGACGCTCTGGGCGCCCACGCTCGTCTACGTCCTGATCCTGCGGTCCCAGACGCCCATCGACCTCGGCCCCGTGGCCGCCGGGTACCTGGCGATTGCCCTGATCGGCGCGTACTTCCTGTCGATCGGGACGTTCGCTTCGATTCTCACGAAGAACCAGATCGTCGCGGCCATCCTGGCGTTCGCGATGCTCATACCGGTCTTCTCGGCGGGTCTCCTCGAATCGCTGTCGAACGACCCCGGGAAACGGGACACCCTCGGGTACTTCAACCTGTGGGACCACATGGAGGAGTTCTCGCGGGGTGTCGTCGACTCGCGCCGCCTCGTGTACTACCTGTCGGCGACGGCGTTCTTTCTCTTCCTCACGACGGTGATGCTCTCGGCCAAGAAGGAGAACCCGTGAACCGGGGGGCCGCAGCGCGCGCCGGAACCTCCACAGCCGCCATCGCGCTGGCGGTTGCGATGCTCATCGGGATCAACTGGCTGGGGTCGCGGCACTGGCTGCGCGGCGACTGGACGAAGACGCACATCTACAGCCTCTCGACGACCACGCGGAAGCTCGTCGCGGGCCTCACGAAGCCGGTCCGCATCACCGCGTTCCTCGATCGGGATTCGCGGCTCTACACTCCGGTATCGGAGCTCCTGAGCCGCTACCGCGCTCTCTCCCCGAAGATCGAGGTCGAGGAACTCGACCCCAAACGCAACCGCGCCCGCGCGGAGGCGGTCGCCCGGGAGTTCGGCGGAATTCGCCTGAACACCGTGGTCTTCCGCTCGGGGGACCGGAAGAAGTACGTCGAGGAGGACAAGCTCGCCGAACTCGACTACACCGGCATGCAGAATGGCGGCGGCGCTCCCGAGATCAAGGCCTTCAAGGGGGAAGAGGCGTTCACCGCGGCTCTCGTGGCGGTGACCGAGGACAGGACGCCGCACGTCTACTTCTCCTCGGGACACGGGGAGGCGTCGCTCGACTCGGGCGAGCGGGGCCGTGGGCTCGCCGACGTGAAGCAGCTGCTGGAACGAGACAACCTGACGGCGGCAAAGTGGGAGTCGTTCGGCAAGGACGCGATTCCGGCGGACGCCGACGCGATCGTCGTCGCCGGGCCGCGCACCGCGTTTCTCGAGCCGGAGGCGGGCGCTCTCGAGAAGTACCTCGCGGGCGGCGGGCACGTGCTCCTGATGCTCGACCCGGTCCTTCCTGCTCCCGGCGGTCCGGCGCCGGACCTCGGCCTGGGAAAGCTCCTCGCCGCGAACGGCGTGAAGCTCGGCAACGACATCGTCATCGACCCCTCGAACGCGCTGCCGCTGGTGGGCGCCGAGACCGTCTTCGCCAATCACTACGGAAATCACCCGATCGTCCGTTCGCTCTCGGAGGAGGGCGTTCCGGTGATCCTGCCGCTCGCGCGGTCCGTCTCGAAGGCGGACCCGGCGCCCCCGGGGACGACGGTGACCAATCTTCTGGAGACGACGCCGGACGGCTGGGGGGAGACGTCGCTCGCGAACCTCGAGGAGCAGGTGAAGAAGGACCCCGCGGACACGCCCGGTCCCGTGTCGCTGGCGGTCGCTTCCGGATCCGGCGACGAGGAGAAGGCGTCCGCGAAGAAGGCGAGGCTGGTCATCATCGGGAACTCCCGCTTCGTGTCGGCCGAAGGGCTCTCGAACAGCGGCAACGCCAACCTTTTCCTCAACTCGATTCACTGGCTCACCGGCGCCAGCAAGCGGATGGGGATCGCGCCCAAGACGATGGAGCAGGCGTCGCTCTCGCTGACGCGGTCGCAGGTGCAGCGGATCGGCCTGTTCTCGGTGCTCGGAATGCCTCTCCTGGCGGTCGTCCTGGGCGTCTGGGTCTGGTACCGCCGCCGCGACTGACCCCGCCATGTCCGCGCGAAAGCTCCTGATCCTGACCGGGGTGGTCATCCTCCTCTTCGCGTTCATCTTCTTTTACGAACGCAAGATGCCGACGACCGCCGAGCTCGCGGAGAAGGGGGAGATGTACTGGGATCTTCCGGAGGACCGCGTCGACAAGATCGTCCTGGAGCACGGGGGCGAAACCCTGGAGCTCGACAAGACCGGCGACGTCTGGCGACTCGCGCGACCCGACGCCTATCCAGCGGATACGTCCGCGGCGTCGGACCTGGCCCGCCAACTCGCCGACCTGAAAAAGCCGGCGGGCGAGTCGCCCGCGGGTGCGCGCCCCGAAGATTACGGGCTCGCGAAACCGGGAGCGAAGGCGACGTTCGGTTGGACCGAGGCTGCCGCTCCGGCGAAGAAGCTGTCACGCACGCTGGAGCTGGGACTCGACATCCCGGGAACCGATCTGACTGCGGCCCGGCAGGCCGGCAGCCCCCAGATTCTGTTCGTGCCCTCGAGCCTGGCGGCCGCGGTTCGCAAGGGAGCGGACGACTTCCGGAGCAAGGACGTCTTCGGCGGCAATTCGGCCGACGTCGCGGGAATCGAGGTCGTCCGCGGCCGCGGGAAGCTGCGCCTGGCGCGCAAGCAGGGGATCTGGTGGATCGAGGAGCCGATCGCGGACCTCGCGGACCGCGACGTCACGGACCGGCTCGCCGGCGACCTCTCGTCCCTCCGCGTGACGGAATTCCTTTCGAAGTCGGTTGCGGGAGACCCGTCGGCCCTGGGCCTCGCCCCGCCGGTGTTCCGGGTGACGTTGACCGACGCGAAGGGCGCGAAGAACACGCTCGACATCGGCTCCACGCGCACGGACGGGAACGCGGTCTACGCGAGCCGGCAGGGGCAGGTCTTCACGATCGGGAACTCGATCATCGAAGACCTCTCGAAGGAGGCGACGGCGTTTCGCGACCGGCGGCTGGTCCGATTCGAACGGGGAGAGGTCGCCGGAATCGACACCGCGGACGGATCGAAGCGGCACTCCTTCGCAAGGAAGCAGGCAGGCTGGAGCCTGGACGGTCGAACGCTGCTCGCCTCCGCCGCCGACGACCTGATGACCGCGATCCTCGACGTCGAGAGCAAGTCGATCCTGGACGACGCCGACGCCGCGTCGCTCGCGGGGCGGCCCGCCGACTGGACGCTCGATGTCCGGATGTCCGCGGGTCCCGGCTGGAGCGTGAAGCTCGTGCCCTTCCGGGGAGACTTCGCGGTGACGGTTTCCCGTCGGCCCGGTGCGTTCACGATCTCCCGGGAGTCCGCGGACCGGCTCCGGAGCGCCATCGAGAAGGCCGCGGCTCCGACCGCGGGAACTCCCGCCGCGACCCCGGCGTCCCCGACGCCGACCGTCAAGCCGAAGAAGTAAACGTCCGCCCTTCGGCTCCGGCTCCGGCTCCCGGCTCCGGCTACCGTTTCCCCGTGACGTGCGGAGGCCGCTTCTCGGCCTTCGCGGCCAGCTCCTCGATCCGCCTCTGGCGGGCTTTCTCCTTGACGTCCTCGACCTCGACCTGCTTTTCCTTCGCCTTGGAGAAAAGCGTCGAGACCCAGAGCATCGTCCCGGCGGTGCCGGGGACCTTCGCCTTCCGGGCCGAGGCGCCCCAGAACTTGGTCTTGCGGAACTTCGACTCGGAGAGGTCGGAGTTCGCGAAGTCGACGCCCGAGAGCCTCGCCCGGCTGAAGTCGGCCCCGATCGCCCGCGCGAAGCGGAAGTCGGCGTCCTCGAGGTTCGCCCCCTCGAAGTTCGCCCCGATGAGGAGCGTTCCGGAGAGGTCGGCTTCGAAGGCGGTGACCTGCGAGAGGTTGGCCCGCTTCAGGTTCGCCTGCCGGAAGTTGCCGAACGACAGATCGGCGCGCGAAAAGTCCACTCCTTCGGCCTGCGCCTCCGAGGCGTCGGCGTTCGCGAACTTCGCTCCCGGAAAGGAGTACGGCTTCAGGTTCACCCGCCGCAGAACCGCCTTCGAAAGGTCGGCTCCGCGGAAGCTGGCGCGCTCGAACCGGGCGGTCCGCAGGTCGACGCCGACGAGCCGCGCTTCCGCGAAGCTGACGTCTTCGCCGCCGGCGTCGAGGAAGAGCGCCCCGCGGAGATCCGCCTTGCGCAGCTTCGCCCGGTCGAACTGGGCGCCGCTGAAGTTCGCCTCGACCGCGGTCGACAGCTCCATGTCGGCTTCCGCGAAGTCGGCGCGCTCGCAGTTGGCGCCGTTCAGCGCGGCCTGCCGGAGGATCGCGCCGACGAACTT
>Ga0070692_10000169_pt1 | contig 16722 bp, 15 predicted proteins | sample KBSK1102metaG_FD_64675 | JGI IMG/M metagenome (GOLD analysis project Ga0070692, IMG submission 64675) | Corn, switchgrass and miscanthus rhizosphere microbial communities from Kellogg Biological Station, Michigan, USA - KBS K1-10-2 metaG | ecosystem: Host-associated > Plants > Roots >...
CGGCGGCATGCCGATCGGCGCGTACGGTGGGAGCAAGGAGCTGATGCAACTCGTCTCGCCGCTCGGCCCGATGTACCAAGCTGGAACGTTGTCCGGAAATCCCGTGGCCGTCGCCGCGGGCAAAGCCACGCTCGGCGTGCTGAAAAACTCATCGATCTACGCCGATCTCGAAGAACGCTCCGGCGAGTTCGAAACCGGCGTCGTCAAAGCGGCGGAGAAACATGGCGTCCCGCTCACCGTAAACCGCGCTGGCTCGATGTGGACGATCTTCTTCACCGAAGGTCCCGTCACCGATTTCGAAAGCGCCGATCGCTCCAACCGCGAAAAGTTCGCCCGCTTCTTCCATCTCATGCTCGGCGAAGGCGTCTACCTCCCGCCGTCCCAGCTCGAGGCGGCGTTCTTCTCCGCCGCACACGCGAAGAAGGACATCCTGCAGCTGATCGAACGCGTCGATCGTGTGTTGAAGAAGATTGCGTGGGAGTTCGAGAAGTGACAGCGGCGTAGCTCGCTGTCATCCTGAGCCGCCGAAGGACGGTCGAAGGACCCCCGGCTGCTAACCCGGCCGGGCGGCGGTTTCAACCGGGGGGTCCTTCGGCGCGCTCTGCCCCTCCGGGGCTGCTGCCGCCTCAGGATGACACGCGCGGTACTAACCAACTCCGGCCATTCAGAGACACCGCCTCCGCATCAAACCCGAACAACTCCCGCACAACCTTGGGCCGCATCACTTCGGCCGGCGTCGCGTCGCGAGCGAGGGTTCCGCGCTGCATGACGAGCATGCGGTCGCTGTACGCGGCGGCCCAGTTCAGATCGTGCGTGGCGTAGAGGACGGTGACGCCGGTGCGGTCGACGATGTCGCGCAGGAGGGCGGAGAACTGCTGGACGTGCGAGACGTCGAGCGAGGCGAGCGGCTCGTCGAGGAGGATCAGGCGCGGGCGCGCGGCGAGGACGCGGGCCAGGAAGACGCGCTTCCGCTCGCCGCCGCTCATCTCGTCGAGATAACGTTCGCCGAGATGCGCGGCATCGCAGAGCGCGAGCGCGCGCGAGGCTTCGCCGTAGTCGGCATCGCGTTCCCACTCGAAACGCCCGAGGAACGGCGCGCGGCCGGAGACGACCACGTCGATGGCGCGCATGGAGAAGGTGGGATCGGGATCCTGCGGGAGATAGGCGACCTGTTTCGCGTACTCCTTCGCCGGCCAGTCGCGGAGGCGTTTTCCGTCGAACGCGATCTCCCCTTCGTGCGGAACCAGCACGCGCGCGATGAGTTTCAGCAGCGTCGACTTACCCGAGCCGTTCGGACCGGTAAGAGCGATGAGCTGCGTGCGGTCGAAGGACGCGGTGATGCGGTCGACAGCTTGCGCTTTCTCATATCCGAACGACACATCGCGTAGCTCGAGCATCAGCGATTCCTCCGCAGGAGCGAGAGGAAGAAAGGTACGCCGAGGACCGCGGTGAAGGCGCCGATGGGGAGCTCGGAGGAAGTGACGACGATGCGCGACAGGAGATCGGCGAAGACGACCAGCACGCCGCCGCCGAGGGCGCAGAGGGGGAGGAGGAAGCGGAAGTCGCGCCGCCAGATCATGCGGATGAGATGCGGGACCAGCAGCCCGACGAAGCCGATGATGCCGCTGACGGAGACGGCCGCGCCGGTGACGATCGAGGCGGTGATGAAGCCGATGACCTTGATCCGTTCGACGTTGACGCCACGCGATTTGGCGTCGTCTTCGCCGAAGGCGAGCATGCGCAGATCGTTGCCGATCGCGGCGAGGGTGGCCGTAGCGATCACGAGCAGAATCGCCAGCAACGAGACATCGCTCCACGTCGCTCCGAACAGCGTTCCCATCATCCAGCGCAGCGCCGCGGTCAGATCGCTCTGCCGCGAGATGCCGAAGGAGATGAGGATGACCGCGGAGAAGAACGCATTCAGCACGAGCCCGGAGAGGAGCAGCCGTGTCGGATCGGTGTATTCGCGCCGCCGCGCGAGGAGAAACACCGCTCCCGTCGCACCGCAAGCGCCGATGAACGCGATGACCGGCACGACGCCGGGCAGCCTTGCCAATCCCGCGGCGGTGGCGATCGACGCTCCGCACGCCGCGCCGCCGGAGACACCGAGGATAAAGGGATCGGCCAGCGGATTTCGCAGCAGCGTCTGGAACGTGACGCCGGCCACGGCCAGCGTCGCGCCGACGAGCGCGGCCAGCAGCGCCCGCGGCAACCGGATCCCGATCAGGATCGCCCGCGCCGTGGAATCGCCCGACATCGCCGCGCGCCAGGAGACATTCGTCGCGCCCGCGGATGATGCGAGCAGAAGCGCGATGACCAGCAGAAGCGCAAGCAGCGCGAAGGCGCCGATCAATCTTGGTTGCTGGCGAGCCGCGGACACGATGCGCAGTGTAGCGTCAGCCTTGTAGGCATCTTGACGCGCCTGATTGGAGGCATCATGATGCCGGGATGCGCACGACGCTTACGCTTGATGACGATCTTGTTAAGGAGTTGCAGGAGGCTGCTCGAAACAGCGGCAAGTCGCTCAAAGAAGTCGTGAACGAGACATTGCGTCACGGTCTCGCGACCGGAGCATCTCCGGCGCGGCGAGTGCCTCGGTTTCGAGTTCATCCGCAACGGTGCGGTTTCCGCGCGGGGATTGATCTTACAAAGTTGAATCAGTTGGTGGACGAGCTCGAAATCGACCGCGCTGGATCTCTTGCGATCCGGAATCGGTAAACGATGATCATCCCCGACATCAACTTACTGGTCTACGCGTACAACTCGGATGCGCCCGACCATCGGAAAGCGCGCGCGTGGTGGGAGAGTGCTCTTTCTTCCGTCCAACCCGTTGCGTTGCCCTGGGTTGTTCTTCTCGGGTTTCTTCGCATCATGACCAGCCGCCGCATTCTCGAGGCTCCGCTCAGCATGGAGCAAGCAGTCCGTCATATTCGGTCATGGCTGGAACAGCCACAGACGCGGATCATTCAGCCGGGCCCCCAACACCTCGATCTCGTCGAGGATTTAGCGCGGCGCGCTCGAATCACAGGCGAGCTGACGACCGATCTGCACTTGGCAGCACTCGCAATCGAACATCAGGCGGAACTTCACTCGAATGACGATGACTTCCGGCGCTTTCCCGGTCTCCGCTGGAGCAATCCGCTCCGCTGAGCGGCGGCGGTAAACGCCGTCCCTTCCCAATTCGTCCAAGCGTCATGAAATCCGCGACGAAGTTTCTCGCCGGGCTGATCGCTTTCGCGTGTTTGGCCGGTGCAACATCCTCCGACAACAGCAAACTCACCGATCGGCAACGCGCGCTGCATGTGCTCAATCGGCTGGCGTTCGGGCCGCGGCCGGGGGATGTCGACGCCGTGATGAAGGACGGTGTCAATGCCTGGATCGAGCGGCAGTTGCATCCCGATGGCATTGCGGATCGGGCGGTTGAGGCGCGTATCGCCGGGTTGCCGACGATGGCGATGTCGAATGCGCAGATCGTAAAGACGTACTACGAGCCTGTGCTGATGGCGCGGCAGAAGGCGAATGCCGAGGCGAAGGACGGGGATGTCGACAAGAAGGATGCGCGGCGCGAGTTCCTCCGCGACATCCCGTTCAATCAACGGCCGCAGGTCGTGATGAACGATCTGCTCAGCCAGCGCATCCTGCGCGCGGCGGAGTCGGACCGGCAGCTCAATGAAGTGATGGTCGACTTCTGGATGAACCACTTCAACGTGTTCGCCGGCAAGGGCATCGATCGCTTTCTGCTCACCAGCTACGAGCGCGACGTCATCCGGCCGCACATCTGGGGACATTTCGAGGATCTGCTCCTGGCGACGGCGAAGTCGCCGGCCATGCTTTTCTATCTCGACAACGCGCGCTCTGTGGCCGCGCCGGAGAATCGTCCGCTCCTCGCGCAACGCTTCGGACGCCGCGCGATGGAGATGAATCCGCAGCTGAAGAATCGCCAGGGCGGTCTCAACGAAAACTACGCGCGCGAGATCATGGAGCTGCACACGCTCGGCGTCGACGGCGGCTACACGCAGAAGGACGTGACCGAACTGGCGCGCGTGCTGACCGGTTGGACGATCACCACGCAGCGCGACGGCGGCCAGGGCGCGGCCTTCATCTTCCGGCCGATGCTTCACGACGCCGGCTCCAAGACCGTCCTCGGCATCCGCTTCGCGCCGGGCGGCGGGATGGAGGAAGGGGAGAGGATGATCCACGTCCTCGCTCACCATCCCGCCACCGCGCATCACATCGCCTACAAACTCTGCCAGCGCCTCGTCGCGGACGATCCCCCCGCGGCACTCGTCGATCGCGTGGCGGCGAAGTTCCTGGCGACGGACGGCGATCTTCGCGAGACGGTGCGCGCGGTCATCAGGAGTCCCGAATTCTGGAATCCGAAGTCGTATCGCGTGAAGGTGAAGTCGCCGTTCGAGTACACGATCTCCGCGGTGCGCGCGGTGAATGCGCGGATCACCGATCCGGCGCCGATCGCCCGCGCGCTGCAGCAGATCGGCGAGCCGTTGTACGGCGCGCAGCCGCCGACCGGTTACAGCGATAAGGCCGACGTCTGGATCAACACCGGCGCGTTGATGAACCGGCTGAACTTCGCGCTGGCGCTGGCGGCGAACAAGCTGCCGGGCGTCCACGGCGACGTCGTCGCGCTGATTCCGGCGGAGGAAGCCGCGGATGCATCGCATTCCGTCGAGGCGCTGGCACAGGCGCTGACCGGCGGGAGTCTCACCGAGGAGACGCGCAGCACCATCAAATCGCGGATCGCCGAACGGAACGCGCCCGCCGAGGATCCGTGGGACAACACGCAACTGCCGACGGTGGCAGGGCTGATACTGGGCTCGCCGGAGTTTCAGAGGCAGTAGCGCGGTCGCGGGGTCTCGCGGTTACGCGGTTTCGCAGTGACGCGCCGCGAGACCCCGCAACCGCGAGACCGCGCAACTTCATCAAGGAGACCCAATGATCAACAGACGCTTCTTCCTCAAATCCTCCGGCCTCGCGCTCGTCGGCGGGAGCCTGCTTCCGACGGTGTTCGTCAGGATGGCGAACGCTGCGACGACCAAAGGCGGCAAGACGCTCGTGGCGATTTTCCAGCGCGGGGCGGTCGATGGCTTGAACATGATCGTGCCGTACGGCGAGCAGGCGTATTACGCGGCGCGGCCGACGATTGCGGTGCCGCGTCCCGGCGCAGAGGGGGGTGCGATCGATCTCGATGGGTTCTTTGGATTGCATCCGTCGCTCGCCTCGCTGTCGCCATATTTCAAAGATCACAGCGCCGCCTTCGTGCACGCGGTCGGCTCACCGGATTCGACGCGGTCGCATTTCGATGCGCAGGACTTCATGGAGTCGGGGACGCCGGGGGTGAAGTCGACCGAGGATGGATTTCTATCGCGCGCGGTCGGGGCGAAGAAAGAAGCGTCCGTGTCGCCGTTGCGCGCGGTGGCGCTCTCACCGGCGATGCCGCGCATCCTCTCCGGTGGCGCGGGAGCCGTTGCGATGACGAACATCAGCCAGTTCGGGATCCGCGGCGGCGCGAACGTCAGCGGCGGCTTCGAATCGATGTACGCCGAGGCCGTGGCGGGGACGCTGGGTGGGACGGCGAAGGAATCGTTCGAGGCGGCGCGCATTCTCAAGAGCGCCGATCCGCAGAAGCGGCAGCCGGAGAACGGAGCGGTCTATCCGAACGGACCGCTCGGCAACTCGCTGCGGCAGATCGCGCAGCTCATCAAGTCGAATGTCGGACTGGAAGTCGCCTTCGCCGACGTCAGCGGCTGGGATACGCACGCGGGCGAAGGGGGCGCGCAGGGACAGCTCGCCAACAACCTCCGCAATTTCTCCGACGCCATCGCCGCGTTCACCCGCGACCTCGGATCGCGCATGGGCGACGTGGTGCTGGTGACGATGTCGGAGTTCGGACGCACGGTTCGCGAAAACGGCAACCGCGGCACCGACCACGGCCACGCCAACGTGATGCTCCTCCTCGGCGGCGGCGTGAAGGGCGGGAAGGTGTACGGCAAGTGGCCGGGCCTCGCCTCGCAAAAGCTTTACGAGAACCGCGACCTGGCCATCACCACCGACTTCCGCGACATCTTCGCGGAACTGCTGACGAAACAGCTCGCGGTGCCATCGCTGAAGACGGTGTTTCCGGGTTACGAGCCGAAGCTGCGGGGCGTGCTGGCCTGACTTTCAACCACAGAGACGCAGAGGGCACAGAGAGATTCCTTTGTGTTCTCTGCGTCTCTGTGGTGAACGCTTTTCACTTCACGAGCTTCACATCCCCGAACGGCGCAATCTGATCCTTAATCTGCTTGTAATCGCCGACGACGACGATCGCGCTGCGGTAGGTGTCGAAGTACTTCGTCGCCGCGCGCTGGACCTCGGCGGGTGTGAGCGCGGCGACTTTGTCGCGGAAAGTCTGCAGGAAATCGCGCGACAGTTCGTCGACGTAGATCGTGGTGATGCGGCCGGCAAGGCTGGCCTGCGACTCCAGTTCCAGCTCCATCCCGCCGATGCTGTACGTCTTCGCCGACTGCAGCTCCTCGTCGGTGACCGGCGCGACGCGCATGCGATCGAGCTCGTAGAGCATCTCGAGTAGCGTCGGTCCGGTGACCTCGTTGCGGACCGACGCGCCGGCGGTGAAGGCGCCGGCCGCGCGGCGGAGATCGGCGGAACTGAACGGCGAATAGGTGTAGCCCTTCGACTCGCGGACGTTGCGTGTCAGTCTTGAATAAAACGACCCGCCGTAGATCATGTTCGTCGTGCGCAGGGGGATGTAGTCAGCAGACCGCCGCGGTGGAGCGGGCGCGCCGATGAGAATCGTCGACTGCACCGAGCCGGGTCGATCGATGACATAGATCTGCCGCTTGTCACGAACGGGAAGAACGAGCTTCGGCGCGGGCGGCAGCGGGACGCGCTTCCAGGAGCCGAAGAATTTCGCCACTTCGGTTTTCATCGCCGGCACTTCGAAGTCGCCGACGATGACCAGCACGGCGTTGTTCGGAACGTAGTAGGTCGCGGCGAACGTCTTCAGCGAATCGCGCGTAACTTTCGTGATCGCGGCGGGATTCGGAACGGTAAATCCGTACGGATGCGTGCCGAAGAGCGCTTTGTCGAGCTCCTCCTGCGCCAGAAAATCGGGCGTGGAACGCTGCTCCTCGATCTCCTGCGCGAAATTCGTCTTCGCCAGCGCGACCTCGGATTGCGGATACGCGGGATGCCGCGCGACGTCGCTGACGAGATCGAGCAGCTTCGGCGCGAAATCGGCCAGCGACGATGCCGAGAGCGTGGTGGCGTCGTTGTCGACGCCGATCGAGAGCGTGCCGCCGATAGAGCGCAGCTCCTGCTTCAGCTGCAGGCTCGTGCGCGTCGCGGTTCCCTCGTTCGCCACCCGCCCCGCGAGTTGCGCGACGCCGGGCTGCGTCTTGTACGCCGTGCCGCGTCCGGCAAGCAGCGAGAGCGCGACCGTGATCTTCGGCACGTTGTGCAGCGGGACCAGAACAACGGTCAGCCCGTTGTCGAGCTTTGTTTCGGAAATCGTCGGCCAGTTGATTGGGCGCGGCGGCGCGGGCGGGGGAGGCGTGGCTTGCGCGAAGACGTTTGCCGCGAGCGCGAAGGTCGCGGCTGCGATGAAGCTGGTGGGCTTGCTCATTTCGCCTCCTTCGCCGCCGGCACGCGGTCGATCGACGTTCGATTCGACGGCACGAGGTATTTCTGCGCGACCGACTGGATCTGCGCGGCGGTGACGGCGTCGAAGAGCGGCAGAGACTTGTTGATCTGCGACGGATCATCACGAAACAAAGCGAACGATGCGAGCAGGTTCGCCTTGCCTCCCGTCGTTTCCAGCGCGTCGTAGAAATTCGCGCGGAAGCGGACTTTCGCGTCGGCCACTTCGCGCGCCGTCGGTCCGTGCTGCTGGATGTCGGCGGCGATCGCATCGACCTCGCGAAGGATCTCCTCGGCGGTATGCCCCGGTTTGTACGTCGTGCGCGAGACGAGGAGCATCGGGCCGTCGTAATCAAACTCGTTGCCGAGCTCGTAGTTGATCCCGCCGCCCCAATCGATCGAAGCCTGCTTCTCCTTCACCAGGCGCTGGTAGAAGCGCGAGCTGTCATCGCCCTGCAGGATGAAATCGAGCAGAACGGCGGGGGCATAGTCGGGCGACTGCTGATCGGGGAGGTGATAGCCGAAGGCGAGCGCGGGAAGGTTGGCCAGCTTGTCGGTCTGGTTGACGCGCTTCTCCTTCGTCTGCGGCGGCTCGCTGACGTCAGGACGCTTCGGGATCGCCTGCTGCGGGATCGAGGCGAAGTATTTGTCGACGAGCTTGCGCGCGGCGGCCGGATCGACGTCGCCGACGATGGCCAGCACGGCGTTGTTCGGCGCGTAGTAGGTCTTGAAAAAGTTGCGCACGTCGTCGATCTTCGCCGCCTCGATGTCGTGCAGGTCGCCGTAGAAATTGTGCGCGTTGAACCAGTTCTGGTTCGCGTTCTGCCAGAGGTCGAGCCATTCGAAAAATGCGTACGGCTGGTTGAGAACGTTAGAGCGAACCTCCTCCGAGACGACGTTCTGCTGGTTCTTCAGATTCTCCGCGCTGACATCGAGCGATCGCATGCGGTCCGATTCCAGCCACAGCGCCGTCTCCAACCCCTCGGCGGGCAGCGTCTCGTAGTAGTTCGTGTAGTCGAGCCGCGTCGAGCCGTTCAGATTGCCGCCATTCGCTTCGACGATCTTGGCGTGCTCGAACTTCTTCACATGCTCGGAGCCCTGAAACATCATGTGCTCGAAGAGGTGGGCGAAGCCGGTCTGCCCTTTCGGCTCCACGCGAAAGCCGATGCCGTAGTAGACGGCGACGGTGACGGTCGGCGCCGCGTGGGCTTCGGAGATGACGACCTTCAGACCGTTCGGGAGTTTGTCGTAGACGACCGGCACCTCGATCGATTTGGCGTAGGCGCCCGCGCAGGCGAGGAGAGATGCGGCCAGCAGCAGTCGGACGTTCTTCATGCGGGCAATCCTACACGGTAGAGTGCGCGGCGCATGGGAACGAAACGGTTGCGGCGCCGCGTCCGCCGCATCATCGATTGGTTGGCCGCGGCGCACATCGATCTGCGCTTGTGGCTGACGGGGAAAACGGATCCGGAGCTGCCGCCGCTGCGGTTGCGCTTCGTCGGCGTCGGTGATTTTCGTTCCGTGGGCGAGGAGCTGAAAGAGCTGCTGATCCGCTTCGGACTGAAGCCGGACGATCGCGTGCTCGATATCGGATCGGGCGTCGGACGCGTGGCGATTCCGCTGACGCGCTATCTCGATTCCGGCACGTACGACGGCTTCGACGTGGTGCGGCGCGGCGTGATGTGGTGCCGGCGGCACATCACTCGGCTGTATCCCAACTTCCGCTTTCATCACGTGAAGGTGCAGAACTCGGAATACCGAGGAAGCGGGGCGCTGGCGTCGCGATTCCGGTTTCCGTTCGGCGACGCATCATTCGACGTCGCCATCGCCACGTCGCTGTTTACGCATCTGCTGATCGAGGAGACGCGGCAATACCTGCGCGAGTCGGCGCGCGTGCTGGCTCCGGGCGGGCAACTGCTCGCCACCTTTTTCATCCTCAACGAACATTCGCGCAGCGTTTTGCCGCGGCTGGATGCGCACTATCGCTTTCCGGTCGACCGGCCGCCGCTGCGGCTGCTGGACGCGGACAATCCGGCCTTCGGCGTAGCCATCGACGAAGCGGCGCTCGTCGCATTGATTCTGGCGGCCGGCTTCGCCAGTCATGAGATCCGCTATGGCCAGTGGGCGGAGCGGCCGGACGCGGTGACGTTTCAGGATCTCGTCATCTGCCGGCGCTGAAGCATCAGCGTCGCGCTGACGATGCCGAGGAGGCCGCAGGCGGTCCAGACCAGCGCGGGATTGTGTTCGAAGAGCAGCGTTCCGGCGGGCGGTCCGATCACCATGCCGAACGACCACATCATCATCACCAGACCGAGATACCGCCCTCGGTATTGCTCCGGCGCGAGTTGCACGGCGTACGCGCTGGCGACGGGTGAGCTGATCATCTCGCCGAGCGTCCAGACGACGACGGTTGCCGCGAGCGCGGGGACGGTTCGGGCGAACCCGGTGAGTGCGAAACCGGCACCGGCCAGAAAGTAGCCCAGCGCGATCATCGGCCGCGGCGGAAAGCGGCGCGTCCACTGCGTGATGAACAGCTCGAAGAGCACGATCAGCATGCCGTTGGTGGAGATCAGGACTCCGTAGACGCGCGATGGAAATCCGATCGACTTCACGTGCAGCGCGAACGTCGATCCCATCTGAAAATCGACGATGGTGACGCAGAGCGTGGCCAGCAGAAAGATGACGAACGGCCGGTCGCGAAGAGCTACGCGCAACGCTTCGCCGGTGCGTTCGCTCTTCACGTAGGTGCGCAGCCCGTGCGGCAGCGCGAAAAGGGCGATCAGGCCGTAGATGACCGACGTCGTCGCGTCGCCGATGAAAAGCAATGTGAAGGAATGGTCGGCCAGGAATCCCGCGGTTGCCGGTCCCGCCGCGAATCCGAGGTTGACGGCGAGGCGGTAGAGGCCGAAGGCGGTGACGCGATGTTCGTCGCCCACCAGATCGCCGACGAGCGCGTAGCTGGCGGGGCGATACAGCTCCGTGAGCGAGCCGGTGATGCAGGTGAGGACGACGATGGCGGCGTAGCTGCGCGCCTGCGAGAGCGCGAGCATCGCCGCGGCCGAGCCGAACATCGAGAGGACGATCGTGTTGCGGCGTCCGATGCGGTCGGCGAGATGTCCGCCTGCGGACGATGCGACGAGATGGCCGAGGCCGTACGCGCCGACAGCCAGTCCGGCCTGCGCGCTGGTGAAGCCGATCCTCGTCAGGTAGAGGATCAGGAACGGGATGACGAAGGTGCCGAAGCGATTGATGAACGTGCCGCCGAAGAGGATCCAGGCGGCCGGTGGCAGGGCGCGCAGGTTGTCGCGGAACGACAACATCACGCGAACTCGAAGCGCACCCGTTCGCGCAGGTGCCCGAGGATCGCGCCGAGCAGGGCGCCGGTCGTGTTCCAGATGATGTCGTTCACATCCGCTACGCGGTCGGGGAGAAAGTACTGCCACCCTTCGATCGCGCACGTAAAGGTGAAGCCGAGAAGGACCGTGAGTACGTAGGTCTGCATCGTGGGGCGGTTGACCGTGTAGAGCGCGATGAACATCAGAAATCCCCAGGGCACGAAGAGCAGCACGTTGGCGATGATCGGCACGATGAGCACCGCCAGGATGTGCGTCGACACCGGATGCCTGGCGATGCTCTTCGAGATGTGGCGGAGGTCCTCGAACGGCGAGGGATCGACCTTCGAGTAGCTCTTCCCCGACATCCAGACCGTCGTTAGCACGATCAGAATCGTGACGGCGATCAGCAGGATGATGGTGATCGGGCGCTTGATGGTGATGACGGTCGGCATGTAGTGGATTCGTAGATTAGTGGATTGGTGGATTAGCGTAATCCACTACACATTCACAAATCGCCGGAATCCCACATTCAGAATCAGTCCCACTGCCATGAAGAACATCATCGTGGCCGAGCCGCCGTACGAGATGAGCGGCAAGGGGATGCCGGTCACCGGCAACAGGCCGATCTGCATCGAGACGTTGATCAGGATGTGGAAGATGAAGAAGCAGATCAGTGAGAGGACCAGGAATGTCCCGCCGCGGTCGCGGGAGGCCTTGGCGACCGCTAGCGACTCGACGATGAAGAACAGATAGAGCGTGAGGACGACGCTGACGCCGACGAAACCCCACTCTTCGCCGAGGACGGAGAAGATGAAATCGGTGTGACGGGCGGGGAGATACTCGAGGTTGACCTGCGTCCCGTGCAGGAATCCCTTGCCGGTGATGCCGCCGGAGCCGGTGGCGATCTTGGCCTGCATCACCTGATATCCCGAGCCGAGCGGATCGCGCGACGGATCGAGAAAAATCGAGATCCGCTCTTTCTGAAACGGTTTCAGAAAATGCCAGCCGATCGGCATCGCCACGAGAAAACAGAGCGAGGCGATCAGCCACAGTTTCGGCTTGATGCCGCCGAAGAACATCGCCACGCCGAACAGCGGAAAGAAGCTCGCCGCCGATCCGAAGGCCGGCTGCAGCGCGATGAGGACCACGGGGAAGCCGATCATCCCCATCACCACGGCGAAGCTGCGGACGTCGAGATAGGCGCGATCGTTCGAGTCGAAGTACTTGGCGATCAGCAAGGCGGTGAAGATCTTCATGAACTCCGACGGCTGAAACTGAAAGTTGCCGATGTGAATCCACGATTTGACGTTGCGCGTCAGCCGGTCGGAGATGAGCAGGTAGCCGAGCAGGACGATGCCGACGGCGTAGAGAAACGGCGCGATCTCCATCAGCACGTGATAGTCGACGGCGATGAAGAGGATCATCAGGACGATGCCAATGAGCGTCCAGATGACCTGCTTGCGGAACAGCGGCGCCTCGGGACCGAAGTACGTCGCGCTGTAGACGAGCAGACATCCGATCGCGGCGATGAGCAGCGCGGTCGTAAGGAGGTTGAGATCGAGCCGGGAAATCGTACGTGAGGCGGACATCGAGCAGTGGATCAGTAGATTAGTGGATTAGAGGAGCAGAAGCACGAACCGATTCGCCTGTCATCCTGAGCCGCCGAAGGACGGTCGAAGGACCCCCGGCTGGCAATCCGGACGGGCGTGGGCATTCACGGCAAGCACGCGGGAGGTCCTTCGGCGCTTCGCCGCCTCAGGATGACAGGTCAGTGCTTCGGGATCTCCTGGTTGTAATAGAACATGCAGGTCACGCGCTCGGTGTCGTTCGGGAAGTCCCGCGGCAGGGGATTAAGCGGGGAGGAGAGCTCGATCCCTTTCTTCGCCGCGAAGTCGTATGGCGGGACGCCGGAGCTTTCCAGGATGGTGACGTCGGTGATGCGTCCGTCGCGATGGATGGTGAAGCGGATGGTGACGACACCCTTGAGTCCGGTCTGGATCAGGTGCGGCATGTTCGAGTACCAGTTCACCCGAATCCTGCTCACCATTCCCTCGGCGTATTCGCCCCAGTCGTACCACTGCGATTCGAACGAGAGCGGGCCGTCCTGCGCGAAGCCTTTTTCGCCGCCGGCGGAGCGGTTGAGATCGGGGCCTTCCTGTCCGCCGCCGAGGGAGGCGACTTTGCCGACCTCCTTGATCGCGTTGCGCCAGTTCACCGGACCTGCAGCCACATTGGCCTGCGATGGCTGGCGAAAGGTGAGAGGCGACTGCGTCTGCGTGCTCGGGGCTGGAGGAGGCGCGGCTGCCTGTTGCTGCTGCGGTTGCGCGGCGGCAGCTGCTTCCTGCGAGGCGCTCGCGGACTGTTGCTGTTGCTGTCCCGGCGGCGGTTTCGGAGGGGTGTAGATCTGGCTGCCGTCGCCCGGACGCTGTGTGGGCTGGTCGCCGGTCGGATGCGGCGTGGAGGCTTTCCGGTTGCCGTCGGAGAAGGCCGCATCGGGATTTGCGGGGCGGTTGATCTTCGGGCCGGGCGACTCGACGAACGTCTTGTCCTGCGGATTCTGCCGGATCAGTTCGACGTAACGCGCGATCGGCGGCGCCGCGGCATCCTTCGAGACCGGGTGATAGGTGGCAACGAAGTACGCGAAGATCGCGGCGTGAAGGATGAAGGAGACGATGATCGCGGCGCTGACTCCGCCGCCTCGCGAGTCGCCATGCTCGCCGAGCAGGTCGATCGTCTCTTCAAAATCGTGGAGTTCGTGGTCCAAACGGGAGTCCTCAGCGTAGAAGTTACCCCGTCTCCGATTTCTTCCCCGGAGCCGGTGCTAAACTCGATTCAATGTCCGACGTATACCCTCATGTGCAGCCGCCTCCGCCGCCGCCTCCGCCTCCGGTTCGGCCCACGGGTTCCGGCTTCGACTTCGCGCGTCCGTTTACCTTTACGTTCGAAGACCCTCGCTGGGTACAGAAAGTTCTTCTTGGCGGACTCTTCATGCTGGCGAGCGTTTTCATCGTCGGTGCATTCTTCGTTTACGGCTATCTGGCGCGCCTGGCGCGCAACGTCATCGCCGGCATGCAGCATCCTCTCCCGGAATGGGATGACCTCGGCGAGTACTTCAGCGAAGGATTGCGACTTTTCTGTGTCGCCTTCATCTATACGCTGCCGATCATCGCCCTGGCGATGTTCTTCATCATCCCGTCGATCGTCGCGGAGTCGGTCGACAATGATGCCCTCCGCAACATCGGCGGCGGGATGGCGGCATGCGTCTGGTGCCTGATTTTCCCCCTCGGGCTGGCGCTGGCGATCTGGATGCCGGGCGCGCTGCTGTTCACGGCGGTGGAGCGGCGGTTCGGCGCGGGATTCGAATTCGGACAGATCGCGGCATTTATCAAGGGCAACGTCGGCAACTACCTGCTGGCCTTCGTGGTCTGGCTGGTGGTGCGGATGATCGTTCCGTTCGGCTTCATCCTCTTGTGCGTCGGCGTCTTCTTCACAGGATTCTGGTCGCTGGTCGTGGCGACGTACGCGTTCGCCCAGTCCTGGCGGCTTGCCCCCGGCCGCCGGTGAAGCGCGATACGAAAATCGTTGCCGCTACGCTCGTGGCGATCGCCGGCGCGATCCTCTCCGCGTCGATTGCCTGCACGGCCGCGATCGCGCATGGGGCGTCGATGCGGTGGCGCCTGCTGTTTCGCCTTTTCTGCCACGGCATCCCGGAGCGATGCCTGTATCTCTGGAACGTGCCGATGCCGATCTGCGCGCGCTGCACGGCGATCTACGCCGGGCTCGTCGCATCGTTCGCCATCTTCCTGATCCTGCCGCGGATGACGGAAAAGTTCGCGCGCATGGTGCTCTATACAGCTGTGGTTCCGATGGCAATCGACGGACTAACGCAACTCGCGCACTTTCGCCTGAGCACGAATACACTGCGCATCGAAACCGGTCTGCTGGCCGGGATCGCGTTCGGCGTATGGGCGCTGAGCGCGGTTGAGAATCACGGCATTGTCACGATTCCTTGACCTCCCCCTTACCGTGGGTTACGCTGAAGCCAAGCTTCCATAGCGTCGAAAAATATCTGAAATGGCCTTCCAGGGATCGCTCAAAGAGCTTCCGCTGCCCGACATCATCCAGTTGGTCAGCGTATCCGGAAAGACGGGCAAGTTCACTCTCTCCCGCGATCACGACCGCGGCTACATCTACCTGAAAAACGGGCAGATGGTGCATGCGACGGTCGGTGATCTGGTCGGCGAGGAAGCGATCTACGCGCTCGCCATCTGGAATCAGGGAGAGTTTCAATTCGGTCCCGGCGAAGAGCCCGACCGCCAGACGATCACGAAATCGAATACGAACCTGCTGATGGAGGCGGCGCGGCGTCTCGACGAATGGCGCGTGCTGTCGAAGAAGGTTCCGTCGGTCGATTACATTCCCGAACTGCAGGTCCGCGAATCGCGCCACGAGCAGATCACGCTCAATCCGCAGGAGTGGCTGCTGATCACGCGCATCGACGGCCACCGTTCCATCGCCGACATCGGCAAGGTGCTGAACATTTCGTCGTTCGAGGTAGCCAAGATCCTCTACGGAATGATCACCGGTGAGCTGGTTGCCTTAAAAAAAAAGCCTGAATTCGTTCGAGACGAGGAGAGCGGCGAGCTAGTCGACCTGGCCGCGCGCATCCGCTCGATCGCCGAGGAGTTCATCGGCAACTCCGCGCACAAGACGATCGAGAAGCATTTCCTGCGCGCCCTCGACGGCATCATGAGCGGCGACGGCGAACACGCGGTGGACGCGATGGTGACGGAGTTCGAGAAGACGGCGTCGCTTCTGCGGGGACTGGCCGTGACCGAGCAGCTGCGTTCGCGGATCACGGAACTGCGGACTGCGGTCTGATGCACCTAGTCAATCCTGCGGCGAGCGTAGCTCGCTGTCAGGATCTCCGGCGAATTAGCGCATCACTCGGTTGCAACAAGGCTCTCGCGGTGCCACCGGAGATCCTGACATGTTCGCTGCGCTCACCGTCAGGATTGACTAAGCGTTTAAAACGCCTGCCCGCTCGAGAACGCGACCAGCCAACCTTTGCGCCCGAGCGGATCGCGATTCAGCGCATAGGCCAGATCGATCCGCAGCAGGTTTTTCGGCGTGCGCGGAAGGCCCATGCGCAGCCCGATTCCGATATCGCTCTTCAGGTGCATCAGGTTCGTGAAGCCGCCGCTGGTGGCGTTGCCGGCGTCGGCGAAGGCGACGATTCCGGGGGAGGCGAGCTGCAGAATCTCGCGGCCGAGGTAGAGGCGCTCCTCGATGTTGATCACGATCGCGCGGCTGCCGGCGAAGGCATGCGCGCGATAGCCGCGCAGTCCGGTCAGTCCATCGGCGAAGAACTGCTGCTCGCCGTCCATGCGCCAGCCGCTGCTAATCGTCACGCGGCCGAGAAACGCCGTCGGATACGAGGCCTTGCCTCCGCGCCGCACGTAGAGGAGCGACGAGTTGGCGATCGTGTTCCGCAGTCCGCCGTCGAGGCGCGATGAGAGCGACGCGGCGGGCTGGACGAACCCATCGCCGAGCGATTTGCCGTCGCCTGCCGCGACGCGGAAGTACGACGTGGTCCGATCGGCGCCGAAGGATCGCGGCGAAACGGCCGCTTCGATCGAATACTGCCGCCCGAGGTTGAAGTCCTCGTAGCGGATGTCCTTGTTCACGAAATTCAGTTTCACGAAGTCGTTCTCCGCGCTGTCGTAGCGGATGA
>Ga0070692_10000172_pt1 | contig 16644 bp, 7 predicted proteins | sample KBSK1102metaG_FD_64675 | JGI IMG/M metagenome (GOLD analysis project Ga0070692, IMG submission 64675) | Corn, switchgrass and miscanthus rhizosphere microbial communities from Kellogg Biological Station, Michigan, USA - KBS K1-10-2 metaG | ecosystem: Host-associated > Plants > Roots >...
GTCGAGCCCGCCACGCCGGTGACGTTCAGGTGCATCACCGGCACGGTCGGAATCTTCGACCAGTCCAGGCCGGTGCGCGGGAAGTCCAGCGTCCAGAGGGTGAGCACGCCGGTCGCGCTCGCCGGGATGGCGACGACGACGTCGGTGCGATCGCCCGGATCCAGCAGGACCTCGCCGGAGGCGTAGATGAAATCGAACCCGCCGCCGTCCACGCCCCCTTCCAGGCGGGCGTTGTCCAGGAGGCCCCCCTGGCCGCCGATCCGGACGAGAGGAATCTGTGTCCCCGTGCTGTCCGTCATGCGGAGCCGGAAGAACCGGGTGGTGGCCGTGTTGCCGATCTGCAGGCGAAGTCCCTGCCCCGCGAGGACGTCGAGCGTCTCGGCGCCGTCGGCCAGCGCCCCGGGTGCTGCGGGATCGCCGGCCCTGCCGCCGACGTTCTTCCCGTTGGTCAGGACGGTCTGCCCCTCGTTCACCGGGCTGCCGGTCGGATCGTTCGGCTGGAATGCGGGAACGTCCCCCGCCGCGTACGAGGCGGTCAGGTTCCCGTCCTCGTCGAGGGCGGTGGGAGCCTCGCAGAGCGATGTCGGATCCGGACCCGGCTTGCTGGGCAACACGGCCCCGCCCGCCCACGGGAGCGAGAGATCGAAGAGGTCCGCGTCGTTGCTCCCCGCGGTCTTGCACACCGTGATGTCGCTCAGCGCCAGCGTGTAGGTGTCGGCCGCGCCGGGAATCTTGCCGGCGGCCACGAGGGCCGCCTCGTTCGGATCGGTCACGATGATCGAGCCGTACAGACCCTTGAACACCTGGTTCGTCGAGGAATGGTGATGCGGGTGGTACCAGTAGACCCCGGGGCGGGTCACCTTGAACTTGTAGAGGAACGTGTCCCCCGGCTCGACCTGGTTCTGCGTCAGCGGCGTGCCGTCGCTGGCGTTCGCCAGCTCGATGCCGTGCCAGTGGATGCCGGTCGGACGGGCCAGCTGATTCTCGAAATGGACGATGACGGTGTCGCCGACGTTCAGCCGGAACTCCGGGCCCGGAAGCTGCCCGTTGAACGTCTGGGCGTGCGCCATGACACCGTTGCCGATGTCCACGGTCGCGTCCATGGCGACGATGGTCGTCTCGACGATGTTCCCGGCGGGATTCGTGTCCAGGACGAGCGGGACGCTGTACGGACTGCCCCCCGACGTCGCCAGCACCGTTCCGATCATCCGGACCCCGATGATCAGGACAATCACCGCGACGGCGATCACCGCCACCTGTGTCGTGCGCCCCCGTCGCTTCCACATCCGCTTCACCATCACGACCTCCATCGCCCGGCCTGCACTCCCGGTGCATCGGCCGAGGCGGTTCACCTCGCCTGATTGGATGCCCGCCACCCGATCCTTAGGTTCTCTCTACCTGTTGTTCCTGAGATCTCGTTGGGACGAAGAGCAGAGTCCTCGAAAAAGTGACTCCCATATACTCCGTAGGGACTTTCCCGTCAATTAAATTAATGCCCGATGGCCGGCCAGAATCTCCCTTCAACCCCGGAGATTCCATTCGGCATGTCTCGATGCGTTGTCGATGCGTGCGGAGGGATATTCAGCTCACTCGGCGGGAACGTCCAGGTCGACGGCGGCGCGCAATCGCGTTCCGTCGTTCGCGTGACCCACCGCCGCGAGCCGGTTGCGCCCCGGAGCCAGGTCCACCTCGGCGACGAACCGGCACCGGTCGATCCGGCGCAGAGGCACCTGACTGACCGGGCCGTCTCCCTGCGCCGCGGTGACGACCGCCTGATCGATGATCCGGTCTTCCCCGAGCAGGTCGTAGAACGTCACGTACACCTGGCTCTTGCCCGGACGTTCGCTTTCGGGAGCGAACCGGATGGAGTCTCCCATCCCCCTCTTCAGGGTCAGCGTGTACCTGGTCGCCTGGCCGGTGGGGCGCTCGACCGAGAGGAAGGGAGGGGCCGCCCAGGCCTCGACCTCGAGCGGGACCTCGACCGAGCCCCCGCCGCGCTGGATGAGCACGCTCAGCCTCCATCGGCCATCGAACGCCAGGTTGGGACCCGAGCCGACGTAGGTCCCGCCCGGGCCCGGCGCGAGCGCCAGGGAGGTAGGTGCGACCCCGGGATCGTCGAGCGGGGTGAACCTCAGGCCGACCCGAGCATCCCCCACGGGGGCCTTCGAGTCGTAGTCCTCCACGTTCACGGTGAATCGGTTCGGGCCGGGCTGGTTCGAACCGGTAGCCAGGCGGACGCGCACGGTCGTGCCGAAATCGACACCGGCGGCGCGGAGCACCGGCGGCTCCGCCAGGCGCGCGGACGCGGGGGTCGGCACGGCGCCGAGCACGGCCGTGGCCAGAAGCGCCCCCGCCGCCAGAGAGAGCTCGCCGAGGCCCGCCCGTCGCAGGGGCCGCAGGGTGATGGCGGCGGCCGGCACCCCCTTGAAGCGATTGAACGCCCCGAGCGCGGCGATCCCAAGGAGGATTGTGATCTTCGCCGAGGCGGCGCGGCCGTACCCGGTCGACAGGAGCTCTCCCCAGCTCGAGAACTCCTCGATCGCCCGGATGGCGCCGGTCACCGCGGCGACCAGGAGCCCCGCCGTCGCGATTCTCGAGAAGCGGCGGGCGGCCTCCGCCCCGCCGGCGGACGGCGCCCCGCGCAGGGCAAGGAGCAGCGCCGCGAGGCCGCCGAGCCAGACCCCGATGGCGCCGAAGTGGGCCCATTGAGCGAGGACCGTCCAGGCGGGCGCCCAAGATGAGGCCCCGGCGTGCCCGGCGGCGACATGCAGCGCCATGGCGGCGGCCGCGGCCAGTCCCACAACACCCGTCGCCGCGCGGCGCCGCTCCAACCCGGCCCGCCGCGCCGCCAGCAACGCCCCCAGCGCCGCGAGGAGGGCCGCCGCCCGCCCGACGAGAGATCGGCCGATCGAAGTCCCGAAGAGGGAGGCGAACGATGTGTCCGCGTTCGCCCTCTGGGCAAGCGCCAGAAGGAGCAGACCGACGACGGCCAGGATCCAGCCGCCGGCCGCCAATCGCAGGTCCCCCGGCCCGCCGAAGCGTGCCACGCCCGCGCCGGCCGCCCCGAGGAGCAGGACGAGCCCCGAGATCAGGAGAAAGCGCGCCGGGATCTCGATTGGTGAGGCGCTCGGCCCCGAGACCACCGCGGAGGCCGCGACAGAGGGCATGACGCCGACGCCGAAGGAGTACGACCCCGAGGTGGCATGCCCGTCCACGGCGGACACGAGGCGCCAGCTCACCGTGTACACCCCCTTGACCAGCGGCCCGACGCGGGTGACCAGTGCCAGCGGCTGTCCGGACATCGGCTCGGGCCGGCCGATCTGGTGGGCCGACCCCTGGGTGTCGAGGACCCGGACGACGGAGAGGGAGGGCTCCGCTTGTTCCCACAATGTCAGGATGACCGCGGTCGGCGTGTCTCCCAGGGCCGATCCCGGGGCGGGATCCCCCTGCCGCACTCCGGCGTGGGCCCAGGCGTCGCGCCGGGCCAGCAGGCCCAGCACCAGGGCGATCGCGAGGAGCGCGACCCGACGGCGGCGCAACTCAGGCGGCCTTTCCACCCTTGCGCACGCCGAGGCCGACGGCGACGGCGATCGCCAGGACCGCCAGCGCGATCGAGGCGTACGCCACCGTCCGCGCCGCCGACGCCGAGGCCAGGGCCTGCTCCGCCCGCGGCATGGCGCGGCCGAGCCCCTCGGCCAGCTGGCCGGGCGACGGATCCTTCGCGGGGAACTGGACCTCCGCAACGTCGGCGACGCAGTCGAACGTCCTGTCCGAGCAGGTGGAGCTGAGGTCGACCGCCTGGCCCTTCATGGTCCCGGTGATGTGGAACGTGTACGTGCCGGGACGCGTCGGCACGATCGGGGCGCCGTAGTGGCCCGCCCGCTTCCCCTCGGGCATCAGAGGCAGGACGATCCGCTCGGTCCCGAAGGTGATCTCGGCCGAAAGAGAGCCGGCCGGGTCGGCCACGGGCGTCCCCGCCGCATCGGTGACGTCGACCTCGATGAAGTTGTTGAATCCCGTGTAGACGGGCTCGACCCCCCAGCCCACCGTCACCCGCAGCGCCTGGACGCTCTGCGTCTCGTGCGCCCGCGGGGAGGTTGCGGACAGCAACAGGATGGCGGCAAGAAGGGCCGTGCCCGATCCGTTTCGAAGGTGGCGAAGCATCCGTCTCTCCTCTCGTGGCGGATCGATCCGATGGGCGCGAAGTATATGCCCGAACCGCGTCCTAGCGGGCCGGCGGCGCGCCCTGCAGGAAGGCCCTGGCCGCCAGGATCTCCGGCCGCGTCGCAGCCTTGTCGGCGAAGGCGAGGAGCTCCGCGTAGCGCGCCTTCGCCCGGGCCGCCTCGCCCGCCAGCTCGGCGGCGCGCGCCGCCCCTGCCGTGGCGCGCAGACGCTTCGGCGCGACGCGCAGGACCGACTCGTACTCCTCCAGGGCGTCCTTCGCCCGGCCGAGATCGAGCAGAAGATCGGCGTAGAGCTCCCGGGCCGGAGCGACCGATCCCGGCGTCACCGGGTGCTTCTCGATCGAGTCGTCCAGGTCCGCCGCGGCGCTCAGGAGCCCGAGCGCCTCGTCGTCCTTGCGCGCGGCGCGCGCCGTCCAGCCGGCGGCCGCGAGCCTGAGGATCTCGACCCGCTCCTTCCACTCGGCGTTCTTCTTGAGGGCAAGCCCCCGGTGGATCGAAGCCAGCTGCTCGACTTCGCGCCGCGCCTGCGCGACCCGGCCGCCCCGCGCCGCCCCGAGGGCGCGCGCGAAATACACGTTGGCCTTCGCCCAGGGGAAACGCTCCCAGGGGAACCAGGCGGGACGGACCTCGAGACCGGCCGCCTCGTCCCACTTCCCGCGCTCCAGGGCGTACCGGGCCGGGATGGCGCAGAACGCGTAGGCCGCCTGGAAGGTCTGCTGGTCGAGACGCGAGACCCGGTTCAGGTCGTCGAGAACCTTCTTCGCCTCGTCGTCCCGACCCGTCTGAAGATAGGCATACTCCAGGTAATCCATGGCGTGCAGCTGGTCGAAGGTCCCCATGGCGCGGTCGCCCCCGGCGATCTGCCTCCAGGCCGACTCCGCCGACGCCACGTTGGAGCGGATCGAGTCCTCCCACATGCCGAGCCGGGTGAAGATGTGCGACGGCATGTGCAGGGCGTGCGGCGCATCGGGGGCGATCCCCGCGTAGGCGCGAGCCGCCGGCAGGGCGAGAGACGCGAGTTCCGGGTAGTCGTAGCTGTGAATCATGTAATGGGCGATCCCCGGGTGATCCGGCAGGAGGGGCAGGAGACGGTTGAGGATCTCCGCCGCCCGCTTCTGCTCGACGTAGGTCTTGTCGGTCGGCAGGGCCCGCCCGAGGATCGCGAGCGCGTAGAAGATCCCCGCCTCGTGATCGTCCGGATATCGTTCGTAGACCTTCTGCATGGCGTTCTCGTACGCGACGGCGCGCTTCAGGTGGTCGATCCGGTGCCAGTCGGTGTAGAAGACCGCGATCGCCGCGATGTAGTCCTTCTCGCGCTGCGTCCCGCCGCCCGCCGCCCGCGCCCTCGAGACGGCGGCGAGCCCGGCGTTCAGGTCCGCGGTGCCGGGCCGGGTCCAGATCGGATGGTAGCGGCTCATCGCCACCCCCCAGTGCCCCATGGCGCATCGGGGATCGGTCCGGGTCACCCGCGTGAATTCCTTCTCGGCCTCGTCGTACCAGAACGAGTGCAGGAGGGCCGCGGCGCGGTCGAACTGCTTCTGCGCGGCCGGGCTGCACGACACCTCGAAATGCACCGTGCCGAGGGAGCCTGGGGCGCCGTGCGCGTGCGCGTGGTCCTCCTGGCCGAAGGCGAGAGGAATCATCCCGAAGGCGACAAGCGCCGCGAGGCGTGATGAGGCAACAGCGTGCATGGGCGATCCCCCGATACCGTGACGGACGGTCCGCCGCGATTCTACCCCGGCTGGAGCAGGTCGTCGGCGCTCAGGCGATCGATCGTCTTCACGACCTCGAGCGCTCCGGCCCGGCGGAGCGTCCGGGCCGGAAAGGTCGTCGCGACGCCGACGATCGCGAGACCCGCGGCGCGCGCCGCCCGGATCCCCCCGGGCGAGTCCTCGATCGCCACGCAGCCGGAGCCGCCTCGGAGTCCCAGCCGGCGCAGGGCGAGCCTGTAGCCTTCGGGGGCCGGCTTGGGGCGCCTGACGTTCTCGGCCGACACGATGACGCGGAGCGTGCGTCCGAGCCGGGCGCGGCGCACGACCGCGCGGATCTCGGCCCGGGTCGCGCCCGAGACGATCGCCACCGGGACACGCCGGGCCAGGTCGCGCACCAGGCGCGCCGCGCGCGCCCCGATCCGGACCCCGGCCGCCAGGCGCTGGTAGACGCGCCGCTTCCTGCGCAGGAGGCCGGCCGCCGGCAGGTCCCTCCGGCCCGCGTCGCTCAGGATGGCGGCGAGCGCCGTGCGGTCGTCGAAGACCAGGTAGCGCGCGTTGTAGCGGGCGCGGGGCAGCCTGACCCCGTGCGGGCGCAGGACCTCACGGAAGGCGCGCCAGTGGAACGTCTCGTCGTCCACCAGCACCCCGTTGAAGTCGAACAGGACGGCGCGCGCGGGCGCCCTACGGCCGGCCACCGCACCTCTCCCTCAATGGCTCGCTGGACCGTAGGTCCTGACCGTCCCGTCCGAGAGGACCATCTCGACGAACACTCCCTTGCCGCTCTTGTGCTTCGGGACGATGGAGGAATAGCCCGCCCCCAGCCCGGTCAGGCACTCCTGGCACGGGATGAGCACGGGATTCAGGGGCGTTCGATTCCCCCGGTTGTCCACGAGAACCACGTTGAACCCGCGCACGGAGAGCTCCGCCGTGGTGCGCCAGCTCACGATACCCGAGCCCTTCCCGGCCGGGCTCGAGAAATTGATCGCGATGTCCGTCACGGCCTGGCGGTCGTCGATCAGAAGGGTCGGCTCCCCCTGGTACAGGACGAGCGCCTCCACGCCGACCGGCGCGGTCGAGCCGTCGGTCACCGTGATCACCATGCGGTAGGTCGTGCCGGCGACCAGCCCGCCGATCGGACTCGTCAGCGGCAGCCCTCCCGTGAAGGGAATCGTCAGGGCGGACGTCTTCAAGATGGTCCGGAACCGGACCGCCTGCTCGTCCGCCGAGATCACGGTCAGACCGAAGCGCGGAGAGCCGGGGTCGAAGCCGCCCGACGGATCGGCCCGGACGACACAGAAGTCGGCGGGTGTGCTGAAGATCTCGACGGTGGTGCTGGGAAACAGCTGCGGAGCATCGCAACGCCCCCTCGAGATCAGGTAGTCCGCACGGCCGTCGTCGCATGTCAGGCCCGGGAACGCCCCGGCCAGGGTGACGTCGATGTCGAACAGGATGCGGAGGCCGTCCGGCGCGGCGAAATAGCCGACCCCGCGCCCCGGATCGCCCGGCGGGAACGCATCGATGGCGCACAGGTCCGGGCTCTCGAGATCGAGCGACCGCAGGGTGACCGAGGTCTCCGCGAAGAACTCGATCGTGCCCGAGAGCGAATCGCCGTCCGGATCGAAGGCCCTGGCCAGGACCTCGAGGGCCGGTCCGCCGTCCTGCACCACCCCGTCGAGACTCAGAACCGGCTGGCAGGCATCGCCGGAGCCGTCGCCGTTCGCGTCCTCCTGCAGCGGATTGAAGCTCCCGGGACAATTGTCCTCGAGGGCGCAGATCCCGTCACTGTCGGCGTCGTTGGCCGGATCCCGGGGACAGGCGTCGCAGTCGTCTGCGGTGCCGTCGCCGTCGGTGTCCGGACCGCCCCCATCGAGGACCGACCCGGGGGATCGTCCATCCACGTAGGACGCCGGGCAGGCATCCTGATCGTTCGGCACGCCATCGCCGTCGCGGTCCTCGTCGCAGGCATCGCCGACGCGGTCGCCGTCGAGATCGCGCTGGGTCGGATTGGCCGCGGCCGGGCAGTTGTCGCACGCGTCCCCCGAGCCGTCGTGATCGCCGTCCCGCTGATCGGGATTCGCGACCAGCGGACAATTGTCCTGTGCGCTCGCAACACCGTCGCCGTCGTCATCGTCGGGCTGGAGGAACTCCGCCTGGAAGGCGGGGCTGTCCACCCCTCCATAGACGAACATCCGGCCACGGTTCGTGTCGTAGGCGGATGCCAGTCCCGCCCCGCGGCCCGCGGTGGGGCGGCTCGCCACGAACGACCAGGACGCGCCGTCGTAGACGCGCGTCCCCGCCCCGGCCTGGAAGATGCGAAAGAGAAAGCAGGATCCGGTGCACTGCTGGAGAAGCATCTCGAACTCCCCGCCGTAGTTGATCAGCCGTCGACGGACGGGATCGTAGGCGGTCGCTCCGCCCCAGTTGGGAGGCAGGTCCCCCGAGACGTCGGCGGGCTGCCACGAGGCCCCGTCGAATTCCCACGTGTCGTTGAACAGTCGCGGCGGACTCTGGCTCGAGCCTAGATCGAGGCCTCCGTGCAGGACCGTGACCCGGCGCGCCGCGTCGTAGGTCATCTGCGGCTGGGTCCGCGGCAACGGGGACCGCGGGCTCGGCGCGATCTTCCACCTGGCGCCGTCGAACACCCAGGTCCGGGCGTCGGCGTCTCCTCCGAACAGCACCAGCAGACCGTGCGCCGAGTCATACGCCATGCCGAACGAGGGGGCGGCCCCCCCACCGCTGCCCGACAGGGAGGCCGGCGGCGGCGCGATCGGTGTGTCGATCCGGGACCACGTTCCCCCGGCATACTGCCAGAGATCGTTCAGCGCCCCGCCGGCATAGGCACCGCCGCCGAGCAGGAGAACGCGGCGGTGCGTGTCGTCGTAGACCATCCTGTGTCCGGCGCGCGCCTCGGGAGCGGGCTGTGTCTCGATGCGCGTCCAGGTCGTGCCGTCGAATTCCCAGGTCGCGGTGTCGGATGCGCCGCCGAACAGGACAACGACCCGCCGCTCGGCGTCGTACGCCGCGGCGGCCCCCCGGCGTTCGCCGGGATTGACCGCGGTCGTGACCGCGGACCAGGCATGCTCGATGGGCGTCTGGGGGTCGAAGGTCGGATCGCACGCGTCACCGACGCCGTCGACGTTGAAGTCGGGCTGGGTCGTGATCAATCCTCCATTGGCCACGCGCGGGCAGTTGTCGTCGGGCAGCGGAAAAATGTCCAGGTCCTGGTCGAGGGTCTTCACCCGCACGGTCGGAATCACTCCGAGCCCATGAAGAAACGCGTCCGAACCCGTCGAATGCCATCCCCCAGCCAGCGGGGGCACGGACCCGAAGGAGCCCGATACGATCGACAGGTAGCGGCCGGCGGCGGGAACCAGCGCCTCGCGGGAACCGGTCTCCAGGAAGCTGGCATCCGTTCCTGGCCCGGGGGGGAAATAGGTGTACAAGGACGTGGGAATAGTCACGACAAAGCGATCGAAAATCACCCGCGTGCCATGGACGTCGTCCACGCGGGCCGGGTCCCCCGGCTCGATGCGGACGCGCTGCATCATCTGAAGATAATCGAGGCGCGCCGACGACACGCGAAATTCCACCACGTCCTCGCGAAGAGGTGCGTCGATGGCGCGATACGTGGCGCCGTCGCTCCCCGTGATGGAGCGGGCGGGCGTGTCGATCGCGTCGAAGTCGTAGGCCGAACCATTCCACGCCACCGACGCCACGATGAATCCCCCCGGGGCCGGCCGGAACGCGACGTAGGGATAGTTGGGCTCGATGAGATGACGATTGGGATCGCCGGGCGTCCCCTCGTAAATTTGATCGGACGGACCCGGAAAAGGCCGGTCGTTGAGGACCTGATCGCGATTCCTGTCCTCGATGTACGGATGGATGGTCGGAAACCGCGAGGCAAACTCGGCATCCGCCGTATCCAGATGGCCGTTCTCGTTCCGATCCTCACCTGCGTCCAGAATGCCGTTGTGGTTCAAGTCCTCGTCGATGTAGTCGAGCCTCCGGTCTCCATCGCGGTCCTCTCCCTGGTCGAGAATGGCGTTGTTGTTGGCGTCCTCCCAGAACAGGTCGACGTGGCCATCGCAGTCGACGTCCTCGCGCGTCGCGCCCTCGCACCCGTCCGGAGGCGTCAGCCGGCCGTCCCCGTCCCTATCCTCGCCGGGATCAAGCAGCCCATTCCGGATGACGGTGTCCTCGAAGACATCGAACGCCCCGTCACGGTCCAGATCCTCGCGCGGCTGGCTGAGCACCACGATCAAAGGCGCATACGGCACGGAGGCCGTCGCGGGACAGCCTTCCGTCCGGGGATCTCCCCATCCGCCCGCTCCCTCTCCCGGAGCGCGCAGGCGGTATTCGATGCGCCCGTTGCCGTCCAGGTCGCCGAGCCGCTCCAGCCAGTCCGCGGTCGCCAGCGTGCCGCTGTTGTGGTCGTCCCCTTCACCGAGGAGATAGAACGCGGCCGTCAGCGGGCCATCCTTGAAACTGAATACGACCGGGACACCGGCCGCCCCGGTTCCGCTCGTGATCGGCACGGCGACACCCGGCGGGCAGGCCGCCTCGATCCGGCCGCAGACAGGGATCAGGGACAGGACCACCGCGATGAGTCGGGGAATCGTCCTGGCGGCGGTTGGTGCGATGCGTGGCATGGGGGTCTCCTTTCGGGTCGACGTGGCTCACGAATCCGAAGCCACTCCGGGGTCTCGCGCTCGACCCCGCTGAAGCGTGATGGCCTATTTATATACCACCCGGTCGACGGTTCATCCGTCCGAGCCATCACGTTCCGCTGTGGATCGTCCGCAATCGATCCGCAGGCATGGTGCCTCTTTCATCGGCCGCAGACGGGCCGGGAGCTGCGCCATTTGATTCGGGTCCAGCCGGCCGCGACGGGTCAGCAGGGGATCGGAAAAACTTTCCAGATTTCACTTGCTTCTCGAGTCTGATTTGTGTATTTTACACCTAGCGCGAATCGACACTCCGCCCCCGTCGCTCGCGCATGCTTGAGCGGACTCTTCGAACCATCCAATCGCTTCGAGGTTTGAGCATGCGTGCAGGGCCAGAATTCATCGCCGGAATCACTGCTCCTCCCGAAACCATCCACCTGGGCGCCGGCCAGACGCACGTCCCCGAGCCGCTGCTCGCTCCCCTCTTCGTAAACGACCGCCTGGTGATCTCTGTGCGGCGGATGCGGGCCCTCATCTTGATGAATGGACGCCTCACGGATCTCTCCCTGACCTCGGAGGCCTTCGCACGCGGACGGATCTCGCCGAGCCAGCTTCGGCTTCTTCTCCGCGTGGTGACGCACGAGACGGAAGCGGTGTGGCTGGAGAAGACATCGCGGCTCAATGTCCGGCTGCTCGAAGCTGAAGTCACCGCGGCATCGGCCGCTGAACAGGGCAAGTTTTCTCCACAGGACGGCAACGCCCTGGATGACGACGAGGAGCCGGGACGCTCCGTCTCCTTCGAGTGCCCGGACGTTTTCCGGGCGCAGTGGGAATGGGCCGGCGAGATCTGCCGGCGCGCCTCCGGCTCGACCGAGCCTCTATGGCGCTGTGCGGAGTACATCGCCGCCGACTTCCTGTCAGGCATACCCGACCCCCCGGCCGGGCGGCCAGGCCGATTCACACGGCCGGCCGGCGTGTCATCCTCGGGGGACGTGGAGGTCGATTCTCCGTGGAGAATCGGGAAGACCCCCTGGTCCGCGGCTGGCGATGCAGTGCAAATGTGTGCGGATGGGGCTGCTGCGGACGGAGTGCAAAGGTGTGCGTCCTCCCGGTCTCGCGTCCGTTTCTGGGCCCCCGACGACGTAGCTGCCTTCTGGCAGCATGCCCTGCGGGCTGCGTGCTAGCATGAAGGATCCTATGGTCCAGCCGCCGCTCGAACGCTTCCATCCCGCCGTGGCCGCGTGGTTCCGGCGGCGCTTCCAGGCGCCGACCGGGGCGCAGGCGCGCGCCTGGCCGTCGATCCTCGACGGGCATTCGACCCTGGTCGCGGCGCCGACCGGCTCGGGAAAGACTCTGGCCGCCTTCCTGGCCGCCATCGACGGGCTGCTGCGGCAGGCGGTCGAGGGCCGGCTGGACGACGTCACCCAGGTGGTGTACGTCTCGCCGCTCAAGGCGCTGTCCAACGACATCGAGCGCAATCTGCAGGAGCCGCTCGCCGGCATCTTCGAAGAGCTCGCCGCCTCGGGCCTGACGGGGGTCTCCCCCATCCGTGTCCTGGTGCGCACCGGGGACACGCCGACGAAGGACCGGACCGCGATGCTGCGGCGGCCGCCGCACATCCTGGTCACCACTCCGGAATCCCTCTACATCCTTCTGACCAGCGAGGGAGGGCGCCGGATGCTGCGCACGACGCGCACGGTGATCGTGGACGAGATCCACGCGCTGGTCGACGACAAGCGCGGCTCGCACCTGTCGCTGTCGCTCGAGCGCCTGGAATCGCTCGCGGCGCAGGGGCGGGAGGAGGCCGGGAAGGCTCGGGCCGACGCGCGGCCGGCCGGCGTCCGGCCCGCCACCGCCTTGATCCGGATCGGCTGCTCCGCCACCCAGAGCCCGATCGAGGACGCGGCGCGGTTCCTGGTCGGAGCCGGCGGCCTGGACGCGGAGGGCGCCCCGCGCTGCACCATCGTGGACACGGGGCATGCGCGCGACCTCGACCTGGCCATCGAGGTGCCCGGGTCGCCGCTCCAGGCGGTCATGCCGAACGAGGTCTGGGAGGAGATTCACGATCGCCTGGCCGCGCTCATCCTCGAGCACCGGACGACCCTGGTCTTCGTCAACACGCGGAAACTGTCGGAGCGGCTCAGCCGGCACCTGAGCGACCGCCTGGGGGCCGAGCACGTGACGGCGCACCACGGCAGCATGTCGCGGCCGCAGCGCCTGGCGGCCGAGCAGCGGCTGAAGAGCGGGAGCCTCCGCGCGCTGGTGGCGACCGCCTCGCTCGAGCTCGGCATCGACATCGGCTCGGTCGACCTGGTCTGCCAGATCGGCTCGACGCGCTCGATCGCCGTCCTCCTGCAGCGCATCGGGCGGTCGGGGCACTCGGTCGGCGGCTTCCCCAAGGGGCGCCTGTTTCCGCTGACGCGCGACGAGCTGGTCGAGTGCGCCGCGCTGCTTCGATGCGTGCGCCTCGGCGAGCTGGACCGCTTCTCGATCCCGCGGGCGCCGCTCGACATCCTGGCCCAGCAGATCGTCGCCGCGGTCGCCTGCGAGGAATGGGGGACGGACGACCTGTACGCGCTGGTCCGCCGGGCCTATCCGTACCGCTCGCTGTCCCGGGAGGATTTCGACGCGGTCGTCACGATGCTGGCCGAGGGCTACTCGCTGAAGCGCGGCAGGCGCGCGGCCTACCTGTTCCACGATCGGGTCCACGGCCGGCTGCGGCCGCGCAAGGGGGCGCGCCTGACGGCGATCACCTCGGGAGGGGCGATCCCGGACACGGCGGACTACGACGTCGTCCTCGATCCGGAAGGGACGGTCCTCGGGAAGGTGAACGAGGACTGGGCCATCGAGAGCATGGCGGGCGACATCTTCCAGCTCGGCAACCTGTCGTGGCGCATCCTGAAGATCGAGCCCGGCAAGGTGCGGGTCGCCGACGCCCGCGGGCAGCCCCCCGGCATCCCCTTCTGGCTGGGGGAGGCGCCGGCCCGGACCGACGAGCTGTCGGCGGCGGTCTCCCGCCTGCGCGAGGAGGCCGACCGGAGCCTCGAGGCGGCCGCCGGCGCCCCGGACGCCCTGCGCGCCCGCCTCGAAACCGGGATCGGCCTCTCGCCGGCCGCCGCCTCGCAGATCGCCGACTACCTGACCGCGGGGCGGACGGCGCTCGGAGTCCTGCCGACGCAGAGGACCCTCGTCCTCGAGCGCTTCTTCGACGAGTCGGGCGGGATGCAGCTGGTGCTCCACTCCCCGTTCGGGCGGCGCATCAACCAGGCGTGGGGCCTGGCGCTGCGCAAGCGGTTCTGCCGCACGTTCAACATCGAGCTGCAGGCGGCGGCGACCGAGGACGCCATCGTCCTGTCCCTGGGACCGTCGCACAGCTTCCCGCTGGACGAGGTCTTCCGTTACCTGCGATCGGGCTCCGTGCGGGACGTGCTGGTGCAGGCGCTTCTCGACGCTCCCATGTTCAACGCGCGCTGGCGCTGGAACGCCTCGCGGGCGCTGGCGGTGCCGCGCTTCCGCGGAGGGCGCAGGACGCCGGCGCCGATCACGCGGATGATGGCGGAGGACCTGATCGTCTCGGTCTTCCCCGACCAGATCGCCTGCGCCGAGAACCTCTCGGGCGAGCGGCGCATCCCGGACCATCCGCTGGTCCGGCAGACCATCGGCGACTGTCTCGACGAGGCGATGGACCTGACCGGCCTGGAGCGCGTGCTGCGCAGCATCGAGCAGGGAGAGCGCACCCTGGTCGCCCGCGACGTCACCGAGCCGTCGCCCCTGGCGCAGGAGATCCTCAACGCGCGGCCGTACGCGTTTCTCGACGGCGCGCCTCTCGAGGAACGCCGCACCCAGGCGGTCTACAACCGCCGTTCGCTCGACGTGACGACCGCGTCCGATCTCGGGGCGCTCGACGCGGCCGCCATCGACAAGGTCCGGGACGAATGCTGGCCGCGTCCCGAAAGCGCCGACGAGATGCACGAGGCGCTCGATCTCCTCGGGTTCCTCACCGGGCAGGAAGCGCGCGAGGGCGGCCGCGAAGACCTGCTGCACGCGCTCATGGCCTCCGGCCGCGCCGGGATCGTGCGCGCAACGCCCCAGGCGCCGCGGCTCTGGGTCGCGGCCGAGCGGCTGCCGCATGTCCTGGCCGCCTTCACCACGGCGGTCGTCGAGCCGGGCGGGCTGGCTCCCTTCCATGGGGCCGGGCTCGCGACGGAGATCCCGCTTTCCGCGGAGGCCGCCCTCGCCGAGATCCTGCGCGGCCGGCTCGAAGCGAAGGGACCGATGACCGCCTCGGAGATGGCCGCGTCCTGCGGTCTCGCGGTCGACGCCGTCGAAGCGGCCCTCGCGCGTCTCGAGTCCGAAGGATTCGTGCTGCGCGGCCGGTTCCGGCCCGGGGCGGAGGGGACCGAATGGTGCGCCCGCACCCTCCTGGCGCGCATCCACCGCCTGACCCTGAACCGGCTGCGCAGCGAGATCGAGCCGGTCAGCGCCTCGGACTTCATGCGGTTCCTGTTCGCCTGGCAGCGCGTCTCCCCAGGGGAGCGCTGCGACGGTCCGGCCGGCCTGGCGACGATCCTGGAGGGGCTCGAGGGCTTCGAGGCGCCGGCGGCCGCCTGGGAGGGGAGTCTCCTCACCTCCCGGCTGGAGCGCTACGACCCGGCCTGGCTCGACGCGCTCTGCCTCAGCGGGCGGTTCGTCTGGGCCCGCCTCTCCCCGCCCCGGGGGACTTTCTCCAGGACCCCGGCCCCGGTGCGCGCCACGCCGATCGCCCTGGTGCAGCGGACCCGCCTGGCCGGATGGGCCTCCCTCGCCCGCGGGCCGCAGCCCGATCCGGACCCGCCCCTGTCGACGGACGCCCGCGTCCTCTTCGACCTGCTCTCGGAGCGCGGCGCCCTGTTCTTCGCGGAGCTCGCCGCGACCTCGGGACTGCTCCCGACGAGGGTCGAGGCGGTCCTGGCCGAGCTGGTCGCCCGGGGCCTGATCACCTCGGACGGCTTCACGGGGCTGCGCGCCCTGATCACCCCCGCGAGCCGGCGCCCGTCTCCCGAGGGGGGCAGGCGGCGGCGCGCCGCGTCCCCGTTCGGGATGGAGAGCGCGGGGCGGTGGACCCGCCTGCCGGGCGGTCCCTGGACCGACGTCGATCCGCAGCACGCGGCCGAGATGGTCGCTCCCGTCCTCCTGCGGCGCTATGGGGTGGTCTTCAGGCGGCTCCTGGACGCCGAGGGGCCGATGCCGCCGTGGCGCGACCTGCTGCGGGTGTTCTGGAGATTGGAGGCGCGCGGCGAGATCCGCGGCGGGCGATTCGTCAGCGGGATGCAGGGGGAGCAGTTCGCCCTGGCCGGGGCGATCGAGCGGCTGCGCTCGGTGCGCCGGATCGCGCCGGACGGCGCCCTTGTGGGTATCGGCGCCGCCGACCCGCTCAACCTCACCGGCATCGTCCTTCCCGGAGCGCGGGTCTCCCCTCTCGCCTCGGGGCGCATCCTGTTCAGGGACGGCCTGCCGCTCGCCGTGCGGGAGGCCCGCGAGGTGCGGCTGCTCGTCGATCTCGAGCCGGCGGAGGCCTGGCGCGCCAAAAACGCGCTGCTCAAACGAAGCATCCCGCCGCAACTTCGTGCCTATCTCGGACACACCGCCTAGTACTCTTTGGGAGAGCGGGCGGGCATCGGGCCGGGTGGGCTAGAATGACCGCAGCATGAACTGGCTGTTCAAGGAAGAGCCGGCCCACTACAGCTTCGATGCCCTGTCCCGCGACGGGCGGACGCTCTGGTCGGGCGTGAAGAACCCGCTGGCGCAAAAACACCTGAGGTCGGTGCGGCGCGGGGACAGAATCTTCTACTACCACACGGGCGGAGAGAAGGCGGTCGTCGGCATCGCCCGGGCGGTCGAGGACGCCCGGAGCGATCCGGAAGACAAGACCGGCAAGCGCGCGGCGGTCGAGATCGAGCCGGTCGAGAAGCTGCCGCGCGCCGTCACGCTCGGCGAGATCAAGGGAATGAAGATGTTCGCCGACTTTCCCCTGGTGCGGATCTCGCGCCTTTCGGTCATGCCGGTCGGCGACCGGGAGTGGAAGGCCATCCTGCGGCTGGCGGC
>Ga0070692_10000177_pt1 | contig 16609 bp, 14 predicted proteins | sample KBSK1102metaG_FD_64675 | JGI IMG/M metagenome (GOLD analysis project Ga0070692, IMG submission 64675) | Corn, switchgrass and miscanthus rhizosphere microbial communities from Kellogg Biological Station, Michigan, USA - KBS K1-10-2 metaG | ecosystem: Host-associated > Plants > Roots >...
TGATCAGGGTGTTCTTGAAGTCGACCAGGTTGCCGTGGGCGTCCGTGAGGATGCCGTCTTCGAGGATCTGCAGGAGCAGGTTGGCGATGTCGGGGTGCGCCTTCTCGATCTCGTCGAACAGGATCACGCTGTAGGGGTTGCGGCGGATCCGCTCCGTGAGCTGTCCGCCCTCCTCGTGGCCGACGTAGCCCGGAGGCGATCCGATGAGCTTGGAGACGGCGTGCTTCTCCATGTACTCGGACATGTCGAACCGGACCAGCGACTTCTGGTTCTCGAAGAGGAATTCGGACAGCCGCCGCGCGACCTCGGTCTTCCCGACACCCGAGGGTCCGAGGAAGATGAAGGAGCCCATCGGCCGGTTCGGGTTGTTCACGCCGAGGCGGGAACGGCGGATCGCCTTGGAGACGCCGATGATGGCCGCCTCCTGGCCGACGATGCGGCGGCGCAGCGCGTCCTCCATGTGGAGCAGCTTCTCGGCCTCCTCCATCTCGAGGGAGGCGACGGGGATCCCGGTCCAGGAGGAGATGATCTCCTCGATGTCCCGACGGGTGACTTCCTGCGTGGCGTCGCTCTTCTCCGCCGACTGAGCCTTGGCGCGCTCGATCTCTTCCTTGAGCTCGATCTCGCGCTCGCGCAGAAAGACGGCCTTCTCGAAATCCTTGTCGGAGATCGCCTTCTTCATCTCTTTGACGATCTGGCGAATCTCGAGCTCGAGCTTGCGCAGGTTCTGAGTGTCGGCGACGCGCTTGAGCTTCACCTTGGCGCCCGCCTCGTCGAGGATGTCGATCGCCTTGTCCGGGAAGAAGCGGTCGGTGATGTAGCGGTTGGACTGGTAGACCGCGGTCTTGATCGCCTCCGCGGAGTACCGGACCTTGTGGAACTGCTCGTAGCGATCCTTGACCCCCTCGAGGATCTCGAACGTCTCGTGCTCGGACGGAGCGGTGACGTGGATGGCCTGGAAGCGGCGCAGGAGGCTGCGGTCCTTCTCGATGTACTTCCGGTACTCCTTCAAAGTCGTGGCGCCGATGCACGACACCTCGCCGCGCGAGAGAGCCGGCTTCAGTATGTTGGCGGCGTCGAGAGAGCCCTCGGCCGAACCCGCGCCGATCAGGGAGTGGATCTCGTCGATGAAGATGATGAGGTCCGGGTTCTCCCGAAGCTCGCGGATGATCCCTTTGAGGCGCTCCTCGAACTGGCCGCGGTACTTCGTGCCCGCCACGATCAGCGAAAGGTCGAGCGCCAGGATCTTCTTCGACGAAAGGAACATCGGGACCGCGCCCTCGATGATGCGCGTCGCGAGCCCCTCGACGATCGCGGTCTTGCCGACGCCCGGCTCTCCCAGGAGGATCGGGTTGTTCTTCGTGCGCCGCGAGAGGATCTGGATGATCCGCTCGACCTCCTTCTCCCGGCCGATCAGTGGATCGAAAGTCCCGGACGCCGCGAGCTGCGTGAGGTCGCGGCTGTACTCCGCCAGGAACGGCAGCTCCTTCTTCTGCTTGGAGACCTCGCGCTCCTTGATGAGCGAGATCGTCTCCTCCCGAACTCCGTAGAGGTTGAAGCCGCGGGCGGTCAGGAGCCGGCCGGCGACGCAGCCGTCGACCCGGAGAAGACCGATCAGCAGGTGCTCCGTCCCAACGTAGGGATGCATCATCGACTCCGCCTCGTGCGAGGCGTAGGCGAGGATCTTCTTCGACTCCTCGGAGAGCGGGAGCTCCGCCGTGGAGGAGATTCGCTCGACGAAGATCCGGTCCCCTTCGATCTCCCGGCGGACCTCCTCCGGCTTCACGTTGAAGCGCGCGAAGATCTCCTTGATGATGTCCTCGCCCTCGCGGAGGATCCCGAGCAGGAGGTGCTCGGACTCGATCACCTTCGATCCGAGCTTGGACGCCTCGTACCGCGCGAAGAAGAGCGCCCGGCGCGCCTTCTCGTTGTACTTCTCAAACATCCGCGGGACTCGGAGAGGCGACGCGGCGGGTAAGACCGTGGAACACCATGGCTAACCCGAGAAACCGGTCGCGGGGAGAATTGCTTCCCGGGACATCTCGAAAATTTTATCACAGCGCTTCGCGAGATCCGGGTTGTGGGTGACGAGGACGGTCGTCATTCCCCGCTCACGGTGAAGTTCCGCGAGCAGATCGAACACCGAGCGGGCCGACTCGGCGTCCAGGTTTCCGGTCGGCTCGTCGGCGAGCAGGAGGCTCGGGCTCCGGGCGAGCGCCCGCGCGATCGCGACGCGCTGCTGCTCGCCTCCCGAAAGCGCGCGGGACATGTGCAGCCGGCGATCCGCGAGTCCGACCCTCTCGAGCAGGGCCGCCGCGCGCTCCCGCGCCTCGCGCGAGGAGACGCCGGCGATGCGGTGCGGGAACGCCACGTTCTCCTCGGCCGTGAACTCGGGGAGCAGGTGATGAAACTGGAAAACGAACCCGATCCGCTCGTTCCGGAAGCGGGCCCGCTCGCGGGGACCGAGGTCCTCGAGGGACACGCCGAAGATTTCGACCCGTCCCGAGTCGGGCCGGTCGATCCCGCCCAGCAGGTGCAGGAGCGTGCTCTTCCCCACTCCGGACGGCCCCATGACCGCGGCGAACACTCCCTCGGCGAGCGTGAACTCGAGGTTCCGGAAAACCGGGACGGGAGCGGCCTCTCCCATGTAGGTCTTGGAGAGACCGGTCGCCTTCACGGCGAGCGTCGCCGCGGCCGCCTCTTCCCGGCTGCCCGCGCTCGAGCTCATCGCGAGAGCCGCACCGCTTCGCCCGGAGCGAGGCGCGCGGCAGCTCGAGCCGGGAGCACCGCGGCGGCGACCGCCGTCGCGAGCGCGAACGCCGCGACGAGCGCGACTTCCCGGGGATGTACCGCGAACGGGACGTGCGTCAGGAGGTAGACGTCCGACGGCAGCCGGACCACCTCGTACCGGTCGAGAAGCAGCGACGCCGAAACGCCCACGATCAGTCCGAGGCCGGTTCCGAGGGCGCCGATGATCGCCCCGAGCGTGAGGTAGATCCGCGCGAGCGACCCCGGCGTGGCGCCGAGGGAGGTCAGCACTCCCAGGTCGCGCTTCTTCTCGACGACCGTGAGCGCGATGTTCGAGACGATGTTCAACGCGGCGACCAGGATCACGAGCGCGACCGTCGCGAAGATCACCGATTTCTCCAGCCGGAGCGCGAACGAGAGCGGGGCGTTCAGCTGCCGCCACGTTTCCACCCGGTAGTCCGGCCCCAGCACGAGGGCGACGCCGCGGGCCGCGGTCTCCGCCCGATTCGGGTCCCGGAGATGAGCCTCGAACGCCCGGGCTCCCGTGGACACTCCGGAGAGGAGTCGCGCGGCGTCCTCGGGCACCTCGACGTCGGGCGATTTCTCCAGGGCGGCGACGCGCCGCACCGCGGCCACGCGGAAGACGATCGCGACCGGAATCGGCCCGACCGGCGACAGCCGGGTACGCGCCGACGTCAACCGGAGGAGGTCCCCGGCGGCGCTCCGCGTCCGCGTCGCGACCGCCGCGCTGACGCGGGCCGGCGGCGGGTCACCCTCCGTTGCCTCGGGCAGCTCGCCCGCCGCAGCGTTCCGGAAGCGGACGGGCAGCGTCGCCTCGACCCCGGAGCCCGACGCCCAGCCCCTTCCCTCGATCGCGGGCTCGACGTCCGCGACGCCGGCGAGCGAGGAGAGCGCCTGGTGCACCCGCTCCGGATCCGGGAGCACCGCGCCCCGCGTCGGCGACACCCGAAGGTGGGGCGTCCGCTGCGCCATCTGCGCGCGGATCCGGTCCTGGAACCCGGAGAGAAGCGACAGCGAGATCACGAGCGCGGCGACGCCGACCGCGAGCCCGAGCATCGAGATCGTGGAGATGAGCGCGACGTGGGCGCGCCGTCGCGACGCCACGAGGTACCGCAGGGCGATGGAGGTTTCGAAGCTCATGGCTCGCGCGGCCGCAGCAGCGGGAAGAGGATCACGTCCCGGATCGAGTGGCTGTCCGTGAGCAACATCGCGAGTCGGTCGATGCCGATCCCTTCTCCGGCGGTCGGCGGCAGGCCGTATTCCAGCGCCTCCACGTAGTCGGCGTCGTACTCCGCGGCCTCGAGGTCCCCCTTCGTCCGATCGTCCGCCTGGCGCCGGAAGCGCTCGGCCTGGTCGTGCGGGTCGTTCAGCTCCGAGAACCCGTTCGCGATCTCCATCCCTCCCACGTACAGCTCGAAGCGGTCCGCCCACTCCGGGTCGGCCGCGCTCCTCCGGGAGAGGGGCGAGATCTCGGTCGGGAACTCGTGCAGGAAGGTCGGCGCCACCAGATGGTGCTCCGCGACCGTCTCGAAGAGGAGCGCGAGGAGCTTGCCCTTCGAGTTCCGAAACCGCTCCGGCCGGTCGACGCCGAATCGCTTCGCGGCAGCCAGGAGGCTGTCGGCGGACTCGAGCTCCGCGGCGGCGACCGCTCCCCGGCCGTCGGATCGCGTGTACTCGAGCACCGCGTCCCGCATCGTCAGGCGACGCCAGGGCGGCGTCCAGTCGATCGACTCGCCCTTCCACGAGGTCGTGAGACCGCCCCGGATCTCGCCGACCAGGCCCGAGAGCATCTCCTCGGTCAGCCGCATGAGGTCCGCTCCCTCCGAGTAGGCCTGGTAGAACTCGAGCATCGTGAACTCGGGGTTGTGCTGCGTCGAGATCCCCTCGTTCCGGAAGTTGCGGTTGATCTCGTACACCTTCTCGATCCCGCCGACGACGAGCCTCTTCAGAAAGAGCTCCGGCGCGATCCGGAGGTAGAGCTCGAGGTCGAGCGCGTTGTGATGGGTCTGGAAGGGCCGCGCGAGAGCGCCCCCCGCGATGGAGTGCATCATGGGGGTTTCGACCTCGAGATACCCGCGCTCGTCCAGGAAGCGGCGGATGAAGCGAACGATCGCCGCACGGGTCTCGAAGATCCGGCGCGACTCCGGGTTCACGGCGAGATCGAGGTACCGCTGCCGGTAGCGTCGCTCCACGTCCTTCAACCCGTGCCACTTCTCCGGGAGCGGGCGCAGGCACTTCGAGAGCAGCGCGAAGCTCTTCGCTTTGAGTGAGAGCTCCCCCGTCCGGGTGCGGAAGATCTCCCCGTCGACACCGATCCAGTCGCCGAGATCCAGGTTGCGATAGACGTCGAACGCCGCGTCCCCCACGGCGTCCCGCCGGACGTAGACCTGGAGACGCGAGCGGCCGTCGGAGAGGTCCAGGAACCCCGCCTTCCCCTGGTTGCGCAGCGCGAGAATCCGGCCGGCCGTCGCGGCCGCCGGCGGATGGGCCTGGAGATCTTGGGCGGCGGCTTCCCGGTGGCGCTCCACGAGCTGCGAAACGGTCGCGGAGATGCCGTACCGGTATGGGTGGACGTCGACGCCGCTCTCCTCGATCCGGCGCAGGTTCTCCAGCCGATTTCGGAGGAGCTCGTCCTCGGCCGGAGCGGCCGATTCCGGAGATGCGCCGGCCGGCGACGGCTCTTCCGGCACGCGGGTCATGGGCCGGCAGTATACGGGCGGCGAGCGCGGCGGGATCGGAACCCGGGCTGGACCCGTCGTTATGGAGTCGACGTCTAACCGGCGGGCCGGGTCCGGTCCTGCGCGAGCCACAGGTCCGCGATCGCGCGGACCAGGCGGAAGCGCGTCCGGCTCCACGCGCGCTCGTGATCGCGGAGTCCCCCGTCGTGCGCGACGCGGGCGATCTGCGAAAGCCGGGAGTCGAGCGCCGTGGCGTGGGCGATCGAGGTGCGGGCCTGCCGGAGGAGCTCGAGCGCCGAGGGACCGTCCGCGACGCCCCGCAGCAGCGCGGCCTCTTCCTCGGCCTTGACCCGGAGCGCGACCGCGCGGAGGAGCGTACCGTCGCGGTCGTTCGCGGGCTCCCCGCCCGTCGCGATCGCCCGCCGCACGGCCTGGAGCTCCCAGGGATCGAGGTCGAGGTCTCCCCGGCCGGTTCCGGAAGCCGCCGGCGCGCGGCCCGATTCCGCGATCTCGACGGCGGCCAGGAGTCGCTCCACGAACGGTCGCCAGAACGCTTCTTCCGAGGGATCGGCGAGTTCCTCGTGGGCGGCGGCCGGGACGGGGTCGGTGCCCGCCGTCTCCGCGGGCTTCCGATCGAACTTCTGCAGGACGTCTCCGATGGCGCTCTTCAGCTGGACGATGTCCTGCGCGCGCACGTTCGAGTCGAGGGCGCCTCGACGGTACCGGTCCCGCAGTTCCTGGAAGCGCCGGAGCTCGTCGGGCAGAGCGTCGCCGGCCGAACCGCGCCGCAGCTCCCGCTCCAGGTCATCGATCCGGCTCGTCGCCTTCGTGAGCATCTTCTCTTCGCTCCGGTAGAAGCGGGAGAACGCGGCGCGTGTCGTCAGGTTGCCGACCGCCACGGCGGAGAGGACCTCGGGATGCGCCAGGGAGTCGCCGGTGCGCCGCTTGAGCGACCGGAATTCCTCGATCAACCCCCGGCTCGTGAGCTCCTCGAACGACTGGGCCCGCGCGACGCGTCCGGCGATCTCGTTGACCACGTAGGCGATCGCCGTCGCTTCCCCGTCGGAAGGGCGGGTCCAGACGGTCCCGGCCGTGACGATCTCGAAAATCCGCCGGAGCTCGGTCTCCGGACGGGCCGCTGACGAGGCGGGGTCGGAGCTCGCCGCCGCCGCGACCGTCGCCAGGAAGTTGATCTTGTCGACGACGTCCGCGTCTCTGTCCGGCTGAGAGAAGTAAAAGCGCAGGAGGTGGAGCGCGGTCTTCTCGTCCTGCGGCTGGACGCGCTCGAAGAAGCGCCGGACGAAGGACGGCGAGATCCTGCGGTCGGCCTCGCGCAACTCCGCCGTGAAACCATCGACTCTCTTCGTGAGGCTCTGGATCTGTTTCGCCGAGGCGGGAGACGCTTGCTCGTGGACGAGGTCTCCTGCCGCGCGGAGGTCGTCGTAGAAAGTTCCGAAGTGGAGCTTCGTTCCGGGCTCCGTCGAAAAGAACGCTTTCTGAACACCGCGGAGGAACTGCTGGAACGTCCACAGCGACTTGAACCGCTCCGAGAGGCGGATATAGTCTTCGCGAAGTTGTTGAGCTCGATCGGCAATCATGAGGGGCGGTTTCCGTTGATTGTAACGCCGCCACCGGCGTTCCCGGAGATCGAACCGCCGCGATCCGTCCGTTGTTGAAGCTCGGCCGAACGCTCATCGACTCCGCGACGCTCGACAAGGGAGTCGCCCGCCTCGCGCAGGAGCTCGACCGGGATCAGGCGGGGCGGCCCGCGCTGCTCGTCGGAATCCTGAAGGGGTCCGTCTTCTTCCTCTGCGATCTCGCGAAGCGTTTGAAGTCGCCGGTGTCGCTCGACTTCCTGCAAGTGTCGTCCTACGGCACCGGGACGAAGTCGTCGGGCAACGTCCGTCTCGTCCGCGACCTCACGACGGACGTGGCCGGCAAGGAAGTCATCATCGTCGAGGACATCGTGGACACCGGCCGCACGCTGTCGAAGATCAAGGAGATCCTGGGGACGCGGAAGCCCAAGTCGGTCAAGATCTGCGCGCTCCTTCAAAAGGAGATCCCCGGCAACGACGACGTTCCCGTCGACTACCTCGGCTTCCGAATCGAAGACGTGTTCGTCGTGGGCTACGGGCTCGACCATGCCGAGGCCTATCGCAACCTGCCGTACATCGCGGTGCTGGAGCCGGACGGCAGCGAACCGTCGAAGACCGCGTGAAGTTCGTCGCGACGACCTCCGCCCCGAAGGCAATCGGCCCGTACTCGCAGGGCGTGATCGACGGAGGGTTCCTGTTCACGGCAGGACAGGTTCCCTTCGATCCCGCCACGAGCAAGCTCGTCGAGGGCGGGGTCGAGGCGTCGGCGGAACGGGTGTTCGACAACCTGGAGGCCATTCTCCGGGAGGCCGGCGTCGGCTTCGCGAACGTGGTCAAGGCCAACGTCTACCTGACGCGCGCCGAAGACTTCGCGGCGCTCAATGCCGTCTATGCGCGCCGCTTCGGAGACCACCGCCCGGCCCGTTCGACCGTGATCGTCGCGGCCCTCCCCGCCGGCGCGATGATCGAGATCGACCTGATCGCCCGCGTCACGTCGGGCTGACTTCGGAGCCCGGTTTCCGGGCCAGCACGAACGTGGTGGACGCCAGTCGGTGAGCTCCGCTCGACCGGAGAAAGACCCGGTCGAGCTGCACGAGCAGTTTTCCGCCGACGCGAATGGCCAGCCAGGCCGCGCGGCTGAGAAGCCGGCCGGGGAGATTCTCGCGCGCCCAGTTGGAAGCCAGGTCGACCAGGGTGAAGGTCGGGCCGACGCACGCGCCGCTCTCGATGACCTCGAACCCGGAACGGGAGAAGAGGGCCACGTGCCCGGCGAGCGTGAAGTTCTGAAAGTGGTCGGGGTATCCGTGAAAGACCTGCAGGAACGGAGTGGCGGCGAATACCAGGCCGGCCGGCCGGAGAACCCGGAACATTTCGGCGACCGCCTGCTCGGGACGCTCGAGATGCTCCAGAACGGCCTCACAGTGAAGCGCGCCGATACAGTTCGCCGGAAAAGGAAGTCGGTGCGCGTCTCCGACGACGTCCACGTTCGGAAAAGGCGCCAGATTCAGATTTCGAAACCGGGGATGGGCGCGCCGCGGACCGCCGCCGATCGAGATCGAAGGTCCGTCGGCGGCGATCACGGCGTCCAGCGCCGCGCCGGCCCTCGGACTGCGCGGGGGGTCGATCGCGCCGAGTCGGGCCGCAAGCGACCGCTGCGTGCCGTATTCCCGTGCGAGCCTCTCGAGGTCGCTCACGGGAAACTCGAGGCTACCCGCTCGCGATCGCCCGGATCGCCGCGATTGCCCGGTCGATGCCGGCGTCGTCCACGTCGAGGTGCGTGACCAGGCGGACGGTGGTCTTCGAGATGCCGGCGGCGAGAACGCCCTGCTCTCGGAGGCGCGCGACGAAGTCCGCGGAGTCCGGGACGTCGAAGATCACGATGTTCGTCTCGACCGACGCGGTGTCGAGGCGGATGCCCGGGAGTCCCGCGATCGCGCGGGCCAGCCGCTGCGCGCGGTCGTGGTCCTCGGCGAGACGGGCGCGGTTCTCGAGCGAGAGGAGCGCGGCCGCCGCGAGGACACCGACCTGCCGCATCCCCCCGCCGAAGAGCTTGCGGACCCGCCGCGCTTCCTTCGCGAAGTCTTTCGAGCCGAGAACCGCCGAGCCGACCGGCGCGCCCAGACCCTTGGAAAACGTGACCGTCGCGGAGTCGAACCCTCGCGCGAGATCCCGCTCGGACTCCCCCGTCGCCACCGCGGCGTTCCAGATGCGGGCGCCGTCGAGATGGGTGGCCAGGCGCGCGCTGCGCGCCGCGGCGAGCAGCGGCTCCACGTCGGAGCGCCGGTACGCCTTGCCGCCCCAGAGGTTGTGCGTGTTCTCCACCACGAGGAGCGAGCTTCTCGGCTTGTAGGACACGTCGGGCTGGACCGCGGCCAGCACGGCGTCCGCCCGGAGGATCCCGTTGCCGGACGGAATCGGGCGGGGCAGGAGGCCCGACAGCGCGGCCATGCCCGCCATCTCGAAGTGGAACGGGTGCGAGCGCTCCTCCATCAGGACCTCGGTCCCGGGCGGCGCCAGGATCCGCAGCGCGATCTGGTTGGCCATGGTGCCGCTCGGCGTGAAGAGCGCGGCGCCGAAGCCCAGGATTTCCGCCACGGCCTCCTCCAGCCGGACGACCGTCGGATCCTCCTCGAAGACGTCGTCGCCCACCGCGGCCTGCGCCATCGCGCGGCGCATGGCCTCGGAGGGGCGCGTGACCGTGTCGCTGCGAAGGTCGATCACGGGTGGGCCGCCAGAGCCACCGCCGCGGAAATCCAACCGAGGACGAGGACCCACGTCGAGCGGCGGTGGAGACGATTGAACCGCACGCGCCAGGCGTTCTCGGGCGGCGCCTCGTCGAACGACCCGACCTTCTCGCGCATGTAGCCGAGCCGCGGCCGGACGACCATCGCCAGGTAGACGTTCGTCGCGACGGCCACGAAGATGGCGGCTCCCGCCACGAACGAGCGGCCGCCGAGAACACGGGTGATCTCGAGCTCCGCGAACACCGCCAGCACGAGGAGGAGCGAAAGGAGCTGTTTGACCGCTTCGAACCGGCGCAGCAGCTCGCCGAAGATCCGCCCGGCGAGGTCGCGGGACGGGATCTCGCGAAAGAGAAGCGGCGCGGCCAGGACCGCGACGAGGGTGCCGCCGACCCACAGCGCCAGCGAGAAGCGGATGACCTGGGACGCGACTTCGAGCAAGGCGCGGAAGTCTAACGGTTTCCGGGGGCTATCCTTCGCGCCATGACGGCGCGCTCGCGGATCCTCGCCACGGCGGGAATCCTGGTCGCGGCGGCGGCGGTCCGGCTCTACCGGCTGGACCATTTTTCGTACGGGTTGGACGAAATCCTCCAGGGATTCTTCATCCAGGGCAGCTCCCACTTCTTCTGGAAAACGCTGAGGTTCGACGCGATCCATCCGCCGCTCGACTACATCGTCGCGCGCGCCGTCGAGACGCTCGCGCCGGCGGACTGGGCCCGCAAGATCCCGGCGGTCCTGTGGGGGCTCGGCACGGTCGCGGCGCTCGGCGTTCTCGTGTCGCGGCGCGCCGGGCGCCTCGCCGGCGCGATCGCCGCGCTGCTTCTCGCCTTCGCGCCGTTCCACGTCCGCTACTCGCAGGAATTCCGCCCGTACGCGCTGGGGCTCTTCCTGCTCGTCCTCTCGCTCCTCTTGCTCGACCGCTTTCTGGAGAAACCCGGACCGCTGCGGCTCGTCGGGCTGTGGCTCTCCTGCCTGGCGACGATGTACGCGCTCTATTTCGCGGCGCTCGTTTTGTCGATCGCTGCGGCCGCGATGGTGGTCGAAGATGCGTTCTCGCGCGACGGACCCCGCTCCCGGACCGCGCGCCGGTTTCTCCTGTGGAGCCCGGCGTTCGCCGGGACGCTCTTCCTGGCTTACCTGCCGTGGTGGCCGGTGGTGCTGGAGGCGGCGCGGCGGCCGCCGCCTGTTCCGGCGCCCCCGCTCTCCTGGGAGCGACTGACGCGACTCCTCTCGTTTTTCCTGTTTGCCCCCGACGACGGGCAGCCGCTCGGGCGGAAGGGCCCGTTCTACCTCCTTCTCGTGATCAGCGGACTCGTGATCGCATGGCGAAGGCCGAGGCTCCGATTCCTCGTCGTGTGGCCGGTCGCGGGTTTCTTCGCGATCGAGATCCTCGGCCATCTTCATCCCCACTGGTACGTCTCCCGCCGGTTCCTCCCCGCCGGGCTCGTCTTCCCGGCGCTCGCGGCCCTCCCGCTCGCGGCGCTGGCCGAGCGTCGGCGCGGGCGGCCGATCGCCGCCCTTCTTCTCGCCCTCGTTCTCTTCTTCGACGTCCGGTCGCTCGCGGTTTACTTCCGCGAGGGGCGCGCGGACTGGCGCCCGCTCGCGGAGTTCCTCCGCCGGGAGTCGCCGCCGGCCGAGCGCGTCTTTACCGAGAACCAGTACTCGCAGCTCTGCACGGCGTTCTACCTGGTCGGGCCGCAGTGGCTCTTCGAGGGGGGAAAGCGCGGACGCGAGGTTCTGAACCTCGAAGGCGAGATCGTCCGTCTCACGTGGTCGTGGGCCCCCGGCCGCCGGGACTGGCTCGTCCTCGCCGGAGAGCCGCGGCATCCGGAGTTGCGGCGCTGGGCAGAGATCTTTCCGCTGCTCCGCTTTCCGACCGCGGAGGGCACGGAGCTGAGACGTCTCGATCCCGCGCTGCGCGATCGGGCGTTCGCCGCGCGGCGGTAACATCGGCCGCGTGGAACGCGAGCTCTCCGACGCGCTCGACGACCTGATCCTCGGCCGCGGCGTCGCCCGGGGACGCCACGAGCTGCGCCACAAGGACCGGCCGGTGCGCGACGAGTTCGTCGAGCGCCTTCGCGCCAACGGCTTCCGTCCCCTGGCCGTCCGCGAGGCCGAGATCGAGGCCGGCGAGAAGATCCCGGCCTTCTACCTCCAGGACGACGCGGTCGACTTCGGCTGGATCCGCTGGGAGATCTTCACGCCCCGAAGCCGCCGGAAGCTGTTCGCTTCGGAGAGGCGGCGGCCCGACAACAGCGAGTGGGAGATCCAGCTCAACCTGTCCTCGCCCGAGAAGGTCTGGGCGGCGCCGGAGCTCAAGCAGAGGCACGACGTCGACACCGTCGTCGCCGTGAACCCCTGACGCGGTGACGGGGCCCCTCGTCCGGACGCTCCCGGTCGGACCGCTTCAATGCAACTGCTCGATCGTGGCGGATCCGGAAGCCGGCGTGGCGGTCGTCATCGACCCGGGAGACGAACCGGAGAGGATCCTCCGGGCCCTGTCCGAGACGAAGTGCCGCGCGATCGCGCTCCTGCACACGCACGGCCACTTCGACCACATCAGCGGGACCGCGGAGGTCCAGCGCCGAACCGGCGCCCCGATCCGGATCCACGACGCCGACCGGCCGCTCTACGACGCGCTGCCGGAGCAGGCCGGCTTCTTCGGACTCTCGGCCGAGGCGCCGCTTCCCCCGGACGGCGGATTCGCCGACGGAGAGTCGATCCCGGTCGGCCGCTTCTCGCTCTCGGTCCTCCACACGCCGGGACACAGCCCGGGTTCGACCTGCTTCTTCCTGGAGGGGAATCCGGCGACGCTCTTCTCGGGCGACACGCTTTTCCGGCGGTCGATCGGCCGCACGGATCTGTGGGGGGGCGACACGGAGACGATCTTCGCGTCGATCCGCGAAAAGCTCTACGGGCTCGAGCCCGGCACGCGCGTAATCTGCGGACACGGTCCCGACACGACGATCGGAGAGGAGCGCCGGCAGAATCCGTTCGTCACGAGCTGAATGGGGACAGATCTATTTTCGACACCGTGCGGGTTTCCGGTGAGATTCAGAAAATAGATCCGTCCCTTTGAAGGGCGACGGGTGCAGGGCCGTAGGCCCTGTCCCCGTGACTTTCTTATAATCGTGGCCGATGAAGCTGTCGCTGTCCGAGAAGTCTCAGCTGGTCTCTTCCTTCTGGAAGGACGCCGCCTCCGTCTGCCCGAAGCACGACGTGCCCATGCGGACCTTCTTCGTGGAGCGCGTTTACAAGCCGCAGGTCGTAATGGTGTGCCCCAAAGGGGAGATGTTCCGCTTCGACCAGAAGCCCAAGCAGATCGAATTCTCCCGCCCGCACGTCAAAACGATGGTCTTAGACGCGCAGGAGCGGGAAGCCCCGGCGTGTCCCCAGGACTTCACGAGCCTCGTCGTCTACCGAACGCCGGCGGTCTTCATCCCGCAGGGGTGGGACTACACATTCCTCTGCCCGACGTGTCTCTCCTACGGCCGGTGGATGGACACGGGGCGGCCGGACGAGGAAGGGGTCACCGCCGCTCCCATCAAGAAGAAGGAAGCGCCCCCGTTCCACGACGAGACGATCCCCCTGGGGAAGCGCATGGAGATGGCGAAGGAGGGCGATCTCTCGACCAAGCTCTACGCCGCCATGGCACAGACGGACTGCACGGCGTGCGGATACGACTGCGAGGGCTACGCGAAGGCGCTCGCAGACGGAACGGAGAAGGACCCGAATCTGTGCGTTCCCGGGAAGGAGGAGACGGCGCGCGTGGTCAAGGACCTCCTGAAGGGGACGGGCCTGCCCGCCTCCTTCGTCGCCTAGGAGGCCTTCCGCGGGTCAGCCGATCAACGGGCCTTCGGCGCCGGCGGCCGCAGCTGCCGGGATCCCGCCGACCGGCTCGATTTCGCCGGAGCGCCGATCCACCGCCCGGATCGGGAGCGTGAACGTAAAGCGGCTTCCCTTCCCCACGATGCTGTCCGCCCAGATCGCGCCGCCGTGGAGCTCGACGAGCGACCGTGCGAGCGATAGGCCGATCCCCATTCCGGCGTGCTGGCGGGTCGGCGAGCCGTCGACCTGGCGGAAGCGCTCGAAGACGTGGGCGAGTTCCCCCGCCGGGATGCCGATCCCGTCGTCCTCGACGCTGACCAGGTAGCGGTCCGCGTCCCGCTCCACCCGGACCACGACCCGGCCGTGACGCCGGGAGAACTTGATCGCGTTCGCGAGGAGGTTCCACAGAATCTGCTGGAGGCGAAGGGGATCGGCCTGGACCGGGACGATCGTGGTCGCGGGCGGCGCGAAGATGACCGCCACCGAGCGCCCATCCGCCATCATCCGGACGGTATCGATCGAGCGCTGCACCACCTCCGGGAGCGACACCGGCTTCCGGTCGAGGGAAAGCGATCCCCGCTCCATGCGGGCGAGATCGAGCAGGTCGTCGATCAGCGCCAGCAGCACGCGCGCGGACTGCCGGACCTGCGCGAGACCGCGTGCGAGGGTCTTCTCGTCCAGGTTCTCTTCCATGAGGAGGTCGGTCCACCCGACGATCGCGGTGAGCGGCGTCCTCAGCTCGTGGTTGACGTTCTGGAGGAAGTGATCCTTCAGGCGGCTCGACCGGCGGAGCTCCTCGACGGTCCCCGTCAGGGTGAGGTAGAGCCGTGCGTTCTTGAGGAGGAGGGATGCCACGTCGGCGAACGACGTGATCGCGTCGACCTCCTCCCGGCCGAAGCCCCCCGGCCGATTGATGGCGACCACGACGCCGAGCGTCTCCTGCTCCGTCTTGAGCGGTGCGAAGAGAGCGTTCTTCGCGTCGAAGAGCTTCCGCATGTCCGCGTGGACGTAGGCGTCGTGCTCCAGGTCGTTCGAGTAGTAGGCGTCGCCGCTCTTGAAGACCGAGATCGCGATCGATCGCGCCTCCATCGGGACTTTCACCTGGCCGGCCATCTCCTCCGAGATGTTCCAGCCCGGCCAGGCTCCCTCGAGCCGATTGGCGTTGGGATCGTGGAGCATGAAGATCACGGTCTCGGCGCGCGTAAACGCTCCGATGGCCTCGCTCGACCGCGCCAGGATCTCGTTGACGTCGGTGGTGCGATAGCCGGCGCGAGACAGGTGGTGCAGCCGCCGAAGGGTCTCGACCCGCCGCGCGACGCGTCTCCCCATCCGCTCGATCGCGGAGGCGAGCCGTCCCAGCTCGTCGCGGGAGCGGGGCCTCGCCAGTTTGACGGGCCGCCCCACCCCGATCTCCTCGGCCGCGGCCACGAGCTCGAGCACCGGCTCCGAGATCCGGCGCGCGATCAGCAGCACCGCGCCGAACACGGCGACGACGAGATAGAGGAACAGAAGCACGACGTCGCGTTTCAGTTCCGAGTACGAACGCGGTTCGAGCTCCCGGCGCGCGGTCGCCATGACCCGCGAGAGCGCAGGGGCGGAATATCCCTCGGCGAAAGTCCAGCCGCTCGAAGGCACCCGCGCGGAGGCGAGACGCCAGCCCCCGGTCCCGGCCGCCGGCCCGGTCGGCGGCGTCCCACGCCGAAGTGCCTCCCCGAGGTCGCGGCATTCCCCGGACCCGGACGCGGACAGGGGGCGAACGCCGAGGTCCGCGCAACCGAGCAGGGGACCCGCCCCCGCCGAAGCTGCGATGAAGTTTCCGGCGGCGTCCGTGACGATCCAGAGGTCGCCCGGCAGGCTTGCGCCCTGGAGAGACTCGCGGACGAAACGGCGCGCGTCGACGTCCATCCGGACCTCGCCCAGCAGCTTGCCGGTGGGGCTTCGCACGGAGGTTGCCACCGAGGCGATCGGACGATCCCCCACGGTCTGAACTTCGCGCCAGGACGGTCCCAGCTCCTCGACGGAGGTGAGCGCGGCCGGTCGAGCGGAGTCCGGCTTCCCGGCGCGCGGAAGGGGTTCATTCGGGGCGGCAATCCGGAGGGGCGATCCCGAGATCGGAGAGACCGTGATTCCCAGAACGTTCGGCCGCCGCGCCAATACGCGGCGGAGAAGCAGCTGAGCTTCGCGGGTCCCCGGGGCGGCGTCCCGGCCGGAGGAGTCGTTCCGCTCCTCCGCCGAGCGGCCCGCCGGCTCCTGCAGCGCATACTCGAGCGAGTCGGACAGGTTGGCGGCGGCCTCTCCGAACGTTCGCGTCCGGCGGTCGATCCAGTCCGTCCGGAACGCGACGTCCTGTGACACGCGCGCGAGCGCATCCGAGACGCGGATCCCGGCGAGCTCCCGGGCCGACGACCGTTCGAGCTCCGTCAGCCTTCTCTCGAGGAGGAAGACGAACGCGCTGCCCGGGATGCAGAACGCGAGGAGGAGTCCCACGACCAGTCGCGCCGCGACGCTCGACCGCGGATCGAGGCGCCGCCAGAGGGAGCGCACGGCGCTCCCGGACCGGCGCTCGAAAGCGGACCGATCCCCCGGGCGATCCGGACGGGTTTTCATGCGAGAGGAAGGGAGATTTTAGCGCGATTCCGGTGCGAGAGTGACCCCGCGACCGGCGCTACTCGTATCGAAGAGCTTCGATCGGATCGAGCCGGGACGCCTTCCGGGCGGGATAAAAGCCGAAGAACACGCCGATCGCGGCCGAGAAGCCGAACGCGAGGAGGATCGACTCGGGCGGCAGCGCGATCGACCAGCCCGACTTCCACGCGAGGAACCGGGACGCTCCCACTCCCAGCAGGATGCCGATGCCGCCCCCCGCGATCGAGAGCGTCAGGGCCTCCACGAGGAACTGCGTCAGGATGTCCTTGCCCTTCGCCCCGATCGCCATCCGGATCCCGATCTCCCGGGTCCTCTCGGTGACCGAGACGAGCATGATGTTCATGATGCCGAT
>Ga0070692_10000178_pt1 | contig 16585 bp, 20 predicted proteins | sample KBSK1102metaG_FD_64675 | JGI IMG/M metagenome (GOLD analysis project Ga0070692, IMG submission 64675) | Corn, switchgrass and miscanthus rhizosphere microbial communities from Kellogg Biological Station, Michigan, USA - KBS K1-10-2 metaG | ecosystem: Host-associated > Plants > Roots >...
AGTAGTAGATCGCCATGTGCGACACTCCACTTACACTACCAAAGCGACGTCGACACGACGTATAAGCGCGCCCTCGAAAGAATTCATCTTTCTCGGGACGCGTTCGTCCCAGCAAATCCCACGCTGTTGCGACTAATCGAGCGCGCCGATAACTGAGCTGCCGTCACCGCACAACTGGAGACGGCGGCATGCGCAAGCCCAGGGACTATGATTCGGAGCTGAAGGCGATCAGCGAACGCGCAAAGCAGCTCCAGGAGCGCAAGCTCCGGCAGCTGGGGGAGCTGGTCGCCGCCACCGGAGCAGACGGCCTACCGATCGAGGTGTTAACCGGCGCGCTCCTCTCCGCCGTAGAGGCCGATGACGACGCCAAGGAGGCGTGGCGGCGACGGGGGGCAGCTTTCTTTCGGGGGTCGCGGAAAAGGCCTGCGCCTGCGTCTGCGGAAGGCGCTGCTGGCGAGCCGGCGCACCGAGGCGGCTCGCCAGCGACTGATACGCAGGAGAGCATGCTCTGATGGGAGGGACTGGGTGAGCCAACGACGGCAGCGAACGCGTCACCTGATCGAGCTTGGCGGCCTCATCGTGAAGGCTGGGATTGTCGACCTCACGGACGATGATCGCGCGGTCATTCTTGGGGCGCTACTCGACGTACGGCACAGGCTCCAAGGTGAGCATCGCGAGCAGGCGCTGTCACTCTGGCGGCGTCGCGGAAGCCGCGCGTTCGAGAGCATTCGCCAGCCCTCAGCGGAGTCGTAGTTCAGCGCGAGCTTAACGCCTCTTGCATCCTGAGCGGCGCTCGGGCTCCATTGCGTAAGTAGCGAGGTCTGGGGACCAGAAGAACATGTCGACTCGGGCGCCGAATTCGCGACGAAGCGCTGATATGGACCGAGGCCGCAGCCCATTTGCGATCCGTGCGTGGAGCGAGAGTAAACCAAGGTAGATGTCGAGCAAATGCGTCTCCAAGCGGCGGAAAGCACGCATCACGTCAACATGTGTCGGGGCATCACCGTGCACGACCGCGTTGCGCCAGCGATACGCCTCGCGCACCGCGTCATAGATCTCGCAATAAGCTGAAGGGTCGCCGCAACCTCCCGTGCACCCGCACCGATGCGCCAGGTTATGTGCCTTGTCTCTGTCGCCGACGAGAGTCAGCGCCTCCAGAGCGGCAGTCAGGCGAACCAGACGGATCGGATGATGCGGCTCCGCATAGGCTTCGGCGACGAGGCGGTTGAAGTAAGTCAGTCGCTCCAGGAGCGGGTCGGGGCGGTCATCTCCAAGGGTGTGCCAAGTGACGACATCGGCCAATAGTCGCGCGAAGTGGCCGAGACGCTTATCAAAAGCCTCGACCCAATCGTCCTGCAGGTGCGAGATGCCGCCGCCAATCGAAGTCGAGAGTAAGATTTCATCGCCCGGTGTGAGGCGCATTGTCGAACGGGTAGTTTGCCACACATACGCGTCGCCGATTCTGACATCATCCATCGCATCATACCCGAAGAACATCCGGATGAGATTGAGGAGACAGTCGGCCGCATCGCGCGCCGCCGGCCAAGCCATCGTCGCCTCGTGCCCCTGGATATCAACGACGATAAAGTGGTCGAACGCCTTCGAATGCTTCTTCCAATCCTCGCTTAGTCTCTTCGCCCATTGCTCGCCGCCAGCGTCATGGCGCGCCCAAGCATCGGTGAGCTCCTCCTCCAGCACCGACTGGGCGACGATGCGTGCCGCACCAACCCGGAAATCCGTTCGTTTGGCACCGGAGGCAAACACGACTGGAAAGACATAGCGACCGTCGTCGCGGGGATGTGCGGCGAGGGTTGCTTTGGCCTTGGCCAAGATCGCATGCTCTGAGAGGGTCCTCGTTTTGAGTGCCTGGGGTAGGTGATCCGATAGGCCTTTGATCAGGGCTTTCCGCGCCGTCTGGCGCGTCAACTTTGTCGAAAGACGCTCCCGCCTTAGGAGGGCGTTGGCTGCCGCATTCAAGTGAGCGTTTCCAGTTTTGCTGACCCAATTCGCGCGATCCATATCTTCGAGGATGGCGATGTCCTTGAGGAATGAAGTATCCCCGTGCTGCAGCCGTTGCTGCACCATCATGATTGTGGCCTGCCATTCATCCAGAAAGGCTTCGAGGTGTTGTTCTGCTGATCCGGTCGTCATGCAGCCATCTGATGCGTTGTTTCCCCGGAATATGTACTCTGGGTCGGGCCCCAATGACTCCCTATTGGCGGAAGATGTCGTATGGCGCTGTTAGGCTGGCGATAGCGCATCGTTGGGTGTAGCGGCTACCCTACCCGTCCTGAACATTGGAGCACCCGAGTGGCCGACGAACAGACTCTGAATGCCGTGGAGCTTGCGACCGAACTGACGATTGCCTGGTTGGGGAACCAGAACAATCGCGTTCAGGCGGAGGAGGTGCCGCAGTTCCTGCGCACCATGCACGCCACGGTGACGGAGCTGGCCGCCGGTGGCTCCGCGGGTCATGGCGAGGGAGCGGAAGCCGACGCGCCTGCAACCGAGAAATTCACTCCCGCCGTGTCGGTCCGCAAGTCGCTCGCGTCGAAGGACCACATCATCTCCATGATCGACGGCAAGCCGTACAAGACGCTGAAGCGGCACCTCTCCCGCCACGGCCTCACCCCTGCGGAGTACCGTCAGCGGTACAACCTGCGGCCGGATTATCCGATGGTCTCCGAGAGCTATTCCGAAGCGCGCCGCGCCATGGCACATAAGATCGGCCTGGGTCAGAAAGGCCGCGCCGCCAGAGGCGCCGCCGCCGCAGGCGGCGAGGCCGCGCCCAAGCGCGGCCGCGGCCGTACCGCCAAGCAGGGCTAAACAGGCGAGCGCCGCCCGATCAGCGATCGGGCGGCGCGAGCCGCCGTTCGCAAACGACCTGCACGACCCGCTGCAGCTCCGACACGCGCTCGCCGAGCCATTCCAGCTCCTCCTTCGTGATCCGTTATTCGGGCGAGTAGCGGGCATTCACGTAGGCGAGGCGTAGCAGCTCGAAACACCGCTTCTCGAACTTCCCCTCACGCGGCCAGGCGGCGATCAGCTCGGGCGCGATCTGCTCCGCCTGAGATCGAAGGAAATTGAGCTTGTGCGATTTGGGGCTGTAGAGGGTCAGCACTAGCAGGACCGAGTGATAAAGCCGCTCCACAGCCTGGTGAAAGTCGGAAGGCTGCCTTGTTCAGATCACCGTCTCTAAGGGCATAGTTTGCGCCCCGGACGAACGGACCAACACTCGACAACCAGGTATCGAAGTATCCCTGCGCCTCCGCTCGCGCCTCCTCCTCCGGAAGCTCTCGAGGCGCCGCGAACGCAAACCCATCCGCCTCGTAAAGCGCAATCCCCTGCCGCACGATATCGGTGAAGAACGGCCTGCCCTTCTCGAGCTGCTGGTTCACGTCGGTGAGGCTGTGGATGATAAAGCTCACCGGTGCGCCGATGGCGCCGGTTATGGTCGTCTCGCGGGTCATCCGATCCTCCGCCGCCGACCAATAGTCGACGACGTCCGTCAGCCGCTCGTCGTTTACAATGACGAGGATGTCATAGTCGGAGACGTAGCCGCCGGCATGGTCCTCCACCCAGTCGCCACGGGCATAGGAGCCGTAGAGGACCAGCTTGAGGATCCGCCCCTGCTTCTTCCACGGCTGGGTCGCGCTCTTCAGCGCCGCCTCGAACTCCTCGAACAGGACGCGCACCACGTGCGCCAGCTCGCGCTGCTTGGCGGCGGGGAGATGATCGAGGTCGGTTCGCATCGGGATCGATCCTAGCTGCCATGGCGGGCAAAACACAGCCTCGCCGGGCGGCGCACGGCGAGGCCGATTTTCCGCGTCACCAGAACTTCCACCACGGGCGCGGCTTCGGCTCGTCCAGCGCCCGCACCAGGGCTAGCAAGGCGCGCGCCATGCGCCGCTTGACCTGCGGGACTGTCAGACCGGTGCCCTCGGCGATCTGGGCGTAGGTGAGGTGGTCCACCCTGTGCGCAAGGAACACCTCGGCGGTGAGCCGGGGGAGCCGGAGGAGGATCGCCTCCATGCGGGCGAGCACCTCCTCTTCCGTAAGGCCGGGAGGGAGTTCCATCACGCCGCCTCCCTGTCGTCCGCCGCCTCGGACGCGAGCAGATAGTCGGCCGCCTTGCTGGCAAGGCTGGCGGCGCGGAAGATCGCCTTCTCGTCCTCGCGAAGCACCGCCAGCCAGGAGCCGATATAGTCAGCATGCCGCACTGTCGGCTGAATGCCGAGCGAGGCGCAGACGAACGCGCTCGCCATTTCCGCAACCAGCTCCTCCCGCGCGTAGAGAGGACTTCCGAAGGATCCGGAGAAGTCGCGGGAAAGGCGGCTCCCGTGGCCGGTCCAGTGGCCGAGCTCGTGAAGCGCCGTGCGATACCAGTTGATCTGATCCGGGTACGCCTGCTGCGGCGGCACCTGCACGAAGTCGGCGGAAGGCGAGTAGAAGGCCAGATCGCCGCCGATCCGGAAGTCGGCGCCGGTCGCGACGATCAGCGCCTCGGCGTGCGGGATCGTCTCGCGCTCCGCGGGAAGCTCCGGCACCCGCACGATCTCGTCGGGCAGCCCCTCGCACTGGTCGATATTGAAGACGGTGAAGCGCTTGAGGAAGGCGATCTGCCGCGCCTCGCGATCCTCCTCGCGCGCCTTCTCCCGCTCGGCGCCGGGCGTGAAGCGGTCCGCATAACAGACGACGGTCCCCTTCTCCCCGCGCCGCACGTGCCCGCCAAGGTTCAGCGCGTGCCGGAAGGTAAGCCAGCGCTGCGACGCATAGCCCGCCTCGATCACGGCACTCCAGAGGATCAGCACATTGATCCCCGAATACCGCCGCCCGGTCGCCGCGTTCGCCGGCATCGTGCACCCACAGGCGGCGCTGTCCCACGGCTGCACCCAGGGCAGCCGCCCCTCCTCAAGCTCCGCAATCACTCGCGCCGTCACCTCCGCATAGAGGCTGCCCCGGCGGTCGTCGTCCCGCACCTGTCCCATGTCCATCGCTCCTCCAATCCGCCGCACCGGCCCCGGAAGAGCGGGGTGGGCGGCAGGAGCGCACCGGCGGGCCTGCCGATCAGGGCGGGCCGCACCCGAAGGGCCGCAACGCAGTGGAGGACCCGGCGCTCAGCGCCGGGTTGCGGCACGCCGAGGCTGGCCTAGAGGGAAGCGACGCCCACCCCGCTCAGCCGCGGCCGCAGCCAACGTCGCCGCACCTCATGTGCGGCGACCGCGAGGGCCGGCAGCGCCGGCCCGCGTCAGGTCGATCGTGACGCCGCCAGGCGCCGAGACGCCGAAGAGCGACTCGGCCGAGCGAAGCGAGGTAGAGCCCGGCCGCGGCGCAGCCGCGGGACGCCAAGTCCTCTCCGGTTCGACTGCCTTATGGGTGCTGATGGGCTCGCTTCGGCGAAGCCGGGCGCAAGTCGGACCCGGGCCTCTTTTCCCCCGGAGCCGACTGTCTCAGGCCACGCCTCGTCGTGCCATTCGGACGCATACCAGACGGGACATTCTCATGACCATTGAAGCCACAGACCGCATTCTCCGGATCAATACCGTTCTCGAGCTGACCGGGCTCAGCCGCTCCACCCTCTACCGGAAAGTGCAGCGGGGGGAGTTCCCGAAGCAGATTAAGCTGTCGGAACGGTGCACGGGCTGGCGCCAATCAGCCGTGGCTGCCTGGATGCGGAACCCTATGTTCTACAGGGAAGGTGAAGATTGCGGTCGGTTTGTCAAAGCTCTTGCGGAGCCTTGAACCAAATCGTCCTCTCGATCTCGCCTGCCGAAAACCAAGGATTCTGATGCTGAAACACGAACACCCCGGCGCTTGGTATTTTGTGCAAGACAAAATGGGTGTCTAGAAAACGAACGTTTATTATCTTCTGGCGCTTCAACTCAGTGATAAGCTCGTATATCGCTGTCTGCAGCTCTCCCGTGGCTGTTGAGTGACAAAAACCGAGGAACTGCTGGAGTTCGGTCTCAGTGGTAGCAAACAGCTCACGCGCGTCATACCGCACGGATATTGCCTCCTCTGCGACACTAAGCTTGAGTTGTATGGCCCTGGCTAAGAGCCCGTAGGCCGCCCCGAAACCTTCTTCCAGGGGTCCAATGGCCCCAATAATTTCACAGCGAACGGCGCGCAGTCCAGACGCGGCGTCGGTTACGTTCCCGCCTGTCACCAAATTGAACAACCGCGTGGCGAATCCATTGGCCGCCTGTTTTTGAGACGGGATTTCTGACTTGCCTCTTACTAGAAATCTTGATCCGATTGTCAAATCAGCGTTGCTTCTCCGGTGTCTGTCAGCGAGCTGAACTGCGTCGGCAGGGCTGTGCGCGCCGTCGCCATCCAGTAGGACAGCGTGCTCTGCCCCCAGCCTCACTGCTGCCGACAGCCCCTCCGTTATCGCAGCACCGTACCCTCGACCAACTGCAAGCCGCAGGACCTGAGCTCCAGCGATCTGCGCGGCTTCGCCCGTTCCATCGACGCTTCCATCATCCACTACTATCACGGTCTCAAAGAGCTGCAGTGCCTCTCTCACAACTCTAGCAATGGTAGACATCTCGTCCCGGGCAGGGATGACAACGGCGAACCTCTCCGTGGTCACTGGCGCACCGCTCCACGGTATACCGAGATTAGGTCTTTGAGGTGGTCAGCACGGTTGAACTTCTGGCGCACCAGCCGGGTGGAAGCTGATCCCATGCGAGACCGTAGCTCAGGATCCCCCGCCAATCGGACGATCGCGCGGGAGAGGGAATGGCAATCATTTGGATGAACTAACACTCCCGTGACTCCGTCGATAACTGCCTCCGGCGTTCCCCCGACCGCAGAGGCAAGAACGGGCACGCCTCGTGCCATTGCCTCGAGGACCGTAATAGGCACGCCTTCGAACAGCGACGGCAAGACCAGAGCGTCAACTGGCGCGATGCGCCCCCAGACGTCGCCCGCCGGCTCGACAACGTCTATCGTTGCGCCCGCTTCAGCCAAGCCGCGAATCAATTCGGACGCCAAACTGCCGTGATTAGCGATGACCACCTCCACCGACACCCCCGCGGTCACCGCGAGAGCCACGGCGGGCACAAAGGCCGGACTGACCTTAATGGGCTCCACGCGATGAAGAAAACCCAGCCGTAACGAGCCAATCTGAGATGCAGCTCTCAACATGGGCACATCAACATCAGTCCCAAGGTAACTAAGGCTCAGTTCATTGGCAGGGAAACCGTACCGCTGAAGCCTCCCCACCATGTCTTTTGACACGACCAGCGTCTTAGCCACGAACTCATGGTTGTGTCTCGCAATGCGGACCTCCTCGGAAGTCCAGTCCCATACATCGCGGTACTCGAATATGTTCGCCCACATCCGCTGAGGAATCCCGGCGACCGTTTGGATGACAGGGACGCGGCACTGGCGAGCGGCTGAGACCGCGTAGATATCGGCAAAGAAGTGGTACGAGTGAACGAGGTCTGTCGAGAAATGTCTCAGCGCCCACGCGACACGTTCCCCTACGTATTCCAGATCCAGATACCTCGAAAGTGGAACCCTTAGTCTCACCAGCTCGATGTCAAGCAACTTGACGGCCCGACCGTCGTCCAGATCAAAGATAGAGACAAGTTTGGAACGTCCAGGTTCTATTACCTTCGTCGCGGCTTTCACGTGCTCCAAGAGCCCGCCGAAAGATATCGACGGGAGAACGTGAGTAACAGAGATCCCGCCCGCCTGTTCCAGCGTGTAATCTCTCGCCGTGGTGAAGCGGGAGAAGATTACAAGCTCACGGGACTTTGTCCAGTGAACACCGCCTGGTCCCAAACGGCGCAAACCTGAGCGAACGCCGCAAAACACTCCAAGGGGTTCCGATAGATGCGAATCCGAGCGCTCGAGAGGTCGCCGTGACTAAGCGGATTTCGGACACTCACCCGCACATGGTTTAGCAGGGAGGCGTCGGCGTACGTGATGACACCGCGTTTGAACAGTCTCTCAGTCTGCTTCGCGAGCGGCGTCCAACCGTGAGGCACGGAGTGGGGATCCGCCACAGCGCGTGAAATCTGCCTAGTCATATACTCGACAAGGGGACCAAGAAGAGCAGCGCTGACGACGTGCCGCCCGTCCAACAAGGCATAAAGAAATTCCTTAGCGCCTTCGGCAAACCAGTCAGCCCCGCGGAGCGCCCGATCCAACGGCTCAAACAGGCCGCGCAGTTCGTCAAGGGCGGCCGACGCGCCGAACAGCGAGTGCTTCGATGCCGCCTCAAGAAATAGACGATAGTAGTCATGCTTAAACGCTAGCGATCCGGACGAATAGCCTTCCGCTGCGTTGCTCCTCACGACCGCCAAGGCTTCATGATGATCGCCAGCCACGTGGAGCAAATGCGCAAGCTTTGTACGAATTTGCCAAGCAAAGCCGCCATGTTTGACGCTCTCGCACGCACGAATTGCCGATGCAATGGACTGCAACTTGTGGCCGGAGGTGGAGGATGTCCAACAGTCACAGATGTTCAAGAAGGCTTCTGCCAAGGCTCCGGACTCGAGAGTAGTCGAGAGACGCTCATCGAAATGAACCACCTGAGCGTAGGAGGCGACTGCGGCCGGATAGGCCCCTAGCGAAAATGAGAGTGCGCCCGCTGCGTCGTTGAGCGACCTGAGATTTGAAGCGCGCTGTTCGCGGTCCAAAGCTTCCAGCAGTGTCCGCTCCGCCGCGTCAGGCGCACCGGCTCGGCGAAGTCTGAACGCTCGGGCCGAGGACGTGAAATACTCTTCTCCAATGAGCTGGGATAGTAAGTCCACGTCGTCCAGAATTTCAGCTCCGCGTGAAGTGTCCGTGCTATCCAGAAATCCATTGAAACCGATCCAAGCGCTGGCGCGGTCGAACAAAATAAGGGCTCCGCGGTATATCTCGATCCGCTCCTTCTCTGCCCCGGTCAGCCTAGAGGCGGGCACCCTCGGGAACCGGGGAGGGTCATTGACAAACATCCACGTCAGAGAAGCGAGCGTTTCCCGGTACTGGAAGGCGGCGTAGGACAGACGCGAGTGCTGCAAGAGCTTTGCCGGAGTGTCGAACTCTTCTCGCGGCGAGTGGACATCCCCGAGGAGGAATGTTCTGAGACCTGGGTCGGCGAGGTATCGCTGTACAAAAGGGAGAACTAAGTCAGACATCAGGCATGGCGCTGATGCAGAACACGAGAGTAGAAGCTGAACTCGCACGCTAACATGGCCGATACGGTGAATCGCCGACGAACCATGTTCAGCCCGGCGGCTGCCAGCCGGTCGGCCAAAGGTGAGTCACTGAGGATCTGAACGATGCGTTCGGCAAGACGTTGATGGTCTTCGGCCGGTGTGAGTAGTCCCGTGACGCCGTCGGAGATTATCTCCGGGATGCCTTCGACTTCTGTTGCGACAACCGGTACTCGTGCATTAAGGGCCTCGATGATTACTCGTCCAAACCCCTCCCACCGTGATGCGAGAACGAACACCTTTGCGCCTGCCATGACAGCTTGCGCGTCGATTCGTTCACCAAGGAACTTCACCGAATCGCCCAAGCCTAGTCGTTGCGCTAAAGACTCAAGTTCCCGCCGCATGGCTCCCTCGCCGATTATGTAGAGGTGGAGAGCTGGATAATCGATGTGTACGCGGGAAAATGCCCGAAGTAGTATGTCGTGGCCTTTGTGACGATCACGCAGGTGCCCGATCGACAGTAGGTACGGTCGCCGCAAGGTTCCCGTTTCCGACGCCGGCGCTGCTTCAGATGCGTCCACTCCGGTCCGGCAGACTTGAATTGGACCGACATAGCCGCCTCGGCGGAGGTATGATCGAATCGACTCCGAGAGCGCGACAAACCCGTGTGAAAGGTTCCAGCTTGCCCGCTCGGCGCGGTATAGCTGGCTCTGATCCTTCGGATGCCATGCGTTGTGCTGAGTGCTGACGATCCGAGGAACACCCGCCTCTTTGGCAACCGCTCTGCCCATGAGACTCGCCTGAACGAGGTGCGTGTGAAGGACTGTTGGTCTGATCTCCTCGAGAATCGCGACAAGGCGGCGACGGGCGGCGACCGTCTCTTTGACAGTGTAGGCAAGATCGAAGACCCGGATGTGGCTGGGGATAGAACTCAGAAGAGGCCCCTCTCGCCGGAGACAGACGAGAGAGGCTCGCACCTCTCCCCGGAGGTGAGTGAGTGCCGACGCGACTCTAGCCTCGGCTCCTCCAAGAGACATCGTATTTATTAGGTGACACACGTGCACGTTTGTACACCTTTGCCGCGGAAGCGTGAGGCTGCACTTCCTTCAGGTAGGGATCGCAGGGCAACGCGTCACCCCTCGACGCTGAATGAGCTTCTTTTCCACCAGCGTTCCGGCGGGATTTGTGGTTAGCGCATGGGCGCAGCGACCGGTGAGGCTACGCGTTCTTGCCGCCGCGAGAGGTCCAGATGCCAAAATGGTGCGAAGGATACCCACGGAACAGGGACATGCGAAATCCGATGGGCTTGCCCAAGGGGAGCGGCCCCCCGCGTTATCCGCATCTTGGAGTCGCGCTTTCGCCCGGACTCTGCTCAGTCGATCGCCTCAACGAGCGTTTTGGGTAGAGACCGGAGCGCCCGCAGCTTGCCGTCAAGAGCATCGCGACGAACTTTGAGGGGGTCCCGCGGCGCAGTGGCCCGCGTGCTCGCGCTCAGGGTCGCGCGGAGACGCACAGCCTCGGGGCGAACGGACCGCGAACTGCCCACTTTACGAGCTGCCATCGACAAACGCCTCCTTTGGAAGATACGAAGCCAACATAAGCGCAACCTCCTCCGAAATCGAGCCCATTGTCACGTCGACAAGATCCGGGTCGACCCTCAAGGGAGTGTCCGAGTCTATCGCCACAATGCACTCGATACCGTGCTCCGCCTTAACGTAAGGTACGCACAGGACCCAATTTATGTCTGCCGAGATGAGCTTCCGGAGCCATCGATCTTGCGGGCGCGCGAGGTAGCTCGGCCACGTCGGATCGGAACGCTCGAGGTAAAGGGATTCTTGGTCTTCCAGCGCTTGTCCGACGATGGAGCCGCCGACCGGCAGTCTCACACGCTCGTCCGGCGAACCTTCGAAGCCCACTTGGAAGTCAGCGGAAAGGCTGGTTGCATCGTCGCGGGGGCGCACGAAAATTGAGACGCGGAGATTACCTTCGAAGCTGCTCACCCCCTCGGTGCGAAGGGTCAGGTTCAGAACGCGCTCCGTTCGAATGCGAATACGGTCGCATATGTCGTTCATGAGCTCAGGGACGTCCCTCAGGTGATAGACGAGCCTCTCCACGGTCGCAGCCTTGGCCTCGTCGACCACTTCCAACGCGGTCCGGAGGCCTGGATCGAATTCAAGCAGCTTGAGACCCACCTTGAGCCGGACGGCCTTTAAGCGGTCTACGTTTCGAACGTTCAGCAGTCCTGAGCCGAAGAAGCCGGTAAGCACCGCTCCCTTGAGAATGCCAAGGCCCCAAAGCCGCTTCTCTTTCACGACGTCGCCCACCTGCACCACAGCTGTCCAAGCATCGCGGTCGAGCGAGCGCTCCGCGTCGAAGGTCCAGGCCGGGAGGTTTGAGACGAGGCCGCCGTCGAGGTGCAGACGCGTTCCAACCCGCCACGGTCTGAAGATCACTGGGAGGCACACGGAGGCAGCCACAGCGGAGGCGACGGGCACCTCGGGCGTTGTGCCGTATGAAAAGTGTCTAAGCTGGCGCGTGGATATGTCAGACGCCACCACGCTCAAAGGTGGGCAGCCTGCTCTCTGGAGATCTCGAAATGTTACTGGATGGGGCAACCGTGCGCGATGCGCTGTGGCTCGGTCGAGCCGATCAGCAATTCGGAGGCGTAGAAGCTGGTTCAGTGCGCCTTCGAAAGCTTTGAGGGATGCGAGTCCCGAGGAAAGTACGCAGCCGAGAAGCAGCACCGCGACGACGGCGGCCGCCGAGAGCGGAACCAATAGTCCCAGAGACACGACCCCCCACGAGATAAACAGGGCAGGCGCCAAGAGGATCGCCATAGTTATCGCACCAATGAGGTATGCACCCTTGTTCCGCGCCAAGACGATAGCCGTCCAACCGAACGCGCCAAACAGTCTACTCGGGCTGCGGGCAGCTTTGAAGGGTACTCCACCCCATATATTGCTGGCGTCGAGGTCTACTTGATCGAGGATGGTTCCATGCTCGCCTATCAGGTCGGAGGAAGGGTAACCCGCCGCTGCCAGGGCCGCGATCACAGCTCCTGCTGACGTGCCGGCGAAGCCGCATAGATCAAGACCGGATTCCTCAAGCGCTGCAAGCGCCCCCACGTGTGCAATCCCTTTGGCGCCGCCCCCTTCGAACACGCAAAAGCACCGATTTCCCATCTCTTCAGAGGGTGGCGAGTTTCGCTTCAGTGTGCAAGTGCTAGTACGCCGCTACGAATTAGCCACCGTAGGGCCTGTCTCGACCTTGGTGCCGTAAGTTAGTCACAAGGGCGCTAACTGGTTTGGCTGTGCGGCGTGCGCCACTCTGTTGATATCTGCTTTTAATCCTACACAGAACGCGGGAACGCGGCTTTGGCGTCGAAGTGGTCGCTACGCGTGCGATGCGCCACTACGCCGGCGCACTGAAGCCCCGGCGGCGAAGCCGCCGGGGCCACCGGGCGCCTCAGAAGGGCGGATCGTCGTCGACCTCGCTCTGCGGCTCGGAAGCGGCCGCCTGGCGGCCCCGGCTGAGGAACTGGACGTCGTCGGCGATGAGAGTGGACCGACAGCGAAGGCGTCCAGCGCTACGGCTACGAGACGGTGAACCCGCTCGGATCCTTGAAGGTCTTGCCCTCGCTGTCGCGCTTGGGACGGCTGGTGCCGACGCTGATGGTGGTGATGTCGGTGCCGTTACCGGTGGTGCGGCTTTCCGGGTCGGCGCCGAGGTTGCCGACGAGAAGAACGGTGTTGGTCATCTTAGGTCTCCTGCTTGCGTCGCCGGGACCGTCCCGATCGACAGCCCCCGAAAAGGCGAGGCTCAAGCGGAGCGGCGCACCGCAGGCGCAGCCGGAGGGAAACCCCGGCCCAAGGCCGGCGCGGGCAGCCCGAAGGGCAACACGGGCCGCAGGGACGCGGGTTGCGATGCTCCGCTGCCGAGCCAGGTGGGCTGAGAAAGGAGATGGGATTGGTCCGCGCGGCCAACAACCGGGACTGGGCACCACCTAGGATTTTGTGAAAACCGGTGCGGCCGTGCCTGCGCCGGCGGTAATCGGCTCCGTGCCTCCGAGTCACCCGCGCATCAACGTTTGGCTCTCGATGCGATTCTGCTGCTATGCGTTCGCCTATGGGGCAGCTCTTTTCTCAGGCCGAGTTGGAGGCGATCGCAGGCGCACTGGGTGACACCGAGAACGGCCTCAAGGGGCAGGAAATCGCCATGCTGATCGCGACCTGCGGTATGGTCGATCCCGGCGAGATCACGAAGCGGCACCGCATCTACAATGCGTTCGCGGAGAGCCAGAACAAGAGGCAGGATCGAACTCGCGTCTTGGGGTTCATCCGGCACGCGATGAAGCCGAGTCGTTATTCGCGAGAGCCGCATCGGTTCGAGCCTATGCGCGCCAACCTGAACCAGGCGCTGGCATTCTCGGGGCTCGTAGTGACGGAGGCCGGGGAGATCGAGAAGGCCGATCGGGCGACGACGTTGCCCGAGGCGCAGCGGCGGGCAAGCGACCTCCGCAGCGATTTGGAGACGCGGGGGGTGCATCCAGACGTCCTGCGCTTCTGTCGGGCAGAATTGCTGACGGACAATTACTTTCATGCGGTGCTGGAGGCGGTGAAGAGCATCGCCGACAAGATCCGCAGCAAGACCGGCCTGACCGACGACGGCACGCCGCTGGTGGACCGCGCGTTGGCGGGAAATCCGCCAATGATCGCGATAAACTCGTTATCGAGCCCAAGCGAACGCAGCGAGCAGAGCGGCTTCGCCAACCTCGTCCGCGGGACCTTCGGCATGTTCCGCAATCCGGTGGCCCACGAGGCACGGATCAACTGGCCGATGACCAAGAGCGATGCCGAGGACCTGCTGACCTTGGTCTCGCTGATCCACCGCCGGTTGGACACGAGCCATATGCCGCCGCGCATCTGATCCGAGGTGGTTGGCGGGCAACCGCAATACTTCCCTTGCAGCTCCCGGGCGCGATTCATATAAGACTCATTGGGCTGGACACCCATGACCTGTCGCCGGGTCAAACGTCTGGAAAGCAACGCGCTTTTGAACATCAAAACCACGCAACCCCTCTTGTTCGGGCTGCTGCGTAATCGGCGAACGGCAATGCTCACTTTGGAGGTGTTTCGTGTTTCAACTTTCCCTGCCCGTGGCCGCGTCGACTCTGGAGACCACTAAGCGCGCGCTGATCAGCCTACTTCCCCAGGTCAAATCCTCGCAGCGCTGCGAGGCGATGGCGCGGGGGTTCGGCTATCGCACGTATGCTTCGATCCTCGCGGACGCTCGGTCTGACAATGACAGCATCGCCACTGTAAATGGCGCGGCCTTCCATGATTACCTGGTACAGCACGATTTCAACGCGCCTGCTTCCGTGCTTTACCGGGCGGCAGCGAAGGCAGCCCTGAATGACGTCGCGAAGCGCTATCCGACGCTGACGGCCGGAGGCTTCGGCAGCGGCGCCTGGAACCCCAAGCACACGCCAGCCGAGCGGCGCAAGGAGTTCGCCGACGGCCGCGACGAGCTGGTGAGCGACTATGCGGTCGAGCCATTCTTGGCGAGCCTCGCCTTCCTCTCGCGGGTCGAGCGCACAAAGACGATCCGACCAGCAACCAACAGCTATTGGTTGAAGCATATTGCGGAGAATTGCGACTGTACCTATCCGGACGGGCAGAAGCTCGGTCCCCTTTATGTGCCGAACGGCCTCCTCATTGCTGCTGCGATCCATGCCGGGTTCGACGTGAAGCCGCACACGGATGATTATGGTCGCGAGACGCTCAATGCCGGTTTCAACATGGCTAAGGCGTCTCTCTACGATCTCGACTGCGAGATCCGCCCCAACGGCGCGCGCGCACAGGCGCGGCGCGAGAGGGAACGGCAGCGCGCCTCGGCGCGAATGGGCTTCGTCACCTACTGAGGCGGGAAGGGACGGGAGCGGCGGCGGGCAGAACCGATTTGCCGCTCCGGCACCGCATCTTCAAGCGGCGTCCCCGGACGCCGCGTCTAGGCCTGCGACCGGGATGTAGAGATAACGCAGGCGGCCGCCGAGCCCGCCGATATCTGCATAGTCGCGCTAAACGAGCGGATAGCTGCCGGAGATGACCAGCGGCGTCTCGCGGCCATTGGAGGTACCTTTGCCCGTTCCGGCGGCCCACGCGAGCGTGCCGCTCAGGACGTGGCGGTCGGCGAGGTTGAAGTCGGCGTCGAACGTGTCTGTTCGCCGACGCGGCGACCAATAGGCCGGGTCGTTGGTGAGGATGAGGACCCCGCCAGTCGCGCTAAAGCGATCGCAAAATCCCTCCATTCGGGCCACATCCTTGCACACGTCATGGCGGCGGACGTCGTGCGCTCCTTGATGGCGGAGCTGGAACCGCTCGCCATCGATGGTAACGTCAGCCGACCGGCAGAGATATTTGAGCTCAAGGCCAGCTAGTTCCCGGCCCTTCCGCAACAGGATGTCGAGGCTGGCGCGTGAGCCAAGACCGAAGGGATACTCAACGCGAAGGTGGAGGTCCGTGTCCATAGCGCGAAGCTCGAGAGCGACCTCGTGCTGGAAATCCGCCTCGGAATGAAAAATCGGACGCGTGTGGCTCAGCCGCGCCATCAGCGGCTCGATCATGATCATGTGCACCCCCGAATCGACCCCGACGAGCGGAGTGCCCGGTGTAAGGCATGCGTTCAAGGAAAGTGCGCGGCATGTTGAGCCGCGGCTTCGTCCGCGCAACGACCCATGCACCGACGCTCTACGGCCTGCCTAGCCTCTCTCATGAGGTGATTGCACGCCTCGGCGATCGGACCTTGCGGCACGGTTGCGCCATAACTTCTCACTACAGCCCACTGTCTCTGTGGGACCGAAGTGAGGGACCGCGCGGGCGAGATGGGCCTAATAGACTGAAAAATAATGTTATTTTTTGCTTGAATGGTGGAGCCGAGGGGGATCGAACCCCTGACCTCTGCAATGCCATTGCAGCGCTCTCCCAGCTGAGCTACGGCCCCGAACCTTTTTTCGCGACCCTGGGAGGGCGCGACGCGGCGTCGGAATAAGGGAGGCTCGGCCCCGGCGCAAGCGGTTTGAAAGCCTCCCGCTCCCGGGCTCGAAATGCGGGTGGCGCCCCGTCGACCGGAAGGCGCTTTGGACCCACCCGGGTCACTTCGAGCCGATAGCCTAGACTTCCTCGTCCTCGTCCCCCGCGCCCGGGACTCCGATGTCGTCGTCGCCGCCGAGATCGACCTCGTCGTCCGGATTCTCCTCGGCATCCTCGTCGATGACGAGGTCTTCGGCCGCGAGATCGACGTCCTCCTTCTCCGGAACGTCGGCTTCCTTCTTCGGCGCGTCGAACGGCAGCGGCTGCTTGGACTTGAGGACGGGCTCCGGATCCCAGGCGATCCCGCAATTGATGCAGGTCACGGGGTCTTCCTTGCCGAGGTCG
>Ga0070692_10000180_pt1 | contig 16549 bp, 15 predicted proteins | sample KBSK1102metaG_FD_64675 | JGI IMG/M metagenome (GOLD analysis project Ga0070692, IMG submission 64675) | Corn, switchgrass and miscanthus rhizosphere microbial communities from Kellogg Biological Station, Michigan, USA - KBS K1-10-2 metaG | ecosystem: Host-associated > Plants > Roots >...
GGTCGGGGCGTAGCGCAGCCTGGTAGCGCATCACACTGGGGGTGTGGGGGTCGCTGGTTCGAATCCAGTCGCCCCGACCATTATTTTCCAAGGGAAACAGTAAGTTATGCTGGCATCGAAAGGTGCCAGTTCCCGTGCTCTGCCCCATTGATAAGCAGACCGTAAGCAACGTACACGAGCGGGCTGCGGCGCTCCCTGATGTGGAGCCGGTTTACGCACGTGGTAAGCGCGGACCTTCATGTTCGAAATTCGGGCGTGTGCGCGCGCGCCTTGGCGGTGCCCGGGCCCAAAGCGCGAGTCAGATATCGTGCGGAGGCAGATTCTTGTATCGATCGACGTAGTGCGGGTAGAGCCGCTCGTGCATCGTATCCAATCGCAGATTGGAGCCGACCCCAGGCACATCGGGATCGACTTGCCCGGTTGCCGGATCCCAGAGCGCAAGAGCTATCGCCTCGGCTAGGTGGGACTGATCTAGCTCGTCTTTGCGGTTTCCCAAACGTTCAAGAGTGCGAACGATGTCCCGTCGTTGGGGCGCGAGGACGGCAGGGGCGGGCAAAGCAACTATGAAAGCCACGATGCAGTACGGAAACCGAATGTGAACGGTCGCGGCCTCCGTGGCGAGGTCGTTGACCATGTTTTGCCAGTTCTTACGGACGCTCTTGGCATCGTTCAGCGTCTTACTGTCGAACACGATTCGCGGGCCGTCCGGCCGATAGGCAGCGTCGTAGTTCTGTGGACGGATCCCACCGACGATCCGCGTCTTGCCTACCTCCATGACATTCGGCTGCGGAGGAATGAGATCATCGGAATCCCTCTCCACCACGGGGACGCCCCCCAGCATCTCCGCGGTCGCCACGGCAAATGCTCGATCGAATGCCTTGCCGAAGTCCATCCCTTGCTTTTTGTCGAAGCAAGAGACCGCTTTGATCGTGGGCGCACCGGCCTTGCTTGGACTGCCGCCAGTTCCGAGCCAGCAGGTGCCCCAAGTCTGCAGCAAATTTGTGTCTGGCTGAATCTGCGGCATAGGCTGCAGTGCGGATTTCAGGATCTTCGCCATGGCATGGGCGATATCAAGCTGAAGCTGTGACGCAAAGGGAAGGTTCGCGATTGCCCTCGCTTGCGCCGACGGGGGCTCCGTGGTCGTCAATCCGCGCCGGAGCGGATAACACCGGTCTTACCGGGGTGCTGCGCCCTTGGGTTTTGACGCCAGCAAAACTCCACCGTGACTGGGATGCGCCATTTTTTGGCGAGGCGGTCGACTTCCTTCCAAACGTCCGCCGCCGATTGACCCTGGACCGAGATGCCCAGGTCGGCGTGGTACCTGAAGCCCTCATCCTCGTAACGCTCGATTTTCGCCGGGACACCTAGCTCACGGACGAGCTTCTCGCCCTCTAACCCCTTGGCTTTGAGTTGCGCGATCATCGTGAGGAGGAGCGCTGACCAGCGCGGCGCGCGCAGCGCCTTTCCATTGACCGACGCCGCGAGTGGTTTGGTGAAGGCAAGGCCCGGCGCGGAGTCGAACTGCATCGCACCGGTACTGCTCGGGTCAACAATCGCGTCCGGTTCCTCATCCCGTTCCATTCCCAACTGGTCCATTGCCTCTTGAACCAACCGACCAATCGTCTCGCCCGGAGTCTTGGTACCAAACCAAGTCTTCAGTGTGCTTAGGTCGGCAAACGTTCCGTCGTTGATTCTGAGTACGGGCATCATGGCTTCCTCCATCACTCGTCGTCGGGAACTGCGAGTCGATAGCGGTTATGTTACATATCCTGACGTGCCGATCAAGCGGTTATGTTACATATGTTCGTCACGTCTCGTTTGCCCGAGAGCGGAACGGCCACGACTCGAGATAGGAGAGGCCTGTGCGCCGGTGTACGCAGCCGATCCTCGCGAGGCCGGTATAGGCGCAAACATTTTGGTGCTGTGTTTGAAGTGCGGAAGCAGCTTAGGGTGCTGACCGACGGCGGCCCTGTCGGCGATCCCGCAGCGTCTGCCATGCCTGGTTTAGGCGCTTGATCTCAGCTGGCGAGAGGCCGAGTCCGTCGCGAAGGAGAACCTGATCCGTGTGCTTTAGAGCGCGCGTGATATCACCGGACCTGAGGCATAGGTCGATGTGATCGATGTCGAGTCCTTCCGCGAAGTTATAGAGGGAAGGTAGCTCCTCCGCCTCGCGAGGCTCGAGTTCCAAGACGCCGCCGCCGTAGGAACGGCCGCAGATCTCCGCCCAAGCGAAAGTCAGTGAGTTTATGGAAGATGCGCAGAGTCGATCGCGATCGATGCCCTCCTCAATCCGAACGCGGTGGATTGTGTCCGTTGCCGTCGCATTGGCGCGATTGGCGACAAGGAACGGGGCGTTGTGAATCTGCCTGAAAAGGAAAGCGTCGGGGACATATACCGAGGGCACGTCGTACCATCTCGGGCGGATGCTGCACTTATATCCCTGATGCACGCCTTCTGCCTCGCCCGAGGCGAGATACGTTTTAAGCGCTTCGGGGAAGCGGTCTTTGCTGACGCCTTGCAGGCTTATGAGACGGGACGGATTTGACGTCTGGTACTGTTCCAAATCTTCCTTATCGAAGATGATCGAGCGAAGTGCGCTTGTCCGGCCCACCGTGGGCAGAGCAAGGCCGTTGATGCCGATCCTATCTGCCTCGGCCTTAGTGACGACGAAGAAGCTGTTCCGTCCGGTCACGATGCCGACATCGACCCGCGCATAATCGGAGAGCGGCGTAACATATGGATTCCGGTGGACCGCATCGAGGGTGTCGAACTCGGCGCGCTCGAGGAATAGAGACGTCCATTTCATGCCCTCACGGGTATGGCGTACGGGTAGATGCTCAACGCGGTCATCAAGGAGGTTAGATCGAAGGAGGTCCGCACCATTGCGTACACGGATGGTGTGGAACGAACCGCTTTTCGACCGGTGTTTGGTCCGGCCTTCTGCGAGCAGCAGCACCACCTCCTGTTGAATGTCCGGGAACACCAGCTCGTCGAAGGCCACGAGAACGATGTCTCTGAACAGGTGCGGCAGCTTGTCGCGCAGCTCGCGGGCGTAGCCAACCTGTAGAAGCTCCGCCGGAACTACCATCGCCATTCGGCCATCAGGCGCCACTAGCTCAGCGGAGAGCTGGACAAAGGCGCACCATGCATTGGCTAGCTTGTTGGGGCTGTATCCGTAGGAGCGAAGGTGGGCGAACGCGCGATCGCGCGTGTCTGCGTCGAAGTGCTGGAACCTGATGAATGGCGGGTTGCCGAGCACGATGTCGAACGGAGCTTCGGCTCGAACATCCTCGAAGTGTTGGAAGAAATCACCAGCGAGCCAGTGAGTCGCGGCGCGGGCACCTCGGACACGACTCTTGGCTTGCTCGAGCTCCTCGTCAAATAGCTCGACGGCGGTAATCTTTCCCTGGCCGTTGAGACGCTGAGCGGCCACCTCGACGAAATTGCCGTCGCCGCAGCTCGGCTCAAGGACCGATTCGGCGCCGGAGCGGATCGCCCACGAAGCGAGGAACTCGGCAAGTGGGAGGGGGGTATAGTAGCCGCCGCGCCGCTTCTGAGGGGTTGGCGCGAGCTTATTCGTTTTGAAATTTGCCATGCGGCCACGCTACGGCGGACCGGACCCGGAACGCAAATCGGTTGTCGTGTGGCGGCAGAAATTGCGCGTGTCCGCATGACGGGAGGACCAGCTTGACCGCGAGATGTCGGAGTCTACACCTCTGGCATGCGGTATATCGACAGCAATTCGAGACATGCTGACGACGCTCTCGGCTCGTGGCTCGAGCAGGTTTTAGACGAAGACGTAGCCGGGCTCAGGTGGCAGGCGGGCTTCTTTGGCGGTGAAATCCTGGACTACTTCCGGCCGGCAATGGGGCGCGTGCGGGCCGCTGGTGGGCCGCTGCGGGTCCTCATCGGCTCCAATAACGGTGTCACGCGGTCCAAGGACGTAGCTCAAGTCCTGCAGCTGGCTGGCCCGCCGCGAGCGGAACAGCGCGTGGGCGTGGTTAGCTTCACGGGCGGCTTCTACCATCCTAAGTCAATTCACATCACAAGGACCGACGGATCGTCAGCTGCCTACGTCGGTTCAGCTAATCTGACCAAAAACGGAATCACCTCCGTCAACATCGAAGCTGGGATCGTATTAGACACTCGCCATGGTGACGATGTCGACTGCTTAGCCGATGTCGCTTCTGCCGTGGATTGGTGGTTCGCTGATTATCGGGACGGGATGACGGTCGTCGAGGGTCAACCCGACATCGAAGCACTGATCGCGGCAGGAGTCCTGGACAGGCCTCTGCCGCCACCGGTCCCACCCACCGAGGCCAAGATGAAATCCCGCCACGGGTCGCGTCTAAAACCCCTGGTGAAGATACCGAATCCTCCACCTCCGCCCGCTGGGTCTGCAGCCGCCCCGACGGTCGAGTGGACGAAGAAGCTGAGCGCCTCGGACGCGCAGCGCAAAAAGACCGGGAATCAGCGAGGCAGCATCACGCTCGTAAAGGCTGGATACGACATCGACGCGCAGCGTTACTTCCGCCGCGATTTTTTTGAAGGCGAGCCATGGGTGAAGGATAAGACGTCTACGGGTGAGCCCATCGAGACAGCGACGGTTCCCTTCATTACGACAGTGCTGGGAAATCCACTGGGCACGATTCCGCTGATGGTAAGCTACGCTCCCAACCGGGAAGCCAATCAGGACAATTACACCTCCCTCCTTCACTTAGAGGGCATCTCCGATGTGTTCCGTGATCAGGACCTCACCGACAGGTGGCTTCAGCTGACGCGTGACGAGACCGGGCGATTCGCTCTAAACATCACAGACGTCGATCCCAGGATCTAGCCGCTGATCGTGATCTGCACGCTTTCGGTCGGCACTCCGAAAAACAGCGACAGGCCCTCCTTAGCTTCAGCTATCGACAGCCCCTCCTTCGCGCGGGGCTGGAGGGCGGCCTCGCTCGGCGCGGGTGCGACAACGGGCATCGGAATGAATGACAGGGCTTCGATATCGAGACCCAGCACTTCCTTGCACTGCAACACGTCTGAATAGGTAACCGGATTTCGGGTTGAGCCTGAGCGGAAGTTCGGCACATTCACCAGGGCATACTCACTGAACTGAATCAGATAGCGATCTCGGTCTTTTTGCCGATCGACCTTCTTCAGCCCCGAGACCTTTCCGACCATGAACGCAGAGTTGTGCGGCTCGGGACGCGGTCCACACTCGTCGTCCCAGCGGTGATCCGAGTTGCGGGTGCAAACGACATACTCAACACTCCGCATACTTTGGGGATTAATCACCCAAGACTGGCTTCCACCGAGCTCCAGCATCTGCTGGGTGGTCTTTGCCGTAAAGACGACGAGCACACCTACCGGGTTTTCGGTCACCATTGGGATTCTCCTTCAGGAGAGTCTCATGGCGATACTCGTCCGGCTTTGCAAGCGGTTTATTCTAATGTTAGCGTGACACCCCCCGGTGTCACGATAGCGCGCGGCTCCCAATGAACAGGGTTCGGGACGGCTAAGGTGACTCGCGCGGAAGGAGCGGGCGACAGGCCGATGCTGTTTACCAGTCCGCCCGTTTCGGTCCGGCGATAACGCATTGGGCGACGGCGTCGGCTGAAGCCTTGAATGCTGCTTCCGCCTTCTTCCAGCCGGAGCCGGTCCATTTCCCTATCCCGTCCCACCGGTTGTTGAAGCGTTCGAGGTTCGCCTGTTCAATGCGGAATCGCCCGTCCCGCGCTTCGAATGTGAAGGTGCTTCGGACGCGCCATTGGAGCAGGCCATCCGGGTAGCTTACCGCGTTGCGCGCGACAATTACACCGTTGCCCAGATCGCTGCTGATGATGAGCTGCGAATCGGTCGTGCCTGAGGAGAGGTGCTGCGAGATGCAGGTGCTCGCCCGCGTCGCGATCTGCGTCGGGGTGCCGGTCGTCTGGTACACCTCGCTCGTCACCGAGGAGAGGTATTCGGCGGCCGCCGCAGGGGTGCCGAGGACGGCAAAGATCAGTGGGATGACCCAGTAGCGCCGCATTGAAACCCTCTCAATTCGGTGACGGACGCAGCAGTGTAGCCCGAATAGCGCATATAGTCCCTAGAGAATTCGCACCCGGCGGCGTTCCTGCGTGCCGTGGTAGATTGGCCAGCCATAGTCGGAGCAAACGTGCGGCGCGCGCGCCAAGCAGCCGGGCTGACACAGGAACAACTAGCGCTCGAAGCGAGGATCGACCTCACCTATGCGGGGGGCATAGAGCGCGGACGGAGGAACCCTAGCGTCAAGGTGCTGGCTAGGATCGCAGAAGCTCTGGGCGTGGAGCCCGCCGAGTTGATCCGGCGATAAGCGCTAGTCAGGCGTGTAGCCCCGACTGGCTCAACTAACGACGGAGGGCACCCTGAATATCTTGAATAATGTCGTTATAACAATCGCTTAGTGGAATAATACGCTGTCAGCGCTGCCAGCGGGGGCTTACGCAGGGCTTATGGCGTACCGTCGCCAACGCATTTTCCCTTCCAACTCATCCGCTTACCACAGCAGAACTCAAAACCGGACATTTGGAGGTCAGCGGGCAGCGATGCGTTGCGCCGGCGGCCGCAGGGCGCGGAGCGCTGACTTCGCCCGGGGCGGTGCGGTCGTGCCGAGGCGCGTGCTTTGCACCCCTGCGGCAGCTACCCGCGAGAATCCACGCCTGCTACCAAGCCAGCATGAGGCCTCAAAGCATAGCCGTGCGCATCGACCGGGTGGAGGAGCTTGCCCATCGGGCACGCATCTTCCTCGAACTCTGGACCGCCTTGAATCTAGACACCGCGCTAGCGCCGTTCGATAAGGCGCTAGACGAATTCGACGACTTTTGGCGGTTCACCCGCACGGCGCACGAGTCAGTTTTCCTGATCCGGATCACGAACCTCTTCACCCGAGACAAACGAACAGCGAATTTCATCTCAGTAATCGCCGATGCCGAGAAGGAAGGGGCTATCGGCAAAGAACTAGCCGCCGCGTGCAGGACTAGGATTGCTGCGCTCGGGGACCTGCCTGCTCGGGTCGCCCAAGTCCGCAACAACGCGATGGCGCATCAGCACCGCAGTCTGAAGCAGAACGAGGTCTTCACGAAAGCGCAGATCAGTCTCAACCTAATGAAGCAGTACTCCGACACCGCCGTGGAGGTCGCTTCCATGCTGAAGCGCGGTATAGGCGGCGAGCCGATCGTCGTGCAGACCGACCCTGCCGCGACCCTGCGCGACTTGCTGACCTTCGTCGAGACGCGACTTCAGCGGGAGACTGGCGCGCCTAGGTGACCACATGGGCGTGGGGGCGAGCTCAGCATTAGCGCGTTAGCGTTAGCCTCGGGAGACCGGTCGCTCTCGGGCTGAAGCAGTACGAATGGACTGAGGGAAAACCAATGCGGGCTAACGCACTAACTTTTACTTTTGTGGTAGGCTAATCCTCGTTTTTCCGCCGGTTTGCGGCGTTAGCCTCAGCGGCGCTAACGGAAGCTGCTGCTAGCCCTCGGTCTGGCCCGAAATGGGGCGACCGGGGCTAACGCGGTGCGGCGCGTTAGTGTCCGCCCGTGGTCATCGGTCCAGTGCCAGAACCCTGAACGCCTGACCGAAATACGCGTACTGGTTGACGAGGGCGTCCTTCTTCACCTCCATGAGGCTACCGTTCGTCACTGCCGTCCTGATCGCCGTGTCCAGAGCGCCGGTGTGGCCCCGCTTGTGACGCTCAAATGCCGCCAGCCGCTGGGTCCGCTGCTGGAGGTACTTCCGGGGAACGATGCCAACCCGCTGCAATGCGGCCCCGTCCTTCAGGTAGCCCGGCAGCTTCTCAGGCGGGAGCAGGATGAATTCGCGGCATAGGTCCAGTACCTTCTGCTCCCGCCCGCCATCGCTGCCTTCGCCAACCTCCCCTTGACGGATGCGCTTCTCAAACGCGGCGATGCCATGCCGCATCAGCGTTATCGCCCACTCCGCCTGCTCAGCGGTGACGATCGGGCTGAGGTAGTGCTCGCCAACCGCCAGCAGCGCCGCCACCCGCAAGGCCTTCAGGTGCGACCTGTTCCACAACTGGCGCTGGTTTTCGTCGTCGCCCGCCGCACGGATCGCCGCGTCGCACTCGTCTTCAAAGCTGTCGAGCTTCGAGCGCGCATCCGCGCTGAATGCGACCTCTTGGAACCTGTCGGTCGCTATCGCGGTGTTCGCGTGGGTGATGATGGCAACGATGTGGTCAACCAACGGCTGCGGAGGGATCTGCAACGGAGACCGGTTTTTGCCCGGTCGCTCGCCACTGTACTCGACGACGCAGAACCGGGACATGAACCCGTCTCGCATCATCGCGTCCGTGATTGACTCGTAGAAGGTGCTCGGCGTCGTCTCCCCTATCAGGCTGAAGGCCACGCCCTTCGCTGAGCCGACGTTGCTCTCCTGATTGCTGTACGTCATGCCGCCCGCCACATCCTCGGGACCGGACTTTGCGTAAAGGGTGGTCAGCACCTTGCGCAGCGACCTCATGCTGGCGTCTTTATCGACCGCCATCGCGAGGAACTTGTGCCCGATCTCGCCCGCGACGTTCACGAAGCAGGGCGTCGCGAGGCATACCTTCAGGAGGGCCGGTCCCGAGACAAAGTCGCTGTAGTCCACGAAGTTGCTGGCGATGGGGTACCGCAACGCGGCTGCGGCAACAATCTTCGCGATCCCGCTATGCATTGCCTCCTTCCCGACCGCTGACCGGGCGACCAGCACGACGTAGAGGTTCAGGCCCGAACCAGGGATGTGCCAGCTGCGGCCCGCAATACCTGCGATGAGCCCTAGGGCACCGACGATTGCAACCTCTGGAACTGGCCGTGGGGCCTGCTGATATATGAACTGAGCGAGCTCGCCGACGAACCCGGGCGGCGGCGGCAGGGTGCCGTGCATTGCGGGAGGAGGGCCGTCAGCAGCGTTGCTGCTCAGATACCGCTGCACGGTCTGGCATTGCACGCTGTCCTGCTCGCGCTGCGCCTGCGCAGCGATTACCTCGGGCGGAATACCCACGAAGGCATTGATGTCAGCCATGCTGCGCCTCCCGATCGTGCTTCGGCGCATGGTCGTGTTGCAGACCTATCGGGTGGAACGGTATGTTGCTCATGCTCAATGCTCCAAAGGCGGCGGGACTGGTTTTGCTGGGCGGTTCCGCCGCATTTTGTGACCGGGGCTTACTGCCTGCTTGCCGCATCCGTTGGCGGTGCGGAAAAGCGGGCGCGGTCAGACGCTTCCAGTGACGGGCGACGACACGAGGCGTGTGGGGGTCGATCGCGCTGCCGGGCTGTAGGCGCTCGTGCTCGCGAACGACTGTTGACGCAGCCAACGCATGACCTCGGCGGGCTCGTATCGGACGGGCGACTGCTTCGCGCGGCCGAGCTTCACGAAGCGCGGGCCTCGGGATTTGAGCCTCCAGATCGCGAGGGTGTTGGGCTTGATGCCGAGTAGTGCGGCGGTCTGCCCGTTATCGAGCAGCGCCGTAGGATCGATGGTGTCGGCCATAGCCGGAACTCCAGCTTGGACCCTGCTGGGCAGGATCGTCAGACAAGCTGTGGTCACCAGCACCAGAGGAACCCCCTCTGGTAGAGTGTCCGGGGCCTCGGGGAGTCTCGCCCCTGCGCCTCGCCGGCTCCTGTTTCCGGAACTTCCCTCGTGGGGGCGCGCCCAGCAGCGCCACCGTCAACTATACGGTGCACATACATTTACGCGTGTCGCGTTGCGTGGGGCAAGCACCAATTTAATGGCGCGTCGCCCAGCGCTCGCCCATGGGCCGCGCTAGGGCGGCGTGGGGCGTGGTCCGCAGCGCGCCGGCACTTATCCTGCCGACGTCAAGAGTCAGCGCCGCTGCGCCGTTTGCCTATGCATTTAGCATATTGCATTTTGCTTGGACATTAGCGATGCGGAGTCATCAGGAAGGAGTCTCACATGGAACCGGCAGGGATATTCGAAAGGATAAGGCGCGCGATCGATAAGGCCCCGCGTAACGGTTACGTCGCCGAACTGCACCTTCAGGTGCTGAAGTACGCCGACTCGCTTGAAGGGGTGTCTGGCAGAGAATTTTGCGAGAAGGTTGGCGTCGGTCCGGCGTGGGGGACGGAGTTCGCGAAGATGAAGAAAATCTCTGGGCGCCTTCGTAATGCAGGACTCCAGCCCAAGCTGATCTGACCGCGTCAGCTACGCTTACGGCGATGCCGGGAGGCTAGATGCGCAACAATCTCCGCCTATCGTGAGGCGCCGTCCGTATGACACTGTGCTGGCATATTGCGCAGCCGCACCCCCGCCGCCCCTGACTCGGCAACGTCAGGCTGTGAGCCGTCCCTTCTCTGGAAAGCGCGATGGTTGGAAATCGGACATTGAGTCACGTCGCCTCGCTAACTAGCGTCCTAGATGGGACTGATCGCCCGGGAGGACACACGCGTAACCCTTCCCAAGGCGGAAGCATCCCTCTCATTCGAAACGCGATCATGGACATGTATGCATAATGGCAGAAGCAATGCTCGGCATAGGTGTTCAGCATCTGCACAGTTGAATTCAGCTTTTGGTTCGCCCTGCCAGGGTCCAAACTGCTCACTGCCCGCGCTGCGGCCTTCGACAGCAGAAAAACGCACATTACGTAGGTCTTTAGCAGGTCGATGCATTCGACTCTTGAGATCGCCTCTCCAATGTCACCGGCAAGCGCCCTCTGCGCCTTCACTGCAGGATGTAAGCAACAGGAAGACGCGAGGAGGCGCCGAAGCCCGCTGGCCAAGCCGGACGCCTTATCTAGAGAAAGTGCCCAAATTTTTACCAGATTTACTGATTGCGCTCTGAGGTCTCGCTGAGGTGCGGAAGATCGATTGCGATCCTTTATCTGCTCGAGCACCGCGTCCCGCGCACTGTTGCGGTCGATTTTCGCATACACCCGCAACTCGAGGTCACGGGATAGATCGAGGTCGAATTCAGCGTGCAAAGCAACCCGTAGGCTCTCTTGCCATTCAAGAACTGATGCCTGTGGCGCCGCGAGCACAATGCGAGTTCCTCGTTGACACCAGAATCCCCAACATCGTCGCCACGTGGCGGAAATCTGCACGTCCGTGGGTAAGGTGAAGCCGGGGGCGTCGGCTGCTGCTCGGCCTCGCCGCCTGTTAGCGTAGTTCAGCCACTTGCAAAAGTCTTCCGCATCTCGCGCACGAACGCCTAGGATGGGTGAGTCCGGCAGGCAGCGGCCATCACTCGGAGAAGCCCAATGGTCGGGTTGTCGAGCGCGGCCCCTTGCCAGCTCGAAATCGATAAAGCTCTGATATTCGGCCACAGTGACACACCGACCGCAATGTTGGCTCTCCTGATCGGCCAAAGTTTGATTCGGCGCTAGCTCTCGGTCAAAAGTAGAACGGTCTTTGCCCACGCGAAGCTTCATGCTGGACCTCACAAAGCCGGGAAAAATCTCTCGCCTACGCGCTGGCCGACACGGAACCAAAATGACGTGGGGCCACCAGTTCGCGCTATCAGCTTTTGTTGGGGCGTCAGCTCGCTAACGACCCGAGGATGCAGCCCGGGCAAAGGAAATAGCGCGGATCCTGCAGTGAAATTGAACGTGTATTGGTCCCGCGTCGGGCCCGTATTGCGATTCCCTCTGTGAATCCCATTGGAGTCGAAAACAACGACGGTGCCCGCAGGGCCAGCGCACGGAACCACTCGGCCTAGCGATTCTGCGTCCCCGCCGCTGAACCAGCTCTCTCGCTGGTTAGAAAATTTGTGCCAAGTTCGATGACTTCCTTCGATATAATCCATACGCTGACCATCTGCAGGCGTATCGGTCAGTAGGACCATGATCCTTATTTGCTTCCGCTTTAGATCATGGTGCCAGCGGAAAGCCCGATATTCTCGGGCGGCTATGGGCTCGATGCGATAGCCGTGACAATACGCTAGCCGGATGGGCTTACCTAAATAGTAAGCGGCGAGTGCGTTCAGATACGGATCGACAGCAGCGCGGCTGAGATACTCAGACAATGGTAAGAAAGACTCCGCCTTGCCACCATCAAAATCTTTCAACTTATTGCTATCCATGCCCGGTTTTAGAGTACACCAGTGGGCAAAGTCTGCCTGCATCCCTTCAAGGGCCGGGCCTGAAAAATACCTAGGCAGTATGCACAATCCGCGGTTGCACAGCAATTCGCCATCCGCCTCGAGTGTCGCGAAATTTGTGCGTCGGAGCAACGCTCTCCGAAAAAGTTCATTGGGTTGGTTTGTAATATATCTAGAATATAGCTCATGCGGTAACTCACCTGCGCGCCGCAGGACTCGTTGGAAATGCCTCTTCTTGGTGGCACTGCGATCTCGAACCTCCAAGACAAGGCGCGGCGTCACTTGGCTCCCCATATCGTTCGCTTTGACCCCTGCATCACGAGTCCACCGCCTGATGTGTCGCTAAATTCGGAGGGCTCCACGCGATCAGGCGTAATTGTGCCGTCACGCGCGATCGTGTGCAATGGGTCGAAGCGGACAGGCTCTTGCCGCGACTCTGCCTACTGAAGAAGTGCACCAAGCGACGTGGAAGGTTGCAGACGTCGCTTAAGCGCGAAGCTGCACTACGTTCGCAGCTGTCCCCCTAGCGGCCGTGATGCGCCCCTGCTGCTCGATCCAGTCACCGATCTTCTGCACCTCGGTGTACAGGTACTGGAGGCGCGAGGTCTTGAGGTAGTGACGCGCCGTGACGCCCTGCGGCACGTGATTGGTCAGTAGCTCCAGCTTGAAGAGGTCGATGCCGCACGACGAGAAGCCCGCCGTGACGAAGGTCCGGCGCAGGTCGTGCGATGAGACGACGCCGCTGCCGTCGCTGGCGACGCCCTGAACATCGCGCAGGCGTTCCAACGGAGCGCGTGCATCGGTGATGTGACCACATTTGGCGGTGGACGGGAAGACGTACGGGTGGTCCCTGCCGTCCGGCAGCTTCGCGCGAGGACGCGACCGCAAGAGCGCGACCGCCTGCGAAGACAGCGGTAACCACACCGGGTTGCCGTTCTTCGGGTTCGGGAGGTGCCACCAGCACTTGGCCGGCTCGTCGTCGAGGTGCACCTGGTCCCAACGCAGGGAGCCAGCCTCGCCCTTGCGCGCGCCGGTTAGCATCAGGAACCGAATTAGGTCCACCCCCGAGCGGGCGTTCGCATCGCGCGCAGCGGCGCGCAGTTCACGAAGGCGGTTCCACACCTCGCCCACCTTGTCCATCTCGACGTGCCGCGTGCGCGGCTCGAACTGCTTCCAGTCGTCCTTCATCGAGTGGACAGGGTTGTGCGGGATCAGCAGCGAGCCGTCCTCCCGCTTGAAGCGCCGGTTGGCGAAGTTCACCAGCGTGCGGACAGTGACGAGCGAGACCTGCGCCTGCCCTGGCGCGGGGCGACCTTCCAAGCCGGCCTCGCACATCTCCCTGTGGCGCTTCCGCACGTCCTGCTCGGTGATCGCGGCGATGGGCTTGTCGCGCCACGTGGCGAACACCTTGTCGACGTGCCGGTTCATCTCGGCCTTCGTGCTGGGACGCATCTTGCCCTCGCGGGCCATGTACTGGTCGGCGACCTGCCGCAGGGTGACCTTCTCCGCCTGGCTCTGCCGCCACTGGTCGCGCGGGTCTTTCCCGTCTTCAAGCTGGTGGCGGATTTCCTCTGCGCGGCGCCGGGCGTCATCCACCGTCCATGCCCCGTAGCTGCCAATTGTCGTACGGACCTCGCGGTTCGTCCCGCGCACCCGCCCCTGCGCGATGAACTTGGCTAGGCCGGTGGGCGTGACGCGCAGTCCGAACCCCCGGCTCTCGATGCACCAGTACAGCGCGTCGCCGGTGGTCAGGCCGGGCTTAGCGACCCGGTCGATGCTGCTCTTCGTCAACTTCATCTTTGGCACGACGTAAGCTCCTCGTAAGCAGCCACCGTAAAGCTGCGCCAATTTGCTTACGGCGTGTTTTTCAGACCAAGCAACTGATTTCATTGCTTTATCAAGCTACATAAAACTACGTAAATCTGCGTAAAAGTAGGGGCGGGAACACTGGGGGTGTGGGGGTCGCTGGTTCGAATCCAGTCGCCCCGACCATTAACAGGTCGGCAGTCCCCCGGACTGCCGAGCCCTGTCCGGGGACAGGGCGACCTGTTAATTTCGCCTGGGGCAGGCCGTCCGGGGGACGGTCCCGCGAATGATCCGCCGGCGTCAAATTGCTTCCCCGCTATTCCGCCACCACCGCTCCGTCCCGGATCGACTCGTTCATGAAGCGAGTCACCGCCTCGAGCTGGCGGCGGACCAGGGACAAGGCGATGTCGTCGTTCACCCGCTCCGGCGGGAGGGCGATCTCCCCGGCGTCGGTGCGGATCAGGGCGCCCTCGTCCATCAGCTTGCGCACGCGGCGGCGGACGGTCTCGCGGTTGATGCCGGTGGCCGCGGCGATCGAGCTGACGTTGCAGCCCTGGAGGCGCGAGAGCGGCAGATATTCCTCGAGCGAGCGCTGGGTCTCGGTGAGCCCGGCGCGGATCAGCTTCTCCGAGGTGATGGCGATCACCGCAACGATGATCAGGGCATTGTCGGCATCGTAGCGGCCCAGCCGCCACACCTCCATCAGCCGGGTGAGCAGGGTCGCGAGGCGGATGCCGGTGACCCGGCTGTTGCGGTCGGCGCCGGCGGGGTCGATCAGGAGCTGCATGGGCTGCGGCCGCGGACCGCGGGCGAGGGGGCCAAGCGGGCCCGCCGGCGTCTCCGGCGGCGGACCCGGCCCCTCGGCTCGTGGGGGATCCCGAGCGGCGCGGATGCCGTACGGGAATCGCCTGCCGTCGCGAGCATGGCGGTGCACATTTCGTGCGCTCTGCGCTTGCGGCCGCGGCGCCGCAAGCGCGTAAAATCGTTACGGCTTGCGTTCGTCTCCCCCGCGAGTCAGAAAGCCCGGGGGAGGAAACAGCCAATGTGGACGAAAATCGCTCTCGCGGCCGCGCTTGCCGCCACAGCCAGCCCGGCGCTGGCGGTCAACTGGACCTATATCGGCAAGAACACCTACGACAGCGTCTACGAGGTGGATTCGGACAGCGTGACCCGGGCGGGCAGCGTTGTCACCTTCCACCTGCGGGTGCGCTACGGGGCGAAAGGGCCCAAGGGCGAGGCGGACGGCTATGTGGCGACCCGCCGCGCCAATTGCGCCGATCGTTCCTACAGCGACCTCACGACCGACTATATGAAGGACGGCAGGGTGCTGCGCACCAGCGGCGCCGAGGAGACGCGCACCGCCAATCCGGAGTCGATCGCCGGCGAGGTGCTGAAGCGGGTCTGCGGCGGCTGAGGCGGCGCCGGGGCCTCAGGCCTCGGCTTCCCGCCCCGCGGGTCGCATTTCGGCGTTGAGCACGGCCGTGTAGAGCTTGCCGATGCCGATGAGGGCGATGCCCAGGCCGAGGAAGGAGAGGATGCGCAGCACCCCCTCCAGCTTCGAGGCGTCGAGCAGGAACACCTTGGTCGCCGTCGCGCTGAGCAGCACCAGGCCGGCGAGGCGCACCGCCTTGTCGGGAATGCGGATGCCGGCGACGAGCAGGGCGATCGAGAGCAGCAACGCCGCGAGCGAATAAGCGTAGGATTCGCTCGCCGTCACGCCGGGGGCGGTGAGCACGCTGCCCTGGAAGCCCTGCCGCACCAGCAGCAGGGTGCCGGCGACCAAGGCGGCGAGCGACAGGGTCAGCCAGAGGCCGGAGCGGGCCTTGCCCCGCGCGCCCTGCCGCGCCCGGTAGAGCCAGAAGGCGGTGAGCAGGTAGGCCGGGAGCAGCAGGTTGGCGAGCGGCAGCGCGCCGACCTGGAAGCGGATCACCAGCGGCGTCGCGACGAGCAGATCGAACCAGACGAAGCGGGCGGCGGCGAGGGCGGTGAGGCCGGTGCCGAGAGCGTGCCGCTGCGCTTCGTCAAGACCGCGCAGCGGGATGCGGCCGCTGCAGGTCAGCCAGCCGAGCGCGAACAGGAACTGGGTGATCAGCACCCGCTCGGCGAAGCCGCGGGCGAGGTAATCGGGCTCGCTCGCCAGCCCCCAGGCCTCTTTGAACAGCACGTAGAGCCCGGCGACGGCGAGGCCGACGGCGATCCCCGGCAGCGCCAAGGCGAGCCGCGGCAGGCGGCGGGGCGCGATCCGCCAGAGCAGGACGAGGAGGCCGGCGGGCAGGAGCAGGGTCTCGATCGCGCGGAGCGAAGGCGGCAAGGCGGTGGCGAGGACCGATTCGCCGATCAGGGCGGACAGGAGCGCGTCCCACAGCTTCGGTACCAGCACGATGCTGGCGAAGGCGCCGATGGCGCCGACCGCGTAGGCGAGGATGGTGAGATCGCGGTCCTTGAGCCGCGCGGCGGCGAAGGCGGCGCCGGTTCCGAGGACGAGCCAGGCGGCGGGCAGGAAGGCTTCCGGCACGAGCTCGTAGGCCGCGATGCCGAGGAGGAGCAGGGCCGCCTCGGCGGCGACCAGCCGCGGCCCGTCCAGCTCGCCCGCGGCGCGCCGCAGGGCGCCGAGCGCCAGCGGGCCCAGGGAGGCGAGGATGAACACGGCGCCCCATTGGGCGTGGCCGAGCAG
>Ga0070692_10000183_pt1 | contig 16459 bp, 10 predicted proteins | sample KBSK1102metaG_FD_64675 | JGI IMG/M metagenome (GOLD analysis project Ga0070692, IMG submission 64675) | Corn, switchgrass and miscanthus rhizosphere microbial communities from Kellogg Biological Station, Michigan, USA - KBS K1-10-2 metaG | ecosystem: Host-associated > Plants > Roots >...
GGAGCGGAACAGCCGGTCGATCAGACGCGCCGCCTTCCTGCGGCCGTCTGCGGCCTGCATCTGGGCGCTCAGGTCCTTGAGCCGGCTTCGCATGGCGGCATCGGTCAGCAGCCGCTCGAGCGCCGCAACGAGCACGGCGTCGGTCCAGGTGTATCGCGGCAGGCGCAGCCCGTAGCCCGTCTCCTGGATGCGGGTGGCATTGTCCAGGCCGTCCCAGCAAAACGGCAGGATGAGGGACGGCTTGCCGAAGTAGAGCGCCTCGTTGAAGGTGTTGTTCCCCCCGTGGTGCACCACGAGGTCGCAGTGCGGCAGGACGGCCGGCTGCGGGAAGAACGATTCGACCCGCACGTTTCCCGGAACGTCGGTGTAGGCGTCCCGGTAATCCCCGACGCTGATCAGGACGCGGTACGGCAGCCGGCCGAACAGATCGATCAGACGCTTGAAGAGATCGACGTCGGCCGCCCCCAGGCTTCCGAAGCTGACATAGATGAGCGGGCGATCCCCGTGCAGAGCGAAGCGGGGGACCTCGTACTCCCCTTCGGAACGCACGCACCCTTCGAGGTACTGGAACCGTTCCGGATCGAGCGGAGTCCGGCGCTTGAAGGCCAGGTCCCTCGGGTAGAGCAGCAGGTTCAGGTGCGGGGAGGGCTCGAAAAACTGCCCGAGCGGGTAGGACGGATGATCGACCGAGGCCAGGAAGGCGTTGAACCGGTCGTGGCACGGCTCGATGAGGCGCCGGAACTCGGCCTCGAATGTCTCGCGGCAGCCGCGGTCGTCCTGCCCGCAGCCCGACAGGTGCGGCGGGATGTCGGGGTCGGGGATCTCGTTTTCGCTGCACGAGATGATGCGGATCCACGGGCACCCGGCCTTCTTGATGGCCGGGAACAGGATGATGTTGTCGACCGCGATCAGGTCGGGGCTGAACTCCTGCAGGGCGCGAGCCAGCTCGCGCTCGACGTAGACGGCGCTGTCCACCACCGCCTCCCAGACCGGCACGACGTAAGTCGCAAGCTGCTCGATCGGGGACAGGCGGAAGTGCGGCAGGTGCGAGCGGACGAAGTCTTTCCAGAACTGGCTCGCCTGGAGCGCGTCCATCGGCTCGGACATCGCCACCAGGCGCTCTTCGAAGCCGTACTTCGCGAAGACGCCGGCGAACGACGGGTCGGCAAAGAACACGGGGCGATGCCCGAGATCGCGGCAGGCCTGGGCGATGCCGACACAGTTCAACGCCGGCCCGAAGGCCGCCTCGGGGAAGAAGACAATCGTCCTGGGGCGCGTCATCACGCCTCCGTGCGTGCGGGCCGAGTGAAGACATCATACCGCGCCGCGCGCGGGGACGCTCCGTTCGTTGACACCCCGGCGGACCGTCGCGCACAATCTCTCCATGAGCATGCGCCCCGGCCGGGTCCTGTCCCATTACCGCCTCGTCGAAGAGATCGGACAGGGGGGGATGGGGGTGGTGTTCAAGGCGTACGACGAGTCGCTGGGACGGCACGTGGCGCTGAAGACGCTGCCGCCGGACCTGGCGCGGGACGCGGAGCGCCTGCGGCGGTTCCAGCGCGAGGCGCGGGCGGTGGCGGCCCTCAACCACCCGAACATCGTCACCATCCACTCGGTCGAGGAGGCGGAGGGCGTTCATTTCCTGACCATGGAGCTGGTGGAGGGGAAGACCCTCGACGATCTCATCCCGCCCGGCGGCATGTCGCTGCCGGCCTTCTTCGACCTGGCGGTGCCCCTCGCGGAGGCGCTGGACGCGGCGCACGCAAAGGGGATCGTGCACCGGGACCTGAAGCCGGCCAACGTCATGGTGACCGGGGAGGGGCGCGTCAAGGTTCTCGACTTCGGCCTGGCGAAGCTCTGGAGGCAGGAGGCGGCCCGCGAGGAAGGGGCCGGCGCCCAGGCGACCCGGACGCAGGGGAAGGATTCGGGTGTCGTGGGGACCGCGCCCTACATGGCCCCCGAGGTGCTCCAGGGACAGGAGGCCGACCACCGGGCGGACATCTTCTCTCTGGGGATCCTGATGTACGAGATGGTCACCGGGCAGCGGCCGTTCAAGGGGCGGAGCGGTGCCGAGGTGATGTCCTCGATCCTGCGCGATGTGCCGGCGCCGGTCACCGAGGTGCGGCGCGACCTCCCGGGCATGCTGGGGCGCGTCATCCGGCGCTGCCTCGAGAAGGATCCGAAGCGGCGCCACCAGTCGGCGCTTGACGTGCGCAACGAGCTGGAGGAGCTGCGGGGCTCCGATCCGGTCGCTGCGGCGCCGGCCGGGGCGGGCCCCGGTCGGGAGGCGTCCGGGTCCGTCGCCGCGCCTGCGAAGCGGCGCCGCACTCTCGTCATCGGGGCCGTGGCCGCGGCCGGACTCCTGGTCATCGCGACGGCGCTGACGTTGCGGAATCGCGGGGCGGGCGCCGGATCGGATGAGTCGCATCCGCCGCAGCCCGGCTCTCCCGGAGCGCCCGGCGGCGCGGACGCGCACGCCGGCATCTCCTCCATCGCCATCCTGCCGTTCGTCAACATGAGCGATGACGCCGAAAACGAATACTTCAGCGACGGGATCACCGAGGAGCTGATCAACGCGCTCGTCAAGGTGAAGAGCCTCAAGGTGCCGGCCCGCACGTCGGTCTTCGCGCTGAAGGGGAAGCAGATGACCGCGCAGGAGATCGGCCGGGCGCTCGGCGTGCAGGCGGTCCTGGAGGGGAGCGTCCGCAAGTCGGGGGAGACGCTGCGCATCACGGCGCAGCTCATCAGCGTGGCGGACGGCTATCACCTGTGGTCGGAGCGCTACGACCGGAAGATGCGGGACGTGTTCGCCATCCAGGACGAGATCTCGCAGAGCATCGTCAAGGAGCTTCAGCTGAGCCTCACGCCCACCGAGCAGCGCGCCATGCAGAAGCCGCAGCCCAGGGACGTGCAGGCCTACGACTACTACCTGCGCGGCCTGAAGACTTTTCATCTGTCGGGTCGAAGGAACTGGGAATCGGCGCGCCAGATGTTCGCGCGCGCCATCGAGATCGATCCGACCTACGCCCCGGGGTGGGCCGGGGTGGCCGACGCCTCAGCGTTCCTGTACATGTACGCCGGCGGCAGGGACGAAGACCTGGAAAAGGCGGGCAGCGCCAGCGCCCGCGCCCTCGAGCTGGCGCCCGACTCGGCGGAGGCGCACGCCTCGCGCGGGGTCGCACTGATGCTCAACAAGGACTACGCCGCGGCGGGACGAGAATTCGAAACCGCCATGCGGATCGACCCGAAGCAGTTCGAGGCCCCCTACTTCTACGCCCGCACGTTCTGGGTGCAGGGAAAGCCCGAAGATGCGGCGCGGCTGTTCGAGCTGGCGTCCTCCCTCCGTCCGGAGGACTACCAGTCGGTCGCCTTGCTCGTCGGCGTGTACCAGAAGCTGGGGCGTCAGGCGGACGCACGCAGGACCATGGAACGGGGGGGCGCCCTGATCGAGCGCCACCTCGAGGTGGAACCGGACGACGTGCGGGCGCTCTATTTTGGTGGCGGGGGCATGGTGAACCTGGGACGAGTGGAGGAGGGCCTCGCTCTCGCCCGGCGTGCCCTGACCATCGACCCGAACGACGCCGGGGTCCTTTACAACGTCGCCTGCGTGTACTCGAACGCCGGCCGCAACCAGGAGGCGATCGGTTACCTGGAGCAGGCGATCGATGCCGGCTTCTCCCAGAAGGAATGGATCGAAAACGACCACGACCTCGACCCGCTGCGCAAGGAGCCCCGCTTCCAGGCGCTGATGCGGCGGGTCCGAAAATAGCGCCGGGCCTCCGGAATCCGGCGTCCCGCAAGCGGCCGGGCTACACGCCGATCTTTTTCCCCTTGTTCTGCTCGTCGAGCCACTTCTTGAGAGGCGCGAAGTAGTCGATGATCGCCGTCGCGTCCATCTGCCGCTCACCCGTCACGGCGTAGAGCGCCTCGGGCCAGGGGCGGCTCTGCCCCATCTCGAGCATGGCGCGGAGCTTCTTCCCCGCGGCCTCGTTGCCGTAGATCGAGCACTGGTAGAGGGGGCCCTGGAAGCCGGCCTCGCGGCAGAGCGCGCGGTGGAACTGGAACTGCAGGATGTGGGCCAGGAAGTAGCGGGTGTACGACACGTTGGCCGGCACGTGGTACTTGGCGCCGGGGTCGAAGTCGGACTCGGTCCGCGCCACGGCCGGGACGACCCCCTGGTACTTGAGGCGAAGGTCCCACCAGGCGCGGTTGTAGTTCGCCGGAGTGACCTCGCCCGAGAAGACCTTCCAGCGCCACTGATCGATCAGCAGGCCGAACGGCAGGAACGCGACCTTGTCGAGGGCCATCTTCATCAGGTAGCCGATCTCGCCCGTCGGCGGGGGGACCGTGTCGAGCAGGCCGATCTTCTTCAGATAGGCCGGCGTGATCGACAGCGCGATGGTGTCGCCGATCGCCTCGTGGAACGCCCCGTTGGCGCCGCCTCGGAACATGGAAGGCTGGCGGCGGTAGGCGCGCTGGTAGAAGTTGTGCCCGAGCTCGTGGTGGATGGTCCGGAAATCCTCGTCGTTGATCTCGATGCACATCTTGATCCGCAGGTCCTCCTGGGAGTCGAGGTCCCAGGCGCTCGCGTGGCAGACGACGTCACGGTCGGCCGGCTTGACGAAGAGCGACCGCTCCCAGAAGGTCGCCGGAAGCGGATCGAAGCCGAGCGAGGTGAAAAAGCCCTCGCCGAAGCGCACCATCTGATGGTCGTCCACCTTGCGGTCGACCAGGATCTTCGTCAGGTCGTACCCGAGCCCGCCGCCGGGGGTTGCGACCAGCGGCTCGAGATTGCCCCACTGCTGCGCCCAGATGTTCCCCAGGAGGTGCGCCGGGATGGGGCCGTCGGGCGGCACCACCTGCGCGCCGTACTGCTTCACCAGCTGGGTGCGCATGTAGGCGTGCAGCGACCAGTAGAGGGGCGCGACCTGGTTCCACAGGCGCTCGACCTCGGCCGCGAACGCATCGGGGGGCATGTCGTAGCTCGAACGCCACAGGGCGCCGAGATCCTTGAAGCCCTGCTCGCGAGCCCCCTTGTTCGCCAGCTCGACGAAGCGCTGGTACTTCGGGCGCATCGGCGGCGAAATGGTGTGCCAGCCGCGCCAGACATCGAGCAGCTGCTTCGGGTCGCGGCTGTCCGCCATGATCCTGGTGATGGCGTTGATGTCGAGGCAGCCATCCCCCGCGCCCTCCGCGCCGCCGCCGGACGGGGCGGACGCGGCGGACGCGGCGGCCGGCGGGCAATACTTGCCCCGACCGTAGGCCCCCTCGAGCGATGCGGCGATCTCGGTGAGCTCGCCGCGCTCGGCCGCGTTGTTGGGGGCAGGCAGCTCCACCGCCACCTTCAGGAGCGCGAACTTGCGCGCCACGTCCGCCGAGAGCTTGAGCCCCTCGAAGCGCCGGGCGGCGAGGGCCTCCTCGGCGACCGCCCCGATGAGCGCCTCGTTGGCGTCGGCGGCGATCTTCTCGGTGTCTTCCGTGATGAAGTTCGACTGCACCCAGTTGGCCCGGTCGGACTTGATCGACAGGTCCTGAAGCCGGCGCTCGGCCGCCTCGATGAAGGCGGTCGCCTCGGCGACGGTGGGCTGCTTCGCGCCGGGCTTCGGCGTCGCGGCGGCCGCTTCGATCCGGCGCCAGGCCACGGGGCCGGCGACGAGCGCGACAAGCAGGGCGATGAGGGAAACGGTCTGAGACAGGCGCCTGGGGGAGTGCACCGTCATGGAGGCCTCTCCAATGGATGGACGTCGATTGTGTCGAACGGCCGCAAGGTACCGCCAACACGGCGCCCCCGTCAAGCGCGGCGGCGCGCGTTGACTGGGAATCGTGCCACGGCTACCATCGGCGCCGCATCGTTCAACCCGGAGACGCCCGCCATGGAGAACGGATCGTCCGCGCCGAGGCCGCGCGCTGCCGTCTGCCTCGCGATCGTCGCTCTGCTTCACGCCGGCCGCGTCTCCGCCGCGGCCGAGGCGCAGCCGGTCCTGTCGGACGTGTTCTCGCGGGTCGATCCGGCGGTGGTCGAGATCCACACCAGGGAGGTCGACGTCCCGCCGACCCCGGGGAGCCTGCCGGTCAGCGTGTCCGGGCTCGGGTCGGGCGTCCTCATCACGCCGGACGGCAAGGTGCTGACGGCCGCGCACGTGGTGCAGACGGCCGACGCCATCGAGGTCGAGTTCCTGACCGGGGAGGTCCTCAAGGCGCGGGTCCTGTCGTCGGAGCCGTCGGCGGACGTCGCGGTCCTGCAGCGCGACAAGCTCCCGCGCGGGCCGTTCGTCGCGAAGCTGGGCGATTCCGACGCGATCGCGATCGGCGCACCGGTCTTCGTCGTGGGGGCGCCTCTGGGCGCGAGCCACACGCTGACCGCCGGCCACATCAGCGCCCGCCGCAAGCCGAACGCCACGTTCAGCGGCATGTCGCGCGCCGAGTTCTTCCAGACCGACGCCTCGATCAACCAGGGGAACTCAGGGGGGCCGCTGTTCAACATGCAGGGGGAGGTGATCGGCATCGTCAGCCACATCCTGTCCCGTTCCGGGGGGTCGGAGGGGCTGGGCTTCGCCGTGACCTCCAGGGTGGCGCGCCAGCTCCTGGAGCAGCGGTCGTTCTGGAGCGGCGTCAACGGGTACACGCTGTCGGGCGACCTGGCGCAGGTGTTCAACGTCCCCCCGCCCGGGGTCGGGCTCCTGATCCAGCGGGTGGCGCCGGGCTCCCCGGCCGAGCAGCTGGGGTTGAAGGGGGGGACCACGCGGGCGACGATCGGCGACGAGGACCTCGTCGTCGGCGGGGACATCATCCTGTCGAACCTCGGCACCTCGCTGGCCGAGCCGAACAGCCTCGCGACGGTCAGGCAGAAGATCACCGGGCTCGGCCCCGGCGAGCTGGTCTCCGTCGTCGTCCTGCGCGGCGGCAAGTCGGTCACCCTGACGACGCAGGTCCCCCCACGGCCTTGAGCGCGTCCATGGACAAGGCACGCGCGGGGAGGGCGGCGCTCGGCCTCCTCCTGCTCCTCCTGGCCGGCGGCGCGGTCCCGCCATCCCGCCCCAGGATCTGCCTCGCCCTCTCGGGCGGCGGCGCGCGCGGCGTCGCGCACGTCGCGGTCCTCGAGGTCCTGGAAGAGGAGCACGTTCCGATCGACTGCATCGCCGGGACCAGCATGGGCTCGATCGTGGGGGGCCTGTACGCCTCGGGGCTCTCCCCGGCGCAGATTCGCACGGTCATCGAGGGGATCGACTGGAACGACCTGTTCAACGACCGGCCGCCGCGTCGCGATCTCGGCTACCGGCGCAAGGAGGACGACACGAGCGACCTCATCAAGATCGAGATGGGGATCAAGGACGGGCGGGTCCTCCTGCCGCGGGGGCTGGTGGCCGGCCAGAAGATCGCCTTCGCGCTGGAGTCGTTCACCGTGCAGGCCGCGCTGGTCCGGGATTTCGACCGCCTGCCGATCCCGTTCCGCGCCGTGGCGACCGACCTCGGGACGGGCGAGATGGTCGTCCTCCGGAGCGGCAGCCTGGCGGACGCCCTGCGCGCCAGCATGAGCATCCCGGGGATCGTCGCGCCGTTCGAGATGGACGGACGGCTCCTGGGAGACGGCGGGCTGGTGCGCAACCTGCCGGTGGATGTCGCGCGCTCCATGGGGGCGGACGTGGTCATCGCGGTCGACGTGAGCACGCCGCTCCTGGCGCCCGAGGCGCTGCGCTCCCTCCCCGACATCACCCAGCAGGTCACCGGCATGCTGACGCGCGAGAACGTCGAGGACCAGATCCAGCACGCCGACCTGGTGATCGTCCCCGATCTAGGGGCGCTCTCCTCGGCTGACTACGGCCAGGCCGACTTCGTCCTGGCCGCCGGCGCCAGTGCGGCGCGCGCCCAGAGGGATGTCCTCAGCCGGTGGGCCCTCAGGGACGAGGAGTTCAAGGAGCAGCTCGCCCGCGAGCGCGCGTCGCTTCCCGGCCCGCCGCGCATCGACGAAGTCGCGGTCGAGGGATACACCCGGGTCGATCGGCGGATCATCGAGAAGCGGCTGAGGACGCGGACGGGCGCCCCGCTCGATCTCCCGACCCTGAAGGCCGACCTGGCCCGCATCTACGAGCTGGGGGACTTCGAGCGCGTCGACTACACCCTCGGGCAGCAGGAGGACCGGACGAAGCTGGTGATCAGGGCCCGCGAGAAGCCCTGGGGCCCCAACTACCTGCGCTTCGGCCTGAACATGCGGAACGACTTCGAGGGGGACACCGACTTCAACCTGGTCTCCCGGCTGACCATGACGCGGCTCGATGCGCTGGGGGCCGAGTGGCGGAGCGACGTCGAGGTCGGCGAGACGCGGCGGATTTCTTCGGAGTTCTACCAGCCCCTCGACTTTTCCGGGACCTTCTTCGTGGCGCCGAGCGTCGACTACGCCAACGGCATCATCCCGGTGTTCGAGGGGGACGATCACATCGCCGATTACCAGACTCGCGCCCTCTCCGGCTCCCTGGCCCTGGGCGCGCAGCTGGGCCGCTATGGTGAGGCGCGCATCGGGCTCATCCGCGGGCGGGTGCGCGGCCGGCCGAGGGTCGGCGATCCGGGGCTGCCGGTCCTGATCGTCCCGACCGCGGCGTACGCGGCGCGCTTCGTCGCCGACCGGCTCGACGATGCGAATTTCCCCCATCACGGCCGAGGCGCCGGCCTGGAGGTCTACCTGGCACGACGGCGCCTCGGTTCGGACGCCTCTTACGACTGGGTCGCCGGCTCGTTCGTCCAGATCTTCAGCCGCGGCCGCAACCATTTCTTCATGGGGCTCGAGGGCGGCTCCAACCTGGGGAGCGCGATCCCGTTCTACGACGAGTTCGGCCTGGGCGGCCTGTTCTCTCTGTCAGGCTTCAAGCAGGGGCAGCTGCGGGGTCAGCTGCTGGGCGTGACGCGCGCGGGGTACTACCGGAGATCAGGAAAGCTGTCCGGGATGATCGGCCAGGGGATTTACCTCGGCGGCTGGCTGGAGGCGGGGAACGTCTGGGCCACGAGCCGGGACGTCGATCTGGGCGACCTGCGCTACGCGGTGACCCTGGCGGTCGGCGTCGACTCCTTCTTCGGTCCGCTCTTTCTCGCCTACGGCCACGCCGACGGCGGTCACGACGCGTTCTACCTTTCCATCGGACGCTCGCTGAGCGGCCGTCGGCGCTTCGGGTTCGGGCACTTCTGAGCCGGCGCGAGGCTCAGCTCGGCCCGGTCAGCGGCGCCTCGTAGCCGTCCTCGGGCTTCAGGGTCTCGACCTCCTCCTTGTCTTTCCGTTCCCGGGCAATCGTCCGCTCGATCTCGTCACGGTTCTCGTCGAACCACTGCAGCCCCTCCTCCTTCAGGGTGATGGCGCGCAGGTCCTCCTTGCTGTCCAGGAACTCCGTCCGGGCCTCCGACCCCGGCCGGATCACCTCGAAGTGGCTGCGTGCCCGCAGGGCCCCCATGTGGATCGCGACCTGGACGTAGTAAATCCTGTCCGGCAGCAGCTCCGCGTCCAGCAGGGCGCCCCCCTCGGAGATCGAGGCGAACTCGTGCTTTCCCGGATCCCCCTCGTAGACGATGAATGTGTGCGACCGCGTCCATCCGAGCGGCTTCTTGTCGGCCACGAGCTGCACGCTGATCGCCCCACCGAGCACCTGCGTGCGCACGAAGTAGACCAGGGCCTTTCCCGGCGCCGGTTTCCGGCTGTCGTCCATCTTCTGGTCCCTGTGGATCTCGTACTTGTCGGACGCCACCGCCGGCGCGATGCAGGCGACGAGCGCGGCGACGAACAGCGAACCTCTCAGAATCGATCGGATCATGTGCGGAGCCCTCCGTCTCCAAGGTCCTCGCTTTCGCTGGCCAGGGGCCAGAGCTCGAGGAGATCGCTCGTATCGAACGCGGGCGCGGCCGCGGTGAAGTAACGCAGGAGGTCCTGCCCCGCGTTCCGGATGCCGTGGGGCGTGTCTGAGGGGATGAAGATGCAGTCGCCCGCGGCCACCTCCTGCGTCTCGGTCCCCACGGTCATCGTGCCGCTGCCGTCCAGGATCAGGTAGACCTGCTCGGGCGCGTGGGCATGGACGCGCTGCTCCCCGCCGGGATCGACCTGGACCATCGTGGTCGTCAGGTGCTTCGCCTGGCTGGTGCGCGGCGACGCGAGCAGGTAGGAGGTGATCCCCTCCGGCCTGGTGTAGCGCGGCGCCCTGGCTTTCCTGAGTATGTGCACGGTGTCCTCAGCCTTCTGACGGGCGGATGCCCGCCTTCTGCAGCGCGTGGATCGATCGGCGGTACGTCTCCGTCTCGGTGTCCGCCGGATGGGCCAGGTAGTCGACGGCCGGGGCCAGGATGCGGGACGACCACCGGGCGTGCACCAGGCGACTCTCCTCGTCCATCGCGGCGGCGTACTTGTGCTGATGATGCTCCTGTCCCTTGCGGAACAGCGCGGTTCGGAGCCCGGCCAGGTATCCCGCCCGCTTGGCCGGATCCCGATCGAGGCAGGCCCGGACGTGCCCGGGCGAGGCCCGCTCGAGCATCGGCGCGAGATCCGACGCGTCGTCCTCTGTGGACCGGCCGAGCGCCTCGATGCCCGGCCCGGACATCGAGAGCCCGACGAGGTCGACGAGATCGTCCCGCATCGAGGCCAGCCAGGCGGCCGCCTGCAGGACGAGGAGGCGCCGGGTCGACTCGAGCCGCGTCGAGCGCCAGGCGTGCCCCAGCGCGTTCGTCACGGTGAGGGCGTGCACCGGCAGGAGGGCGGTGCGCCCGGCGGACGCCGACCGCCCGGGACGCCGCAGGACCATCTCGGATCCGAACAGCCGCAAGGCGTCCCAGACCGTCTGCGGTCCGAGGCCGGCCTTGAAGGCCTCGACGACCAGGTCCTGCGCCCCGCGCGGCGACCGGACGGTGAGGTCCCGGAGCAGGTGCCGGCTCTGGTCCGGATCGTCCTTTCCCTCCAGCCATCGGTCGGGGAGCGCCCTCGCCAGCTCGCGGCTCCGCTCGAACGCCGTCGTGTCGCGGCTCACCAGGGCGCTCATCACGAGCGAGCGCAGGGCCGGCTCCGCGTGCCGCCAGCCGATGCGGCCGAGGACGCGCTCCATCTGCGCGGCGTGGATCATCTTGTGACCGATGAAGGCGTAGCAGCGGCAGGCCAGCGGCCAGAGGATCTCGTACAGCGACGCGCGGTCGTGATGCGGGAGGAGCTCGACGATCGCGCGGTCGGCCCGCCCGGGATCCCAGGCCTCCATGGCGGCCAGGAACTCGCGCCGGGCCGCCACAGGCCCCAGGCCGCGGGGTTGCGGCGGCGGTTCGAGCGACCAGTCGCCGTCGTCCCGCCGGTCGCTCTCCTGCGCCCGCTTCAGATCGTCCAGGTTCCAGAAAACGGGAAGCCAGGCCTCGCCCGGCGCGGCCGACTCGGCCAGCCGGAAAGACGATTCGACCATCATCACGGAATGGATGATTCCATGGGGACGCGGACGGATGTCCCGGACGCCGCAGAGAAAGATCGCCCCCAGCAGGGCGCCGTGGTCCGCTCCCGAACGGATGGCTTCGGCGGCGACGTCGAAGGCCGCCGAGGCCGGAGCGGCGCACAGCCGACCGGACAGACCGGTCAAATCGACACCCCCGCTCTCGCCGCGGCCGGCCGCGCCGGCGAGTGCCGCCGTTCCTGAGATCCAGAACAGGCCGGCCGCGCCCGACCCCATCCTCGCGAGGGCCTCGCGCCGGTTCAGTCGGCCCATGTTTCCCTCGCTTCCCGGTCCAGGCGGCCGGGAGCCCGTCCGGGGATTCTACAGCGGAAGCCGAAGCCGGGCGCGGCAGCCGGGCTCGGGGTCGCGGTTCTGAAGGGTCAGGGTGCCGCCGTGCGCCTCGGCGATCTGGCGGCTCAGCACCAGGCCGATCCCCGAGCCCTGCTGCTTGGTGGTGAAGAACGGCACGAACAGGTTCGAGCTGTTCGGGACGCCCGGGCCGTCGTCGTCGACGAAGACCTCGAGCGTCGCCGGGGAGCCGTTCGCCCGGCGCCAGCCGAAGCGCACGCCTCCGCCGGTCTCGAGGGCGGCGTCGACACCGTTGCGCACCAGGTTGATCAGCAGCTGCTCCAGCTGGTCGGCGTCCGCCTTGAGGGTCGTCTCCGGTCCGGGGACGAGATGCACGCTCAACCGGGTCTCGAGCCCGGCGACGCGCCTCACGAGCGGGCCGATGTCGACGCTCTGGACGCGGGGGGGCGGGAGGCGGGCGAGGCGGGCATAGCCGTCCATGAACCGGCTGAGAGACTCGGAGCGGGTGGCGATTACGCCCAGCCCGCGCCGCATGTCGTCCTCCCAGTCGGCGGGCTTCGGGTTGCGGCCGATCAGGTTCTCGAGGCTCCCCGCGAGCGATTTGATCGGCGCCAGGGAGTTGTTCAGCTCGTGCCCCATCACGCGGATGAGCCTTTGCCAGGCCTGGCGCTCCTCTTCGCGCAGGGCGCGGCTGACGTCCGACAGGACCAGGAGCTGGTGGGCCAGCCCTCCCTGGCGGAAGGTGCCGCGGCGGACCTCGAAGCGCCCGGTGCGGCCGGGGAACGCCAGGTCGAGGATCGGCTCGGCGTCCGCCCGCAGGCAGGCCCCCAGTCCCAGCTCGGCGGCGTCCGCGCCGATCAGGCGCTCGATCGGCCGCGACAGCAGGCGCTCGCCCGCCCGGTTGGCCAGCCGCAGCCGGTCCTCGCCGTCCAGGGCGAAGACCGCGACGTCGATCTCCTCCATGACCTTGCGCAGGAGGGCCGTCGCCTCGAGCGCCCCGAGGCGCTGCTGGCGGAGCGTCTCGGCCAGCGCGTTCACCTCGATCATCACCTCGCCCAGGGCGTCGTCGTGCCTCGCGCCGCGCGCGCGGATGGAGAAGTCCCCCTCGCGCAGCGCCGCAAGGAGGTTGCTGGCGATCTGGAGCGGCCGCACCACCCGCTCGCGCACCGCGAAGGCGAACCCGACCCAGGCCCCCACGATGATCGCCGAGAGGGTCCACTGCACCTTGGCGCTGAAGTCGCCGGTCCAGAGGATCGCGAGCGACACGACGACGCCGGCCGCCCCGGTCAGGAAGGCCTGGAGGAGGACGCGCCGTTCGTGGGAGAGGACCGGATCGCGCACCCGGCGGCGCCTGGGCGGGCCGGACCTGCCGTTCACAACCCGTACCGCTGCAGCCTGCGGTAGAGGGCGCTCCGGCTCAGTCCGAGGGCGTCGGCGGCCTGGCTGACGTTCCCGTCGCAGCGCGCCAGGGTCTTGCGGATGAGGAAGGACTCCACCTCCTCGAGGCTCATCTCCTCGAGGCTGGGCTGGCCGTCGGCCGCGGGCCTGAGCGCCAGGTCGGACGAGCGGACCAGGGGCCCCGGGCTCATCAGGATGGACCGTTCGACGGCGTGGTCCAGCTCGCGGACGTTGCCGGGCCAGCGGTGCTCGAGGAGCGCCCGGAGGGCGGTCTCGTCGAAGCCGGTGATCGTCTTGCGGTAGCGCGCCGCGTGCTGCTTCAGGAAATGGTCGGCCAGGAGCGGCAGGTCCTCGCGCCGGTCGCGCAGGGGCGGCACGTGGATCTCGATGGTGTTGAGACGGAACAGGAGGTCCTGCCGGAAGCGGGACAGGGTGACTTCGGCGCCGATGTCCGCGTTGGTGGCGGACAGGATGCGGACGTCGGCCTTGCGGGTGCGTGACGAGCCGACCGGCTCGAACTCGCCCGTCTCGAGGACGCGCAGGAGCTTCGCCTGGAGCCCCGACGGCAGGTTGGCGATCTCGTCCAGGAAGAGCGTCCCGCCGTCGGCCATCTCGAAGCGCCCGACGCGGTCGGCCTTGGCGTCCGTGAACGCTCCGCGCACGTGCCCGAACAGCTCGCTCTCGAACACCCCTTCCGAGAAGCCGCCGGCGTTGACCGTCACGAGGGGAGCCGTCGCGCGGCGGGACACGGCGTGCAGGGCCTGCGCCACGACCCCCTTGCCGGTGCCGTTCTCGCCGGTGATCAGGACGTTTGCGTCGGACGGGCCGACGCGCTCGATCATCTGCAGGACCGGCCGCATGGTGGGCGACTCGGCGATGAGCCGCGGCCCGCCGTCGCCGCGCAGGACCAGGTTTTCCGCCTCCAGCCGCCGGCCCCGCCTGAGCGCGCGGCCGAGCTCGACCTGCGTGCGCAGGATCGACAGCAGGCGCTGGTTGTCCCACGGCTTCTGGACGAAGTCGCGCGCCCCGCGACGCATCGCCTCGACCGCGACCTCGACGCTGCCCCAGGCGGTCATGACGACGACCGGGAGGGTCGGGTCGAGGGCCTGCAGGCGCCCCAGGAGGTCGAGCCCTTCGCGCCCGGAGGTCGTGTCGCGCGTGTAGTTGAGATCGATCAGGAGGACGTCGTAGTCCCTGGTGCGCGACTGCTCCAGGACCGTCGCAGGGGACGAGGCCACGTCGAGGGCGTACCCCTCCCCCTTGAGCAGGAGCCGCAACGCCTCCCGCACGTCCTGCTGGTCGTCGGCGACCAGGATCCGGGCGCTCGCTGAACGGGTCGTCATGGTCATCGTCACTGCGGCGGCGTCATTCTACCCCAGGGCCGGCGCGGGACAGGCCGCTAGGCTCCTCCGCGGGGGAGCGCGATCACGTCCTGCCGGCCCTGCCTGGCGACCGAGATGCGGACGCCGGCGGCCGACGCGTCGGCCGCCTCCTGCAGCGCCTCTCCGTCCGCGTCCCCGGGCACCGACCGGCCGTCGATCCCGATGACCACGTCCCCGGGCCTCAGCCCGGCGCGGTCGGCCCGCAGGCCCGGGATCACCGCCGAGATCTTGAGCGCCCGCGAGCCCGCGGGAAGATTCAGGACCCGGAGCTCCGACTCCGAGGCGACGACCGGGACCATCCCCAGGTCGTGCTGCTTCCCGGAGGCGAAGCGCGGGGCCTCCGCGCGGTTGGCGAGATCGAGCAGGACGGCGCGGGCGAACCGGGTGCGCGCGGCCAGCCGCTCGTAGTCGATCTTGTCGGACGAGTCCGAGGGGCGGTGCGTGTCCTCCTGGTGGATCGTCCCGAGCACGATCGCGGGGATGCCGAGGGCGGCGAAGGGGTAGTGGTCCGTGTCCGGCACGACCTCCGCGATGGCGGAGGCGACCTTGAAGCCGGTCGCGGCATTGGCCGCCGCCAGGATTCCGTCCCAGCAGGCGCAGGTCCCGGTCGCCGCGGCGGCCAGGTCCTGGCCGGGCGCCCGGCCGATCTTCTCGAGGTTCACCATGGCGGTGAGCCGCTCGAGCGGGACGGGAGGATCGGTCACGAAGCGGACCGAGCCGTTGAGCGCGTGCTCCTCCGCTCCGAACGTCACGAACAGGATCGTCCGGTGGTGGGGGAGCCCGCCCTGCGTCATGGACCGGGCCACCTCGATGAGGGCGGCCACGCTCGAGGCGTTGTCGTCGGCGCTGTTCCAGATGATGTCGTTGGCCGGGCCGCCCTGGGCGGGCTGGCGATCGGTGTCCGCCTGGCCGTCGAGGCCCTGCCCGTCGTGGTGCGCCCCCAGCACGACGATCTCGTCGCGCCGCGACGGGTCGTCTCCCTCCAGAAGGCCGACGACGTTGCGGGACGTCAGGATCTGGCCCGGGACGTCCGGTCCGCGCGGCGGGAACCGGAACTGCTGCAGGAAGGTGCGTCCCTCGGGCGACGGATCCCCCGCGGGGCTCAGTCCGATCCTCTGGAACTGCGCCTCGATGTACGCCGCGGTCTTCTCCTCACCCGGGTATCCCGCCCCGCGCCCTTCGAAGGCGTCGCTCGCGAGGGTCTCGACGTGACGCCTGACCTCCGTCGTCCCGATCTCCGCGGCCCCCGTGCGGCGGGCGGCGGGCGCATCGGAATGCGCGCAGGCGACGAGGAGAGCGCCGGACGCCGCCAGAAGGGCCCCGGAGAGCCTAGTCACAGCGGAGCGCGACCATCGGGTCGACCCGGGCCGCGCGACGGGCGGGCACGTAGCAGGCGAGCAGGGCGACCCCGAGGAGCACGAGCGAGGTCGCACCGAGGGTCATCGGGTCGTACGGGCCGATCCCGAACAGGAGCCCGGCGATGAGACGCGCCGCGGCGAACGATCCGATCAAGCCGATCAGGAGCCCCGAGAGGGCCAGCCGCAGCCCCTGTCCGAGCACCAGGCGCGCGACGTCCCCACGGCGCGCCCCGAGCGCCATCCTGAGGCCGAACTCCTGCGTGCGCTGGGCCACGGAATAGGCCACGATGCCATAGATGCCTATCGCCCCCAGGAGGAGAGCGGCCGCCGCGAACCCGCCCAGGATGAGCATCGGCAGGCGGCGGTCGGCGACCGAGTCGGCGATCACCCGCTCCATCGCGCGCACCTGGACCATGGGCCGGTCCCGGTCGATAGCCGCCAGGCGCCTCTGGATCGCCGAGACGAGGTCGGCCTGCCCGAGCGTCGAGCGGACGACGACCGTCATGGCCGGGCTCGGGCGCTGGGACAGGGGAACGAAGACGGCCGGCAGGGCGTCCTCCTGCAGGCCGTACTGCTT
>Ga0070692_10000186_pt1 | contig 16390 bp, 15 predicted proteins | sample KBSK1102metaG_FD_64675 | JGI IMG/M metagenome (GOLD analysis project Ga0070692, IMG submission 64675) | Corn, switchgrass and miscanthus rhizosphere microbial communities from Kellogg Biological Station, Michigan, USA - KBS K1-10-2 metaG | ecosystem: Host-associated > Plants > Roots >...
CCAGATGTTCAGCGGGAACGCGGACTGGGATCGGATCCGTACCCTGAAGGAAAACCTCGCGATCCCGGTGAGCGGCAACGGCGACGTCCAGACCCCCGGGGACGCCATCGCTCTATGGGAGGCGACCGGCTGCGACGGCGTGATGATCGGCCGGGCGGCGGTCAAGAACCCCTGGATTTTCCGGCAGATCGCCGCGGTGCGGGCCGGCGCCGTTCCCCACGAGCCGACGACCGAGGAGCGGCGCGACCTGATCCTGTACCACTTCTCCTTGCTCCGTGAGCGCGAGGAGGAGCGCGACGCGTTGCACAAGATCCGCACGTTCACCGGCTGGTACACCCACGGCCTTCCCAACGGCCGCGTCCTGCGCCAGAAGATCAACAGCCTGACGTCCGTCGCCCAGTTCATCGACGAGATCGAGGGGTTCTTCCAGGTGCTCCTGGCGGCCTGAGCCGGTCGAATTCCCTGCAGGCTCCCGATCAGCCTGCCGCTCTCACAGCGATTCCATCCGGCCGTACCAGGTCTTGAGGTGGGGGAATCCGGCGGAGATCTCGCGCCGGCCCAGCCGGACCAGGCAGCCCAGGAAGGCGAACAGGGAGATGTCGGCGAGCCCGGGCGCGTCGCCGAACACGAATTTCCTTTGCGAGAAGAGCTGCTCGAGATTGCGGAAGTGGGTCTCGATGTGGCGCTCGAGCTCGCGCCTCTCGGCCGGCTGGAGCGCGGCGCCGGACGGCGACTTGTCCTCCAGCACGGAGCGCATGAGAGGGCCCAGGACCTCGTCCGCGTAGTCCTCGACGATCCACGCGAGGGCCTGATCGGCCGGGGGTTGGGGCAGCATGTTGGAATCGCCGTAACGGGCGATCAGGTACCTGAGGATGCGGGTCGAATCGGGGATGACCCGGTCGTCGTCGCACAGGACCGGAACGAGGCGCTGACCCGAGACCTCCTCGACCCGCTTGCGATCGTCGGGGTCGATCGCCACGTTCTCGCACGCAAGCCCCATGTGCCGGAGCGAGAGGCGGACCTTCTCGCAGAAGGGGCACGCCTCGAAGTGGTACAGGCGGAGCGCCATGTGGCCCTCCCGGGGTCAACTGCCGAAGGTCCGGCGCCACCAGGTCCGTTTCGGCTTCGGCTCCTCCTGGCTCTTGCCACCGCCGTCGGCCTGCTGGGCGGCGGGGGCCGGGCGGGGCTGCTCCGGAGGCGGGGACGAATAAGTCGTGGTGGGCGCGGGCCGCGGCTCCGGCCTGGGCAGCGGCTCGCGCCCCGATGTCGGCGGCGTGCCGTCCCGGTGGGTGTTCTCGCTCCACCGGTTGCCGGCCGCCGCGTCGGAGGAGCGGGGTGCCCCGCCCGGACCCGCCCCGCGGCCCCGGCCGCGGCGGCGCCGCCGGCGGCGCCGGTGCTGCTGGGAGGGCAATCCCCCCTCCGGGGTCGGGACCTGGGCCAGCAGGGGAAGTGCCGGGCGGGAATCGGTGCGCTCGGGAGACATCCGGGGAACGGCGGTTTCACCGTCCGGACCCTCGGAGAAGACCGGCATCTCGTCCTGATCCTCCATGCCGTTCCCTCCCGCGGGGGACGGCCCGTCTCCCTGGGAGGATGAGGCCGCCAGGGGAGCCTCCGGACGGGGACCGAGGTCGCGCGAAACGCCTCCCTGGGCCCCCTTCCCGCCCCGGCGACGACGACGGCGCCTGGGCCCTCTGGACGAGGCGCCCGCGGGCTCCGGAGACGCGGCGGCCGCTCTCGCGATCGGCGACTCCTGTTCCGGCCGTGCAGCCGGTGGAGGGATGTTGAGCGTTCCCGCGGCCAGCGCCTCGTCGACCGTGTCGGCGGTCACGATCGGCACGACCTCCGTCTCCTCGCGGCGGAACTCCTCGATCTCGAACTGGCTCGTCTTCATCCGGGCTTCGGGCACGACCTCGATGGTGACCTTGTAGCGCTGCTCGAGCCGCGCCAGGTCGTCCCGCTTCTGGTTCAGGAGATAGAGTGCGACGTCGGGGGGCAGGAAGACCTTCACCCCCGAGATGTCGCCCCGCACGACCCGTGCCTGGATCTTGCGGAAGGCGGACCGGGCCGCGGCTTCCGGCGTCCGCACCGTGCCGTCCCCCTGGCAGGTCGGACACTCCATGAAGGAGGAGGAAGCCTTGGTGGCCTTGAGCCTCTGTCGCGAGACCTCCATCAGGCCCAGCTTGCTGATCCGCGTCACGTCGTAGCGCGCCTTGTCGCGCGACATGGCGTCGGCGAAGGCCCGCTCGACCTGGCGGATATGCTTGCTCGACTCCATGTCGATGAAATCGATGACGATCAGGCCGCCGATGTCCCGCAGCCGCAGCTGCCGGGCGATCTCCTCCGCCGCTTCGAGGTTCGTGCGCGCCGCGGTGTCCTCGCTGCTCGCCGATCGCGTCGACCGGGCCGAGTTGACGTCGATGGCCGTCAGCGCCTCGGTCTGGTCGATCGAGATGGACCCGCCCGACTTGAGCTGGACCGTGCGCTTGTAGATGCGCTCGATCTGTTCCTCGAGGTTGTACTTGGAGAAGATCGGCTTGTCGCCCGTGTACAGCCGGACCAGGTGGGCCTTGTCCGGCATGTGCGCCTCGAAGAACTTGCGGGCGCGATGGAAGGCCGCTTCGTCGTCGATCAGGACCTCTTCGATGTCGGACGTGAAATAGTCGCGGATGGTCCGGATGACGAGATCGCGCTCCTGGAACACCAGCGCCGGGGCCTTGACCTGCTGGGCCGCGGTCTCGATGGTCCTCCAGAGCTCGAGCAGCGACTCCAGGTCGGCCTGCAGCTCCTTGGTGCTCGTCTCCATGCCGGCGGTGCGGACGATCACGCCGTATCCCGGCGGCACCGTCAGCTCGTCGAGGATCTTGCGAAGCCTGTCGCGGTGCTCGGCGCTCTCGATTTTCCGGGAGATGCCGGCGGCGTCCGCCCCGGGCATCAGGACCAGGTAGCGCCCGGGGAGCGAGTAGTAGGTGCTCATGGTGGGGGGCTTGTTGCCGAAGGAGTCCCGGATCACCTGGACCAGGACCTCCTGCCCCTTGTCGAGGTGGCGCGTGATGCGCGCGCCCCGCCCCTTGCCGCCCGAGCCACCGTCCCGGCTGGGATACAGCTTGAAGTTGATCTCGTCCAGGGGCAGGAAGCCCGCCCGCTCCCCACCGTAATTCACGAAGGCGGCCTCGAGGGCGGGGTTGAGCCCCTCGACGATTACCTTGAAGATATTGCCCTTGAGGTGTTCCTTGGAGAGAGTTTCAATCTCGAAGACGTCGAGGATGGCGTTGTCCACGATCGCGACGCGGTTCTCTTCCTCCGCAGTCACGTTCACGAGCATCGATTTGGCCATGCAATCTCCTCGCGCTCTCTCCCATGGGGCCAGCCCCTTGGCCGGCAAGTACCCTCGAGGAGCGCCCTGCGACCGGCTCGACCGCGGCAACGGGACGTCGCCCCGGGAGCACCGTCACAGTAGGGCCAGTATAACACCCCGGCCCGCGCTCAGGAAGATGGGGTCTTTTGCCCCGGCGCGCAACGTTCGGAGGGCCTTTCTGTTAGAATCCCGCTCCGCCGAGCAGGGATGGAGGCATCGATGGGTGAACTGGCGCGCGCCGGCGGCCACGTCGTCGGGTTCGCGGCGACGAGTCGCAGAGATCGCTGGTGGGTCGGGCCGCTCCTTACGGTCCTCGGGCTGGGGGGCTTCGCCGTCTATGCCACATGGGCGGCCTTCCAGGGAGCCTACTACTTTCACGGCTCGTACCTGTCGCCGTTCTACTCCCCGCCGTTGTTCGTGGACCCTGCGGCCCCCGGATCCGCCCCGCTGGAGCACGCCTGGCTGGGGGCCTGGCCTGACTGGTGGCCCTCCTTCCTTCCCGCGTCCCCGGCGCTTTTCATCCTGATTTTCCCGGGGGTGTTCCGGGCCACCTGCTACTACTACCGCAAGGCCTACTACCGGTCCTTCTTCGGGACGCCGCCGGGATGCGCCGTGGGCCCTCTTCCCCTTGGAGGGTACCGCGGTGAGACGGGTCTCCTGATCGTACAGAACCTGCACCGCTACGCCCTTTACTTCGCCGTGGCGTTCATCGGCATTCTCTACTACGACGCCTATCGTGCCTTCTTCCTCGACGGCCGCCCCGGCGTGGGCGTCGGCAGCATCGTTCTGCTGATCAACCCGACTCTCCTGGCCGCCTACACGTTCGGCTGCCACTCCTGGCGCCACCTGGTCGGGGGGAGGCTCGACTGCTTCTCCTGCGATCGACAGGGCACCCTGAGGCTCCGTCTGTGGCGCGGCTCGTCGGCCCTCAACGCCAACCACATGCAATGGGCCTGGACGAGCCTTTTCTGGGTCGCCTTCTCCGACCTCTACGTGCGCCTGGTCTCCATGGGACTCATCCGCGACCTGAGCACCTGGGGATAGGGATGCTGAACATCGCGGAGATCCAGACTTTCGAGCACGACGTCCTGGTCATCGGGGCTGGAGGCGCCGGGCTCCGCGCCGCCATCGAGTGCTCGGCGCGCGGGTTGAGCACGGGCCTCATGTGCAAGTCGCTCCTGGGGAAGGCCCACACCGTCATGGCCGAGGGGGGCGTGGCTGCGGCGCTGGGGAACGTGGATCGCCGCGACAGCTGGAAGATCCACTTCCGGGACACGATGCGCGGCGGCAAGTTCCTCAATCAGTGGCGCATGGCGGAACTGCACGCCAGGGAATCGCCCGATCGGGTGCGCGAGCTGGAGGAGTGGGGAGCGGTGTTCGACCGCACCCGGGACGGCCTCATCAGCCAGCGCAACTTCGGAGGCCACCGGTACCCGCGCCTCGCCCATGTCGGCGACCGGACCGGCCTGGAGATCATCCGCACGCTCCAGGATCATGCGGTGCACAAGGGGTTCGGCATCTACATGGAGTGCACCGCGCTCGACCTGATTCTCGACGGCGGGCGCATCGCGGGGGTGCTCGGGTACTGGCGCGAGTCGGGCCGCTTCGTCCTCTTCCGGACGCGCGCCGTGATCCTCGCGACCGGCGGAGGGGGCAGGGCGTGGCGGGTCACGTCGAACTCCTGGGAGTACACGGGGGACGGCACCGCCATGGCGTACGAAGCGGGGGCGGAGCTGATGGACATGGAGTTCACCCAGTTCCACCCCACCGGCATGGTGTGGCCCCCTTCGGTCCGCGGCATCCTGGTGACCGAGGGGGTGAGAGGGGACGGCGGCGTCCTTTTGGACAGCAAGAAGGAACGGTTCATGTTCCGCTACATCCCGGAGAAATTCGCGGCGGAGACCGCGTCCACCGAGGAGGAAGCGAACCGCTGGCTCGCCGGCGACAAGCAGGCACGGCGGCCGCCCGAGCTCCTGACCCGCGACGTCGTCGCCCGGGCCATCACCCAGGAGGTCAACGAGGGGCGCGGCTCGCCGCACGGCGGCGTCTTCCTCGACATCGCCTCGCGCGTGCCGGCCGATGTGATCAAGAAGAAGCTCCCCTCCATGTATCACCAGTTCAAGGAGCTGGCGGAGGTGGACATCACGCGGCAGGCGATGGAGGTCGGTCCGACGCTCCACTACTTCATGGGGGGCGTGCGGGTCGACCCCGACACGCAGATGACCTCGGTGCCCGGCCTGTTCGCCGCGGGGGAGTGCTCCGCGGGGATGCACGGCGCGAACCGCCTGGGCGGGAACTCGCTCTCCGATCTCCTGGTGTTCGGTCGTCTCGCTGGGGTCGGGGCCGAAGAGTACGTGAAAGGGCCCGGCGCCGCGCCGCGCGTCGACGACGATCAGGTGCGGGCGGCCGTCCGCCGCGCGACCGTTCCGCTCAACCGTGAATCGGGCGCCAACCCCTACCTGGTGCACGAAGATCTTCAAGCGGTCATGGGCCGGTACGTCGGCATCGTGCGCACCGAGGCGGACCTCCAGACGGCCCTGAAGGAAATCGATCGGCTCAAGGCGGACGCCGCGACGGTGAAAGCCGCCGGCACGTCGCAGTACAACGCCGCGTGGCACGAGGCGCTCGATCTGCGCTCGCTCCTGATCACCGCCGAGGCGGTCACGCGCGCCGCCCTGGTGCGGCAGGAGAGCCGGGGGGCCCACACCCGCGTCGACTATTTCGGCGAGCGCGAGGACTGGCAGAAGGTGAACGTCGTCGTGCACAAGGGGGCGGGGGGCGCCATGGAGACCCGGGTCGTGACGCGGCCCGAGCCGCCCGCAGAGCTCGCGGCGATCGCCAAGGCCTCCATCGAGGATCTGGAGGCCGGCCGTGTCTGAGCGCATCTTCCGGGTCTGGCGCGGCACCGCCGCCGGCGGCTCGTTCGTCGAGCATCGCATCGAGGTGGACGAAGGGATGGTGGTGCTCGACGTCCTGCACCGCATCCAGGCGAAGCAGGCGAACGATCTGGCGATCCGCTGGAACTGCAAGGCGGGGAAGTGCGGCTCCTGCAGCATGGAGATCAACGGCCGGCCCCGGCTGGCCTGCATGACCCGGATGAACCTGTTCGCCGAAGGGGAGGCCGTCACGGTCCAGCCGCTGAAGACCTTCCCGGTGGTCAAGGACCTGGTGACCGACGTCTCGTGGAACTTCGAGCAGAACAAGCGCATCCCGCCCTTCCGGCCGCAGCCCCGGGGCGCGGACGGGCAGCACCGCATGCAGCAGGCGGACGTGGACCGGGTGCAGGAGTTCCGCAAGTGCATCGAATGCTACCTGTGCCAGGACGTCTGCCACGTCCTGCGCGATCAGTCCCGCAAGGACGCCTTCGTGGGGCCGCGGTTCATGATCCGGCTGGCGTCCCTGGAGATGCACCCGCTCGACACGGAGGACCGCATCCCGGCGGTGCGCAAGGACTTCGGGTCCGGCCTGTGCAACATCACGCGCTGCTGCACCGAGGTCTGTCCCGAGCACATCGAGATCACCGATAATGGAATCATTCCTCTCAAGGAGCGGGTGGTGGACCGTTTCTACGATCCGCTCCTGTGGCTGCGCAGGACGATCTTCAGGAGGTAACGCCATGCCGCGAGCCAAGCAGCTGACCGTTCAGCTGGCCAACAAGCCGGGGACCCTGGCCCAGGTCGCCCAGGCGCTGGGCAAGGCCAAGGTGAACATGCGGGCGCTGGCCGTGTTCGAAGGCCGGGCCAAGATCATCGCCGACGATCCGGCGAAGGGGAGGGACGCGCTCCAGAAGGAAGGCCTCTACGCGTCGATCGAGGATTGCCTCGCCGTGGACATGACCGACCACCCCGGCTCGCTGGGAGACATCTGCGCCAAGCTCACGGGCGCCGGGATCAACATCGATTACGCCTACACCGGGATCACGCAGGCCGCGGGGAAGGCGGTCGTGGTGATGGTGGTCAGCGACCTGGACAAGGCGGCCCGGATCGCCGGCTAGGAGCCGGTCCGAGTATTCGGCCGGGCCGCGCGCATGGGGCTTGCGGTTCGCAGACAAGGAGCGAGGAGGAGAGCGATGCGGGTTCATCGCCGACGACGAGCGACGCGGTATGCGACCGCAATCCCCATGCGCGCGGCCCGGCCCAATACTCGGACAGGCTCCTAGTCTTCCGCGTACCTCTGCTTGAGCGCCTGGAGGACGGCGGGGTCCGCCAGGGTGGTCGTGTCCCCGAGCGCCCGCCCCTCCGCGACGTCCTTCAGCAGCCGGCGCATGATCTTGCCCGAGCGTGTCTTCGGCAGCTCGGCGGTGAACACCACGTCGTCCGGCCGCGCCAGGGCGCCGATCTTCTGCACCACGTGCGCCTTGAGCTGGTTCACCAGGTCGCCGTCGCTCCGTACCCCTTCCTTCAGCGTCACGAAGGCCGCCAGCGCCTGCCCCTTGAGATCGTGCGCCTTGCCGACCACGGCCGCCTCGGCGACCGCCGGGTGGTCCACCAGGGCGCTTTCGACTTCCATGGTTCCGATCCGGTGGCCGGCGACATTCAGGACGTCGTCGACCCGTCCCAGGAGCCAGAAGTATCCCTGGCGATCCCTCCGGGCGCCGTCTCCGGGGAAGTAGGTCCGCGAGTCCCACTTGGACCAGTACTGCTCCACGTAGCGATCCGGATCGCCGTAGATCGACTGCAGCATCGCGGGCCAGGGCCGCCTGATGGCCAGGTAGCCGCCCCCGTTCTTGACCACGCGACCGGTCTCGTCCAGGACCTCCGCGTCGATGCCGGGGAACGCGCGCGTCGCCGATCCCGGCTTGGTCGGCGTGACGCCCGGGAGCGGGGTGATCAGGATCATACCCGTCTCCGTCTGCCACCAGGTGTCGACGATCGGACAGCGCCCCCTCCCGATGTTCTTGCGGTACCACATCCACGCCTCGGGATTGATCGGCTCGCCGACGCTTCCCAGCAGGCGCAGCGAGGACAGGTCGCTCTTCCCGGGCCAGTCGGTCCCCCAGCGCATGAAGGCCCGGATGGCGGTCGGGGCCGTGTAGAAGATCGACACGCCGTACTTCTCGCAGATCCGCCAGAAGCGTCCCCGGTCGGGCCAGTCCGGAGCGCCCTCGTACATCACGACGGTGGCCCCGTTCGACAGGGGACCGTACACCACGTAGGAGTGGCCGGTCACCCAGCCGATGTCGGCGGTGCACCAGTAGACGTCCTCGGGCTTCAGGTCGAAGACCCACCGGGTGGTGGTGTGGACGCCGACCATGTACCCGCCCGTCGCATGCACGATCCCTTTGGGCTTGCCGGTCGTTCCGGACGTGTAGAGGATGTACAGCATGTCCTCCGATCGCATCCGCTCGGGCGGGCACGCGGCCGAGCGGTCCAGCATGAGGTCGTGCCACCAGCGGTCCCGGCCCTCCTTCATCTGCACGGGGAACCGGCCGCGCTGCACCACCACGACGTGGCGGATGCTCGGCGTGCCCTGGAGCGCCTCGTCGGCGAACTTCTTCAGGGGCACCTCGGTGCCCCGGCGAAACCCGCCGTCGGCGGTGACCAGGACCGTGGCCTTCATGTCGTTGATGCGGTCCTGCAGGGCCGCCGACGAGAAGCCCCCGAAGACGACGCTGTGCACGGCGCCGATCCGGGCGCAGGCCAGCATCGCGATGACCAGTTCCGGGATGAGCGGCATGTAGAGGGTCACCCGATCCCCCTTTCGCACGCCGAGCTCCTTCAGGACATTGGCGAAACGGCAGGTCTCCCAGTGCAGCTGCGCGTAGGTCAGCGTGCGCTCGTCTCCCGGCTCGCCCTCCCAGAGAATCGCGGCCTTGTTCCGCACCGGGGTCGCGAGGTGGCGATCGAGGCAGTTGACGCTGGCGTTGATCTGCCCGCCCACGAACCAGCGGGCGTGCGGCGGGTCCCACCGCAGCACCTTCTTCCAGGGCTTGAACCAGGAGAGCTCCCGGGCGCACGAGGCCCAGAACGCCTCGGGATTCCTGAGCGCCCTGGCGTAGACACCCGCGTCGCGAACGAGGGCGCGTCGACGGAAAGACGGATCGGGGCGGAAGACGCGTTTCTCGTGAAGCAGCACATCGATGCCGGCCAGGTTTCCCGGTGGCGGTGGCTTGCGCGGCACGGCTCACCTCATACGGTGGATGCGCTCTAGACTCTAGCGAATGGTCTCGCGGGGTGTCAAACCGGCTTTTTCCCGTATGATCCCGCCCTCCGGCGATCCGGGAGAAGGCGCCGGATGGGAGATCGCATGGCGGCCCTGGACTACCTGATCTCGAGAGCCCTGCCTTTCGTGCCCCGCAGCGTCGTCCGGGTCTTCTCGCGACGCTACATCGCCGGAGACTCCCTGGAGGACGCCGTGCGCGTGGTGCGCCTGCTGAACCGGGACGGCTACCTGGCGACCCTCGACGTCCTGGGCGAGAGCGTCCGAAGGCGCGCGCTGGCCGAGACGGCCGTGAGCGACTACATGCGCGCCCTGCGCGCCATCGGCGAGGAGCGGATCGACTCCAACATCTCGGTCAAGCTGACGCAGCTGGGGCTCAAGCTCGATGCGGAATTCTGCCTCGCCAACGTGCGCGCCCTCGCCCGCGCCGCGGCGGAGCGCGGCACCTTCGTGCGCATCGACATGGAGGACTCGACCTGCACGACCGCGACCCTCGACCTGTACCGGACCCTCCGCGGGGAGGGGTTCGACAACGTCGGCGTGGTCCTGCAGGCCTGCCTCAGGCGCACTCTCGCGGACGCCCGCGCCCTCCCCGGGCGATCGAACGTCCGGATCTGCAAGGGGATCTACATCGAGCCGCGTGCGATCGCTTTCGGCGACCGCCGCGTGATCAACAAGAACTACGTCCGCATCCTGGAGGAGCTCCTGGACCGCGGCTGTTACGTCGGCATCGCCACGCACGACGAGGAGCTGCTGTGGGAGGCGATGCGGCTCGTCGACCTCAAGCGGCCCGGAGCCGATGGGTACGAGTTCCAGATGCTCCTGGGCGTCGACGAGGAGCTGCGCGGCCTGGTCCGGAAGGAGGGGCATCGCCTGCGGGTGTACGTGCCGTACGGATCCCACTGGTACGCCTACTCGTTGAGGCGGCTCAAGGAGAACCCGCGCATCGCGGGGTACGTCCTGATGAACCTGCTCGGCCGCCGCCCCGCGCCCTCCTGACCGAGTGGGCCGCGCCGTTCAGGCGATCTCGCGATCGTCCGCGGTGTTGCGGGGAAGCTCCGGCGGGTGGGCCGTTCCCTCGCGGCCGGCGCGGATGGGAGCCGCCTGCCGGAAGACCAGGGTGACCTCGGTCCCCTTGAAGGGGGCGCTGTCGATCGTGATGTCGGCGCCGATGATGTCGAGCATCTGCCGGGCGGCCCAGAGGCCGAGCCCGGCGCTCTTCTTCTCGGGCTTGGTGGTAAAGAAGGGCTCGAAGATGCGCGGCAGGTGCTCCGGCCTGATGCCGATCCCCGAGTCGCTCACCCGGGCCACGACGCGCTCGTTTTCGTGCGCCGTCGTGACCACGATCGTGCCGCCGCCGAACGGCATCGCCTCGACGGCGTTGACGATGATGTTCAGGAGCGCCTGGTGGATGCGGAGGGCCGGGCCCATCACCGGCGGGACGTCGCCGTAGCGCTCCTCGAACACGATGTTCTTTTCCGCCGCCCGGCGCCGGCACAGGAGGATCGCCTCGCGCAGCAGGACGTTGACGCTGAAAGGCGCCCGGCCGGGCTTGGCCAGGGAGTACCCGGCCAGGTGCCGGAGCGTGGCGGCGAGGCCGTCGGCGCCGGCCTTCACGGCATCAACCTGAAGCCGCACGTCGTCCGGAAGATCGGAGCGCGACGCCAGCGCGGTCGCGGCGCCCATCATGGATTGCAGAGGATCCTTCATCTGGTGCGAGGCGATCTCCAGGTACGCCCCCAAAGAGCGATACGTCTCGCCGGCCATGATGTGGTCCTGGCCCAGGCGGAGCTCCTCGCGCAGATCGAGGAGCGTCCGCATGTCGTCCGCCTCCTGGCGCCTGGAGGCGGCCAGGACGCCCAGGGCATAGGCCAGGAGCGCCGCCGCCGGTCCGGTGGCGGCGCGCAGCGCGGAGTCCCAGGAGCCCGGCAGGAGCCCGCTGGCGATCGCCAGGGCCACGCCCGCGGCCGCGCCGATCGCGGCGGGGCCCGAAGTCCACGGCGAGCGGCGCCTCTTCATCGGGGCTCTCCGTCCTTCGCGGGAGGGTCCGTCGCCGCGGCGCGCGCCTTCTGGATCTCCGCCATGCGCGCGGGGTCCTTGTGCGCCCCGGGCGGGGCGGAATAGACGAGGTCCGCGGCCACGCGGCCGCCCGCGAGGTGCTCCTCGACGATCCGCCTCGCCTTGTCGGGCGTGACCTGCCCGTACCACACGTCGTCCGGGTAGATCACCACCATGGGACCATGACCGCACTGGTTGAAGCACCCCGACTTGTTCACCCGGACCTCCGACTTGAGGCCGCGCGCCGCGACCGCCTCCTTGAGGAGCCGGTGCACCTCCGCCGACCCGTCGAAGGGACAGTACTCCCCGTGAGTGCAGACAAAGACGTGCCGTCGATACTGGCCCATCGGCTCCTCTCGACCGAAAAGGCAAAGTATCATAAGGCGCGCGCCGGAAACAAACGTGCCGGCCGCTGCGGGCCGGCAGGATGGAACGGTCCGGAGGGAGGCCAAGGATGGACGCGCGCTCGATCGCCCTGGAAAGCCTGAAATCGCGGGGGTCCGTGCCGGTCTTCCCGCTGCCGGACCTGGTCTTCTTCCCGCACGCCGCGCTGCCGCTGCACATCTTCGAGCCGCGCTACCGCCTGATGGTGGAGGATGCGCTGCGCGGCGACCGGATGATCGCGATGGCCCTCCTCCGGCCGGGCTGGGAGCGAGGGTACGACGGCGTCCCCGATCTCTTTCCCCTGGCCTGCGCCGGGATCATCGAGGAGGAGGTCCGGCTCCCCGGGGGCAGGTTCAACATCCGGCTGCGCGGCCTGGCCCGTGTCGAGATCCGCTCGTTCCTGCAGGACAGCCCCTACCGGGTGGCCTCGGTGACGGTGCTCGAGGACCGGAACGAGCAGGACGGGCCCGTGGTCGAGGAGGAGAAGAGGCGTCTCCTGAATTTCTGCGCGGGTCTCCTGCAGGAGATTTCGGGCGGCTCCGCGCGCCCCTTCGCGCCGGACAGTGGCGTTCCCTTCGCCGCGGCTGTGAACACGCTCTGCCAGAGCCTCATCATGGAGACCGGCACCAAGATGGAGCTCCTGGGAATGGACGATGTGGTGGAGCGCTGCCGCGCCCTGGTGGCGCTCCTCGAGGAGCGCTGGCGGGAGATCGCCCTGATCGAGGCGGACCGCGACGCACCGCCGCCGTCGGACGTGCACTGACGCGGGCGGCCCGGCCGAATACTCGGACAGGCTCCTACAGAGGCCCGACGCCGCGCACGGCGGCGATGCGCGCCACGACCTCTCCGATCTTGTTGTTGGGCGTCGACGCGCCGGCGGTGAGCCCGACCGTCGCCGGACGATCGGGCAGCCAGTCGCGCGCGATCGTCTCGGAGGTGCCACCGAACGGCTTGTGGCGGATGACCTGTGCGCTCTCGATGCAGCCGGCGTTCTCGATGTGGAACGTCGCGACGTGCCGAGAGGCCAGGGCGGCGAGGTGGGTCGTGTTGCTGCTGTTGTAGCCGCCGATGACCACCATCAGGTCCGGTTTCCGATCGATGAGCTCGCGCACCGAGTCCTGCCGGTCCTGGGTGGCGCTGCAGATGGTGTCGAAGGCCCGGAAGCGCTCGTCGATCGCCTCCGCGCCATGGCGCTCCGACAGCGCGGCGCGAATCATGTCCTGGATCTCCAGGGACTCCGACGAGAGCATGGTGGTCTGGTTGGCCAGCCCGATGCGTCCGAGGTGGGCGTCGGGATCGAAATCCGACGAGCACGCCGAGGCGAACTTCTCCAGGAACGCCGCGCGGTCCCCGCCGCGACGGATGTAGTCGCACACGCACTGCGCCTCGGCGCGGTCGCGCACGACCAGGTACCTGCCTCCCGGGTACTGGCTCGTTCGGGACGCCGTGGCGCGGGTCTCCTCGTGGGCGTACTTGCCATGGATGACGGCGGTGAATCCCGTGGCGGAGAACCGGTCGACGTTCTTCCAGACATTCAGGACCGATCCGCACGTCGTGTCGACCAGGATGCAGCCGGCCTGCCGGAGTCGCTCCATCTCCTGCATCGTGACGCCGAAGGCCGGCAGGATGACCACGTCCCCGGGACGCACCACCTCGAGGCCGGGCCCCTGCCCGTCGGCCTCGCGCAGGAGTCGGATGCCCATCTCCTTCAGGCGCTCGTTCACGTGCGGGTTGTGGATGATCTCCCCGGTCAGGTAGATGGTGTGGCCGGGAAACTTCCTGCGCGTCTCGTAGGCGTACTCGACCGCCCGGTCGACCCCGTAGCAGAACCCGAACTCGCGCGCCAGGAGGAACGTCAGGGGCCCCGCCTCGAGGCGGAAGCCGGACGCCTTCAGGCGCTCGACGATGGCGCTGTGATAGTCGGCCCGGAGCTCGGGCTTGATCTCTTCGCGCAACCCGAACCCTTTCTGGAAGTACGCCACGTCGCCCATGTCCGCCCCGGTCACGCATTCCGGCCCGCGCGCCCGCCGACCATTCTACACGACGGGTTTCGCCAACGCGGCCCATCCTATGATTCGGACAGGCTCTAGACGCCGGCGACACGCTCCGGGCAGGAGGCGATGTTCATGCCGTCTCCGCGCAGGAAATTCACCAGCGTGATGTTGAACGCGCGGGCGGTCTCGACGGCCAGGGTCGTCGGGCCGGAGATGGCGCAGACGATCGGGATGCCCGCCACGGCGGCCTTCTGCAGGATCTCGAACGAGGTGCGGCCCGACACCAGCAGGATGGAGTCGCCGGTTCCGAGCCGGTCCAGGGCGGTCCGCCCCACGACCTTGTCCACGGCGTTGTGTCGCCCCACGTCCTCGCGGCACAGGCGCAGGCGTCCGTCCGGCTCGAACAGGCCCGCCGCATGCAGCGCCCCGGTGCGCCCGAAGCTCTCCTGCGCCTCGAGCAGGGTGGCGGGAAGCGATGCGAGCACCTCCCGCCGCACCCGGGGCCCCGGGCCGGCCGGCCGCGCCCGGGTCGCCAGGGCCTCCAGGGAGGCCTTGCCGCACAGGCCGCACGCGGCGCTCGCCATGAGGTTCCGGCGCAGCCGCGCAGGGTCGAAGGCGGCGCCGGGGGCGAGCGTGACGTCGACGACATTCTCCTCCCCGGTGTCGCCGTTCCGGCACTGCCGGATGGTCGCGATGTCGTCCATAGAGGGGACGACCCCCTCGGTCAGCGAGAAGCCGGCCACGAGCTCGATGTCGTGGCCCGGCGTGCGCATGATCACGGCCAGGGGCTCCCCCTGGACGCGGATCTCGAGGGGCTCCTCGACCACCACCCAGTCGGAGACCTCGCTGGTCCTGCCGTCGAGGACCTTCCAGACCGATCTCGGCTCCACGGGGTCGGAGGACATCGCACGGCCATTCTAATGGATCCCTCCCGCGCGGGAGGGCCGCTGTGCGGGCCCCGCGGGGGGATCCGGGAGGACCACTTTGTTCTTGACAGGAAAACGGGCTTCTGCAAAGGTATGCCGTCATTCCACCAGAATGGACGGCCTACTGCGCGAGGGATCGATGAGAGGGACGATCGTGTTCAGGGGATTGCTGCTGGCGCTCGTGGCGGCCGCCGTGCTCTCGGGCCAGGCCTGGGCGCAGAACCGGGACAAGGCGTGGGAAGTCACCCCCGAGCTGGGCTGGATCAAGTTCGGCTCGCCCCACCTCGGCGACGGTGCGACGGTCGTGCTCTTTCCCTCGGCCACCCCGCCCCGGCGCGAGGTCTCGACGGTCACCTCGGACATCGACGACAGCTCGTCCTACGGCTTCCGCTTCGGGTACCACTGGACGAAGAAGCACATGATCGAGTTCGGCTTCAGCGGGACCGCCACGAACGGGGTGTTCCACGTTCGCAAGACCCGGTTCGACACGACCGCGCCGCCGCCCGATACGTTCATCGACGAGGTGACCAAGAGCGAAGGTGTGAGCATCGATCTCATCGTCGGTCACGCCAACTACGTCTACAACTTTTTCATGCACCACCGCGGCAAGGTGGTCGGCTTCGTGACGGGAGGCATCGGGATCATCAACACGAGCATCTTCGGGCAGACGGCCGATCCGGACCTGCAGCCGGTCCTGGACGGTCTCGTGGGCGACGAGAACTCGCTGATGCTCAATTACGGCGCAGGCATCCGTTTCTTCGGCAGCGAGAAGGCGGGGCTGCGGTTCGACATCCGCCAGGTGCGCTACGACTCCTCCTCCCGCTCCCAGCAGGACCACCTCGAAGTCGGCATCGGCCTGACGCTGGTGCTCGGCGGCGCCTGATCCAGGCGCCCCCACCCTACTCCCCGGCGGTCTCCGGCAGCAGCTCGTCGATCTCCTCGATGAGAACGACGTTCTCCGAGATGCACAGAAGCGCCAGGACCGCGGTCACCAGGTTCATCCCGAGGGCCAGGAGCGCGAGCCCGCCGTGCACCCAGGCGGGGAGCATGCGCGTGTGCGCCCCGCCCCCGAGGATGAAGGCCGCCATCGTCACCAGGGGTGTGAAAGTCAGCCAGGGAAAGAGGCGGGCCTTGAACCGGACGGTCCGCTCGTTCAGGGCGGCCGGCAGGACGTACTCCCGGACCACCTTCTTGATGCGGCTGCCCGTGCCCACGAAGTAGAACAGGGTCATCGTGTGGGTGAACAGGACGATGACGATGCCGAAAAGGGCGAACCGGATATGGGCCGCCGGCCCGAGCGTCCCTGCGGCCGTGCGGAAGCCATCCCAGGTGATCCACGCGAGCAGGATCACGCTCGCAAGGTACAGGAAACCGAGGATGCGCGCCACCGGGACGTTATGCAGCATGCGGGCGTCGGCCTTCAGGCGGCCCAGCGGGGGAGCTTGCGCTTGAGCAGGGCATCGAGCCCCAGGGCGCGTCCCGCGGCGGTCAGGAAAATCGTGATCAGGAGCAGC